>NPIE01002192.1_pt3 | contig 27813 bp, 33 predicted proteins | sample 8637661 | NCBI WGS metagenome assembly NPIE01 (sample SAMN07420842, study PRJNA396082) | bioreactor metagenome | isolation source: sample BA12 brine-fed electro-methanogenic bioreactor BA | place: Japan: Kochi | collected 2016-12-09 | reverse complement strand
CATGCCGACCACCCTGCCGGGGATCTCGGTGACCAAGGCCAAGGAGTTGCTGCAGCAGACCGACCGGATTATCAACCAGTTTCCCGAGGTGCACCATACCTTCGGCAAGATCGGCCGGGCGGAAACGGCCACCGATCCGGCGCCGCTCTCCATGGTTGAGACGACCATCATGCTCAAGCCCGAGGACGAGTGGCGCAAGGTGCCGACCGAGCGGTTCTACAGCAATTGGCCGCAATGGATGGAGTTCCTGAAGGCGCCGCTGCGCTGGGTCTTGCCCGAGGAGACCACCATTACCGTCGAGCAGTTGACCACGGAGTTGAACGATGCCATTCAATTTCCGGGTCTGACCAACGCCTGGACCATGCCGATCNNCGCATCGACATGCTCTCCACCGGCATCAAGACGCCGGTTGGCATCAAGGTCATGGGGGACGACCTGGAGACCCTTTCGAAGATCGGCGAGGATATCGAGGCGGTGGTGCGCGACATTCCGGGCACCCTGAGCGTCTATGCCGAGCGGGTCGTCGGCGGAAACTACCTCGACTACGAGATCGACCGGGACGCGATTGCCCGCTATGGCCTGACCGTGGGGGACGTGCAGGACATCATCCAGTCGGCCATCGGCGGCATGAACGTCACCCAGACCGTCGAGGGCCTTGAGCGTTACCCGGTCAACGTGCGCTATCTGCGCGACTACCGCAACGACCTGCAGGCTCTGAACCGGGTGCTGATCCCCATCCCGGGCGGCCAGCACATTCCCGTTTCGCAGGTCGTCGACGTCAAGATCAGAAAGGGCCCGCCCAGCATCAAGAGCGAGAATGCCCGCCGCACCGCCTGGATCTACGTCGATCTCAAGGGCATCGATGTGGGGACCTATGTGAAAAACGCGCAGAAGCTCATTCGCGAAAAAGTCGAATTACCCGCCGGCTACAGCATTGTCTGGAGCGGCCAGTTCGAGTACATGGAGGCGGCCGCGGCCAAACTGAAGTTGGCGATCCCCCTGACCATCCTGGTCATTTTCGTCATCATTTACATGAACACCAAGTCACTGATCAAAACCGGCATCGTCTTTCTGGCCGTTCCCTTCTCCCTGGTGGGGGCGTTCTGGTTTCTCTACCTGCTCGACTACAACACCTCGGTGGCCGTCTGGGTCGGGGTGATCGCCCTGGCCGGCCTCGACGCCGAGACCGGGGTGGTGATGCTCCTCTACCTCGATTTGGCGCATAAACTCTGGGGCGACAATGGGCGCATGCTGACCCGCGGCGACCTCAGACAGGCGATCCACCACGGCGCCGTCAAACGCATCCGGCCCAAGATGATGACGATCTCGGTCATCATCGCCGGCCTGGTGCCGATCATGTGGAGCCATGGCGCGGGGGCCGACGTCATGAAGCGCATTGCCGCCCCCATGGTCGGCGGCGTGGTCACCTCGGGTGTGATGGAGCTGCTGGTCTACCCGGTCATCTTTTACTTGTGGCGCGGGCGCAAACTCGACCCGTCCCTTAAGCCGACGGCGGAAGGAGATATTCACGAATAACAAATGAATGTAGATGTTCCAAACACCCGCGGAGAATCCGCGACCACCAACATCCAATAGGAGGAAAAAGAATGAAAAACAAATTTTCGGCAATCGTTGCAGTCGCCCTGTTTTTGGCTCTACCGCTGGGAGCCTCGGCCATGGAAGGCATGGAACACGGCATGAAGATGAAAAAAGAAGGCATGGAACACGGCGGCATGAAAGGCATGGATCATGGTGGCATGAAAGACATGGAACACGGCCACATGGAGGGGATGGAACACGCCGGCATGAAGATGGATGAGAACACCATCATGCTCGGTGAGGAAGTCGAGCAGGGCGTGAAAGCTATGGCCCATGTCAAAGACGTGGGCGAGGCCATGGCCAAGATGGGGATGAAGGAGACCCACCATTTCGCCGTCATGTTCATGGACACCGAAATGGGCAAGATGATCGAAGAGGGGAATGTGGCCGTTAAAATCAAAGATCCCTCCGGCAAAGAAGGGGCGCCCGTCATGCTGATGGGTATGCAGGGGCACTTCGGTGCGGATATCGTCCTGCCGGAGAAAGGCGAGTATCACTTCAAGGTCGGCACCAAACTCGCCGACGGCCAGAAACGCCAGTATCATTTCCATTACACCGTCAAGTAAGTCCGCAACAAGCAAGGGCCGCATGGAAATGCGGCCCTTGCTTGTTGCTAGAGGTGGTTTATTCTGGTCAGCTCCTCAGAAAAATAAATGGCTGGCCTCTCTGGCAAAGGCGATTCCGAAGACCAATAGGGACAATAGCGAGAATTTGATGAACAGACCTCTTTGAATCCGTAAAACATGCGTTGTTTCTTTCATGATCAATCTCCTTGGAAAGGGTTCTGTTTATACCTATGCACAACCGGTACCATGGTTCTTGGGGCTTGGAATTTCAAGGCCTTGAGAGGCTTGCTTGGGGAGATGTGCAGATATTTCTTCAGTGTGCCGCCCCCAGGGCATCCCCTGGGCTATAACCGGAAAACCCTGCTTGGTGGGTGGAAATGCGCCGGTCCCGCAGAGCGGAACGGGCCTGGACAAGGGGTGTCGCGGCGCTTCACGGTCACGGAGCGGGGCGGCTGCCGTTGCCGTGCGCATCGTCAAAATGGAGAATTTTCTTCAGTCGGTGAGCATATTTATACATTTGGCGAATTTCCAGAGCCAGGAGACGCCATAACCTCCCATGCGCAGGCTTGGCAAGTATCTTGCTGGATCTTAATGGAGCCCAGATGACTCAACAGCATCGTCGTCCTTGTCCGGGGCAAGGTCCGAGCAGGTAAACGGCGCACCAATCTATCTGAACCCCAAGGAGGAAAATCATGAAAAAAACACTTCTGCGCATCCTGGCCGGAATTGCTTTTCTGGGTGTCATGGTCGTGCCCGGTTTCGCCCAAAGTGGCCATGGACACCACAATGCCGGAGCAGCCGGGGAATCCGGATCGGAGATGATGTCCATGGTGATGCATAGAGAAGGCGATGGAATGGGGGGCATGCCCTGCATGGTCGGGAAACCTTCCCTGGCCGGCCGGCTGGACATGATGATCTGTGTGCTCACCGGCAAAATGCACCTGGACCCGGGCGTGATGCACGCTAAAATGAAAAGGGAGTTTTTCCTCGACCGGATTGAGGAACTCGGTCTGCTGAAAGTCCAGGTCGAGCAACTGATGGAGATCCGTGCCGCCTGCCGCCGGGACAATCTACGCACCGCCGCCGAAGTGAAGATCGCTCGCCTGGAGCTGGAAGACGTGTTGGAGGGCGAATGGAGCCCCGAGGTCGCGGAACGGCTGATCCGCCGGATCGCAAAGCTGGAAGGGGACATGAAGGTCCGGCACCTGCGGGCGGCCAAGGAAGCCGTGGCGGTGCTGACCCCAGAGCAGGTCGCGAAGTTATCCGCGAAGGGTTCGCTGGAGTCGCTGTTCGACTGAGCGGCAATCCGTTGAAGCCGGTCGGCAGGCAGACATCGGTTCAACCGCGGGGGCAGCTGCCCGTAACCAAAATCAGGTTTTTTTCGCCATGAGAAAGATACTGACGTTTTACAGGCTCCCGGTCTTTTTGTTCCTGGCGGCGGCTCTTCCGGCAGAAACCCTGGCCTACACCCCGCCGCTCCACCCGAACCTGGTGGCGGTGGACCGGCAGAGCCGGGCGGTCACCTTCGCCGCGGTGGTGATGGCGCAGAAGTGGCAAACCCACGTCGCTCCGATGGGGCGAAAAGCCAAGGACTTCGATCCGGATCACTGGCACCTGATCATCAGCGCCACCCAGGCCAATCCGGCGGTGGGAAGGGTTCCCGTCTTCGCCGCCTGGGCTTCCGACGAGGAGATCAGCGAGGCGCTGGCCGCATTGGGCGCCAGGGGGGAACCGTTCGACAAGCGCTCCTACTCCCGGCGCCTGGATCCCGACTCGCCTTACCCCGACCGCCGTCCGCAGGGCTCGCCGGTGGCGGTCTACGTGACCTGGGAGGGGCTGCTCGGCCTTACCCGGACTGTGGAGGTCAACGAATTCCTGGAGAATTCCACCGGCAAAAAACTCGAGCCCGTCTACATCGGCAAGCAGCACCCCTCCCACTGTATCGTCTGCCTCTACGGTTGCATCGGCGCCATCTGCCCCAACCGGAGCCTGACGGTCCGGGACTACTTCGACCGGGGAGCCGAATGGCGTCTGCGGAACGGGGTGCTGCCGGAAGACGGGACCAGGGTTCTCATCACCCTCAAATTGCTCGACTAAGGAATCAGTCTCATGGCATTCATCGCCCGCCTGAAAAACCGCCTTATCGCCAAGGTCATCACTCGCTTCCCGACCCTTTCCCGCCGCTTTGTCGCGGCCTACCGACCCTGGGAAACCGAGGGCGAGATCCCCTGGACCCCGATGCAAAAACCGCTGCGGGAGTGCAAGGTGGCGCTGGTCACCACTTCGGGTGTTCACCACCGATCCCAGCCCCCTTTCGACATGCGGGATCCCGAGGGCGACCCCAGCTTTCGTGAACTGGACGGGGCGACCATTGGCGAGGATTTTCTCATCACCCACGACTACTACGACCACACCGACGCCGAGCAGGACCTCAATATCGTCCTGCCCCTGCAAAGACTTCGGGAGTTTGTGAAAGAGGAGACCATCGGTGGGATGGCCGGCACCCACTTCAGTTTCATGGGGCACATCGACGGCCGGCATATTCCCAGCTTGATCGAGAACAGCGCCCGGCAGGTGGCCGCCCGGCTCAAGGCCGACGGGGTGGACGTGGTTCTGCTGACCCCGGCCTGAGGAATCTGCAATCAGTCCGTGGGACTGATCCAGAGAGAGATCGAACGGGTCGGCATCGCCACCATCGGGGTCTCCATCGTCCGGGAATACTCGGAGAAGGTGAAGCCGCCGCGCAGCGTCTTTCTGCGCTGGCCCTTCGGCCATCCGCTGGGGGAGCCGGGAAACGCAGCTCAGCAACGGGCGGTCCTTTTCGAAGCGTTCAAGGCCCTCTACGCCATCGGCACTCCCGGGGAGATCGTCGACCTGCCTTTCCGCTGGCGGCGTGAGGATTATTCACAGTATCGGGAACCCCGGGCCCTGCCTCCGAAGAATGACTCCTTCACGACCGGCTGAAAGGAGGAGAACATGCGGTTTTTCCCGATCCCCATCCTGGTTTTCCTGCTGGCAGGCTGTTCAGTGCATCCGGGCCTCTGGACCTGGGTCCGTGCCGATGATGCCGACATGGTCCGTTACCAGGCCCGGGACATCGAGGAGTGCGAGGAGAAGGCGCTGCACGACACGGTCAATGGGCCGTTTCCTGCCGTCAGCGCCCGAACCTACGGCGAATGGGGCAGTTTCGATTTCGAACAGTGCATGAGAGAGCGGGGCTGGCGCCTCGAATTCAGGACGTTTCCGCAGAATCCCCGAGATTTCAGCTCTCAGTAGGAGCGGCGGAGTTCGATCTTCCCTGCATCCGTCTTTCGATCGCCGGGCAGAGGAAAGTAAGTGAGCTTGCTAGGGTCCGGACAGGCCGGATGAAAATTGCTACAAGGAGGAACAGCCATGACTGAATTCCAGGGTGACGAAATTTTTGCCGATGCCGTCCGAAGGCTCGACCGCGCTGCGGAAATCGCCGAGATCGACCCGGAGGCTCTTGAGAAGCTGAAGTCGCCAAGAGCGATTCTGCAAGTTTCCATACCGGTGCGGATGGACGATGGCTCGTTGCGGATTTTCCAGGGGTACCGGGTGCGACACGACGATACGCGCGGGCCGACCAAGGGCGGGATTCGTTTTCATCCAGGGGTGAACCTGGGGGAGGTCAAGGCCCTGGCGTTCTGGATGACCTGCAAGTGCGCCGTGGCCGGTCTTCCCTACGGCGGCGCCAAGGGGGGGATCATCGTCAACCCGAAAGAGCTTTCCCGCATGGAAGTGGAACGTCTGAGCCGCGGGTTCATCCAGCAGGTCGCCGACTTCATTGGACCGGAGACGGATATCCCGGCGCCGGATGTGTACACCAATGCCATGATCATGGGGTGGATGATGGATGAATACTCCTGCATCCGCCGGCAGCGCACCCCTGCCGTCATCACCGGCAAACCGATCCCTCTGGGAGGCAGTCTCGGCAGAAACGACGCCACCGGCCGTGGCGCCTACTATTGCCTGAAGGTATTGGAAAAAAAGAAAAACTGGAATCCCCGTGAGGTGCGTGTTGCCGTCCAGGGATTCGGCAATGCTGGCCAGCACGCGGCGCGCCTGCTTCACGAAGACGGTTACCGGATCGTCGCGATCAGCGATTCTCGCGGCGGTGTCTATCGCGCGGACGGCCTGGACGTGTCCAAGGCCATCCAACTGAAAAATCAGGGCGTCGGCGTCGGCACCGTGTACAGCTCCCGGTCTGTTTGCGACTGCGCGGCATGCGGCGACGAAAACTGCCAATGCACCGCAGAGCATCAGCCCGTCGGGGAGAAGATCAGCAACCAGGCGTTGCTGGAACTCGATGTGGACGTCTTGATCCCGGCGGCCCTGGAGAACCAGATTACCGCCGCCAACGCGGAGCGCGTTCAGGCGCCGGTGGTGGTCGAGGTCGCCAACGGACCGACGACCAGCGAGGCCGACAGGATTCTCGCGAGCCAAGGAACCCTAGTGATTCCCGACATCCTGGCCAATGCGGGTGGGGTGACGGTGAGCTACTTCGAGTGGGTGCAAAACCGCGCCGGCCTTTACTGGTCGGAGGCTGAGGTTCACGACCGCTTGCAGGCCACCGTGACCGGAGAGTTCGATACGATTTACGAACTGATGCTGGAAAAGAAGGTCGACATGCGCACCGCGGCCTACGCCCACGCCCTGAATCGGGTCGGCGCCGCGGTCGAAGCCCACGGCACAAGCCGTTTTTTTACGAACCGGATATAGACGGCAGCCCCCTGGCTGAGAAGGCCCAAGAAGCAGGCCGCCCTGGCGATGGCCGCAAGAACGCCATCGAAGGCCCTCTCTCTCGCCTTAGATCGTGCAAAAGTTTGCCGGGAAGTTTTCTCCTTGTCACCGAACCCTGTTTAACAGCCTGGAACCCTTATGGACCGAAATATCCTTACGAGAGCCTTTACCCCGGGAATTCTGGCCGTCGCTCTGGCGGCTCTGGTTGCTCTGGCCGCGCCTCCGGCATGTGGGCAGGCGCAGGCGCAAATGCCGGAGGAGGAGCATAAAAGCCATCACCCTGCCCCCGCGGAATCCGACTCCGAGACATCGAAAACCGGTGGCATGGGCGGTGGCATGGGCGGCGGCATGGGCGGCGGTGGGATGAAGGAAATGATGGAGGCGATGGCGCGCCCCAAGTCGACCGAACTCTTCCCGGCCCTGATAAAACTGCCGGAGCTTTCCCCCGAACAACGGCTGGTCATGCAGAACCAGGCCCAACAGCGGGTGTCCGAGGGGGTTGCCCTGCTCCAGGAGGGCTTCGGCAACCTCACCCAGGCCCTCGGCCAGGACGATGCGACGGCGATGCGGAGCGCGGCAGCGGCCATCGAGGAAGGGCTGTCCCGCTTCCGCAGCGGGCTTGCCGTTCGGCAGGCTTTAACCGAGGGGATTGCGCCGCGGCGAACGGCCCTGCAGTGGTACCAGTCTCAGCTCAACCTGCTGCCGCCGGCCGACATGCGATCCTCCGCCAGGATTCTGGGGATGTCCCCATTTGCCCTTTTCGTCTGCCTTCTCTCTTTTGCCGTCGGCCTTTCCCTGGTGATCATTTATATGATCAAGGTTCGCCGGGCCTCCACGCTGCTGGAGCGGCTCGCCGCCGGGAAGGCCGGCGCCGAAGTCCCCGCCCCAACCGGGCCGCAGACATCAACCGACGCCCCTTCGCCCCCGGCAGCATCCGCCCCGGGATGCTGTCCCACCGCGACCGGGAGCGAAGGACGAGGTGAAGGTCTGCTGGCCAAAGAGCCGCGCCAGCTCTGCCGGCTGAGGGTGGTCCGGATTTATCAGGAGACCCCCGTGGTCAAGACCTTCCGCATGGTGGCCTGTGACGGCGCATCGATTCCTTTCAGCTACCAGCCGGGGCAGTTCCTGACGATCGTCATCCCGCACGAGGGGAAAACCATTAAGCGCAACTACACGATTTCGTCCTCCCCGACCCAGGGCTATTACTGCGAGATCACCGTCAAACGCGAGGAGCACGGGATCGGCTCGCGCTATCTGCACGATGTGGTCAAAGAGGGCGATACCCTGGAGGTTCGGCCGCCGGCCGGCCGGTTCGTCTTCACCGGAAAGGAGTCCGAGAGCATCGTGCTGATCGGCGGCGGCGTCGGGGTCACCCCGATGATGAGCATCGTCCGCGCCATGCTCGACAGGGGCTGGCAGGGGGAGCTTTACTTCGTCTACGCGTGCCGCACGCTGGAGGATTTCATTTTCGCCGACGAGATAACCGTCCTCAAGCGCCGCAATCCCAACCTGCAGACCTTCATCGTCGTCAGCGAGCTCGAGGAGGAGGTCGAAGGCTTGCACCGGGGCCGGCTGACCAAGGAGCGTCTGGCCGAGTGGGTGCCGGAGATCGCCTCCCGGCGCATCCATCTGTGCGGCTCGCCGCCGATGATGGAGGCGAGCCGAGAAATGCTCGCCGAGCTGGGGGTGCCGAAGGAGCAGGTCAAGTTCGAGATGTTCGGCCCGCCCCCCTCGGCAAAGACCGGGGCAGACTCCGCTGCGGAGACAGCGTCGGCACCTTCGGCGCCGGGACCGACCGTCACCTTCAGTCTCTCCGAGAAGTCGGGGCGCCTGCAGCCGGGCGAGACTCTTCTCGAGGCCGCGGAACGGATGGGGGTGGAGATCGACTCATCGTGCCGGGCCGGCAGCTGCGGCATGTGTGCCGTCAAGCTGCTGGAGGGGCAGGTCGAGATGGCGAACGAAGACGCTCTGGCTTCCGAAGACAAGGCGCAGGGGATGATTCTGGCCTGCCAGGCCAGGGCCCGCACCGACCTTACCATCGAGGCTTGATCGCCATGAAAGAAAAAGAAAAGCTCATCGCCTCGGTGCTCGTCGTCATCATCCTGTTCCTCTGGTCCGGGGCGCTGCTGCACATGTCCGAGCGCTTTGCCGGCACTCTGCCCGGGGGCGTTCTGGGGGTGAGCGGCGCCATTTTGATGCTGGTGCCCCTGGCCTATTACATCGTGAAGCACGTCAGGCCTCTCAAGGCCGCCGTCACCAGGCGCGTTCCGGTGAGAACTTTGCTGGCGTGGCATATTTACGCCGGCCTGGTCGGGCCGCTGCTGGTCCTGATCCATACCGGGCACAAGTTTGAAAGCCCCCTGGGCCTGGCCCTCACCCTGATGACCCTGATCGTGGTCCTGAGCGGATTTGTGGGCCGCTATCTGCTGGGGCGGATCGGCCAGGGGATTCGCGAGAAGCAGGCTCAGTTGAAAGCGTTGAACGACGCTTACGCCCACATGGCGGCCGAACTGGCCTCCCATCCCGAGCGGTTGGCGGCGATCCGGCCCTTCGCCAGCTTCCGCCGGAGGATGACGACCGTCTTGCTGAATCCCGAGAATTCCACCGACCAGCTCGCCGCCGCCGAGCCGTTGACCGTCGTTCGCCACGTCGAAGCCATCGCCGATGTGGAACACGCCATCCTCCTGCACGAAACCTTCAAGAAATGGTTCTCCAGGTGGCTCAAATGGCACGTGACGATCTCTTTCACGCTCTATCTTCTGCTGTTTCTGCATATCTGGGCAAGCCTGCACTTCGGCTTGAGATGGTTCGATTAAACGATGAAGAAACATCTCTCTGCATGGATAGTGACGGCCGTCGGCCTGGCGGCCCTGACCGGGCTGTGGGTCATGACGCCGCAAGAGGTCGCCTTCAAGCAGGCCGCCACCTGGCAGTATCTGACCCTGCCGGGAGAGCTCTCCGCCGCCCATGCGTCGCTGGAAAAAGACTGTGCCGCCTGTCACTCGGCCTTCGGAGGCATCAGTGAGGCTGATTGCATCGGTTGCCATGCCCTCGACGAGCGGCTGCTCAACTGGCCGGAAACCATCTTTCACGCCGACCTGGGAAACTGCACCGGCTGCCATCCGGAGCACCTCGGTCGCAACACCCCGCCGACCGTCATGGATCATGTCCGGCTCTCCCGATACATTCTGGATCAGCTCCAGAATTCCGGCCCGACGCAGGGCGAACAAAGAGCCCTCGCCGGCCAGATCGCCATGTGGCTGCGGCACCAGGCCGACACCGGAGCGCCCTCGCCGCAGCTGCCCCACGCCCGGCCCGAAGAGGCGATCCTGAACTGCTACGCCTGTCACGCGAACAGCGATATCCATGCCGAGCTGTTCGGTCGCGACTGCGTTGCCTGCCATCGGACCGATGCCTGGAACATCCCCGGCTATCGGCATCCCCCGGGCCGGTCCATCGATTGTTTCGAATGTCATAAGGCGCCGAAAAGCCATTTCAAGGGGCACTTCAAGAAAATGCCCGGCCGCGTGGGCGACTGCTACATGTGTCACCGCACCCCGTCCTGGAAGGACATCGGGCATCCTCCATGGTACCGGCAGTGGCTGAAGCAGCTCGGGGTTGAAGACGAGGAAAGCCTCTTCGAAGAGCAGCCCGAGCCGGACCTGCCTCTGAAATAAATATCTGTCCGGAACCCCGGACGGGATCAAGATCATGGGCGATGATCTGCAAACAGCTAAGCGAACTCGGCGACGGCGTCAAGGATGCCATGGCCAAAATAGGGATGAGCGAAACGCATTATTTTTTCATGGTCATGTTTATCGACGACGCCACCGGAGGGCCTGGCAAGTCAGGGATCGTCGCCGCCAAGATCGAGACTCCTTCGGGCAAAGGGTCGAAACCCGTCGAACTGATGGGCATGCAGGCCCCCTGAGGATCCGATGTGGCGCTCGGCCCAAAAGGGGCGTGCCATTTCACGGTCGGGGCCAAATTCACAGCCAGGAGGAAACGGCGATTCGAGTTCAGTTATCAGAACCGGTGACTGCCTGGTCAGGGGGAAAGGGTTGGGGCCGAGAATCAGATCATTTTCAGCCCGGAAGTTTTCAAATCAATTCGTAAAAGAGCGAATGTTCTGAACCGGTTTGCAAAATAATCTCAAACTTGCCGCCAAGAGAGAAAAAAACCATGTAAAATTAGATCGTCGGTCTGGTATCGGCTTTGCGTTAAAGGTTCATGCAAATCTCCCCATGCCGGCAGATGGGTTTTGTGGACGATTCACGGGGGAATGGAGTAGCCGCCAGGATGATCCGCATCCGCTATCAAGATGGGCGTTACGACATGGTCGAGCCTTCGCAGCGTGATCGGTTTGTCCCGCAAGCGCTGATCAGTCGGTGCAAACGCTTGAGCGGCTGGGTCGGCCCCGGCAGGGATCCGATCCGAAGGACTCGCGGCACGGGCTACAACGGCCCCGAAGGAAGGGGGAGCTTACCCCTTCTTCGGCCTGCTGCTCAGCCCGGTGATCGATGAGCACGGGGTCGGTTTCGGTCGTGGGCAACGCTTTAAGGTTGCGTGGGGTAATGCGCTGAGGATCTCCGGCAGATTGCAGGATAGTCTTCACCCGGATGTTGGATTTTCTTTATGGAAAATCGGAGATTTTCCCTGCCTAAAAACTAAAGTAAAAAAGCCCTAAAGATTCGACTGGTTAGCCGCTCTGCAGGATGGCTCAGGACTTTGGCGTGACCTATGCAAAAATTGTTGAAACAAACATCGACCATGGAGGTGCCAAATGAAAATGATGATCGTTTTATCGGCCGTTCTTTTAACCATAACGCTTCTTGCCGCTTGCACACCAAGCACCAAGAGACATTCCTACCGATCGATCAAGTGCCCGGCCTGCGGTTATCAATTTGAGACTCCAGTCTCTCCGGGAAAGTGATGGACACCGAGAGGGCGATCAGCACCCTGCCTTAGACGATCGACCGCGCATCCGGAACAATCGGGGACCTCTCCATAATCCGGTGCTCGTCGGGGGTATTTTATTTTGCCGCCTGCATGACCTTCATGGGCGTGGACATCTGTACCTCTTTTTTGTGCTGCTTCTTGCCGGGGGCGTGCCCCGGGGCGGCCATGACCACCAGGAGCTACAGGAATCCGGACAAATGGCCCCCAGCCGTACAAATGAATCTGCCATTGCCTTTGGCGATCATAGCGGCCACCCCGTTTACCGATTTATGGTCGAACCTGGATGACCTAAGGCACAGGCCAGTTAAAGTCTTATACCCAACTCTCAACAGCGCCACCTCAAAACGTTGTGGATGACAGATCGCTGATGCGCGTCGATGCGGACGGCCTGCTTCCGGCGATGTCCAGGAAGCTTGCACGGAAAAGGGGCATGTCAGCTGACCACCTCCTTTCAATCGGCTCCATGTTCTGAGTAGAATCTGAAAAGTTTCAATTTTTCCTTCGCGCCAGCACCTTTACCACCACCAGGGTCAGGTCGTCCTCCTGGCGTTCGCCCACCCGAAATTTCTTCACTGCATCCATGACGGCTGAATGAATGGCTTGGGCGGGTTCCGCCGCGCAGTCCCAGACCGCTTCCTGGAGCCGTTCGGTGCCGAACATCGAGCCGCCGGGTTCCCGGGTCTCCCAGATGCCGTCGGTGCCGACCAGCAGGATATCTCCCGGTTCGAGCCGCACCGGCCCCGAAGTGGGGTAGTCGCTCCCGGCCATGATGCCGAGGGGAACCCCGGTCGCAGGCAGTTCCTCAACAGCCCGCCGAGCTCTTCTGCAGAGCAGGACCGGGCCGTGCCCGGCGGAACTCCACAGCAAGGTGCGGTGTTCCTCCTCGAGAACCCCGTAAAACAGGGTCATGAACCGCTCATCGTCGGTATCGGCGGCCAGGTGCCGATTCAACTCCCCAAGCAGGCGGCCGGGTTCGGCGCCGAGCCGCTCGGCGTTGGAGCGCAGCACTCCTCTGGCGGACGCCATCAGCAGCGCGGCGCTGATCCCGTGCCCGCTGACATCCCCTACCGCCAGCCCCAGGAGGCCAGCCCCGGAACCAGCCGGCGCAAGGTAATCGTAATAGTCACCGCCGGTTTCGTCACAGTAGATGCCCCCGCCGAAGATGTCGAACCCGGAGAGCTCGGGATGCTGCCCGGGAAGCAGGTGCCGCTGGATTTCCCCCGCCAGCGCCAGGGCGTGGGCCATGCGCTCGTGTTCCTGCAACTGGGGGCCGATCTGGTTGAAGAGCCGTCCGAGCTCTTCAAGCTCATCCCCAGTGCGGATTTCGACCCGCGTCTGGTAATCCCCCCCGCCCAGGCTCTCGGCTCTGGCGGCCAACTGGCTCAAAGGCCGGGTGACCTTGCCGGCGCTGAAAACAGAGAGCGTACTGATGATCAGGACCACCGCGGCGAGAAGGCCCCCGGTTAAAAACAGCCCCTGCATGATCTTTCCCTGAACATGCCGTTCGGCAGCCAGCGCCTGGGTGATAATCTGTTCATGGTGCACGATAATCAGGGGAAAAGGCTCGCCGTCGGCTGCGGCTCCGAAGAACCAGTGGCTTTCCCGCCCTCCCATCATCAGGGATGCGGTTCCCGGTCGGCCGGCGGCGATCTGCTCCAGAAGCGCGGCGGCTCCGCCGTGCCCGTCAACCAGCAGGCGATCCCCTGCGCGGGCCGAGCGCTCCCCCACCAGAACTCTCAGGCCGGCAGGGGAGCCGTCGGGGCTCCGTTCCAGGACCGCCAGCACCGCCTGCGCCTTTTGCACCCAGTCGGCGGGAAGCTTCAGATCCCTGAACAAGTCGGTCGCGGACCGGCTGACCGCTGTGACCCCGGCAACGGTTCCACTTGCAGAACGCAGCGGGATCGTGGCGATCAGGGACGGTTGGCCGGTGACCGGATCAGGTGCGAGTACTCGGTGAACCCCGTCCCGTTCCGCGGCGGCCTGGAACCAGGGAAATCGCAGGGGGTCGCGTCGGTCGGGGCAGCGGTCGTCCGGCGGGTAGCAGAAAAGGTCGCCCGACTCGAGAAGGGTATATTGCCGCAGGATCATCCCTGGACGGTATTCCCGCAGGATACGGTAGGCCTCCGGAGTTTCCGGATAGCTGCCGGCTGGCCGCCCCTCTTGCGCTTGCCGTTGCCTGGCCTCAAGGGCCAGCGCCGCGCCCACCGCCCGACGGTCGCGCTCCTGCAGTCGCTGGAAGTTCTCCACCACGTCGTTGAGGTAGGTATGGGCTTCGGCGGTCAGCAGGGTGCGGGTATTATCGGCCAGGTGCTCGCCCAACGTGTAGAGAGAGAGGTGATAGACGATGGCGCTGGCCAGCAGGGGCAGGATTGAGATGACCAGCAGCAGAAGCAGGAGTTTCCGGCGAATGTTCATGCGCACTCTCTAGAAACAATTCTGGATCCGGACGATTGCCGGAACGGCAGTCCGAATGGATAGGCGTCCATGGCCATCATCCGGACCCAAGTCACGGTCAGGGCCCTCGGGGTCTCCATCCAAAGGGCGCCCCTGCGTTGAAGTTTACCCCCATTCGCCAGAGTTATCTCCCCGCTCTGCCACGGATCCTGGCTTGCACCATCCGGCAACCCTGCAAACCTTCAAGAAGATTGAACCGGCAGAATGATCGGCAAAGGACGTTCGCCCATGCCTACCGCTGCCCTATGCATTGCGCTCCTGGCCTTGGTATGCGGCGGCGGAACTCCCCGCATCGATGCCGCTCTTCCGCCCGCCGGCCGGCCCCCAGACTTCCGAGGCCCCCTACACCCCGCCGGAAAATTCCTTCGCGATCTCAGCGGACCTGGCACCGCCGGGGCCGGACGCTTCTGCCGAAGAGAACAGGAGTGCGCCCCACGGCCATCTGCATCACCAGCCGGGAGGCATGCAGTGAACCTCGGACGCGTTCGGTTTCCGGCCCTCTCCGGCCTGCTCCCGCTGCTCGTCGGCTGCGCCTCCATCCCGGAAAAAGGTGGCTTTGACGATGTGCAGCGCCTGGCCGGCGCCCCCCTCGAGCAGAGGCTTCACTGGCGGCAGCAGGCTGAAAATTCTGCACCGCCCATTCAGACGGCCAATTGTCTGATAACCTACAGGCTCAATGAAGGATGTTCTTTGTCTCCATGGCCCGCCAACTCATAAGCAGCTTAAAATACAAAGGCTTGGCAGTGCAAATGGATGGAAACGGGATCTCCCGGAGGGTGAGGGCCACCGAGGAAGGCCGAGTAATGATGAAAAAGGCACAAAAACAAGGAGGCAAGGCCATGATGATTCGCATCCGTTATTCCGATGGCCGTTATGACATGGTCAAGGCTACCCGGCTGGACTGGCTCAGTGCACAGAGCCGCATCAGCCGATTCCGGCCGATTCCGGCCGATGAACGGCTGGGGCAAGGTCGGAAGGGATCAGGTCCGCACCGGCAAAGACGGTGGATACTTGAAAGGCCTGAAAGGATCAGGTGGCAGCTGAGCATCAGGGTGAAACCCTGGCCGGCTTGTGCTGCACCAGCCGCCAGCCCTTTTCGTTCATGCAGAATTCGAAATCGAAATTTCCCCAGCCGCCAAACTCACGGGCGTTACTGAATTCATGCAGGGGCCCATCCATCGCCACGTCCCTGGCGTACCACTCGCATTCGAAAATGTCTCTATCGCGATACAACTGTGCGTATTCCGGATCGGGATGGTCCCATACCCATGCCGTCAGCGCGTGGCCGCAACCTCCAAGGATGACCGCAGCCAGTACAACCGCCAGCCCGATCAGAGGGCGGTTGTCAATGCGATTTGTGACCCTTGCCATGGGGTTGTCCCTCTTCTGATTGCTGCTGCAGGAAGAGGATATGGTTCACAAGGTGCCAGCGGTCTTCGGAGGAGAGTTGCGAAAAACCGGGCATGCCGGTTTCCCCGGTGCCGTTGCCGATAATCCAGAATTTCTCTCCCGGATTATACATGGCGCTATGTTCCGCATCGAGGAAGTTGGCCGGTGGGGTCTGAAGAGCCGTGGCTGCAGGACCTTTGCCATCGCCCTTGTCCCCGTGGCAGAGGGCGCAGTTCTGCGCGAAAAGCTCCTTGCCCCGCTCCAGGGATGTTTCATCTGGCATGATCGGGGTGCGTTCCATGATCCGGTATTCCTCGGGGATTTTCTCCTTCACCGCCATCATCGCCTGCATATGCTGATTCATCGTTGATTTCTCGGCGTGTTTCTCCTCGCCGTGGGCGAAGACTGGACCGGCCCCGACGATCGAGAGAAGCAGCAGGCCGAACAGGACCGTAGTCGGGGCGAAGATGTTTACTCTGGTTTTCTCGAACATGGGACTCTCTCCTTGCGGCAGGGGAAGGGCTGCTCTGAAAATATAGACGAGACAACCGCATTTTTCAACGTCCCGGGATCCGTGAGTCCGGGATGGATAAAAGAGCGTAAGTGCCTGGCCTGAACGAGTGTTTCAAAAAGTCTGCGCGGCACAGGCAAAGCCGGAAATCGCCACCGACCGTGGAACCGCAACCGAGGAATTTGAAAAAGGGTGCTTCACGTGCATACCTCCTTTTCGATTGCCTTCAAGTGCAGCTTCCGTCAAGGTTGCAGGGGGTGGGATTGCTCTCTCAATCGAGAGTTCAGCCAGTTGCTCTGCCCATTTACCAATGCAAACCGGACGAAGGGGTGAACAAGGTTACTGAAGCCCAGTCGATTTTGAAGACGAATTCAACGTTACGTCGCCCTGCCCCTTAACCTTGGGCCATGCCCCCATCGATTCTCGCCTCTCGGTGCCAAGGTAGAATACACGTTTGCCCGGACCACGAATGGGATCTCTGCCGAGAACAACCCAGCCGCTCTGTCGCTTGAAGCTGCTTATCTGTCTGGCAGCGATGAGGCGGTCGAGATGCATAGCCTTGACCATGTCGAAACGGCCGTCCGGATACCTGATTCGGATCATCATGGGGTTCCTCCTTTCGGGCCATTCGCACCTGGTTGCCCCACGCAAACTCTGGTGAGCAGCGTGTGCGGTATGAATGGCCCGCGTCGAGTTGCGGTTCTGACCATATGATTGAGCAAAGACAATGCCAGCCCAAAACAGCCAGTTTCAAGGTTGTCTACGGAAACTTCTGTCCTTGAATTGCAGCTTAATCTCCACCGGCTGAAGAATATTCCACATTCCGGGAATGGAATCCTGCCGGGCGAGTCGGCCCGCAACTGTCTTCCTCTCTACAAAGGTGGCTACCTGACCCTGCTTTGATTCGTCGTCCAGATGAGGCTTGGCCTTGGATTGATGGGTAACGGAGGGGGGGCAAAAAAAATAGAGCCTTTTATTGTCATGCTCAGGACGGAGGCAAATTGAAGGGAGGTGGGAATAAACCTATTCAGTTTTCATGCCAACCAGGGAATCCGCTGGAAAGCACCAGGCGAGGGGCATGTTGGATTCGTCTGGTGCGCTTGCGGTACTCCCAGGGTGGAATTAGAGTCGTTGCAACGGGCTCATTGCGGCTACCAGGGCATGTTTCTGCGCATCCGTCAGGCCCTGCAGGCCCTGGCGGACGGCCGCCAGGTTCGCCAGATGATGGTCGCTGACCTGCGCCTGGTCGGAGGCGGTCAGTGGCATGGTGAGGTTTTCCATCGCCTGCCGGTCGATCAGCTCAACCAGCATCAGATCGTATTGCAGATGGAGCAGGCTGCGGTTGGCATCGTCCGGCAACGCCGACCAGTCCGGAACGGCCGGCAGATCGGGGGTCGGCTGCAGTTGCTCCAACTCGGTTGTCAGCTCAATCGTGACCGGCTGGTAGTTCAGCTCCGGAACCGTGGCCGCCAGACTGCTGGCCGCTATCATCATCGTGGACCAGTTCTGTGACGCGCCCCCGGGGGCCGTCTGCAGCCTACCGAATCCCATGCCTTCCAGGCTCGCTCCGATCAGCATGCTACCCCCCGGCATTGCTCCGCCCATGCGGGCGGCCAGCCGCTCCAACATCGCGTCTATCTCGGGGTCGGAAGCCGTTGTTGCCTGGCGAAAAACGGCAACGGCTTCCTGCATGGCGGTTTCGAAGTCTGCCCGCGCCTGGTCGATGAGCATCTGGTCAGGCAGGTTGTCCGGGTCGGAGAACAATTGCTGGAAATCCTGCCGCGCCTGGATCATGGCTTCGTGCAAGGCGGCTCTGGCCGCGGTGAAGGCCTGCAACTGCTCCGGATCCGCGTTGAGCAGTCCCATCGCATCCTCGTAATGTTGCATCCGTGCCTGCACTCGGCGCTGCAGTCCGCCCGCCGTAAAGGTTGCATCCAGCATGGCGAATCCCCCCGGAGAGAGGGCCAGCGTTCCCGGCGCGTTGTCCATTGCCACCCGGGCCTGGTCAAAGGCCGCGGCGATCACCTCCGGGTCGATCCCGGCATTTGCGCCGGCCTCGATCAACGCCCGCATGAATTCGCCGTCCGCCTGGCCCTGGTGAGCGGCCGCTACCACGGGGTCAACCTCATCCACCGCCACCTTGCGATGAGCAGCCAGCCAGCGCATGGCGGCCATCAGCCCGGTGCTGAACGTGGCCAGTTGTTCCGCTCCGACCCCGGCTTGAGTCAGGTAGGACTCAAAAGCCAAGCTGGCATCGCCTGCCACCTGTCCGAGGCTGTCGGCGTCGGCGTCGTTGATCGCGCCACCCGAAATCATGGCCAACGGAAACATGGCGCGAAATGGATCGGCGACCTCGCCATCGCTAAAGGCGCGCAGAGCGGCTTGCGTCTGACGGTGACTGGTTTCATTCACTCCCATCTGCATGGCCTGCCCGGGGGATGGGGCGGGAACCAGGCTCTGGCGCATGATCTGGAACGGGTCGCCGCTAGTGTCGATCACTTCCACCAGGAGAAAGGGAGCGGTATCGGTGTCAGGGACATTGCCGAACTGGAACGAGAGTTTACCGCTTGCGTCTGTCATGGTTTCGAGCTGTTCCACGACGGTCTTCTGTCCGCTGTCCGAAACGGCGGACAGCTTCACGGTGTAGGCGTAATTAGCCGGCAAGGCCAGGGCGCTGGTGGCGACCAGCACCGAAACCACCAGGGTCAGGCTCAATAGCGTCGTCATCTTTTTCATGGGCTTCTCCATTGGATGCATCAGATTTCGGTTTCGTCAAAACGTCATTGCGCACTGCCGCTCAACGTCGCACTGTCCGTGGCAGGCGTTGTCGAGCTGCCGCCACCGCAGGCGCTTAACGCCGAGACCAATATCCATGCCATCACGATAACCAGTGCCTTGTGCAGTGTTTTACCTTTCATTGTGTCACCTCTCCACGCTTTCTGGGTTGATAGACCCCCGGGACAGCTTGCCCCGGGTAAATGGCCGAGCACTAACCCCGCTCCCGGATTCGTATAAATAGTCTCAAGAACAGGCTTTTCAATTCCTTTGACGGTCGAAGCCGGGAAAGGTTTACCAAAAATCAGCGGGGGACCTTTTTCACTCCGTCCGGAGCTTTCGGAGCAGCAACTGCGGCAGCACCAACGGCGTCCTTTATCTCGAAAAAATTTTCATGGTCGAGGTAAACCTTTTTGGCCGTCGGGCGTCTAAATGGTCAGATACAACAACGGCGCGCAGTCTCTGGTGGGAAGGTGGAGAGTCGTAGCCGCCAACAACGCCATACGGGAATCTGCAATACTGCGGCATTGACGAACAGAAGATACGCGGATACGCTCTCAGCATGGATGCAGGTGCCGAAAAAATACTCCTGGCTCAGTTTCGGGATGGGGATGATGCCAGCTTTGAAGCGTTGGTCACCGCCCATTCGGCGAAGATTATCGGTTTGGCCTGGCGCCTGGTCGGCAACCGGGAAGATGCCGAGGATCTTGCCCAGGAGGCCTTTATCAGGCTCTATCGCAACATCGCCAACTTTCGTGGTGACAGCACCGTATCGACCTGGCTGTACCGGACCGTGACCCGCCTGGCCATCGATCACCTTCGGCGCCAGAAACTCAAGCGGAAGGTTTTTTTCTTCCGCCACAATAGCGAGGAACATGATCCGCTCGAGCTGGCGGTAGATCCGGCCGCGTCACCGGGGGAGCGGTATCTTGCCAGGGAAGCCGGTCGGCAACTGGCCAGGGCCCTGGAGAAACTTTCAGCAAGGCAACGGATGGTGTTTACCCTGCGTCACCATGAGGGCATGCCGCTCAAGGAGATTGCCACCGTGCTGGAGCTCGAAGAAGGGACGGTCAAGGTCCACCTTCACCGTGCCGTTCGCATTTTGCGCAAGGAACTGAAGGATCTGCAAGGGGGACTATCATGACCCGACAAGCTCAACCGTCATCCTGTCAACCGGAACAGTTGCTCCTTTACCACTACGCAGAACTGGATGGGCCCAGCCGCCTGCAGGTCGAACAACATCTGCAGCATTGTACCGCCTGCCGTTCGGAGCTGGCCGAACTGCAGAAGATGCTCAAAGCGGTGCCGACAACCGCTCCTGAGCTTTCGCCCACCGAGGTGCATCGCTTCAACGCTCGCGTCCTGGAGCGCGTTCAGCCGCGCCGCCGCCGGTTTTTCCGGCCCGCCTTGGGCTGGGCGCTGGCGGGGGCGACAGCGGTGCTGATCACCTTGAGCCTGCGCCAGGAGATCCCAACTCCCGGCCCCGGGCAGGCCAGAGCGCCCCTGAAGATGGCTGCCGAACAGGACGCGCTGCCCGATCTGGAGTTATTGCAGAACCTGGAGTTGCTTGAAAACCTCGACCTGATACAACAGCTCGAAAAGTTGGGATAACCGCATGAAAAAGGTGTTTTGCTTGTTATTGCTGGCGGGATGCCCCCTCGTGTTCCTGCCGCCAGATCTGCCTGCAGATGAACAACCGGCGGCGGAGAAACCGCAGGTCGAAGATAATATCAGCGCCGAGGATCAGAAGGTCATCGAATTAATGGAACTTTTGCAAATGATGGAACTGCTGCAGGATTTTGACGTGATGACCGCTGGAAAGGAAAACAAATGAGCATTATTCGTATGATGGGCATCGTAGTGCTGCTGTTTCTGACGGTCAATGCGGTTGCAGCGGAACCCGCAGCGCCAGGGACACAACCCGGGTTAACGGTTGCCATTCCGGCAGAACCGGAGGCCTTGCGACACTGGCAACAGCTCTCCCCCCAGCAGCAACAGAACCTGCGGGAGCGCTACCAGCAGTATCGGCAGTTGTCCCCGGAGCAGCAGCAGCAACTGCAGCAAAATCTGCAACGGTTCAAGGCAATGGAACCCCAGCAGCAACAGCGCATTAAGGAGCGCTTCAAGCATTGGCAAAAGTTGTCTCCCGAACGTCGTGAGCATCTGCGCCAGACGTTTCAGCGCTTCAACCAATTAACGCCTGAGCAACAACAGCAATTACGCAAGGAATTGGACCAACTACAAGGCCTGCCGGAGAAAGAACGCACCCAGCGTCAGCAGCAGTTGCGGCACGATTTCTTTGGCCCCCATCGGGGCATGAACCCCGGTGGGGGCATGTCCCGGCCCATGCGCCGGATGTCCCATTAGCTGCTCTCTGGTGTTGCATTGCCTCTTCACACGCCCCGGCCTTGCCCACCCAGCCGGGGCGTTGCTGTTTCAGGGAGACGCTGCGGTGGGCCCCGGCACACGAACCCGCAGAAATTTTTGATCCGGAGCGTTTTTTGGGTAAACCAAAGCATCCGCCTCCCCGTCTAAAAAACATGTCTAGACACGAGGAGCCGAAAGGGGGGCAGGATGTCCTGCCTGAAGCCGGCCGCAGCCCCCCTCCGAGGGGTTGAGCTCACCACAAGAAGGTTTTGCCGTTCATTTCAACAACAAAGGAGAAGCAACATGTCGATGAAAAAAATGCTTATCGCAATGATCGCCCTGACAGTCAGTCTTGGGAGTACGGGTTTTGCAGCAGCCGGAAGCGGAAGGGGGGGATCTCATACCGGAGGCGGAGGCTTTGCCCTGGGGCACGGCGCCGTGAATCGCTCCATGAGTGACAGGGCTCATGACCCCAGGGTATCGCGTAACCAGAGTCAGCTTCGGCATCGCGAGGAAACCAGGAGCGAAGGTTCTGCGGCCGCCGACCAGCGCCATGCACAGGGGCGCGGAACCGGTGGCTTCCACGGTTCCGCGGCGCTCGACGACACCGCGGTCCGCCCGGTGGGCCCGAACGAGTGATGCCCCGAAGGGTCCTGTGGGTGGAGTAGGTTGCTTGCCGTATCGTAAGGGGCAGTCGCTTGGTATTCGGCGACTGCCCCCGTTTTGTCCGGATAAAGGAGGGATGCAGGAAGGCACGGAACTGCCCGGGTGCATGGGGCTCTCCGAACAACATTGCTGAATCCGATGAGGACGACCAGTCCCTGTCTTCATCACACAACAGCCTCTGACTCGGGCCGGGGGACGACTCAGGTAACGCATGGCAACCTCCTCGGGTTGCCATGAGGACACGGCATATTGAGTGAGTACGAAACTTTAATTGGTATCTGATACCGGGCCTGCGGGCAGTCGTGAGGGGCTCGTTCGCGGCAGGGGCCCGTTCGGCGGGTTCCTCAATGCAGGTGACCGTCAGACTCACGGCACGGGCAGTGAGAACTGTTCTCCGCGACCAGATACCGCCTCGGATCCCGGATGAATTTCATCCGGCAGGAATTGCAGCAGAAGTAGTGCAGGCGGCCGTGATAACGGACCACGGCTGCAGCCTGATCCCAAACAAGGTTCGACCCGCAGACCGGATCTTGCACGCGCATCATTATCTCCTCCCTTCGTGGGTTGGGGTTTTGCCATTAGGCGACTGCAAGATGGTTGCCATGCCGGGAAATTGGGGCATCGGGGAGGTTTCCGAAGCTCTGGAAGCGCACCAACGAATATATTGGTGCATCTGGTGAAGAAAATCCTTCAAACTGGCGAAGCTCCAGCCGATCTCGGGTGCCTTCTGGCACTTGTCCCGGCGCCGCCGGGTAGCTTCAGCGCAAAGAACAGGCCGAAACACCGCCTCAACTTGCGGACTCAAGGGGCGCCCTCCTTCCGAACCTTCATTTCTGATTCCCGAAAGCGGGGTGATCGTGGCGCTTGAGGGCGAACTCGCCCGCGCCCTTTCCGGTGCGGCCGAGGCGATCGGTGACTGCCCAATCGGCGTGCAGGATCATTCCTTCCTGAAAGATTCGGGGGAGGGCGGGGTGGATGACCACGGACATGTCGAAGGCGGATTGGAAATACTCGCCTTTGACCTCCTGCCCGGAAGCGTCCTCCAGGCGGAAGCTCTGCACGTTGACCGGGCGGTCGAAGTTGACCAGGATTTCCTCCGGCCCGTCGGCCCCGCTTTCCCAGGCGCCGACCACCATCACCAGCTCCGGCGGGCCCGCTTCGACAATGCGCTGCGGCTCATGGCGGAAGCCCTCGGCCGGCATCCCCTCCAGCGGTGAACCGTTGAGCAGAATCTTCACGGTTTCGATCCCGTCGAACTGGACCGCGGTTTCGGTCAGTGCCGCGGCGACGGCCAGCCCGTTCAGGCCGGCGTCCGCAGCGCCGTCGGAGAGCAGGTCAAGGGTTGCGGTACCGCCGTCCCAGGACCGGACTTGAATCGTGCTGCCCGGCGGGAAGGGGTTGAACAGGCCGCTGCCCGGCGGAAGCGCCATCTCGTCGCTGGTCAGCCGGTCGAGAATCAACTGGAGCTTATCGGGTTTTCGGAACAGAAAATAGGGTACCGCCCGGACCTTGGCGGGGTCGCTGCTCAAGGGCAGGAACCCGACCCGGGCGAAGCAGGAGCCATTCTCGGGGGCGGGGGGCTGGCCGAAGTGCTCGACGTAGGCGGCATTGGCTGTAATCGTTCCGCCTGGACCGGCCGCATCCACCTTCTTCTCGCATCCCACTGCGAGCAGCGCCGCCATCAAAAGCAAAAACAAGCCGACTCCTGATCTTTTGTGCATGATCTCACCTTTCCCCAAAGCGGTTGTGTTCACCTTTAAGCCAGCAAGCCCAGGGTATTCCGCAAGCTTGGGCCACTGTGCGGTGCGCTGACTCAGGCGTGCAGCACTCCTCAAGCCCAACTTGGGTGGAATCTTCTGCTATTTCTCCGCCTCAAGGTTCTGGAAGCAGTCCGCGTCTTCCTGACCAGTTCACGCCAGGAAAAGATCTGCAAGGCGCCGGTGGGGCACTCGCGGATGCAGGCGCGGTGCCGGTGCCCGGCGCAGCCGTCGCACTTGATGGCGACCTTGCGGGGAGGCTTGTTCTCAGCGACTGCCTTTTGAGCCCTGGTCGGGGATTCCTGGCAGGAGATGACCTCAAAGGGGCAGGCCCGGGCGCAACGTCCGCAACCGACGCAGACCCTGTGGTCCACCGTCGGTTTTGCGAAAGCCGGTTGGATGGCCTGGAAAGGACATGCCTCGACGCACTGAGGGGTGGCGCACCCCTGGCAGACCGGCGCCATCGCAAAGGGGCCTGTATTGCGCCAGAGACCGTGCCAGCGCTCCTCTCCATGGCGGTCTCTACAGGCCTTTCGGCAGGCGCCGCAGGCCAGGCAGCGACCCACATCGCACACCAGCGCCTCGCTGCAGAGGTGCAGGCGTACAAGTTTAATCGGGTCGATCTGGTTTTTTGAAAATTCCGCTGATTCATTTCTGATGCTCATGGGGAAACCTTTTGGGGCCGACGACAGGTTTATCGATATCTTTACAAACTGGGAAATCAAAACCCATGCCAAAAGCCTTTTCCGGGGCGAAGGCGGGTTTCGGGTCTTTCCGGCTCCGGCCATGGATTGGATTTTGTGGAATATCCCACATCGGAAAAAGAAAATTCCACAACGTCAGAGAATAAACGGCCGCGGCCCGAAAGCCGCCAGCGTCGCCCAGGAAATGCAGTGCACTGCTCATCCCCAGCAGGAAGATGATGGATGTAATTTCCACAAATCGAGTGGACATCAGGACCTTCGGAAAAATCAGATCGGTGGGCGTGCAAAGGGGGAACCGCTCGCCCCTCGGCCTGAGCCGAAGGGCGAACGGTTCCCCCTATGCAATAAAAGCTGCCTGAGTCCGGTATCAGAAGCTCAGAAAGGCAAAGATTCCCGCCCCGTAGTCGGGACTGCCGTTGCTTAGGCCTTTGAGCAGGTAGCCGCCGAAGCTGACCCGATCGGAAGTCCAGTAATTGAGCTTCAAGGTGGCCTCCAAAGCATCCGGGGCCCCGTCAAAGGCCGCCGTCGCGCCGGACAGGGCGATGCCGGGGCGCAGCCGCTCGGTCAACTGGTACGACGTTGAAAGCTGGTAGGTCCAGTAGTTGTCCGGATCGAACTCGGCGGATGAGCCGGGCAGAACGTACATCCCCTCGAGGTAGGTCGACCAGTTCCCGAACCACTTGGCCAGACCCAGACCGCCCCCGAAGTCGAACTCTCCGGTGCCGAGCCCCTTTTCCTCGTCGGCAGTGGGAAGCTTGGCATAGAGGATGGGGCGCACCAGGGGATTTCTTTCTCCTTCCTCGATCAGGGAGTAACCTGCCGTCAGGGTGATATCGCCAAGGCCGCTCTGGGAGTCGGTCACATCGACGCTGCGCCGGTTGCCGGGCATCCCCCCGCCTCCGCCCGCGGCACCTGCTGCTGCCGAACCCCCGTCGACCGGAAACCGCATGCCGCCCATGGTCACGGTGCTGCTGCTGCTCTGATAGAGGTAAGGGATTTGCACCTCGAGATCGAGCCGGTCGGTCGGATAATAGTCGACAATCAGGGGAATGCTGTAGGAATCGGTGGTTTCATCGGTGCCGTAGTCCCCCGTGGCGTAGTCGAAACCGAGTCCCACGGAAAATTTCGACTCCGCGCCGAGGGCGCAGACAGGCACGACAAGCGCGGCCACGAACAAAAATTTGATGACCGCCATTCTTTTGAACCGTTTTGAATTTTTCATGTTGAACTCCTCATGGCTTGGCTAGGAGGCTGTCGGACTATCCATGAGCCGGCTGCAAATTCGGCTGCTTGGCCCCTATTTCAGCTCCTTTTCGGCCCATAGCTATGGCTATGAGCTCTCAAACTAGCCAAATTCTGGTCTCAAGCTTCCAAATTTTCGCTTCGGCCCGTATAGTCCGACACCCTCCTAGATGGAAGCGGAGCGGCTTCCGTTGTTTCGAAACCGCTCCGGGAACGACTTATTTCTTTCCGGCAGCAGACAGCCTCAGGCGCCGGGTTTGCGGCGCCAAGGCCCAGGCCGCGCACCACCAGGTCGAGCTATCCTGCTTTCTTGATGAATATTATTCTTTGACGAGCCGGCAGGTCCTGAAGTTTACACCGTCTCGTAAAAAATTGTTTTCCCCCCTTCCCGGTGGCGGAACGCTACCAGAGAGCGAATTGCGGCTTGAACAGCAGCGCGACGGCCATGTGCAGGTTCAGAAACAGCAGAAACGCCAGGGTAAACCCGCTGTGCACGGCGATCCAGAACGGGGCGCTGGCTTCGTAGATGTTGAGCAGCAGGAGGTTGCGCCGGAGGATCAATCGGGCCCGGAACGCCTCGGGTGGCACCCTGCGCTCGCCGCTGCGGCGGCCGTCGACTTCTCCTTGACCTACCGCCTCTTGGCGACGTTCTGCGCGGCGCCGATCTCCGGGAAGGAGCTGCATCCCCTGGTGCAGTCGGCGCGAAGCCCGGGTGAGGGCCCAGAGAACCTGCAGGTCCCTGAAAAAAAGCAGAACCATGCGTCCCGGCCCCATCGGCTGGGCGCCGAAGCCCTCGCGCAGGGCCTGTCGGGTCCGCCGGCGCTGGGCCGGGCGCAGAAAAAAGAGCGCCTCTTCGTCGTCCCAGGCAAACCGGTCCTCCAGTTCCTTCAAAAGCTGCTCCCGCCAGTGCCGGGCCGAGGCGGTCCGGGTGGTCAGAAAACGGGCCAGGACGCCGCTGAAAACCGTTCCCCACATCGCCAGATTGGCCAGCCCCTTGAAGCCGAGCAGCTGCAGATGCGCGTGCCCCGCCACCAGCAACGGTCCGGCGGCGCCGAGCAGAATGTGCAGGTTGAGCCAGTAGCGCTTGGGGCCGGCGCCCTGGAGAGAGGTCAGCCGGTTGCGGGGGGTGTAGAGCGCTACCGACAAAACGCAGAGCAGGGCGCCCGCGATTCCCAGCCGCAGACCGAGTCCTTGGCCGGGTGCGGCCTGTGCCAGGCTTCCTGCAAGAGAAATGAGCCGGTCCGCAGGCATGGAGGTCATGCTTCAACTTCCCCCCATGGAATGAAAGCGCACGTTGCGCCAGTTGTCGGTGAAGTGGCATTTGGCGCAGGGCTCGTGGCCGTGCAGATGGGGCCGGGTGTGGTCGGGCATGTCGCCGTCGGGATGGGGATGCCCGGGGTGCAAGGGCCGGGGATGGCAGCCGGTGCAGCGACTGGCGCTCAGGTTGTAGAGGTTGCCGCCCACATGACAGTCGTTGCAGCGCATGGCGTTGTTGTGCGGTCCGGCCAGCAGGTAGAAGGGGTGGCCGAACCTCGCCCCCTGCCAGAAGGAGGTGTTGTGGCACAGGCGACAGTCCCCGGTGATGCCGGCGTTGAAGTGGCTGGGGTTGCGGGCGCTGCGAAAATCGTCGCGATGGCAGCTCTCGCAGGCGATCGGGGTGTTGCGGTAGTTGCGCCCGGGGTGGCAGCCCCGGCAGTCGGTCGTGCGGTGGCGGCCGTCGAGGATGAAACCGGTCTCGATGTGGCGGAAGGTGGGCGGCAACCAGCCGGCCGGCGAGTGGCAGCGGCCGCAGCCGTCGGCTCCGAACTGGTTGCGATGGGGGTCCCGGTGGCAGGCGGTGCAGCGGCTGTCGAGCCGGGCAAGCTGGCCATCGGCATGGCAATCGATGCAGGCCAGGCGGGTGTGCCGGCCCTCCAGAGGAAAGGGGCCCTCGCGGTGAAAGCTCAGATCAAGATCCCATCCCTGGGGATTATGGCAACGGATGCATTCGGCCCCGCGCAGTCCCTGGTGGGGGTCCTCATGGCAGTCGGCGCAGCTTTGGTGGGCCCGGCCGCGAAAGCGCC
>NPIE01020467.1_pt1 | contig 27819 bp, 23 predicted proteins | sample 8637661 | NCBI WGS metagenome assembly NPIE01 (sample SAMN07420842, study PRJNA396082) | bioreactor metagenome | isolation source: sample BA12 brine-fed electro-methanogenic bioreactor BA | place: Japan: Kochi | collected 2016-12-09 | reverse complement strand
AGGCACCCCGCCAGGGGCGGCACTCTCCCGGAAACGGTCATCTTCCGCTTCCCAACAGGCGCATCATCAAGCCATCTGCGGCAACCGGTTCCCTGCGGCCGGTGAAAAAAAATTGACATCCCGGACCGGCCCTTATATAAATAAGCGGACAGACAATCAAAATCAAGGATCCTGTGCATGGGCCGCAAAAGCATCTCTCATATCCGCAAACCTGAAATCCTTCACCACACTTACAAAGTGGTGGAAGATGAAGGGTTCATGGGCATGACCATCGGTAAAATCGCCAACCGCATGGGCGTCAACTCCGGGCTGCTGATCCATTATTTCAAGAGCAAGGAAGGACTGATCATGGAAATGGTGGACTATCTGTTCAAAATTTCCATGAAAGCCTATCACGCGGAACTGGAAAAACACACCACACCCAAAGACCGGTTCCACTGCCTGATGCGCATCCTGTTTTCCACCAGCGGCAAAGGCCCCCAGCGGGATGCCGTGTTCTGGTCCTGTTACGCCATGGGGTTCCGGAATGCGGATATCCGGGACCGGATCCAGGCCATGCAGAGAAAATTCATCGCCTTCGGCATCAAAGAGATCACGGCCTGGGAAAAAGCCGGGCTGGTCCAGGTGCCGGACAAGGAAAAAGCGGCCGCCACCATCCTGGCCCTGTCCGAGGGGCTGGGCATCCTGCGCAATTCACTGCCCCACCTGGATTCCCTGGAAGAGATCGCCCGGTCCATGCGCCGGAGCGCCCTGGAGGCCTTAGGCGCCGGGTCCGTGTGTCCGTATCCGGAAAAGGATCTTCCATCCCGGGAAACCGAACCCGTCTAGCGCCTGACACTGTATGCCTTACCAGTCAGTGCCGCACCCCTGCGTTTCTGTCCCAAAAACAGGAAATGCAGGAAATGGCGGACAGGTAATGGGGCGGGTTGTTTCCCGCCTCAGATCAGCAAAGCCAGGCTCAACGGGACAAACGAGATCACCGTGGACATCATGATGGCCCCGGAGGCCAGTTCCGTGTCGGAATTCAGCTGACCGGACAGCACATAGATGGCCGTGGAGGTGGGCAAAGAAAAAAAGATCATTCCCGCGGTAAAGGCGGGGCCGGTCACCTGAAACCCCTTGAGCAGGAAAAATCCCGCCGCCGGCAGAAACACCAGCTTGATGGCGGCCGCCAGCAGCGATACCCGGGCGTGACGGGCCAGCCCCTGGAACCGCAGGGATCCGCCGATGGAGATCAGGGCCAGCGGCAGGGTCACGGAGGTCATCAGGGAAAACCCGTTCTGCATGAACACGGGAAACGCCAGATTCGACCGGGAAAACAGAAACCCGGCCGCACATCCGAGAATCAGGGGATTGGACACCACGGCCCGGACAAAATGCCGCACGTTTTCCCGGAAGGACGGGCTGCCCCCGGCAAACCACACCAGCACGGAAACGGACAGCACGTTGATCACCGGGATCACCACACCCGCCAGGATCCCGAAATGCCGGACCCCGTCCTCTCCGAGCACGGACAGCACCAGGGCCATGCCGATATAGGTGTTGAACCGGAAACAGGCCTGGCAGAATGAGCCGGCCTGAAACGCGGAGATCCGGAAATAACGAATCGCCCCCAGACTCGCGGCAAAAGCCAGGATCACGCCGGACAGCCCGGCGAGACACAGGCCGGCGCTCACCCCCTGATCCGGCGAACCGCTCCCGATTTTCCAGAACAGGAGCACCGGGAAAAACACGTAATACACCAGCCGGTCCGACATGGCCAGGAACCGCTCATCCGTCATCCCGGAATATTTCAGTCCCCGCCCGAGCAGCAGCAGGAAAAACAGGGGGAATAATGTATTAAGCACCAGCATAAAAAACTTTATACACAGCCTTCATGCATTGGTCCAATACAAATCGGCATCAGGCCTGATTTGTTTTTACAAGTCGAGTCTTTCCTTCACACATTAGCCTTGAACCGTGGTTTTTCCCGCCACTTTTTTCCTGCGGTTGAACAAATATTCCCGCCCCATCAGAAAGACTGCCAGGATCAGACCTGCAAGATCAGCCCAGACCGCACCTGGAAAGGCCGTGGCCGGCAGAACAAGAAAACACCCGGCCACAGCAAACAGCAACCGGTTGATGCCATTCAAATGGACGCTGAAATATCCGATAATTGCCGCCGATACCATCCAGATGCCAAGCACGGCCGTAATGAATGCGGCAACAATGTGAAACGGATCTCCCTGCAGTAACAGTTCCGGTGAAAAGATGAAGAAAAATGGCACAAAATAGGCGATCCAACCGAGTCTGACGGCAGCAAATCCTGTCTGAACCGCGTCCGCCTGAGCCACACTTGCAGCCGCATAAGCGGCAATTGCGATCGGCGGGGTGATCATGGACATCATTCCGAAATATAACACAAACATATGGGCTGCCAGCACTGGTGCGCCGGCCTCGATCAGGGATGGTGCTGCAAGGGACGCCAGAAGGATATAGACGCCTACCGTCGGCATTCCCATGCCCAGAATGATACTGATGATCCCTGTCATAAAAAGGAGGGGAACAAGGTGACCATGACCGAACTGTGACAGGGTCTGCGTCAAGGCAAAACCCAGAGCGGAGATATTCAGGACCCCGATGATGATCCCGGCCGCAGCCCCGATCATTATTATTTCCAGCACGGCAACGCCGGTTGACGACAAGGCCTGAAAAAAATCGGCAATTTTCATTTTTTTCCCGGCATACCCTATTATGGGCCCAATCAGAAGAAGTGCTGCAGATCCATACAGTGCAGCAGTTTCCGGGCGGCTGTTCAAGGCGAAAAGCGACCAGAGAAGCGCGACAAACGGAATTGAGAAAAACCATCCCTGTTTCACGATGCCCAGGAAACGGGGAATTCTGGATTCATCTATCCTTTCGATACCTTCGCGGGCTGCATACAAGTCGGTTTGAATAAAGAGAGAAAAAAAATACAGGAGCGCCGGTATTAATGCCGCCAGAACGACATCGCGGTATGGTATCTGCAGGATCTCCGCCATAAGAAATGCCGCCGCCCCCATCATCGGCGGCATCAGCTGTCCGCCTGTTGACGCAACCGCTTCGATCGCACCTGCCACATAAGGGGGATATCCTCCCCTGCGCATCAAAGGAATGGTGACAACACCGGTTGAAACGACATTTGACACTGCACTCCCGGAAATACTTCCAAAAAGTCCGGAGGCCGTCACGGCAATTTTTGCAGAACCGCCCCGATAGCGGCCCATCAGGGCGGTTGAAAAGTCCGTAAAAAAATCAGCCCCGCCGGAACGGGAAAGCAGTGTCCCGAAAAACACAAAAGGGATCACAATGGTTGCCGACACCACCATGGCGACTCCCAGAAGCCCGTTTGAATCCATCGCAAGATAGAGCACCAGCCGGTTGAAAGAGACTTGATTGCCCTGGAGACTGCCGGGGATAAGGTGACCAAAAAGAGAAAAGGCAATAAATAAAAGCACAATGCTGAACAGAACCCATCCCGACGTCCGCCGGAGCCCTTCCAGAACCAGGACCATTAAGACAATACTGAGGATGACGGCATCGACCTGAACCAGATAAAGGTTCTGAAGAATGGTTTCATATTTCACTGCCGAATAGACTGATACCAAAAACCCGGCCAGGCCGGCTGTTATATCATACCATGGGACACTGTCCCGGTTTCTATTTGAATGAGCGGGCAGAAGAATAAAAACGGTCAGAAGGCTCAGTCCCAGTATTCCCAGAAGGAACTGTTCTGTATACAGATGCAGACCCATCCTTCGAAACAGATCCAGTGCATAGGCGATTGCCCCGAGCGTCACCAGAGATGCAAGCACCGGTTTAAAAACCCTGACCGCCCATGCCTTTTCTGATCCGGTTTTACATGTCGCAGTGGCCGATTTTCCGGTTTTCATTGTGACTGCCTTTCAATATTAAAGGGAAGCAGATGATTTATAAGCCTTTTTCCTGATAAAACTGCAGCGCCCCGTCATGATAGGGGAGATCCAGCTCCGGGTGCATCCTGTCAGGATAAAAATCACTGAACGCTTTATGGGACTGTACCAGCAGTGCCTTGTTTTCATATAATGCCTTCACCAGGTGATAGACGGTTTCACCGGGTGTCTTTGCACCTGCAAGGACCAGGAAGGGGGTTTCAATCACATTCGTGGTTTCAATAATACCCGGAAAGTTGGGTGCCGGTTCAAGCGGAACAATCAAGGCGCCGGGGGTCACCTTGCGCAATGCCGCCAGTGCTTCCGGTGTGTCGGGTACAGGAAGAAAACGGATGCCACCGACACTGGCATTTGCTTCTGCCACTTTTCCCGATCCCACAGAAAAACAGGCGGCATCCAGCTTACCTTCCATAAAATCCTGTATGCCGCGGACCCCGCTCGGCACAGGTACGCCAATGACTTGATCATAGGTCATTCCAAAGGTGGCCAAAACCCCTTCAGCCAATGATTGAACGATCGTCTGCTTGGGAAATTTTGCGGGTATCTTCCTGTTTTTCAAATCGCTGACCATCATTATTTCAGAGTCTTTCTGCACAAAAAATCCAAACCTCAAAGGAATCAATCGCGCCACAACCCGGACGTCAGACTGGGGCCGGCCCTTGAACACATCTTCGCCATTGTATGCAAAAAAGACATCAATGCTGTTTGATACGGAAAAATCCAGCTCCCCGTTGTTTAAAAGCGGCAGGCTGACCACCGGCCCTCCATGGGGAATCACCCTTGGCTGCATGCCGGCTTTCTCCAGCGCAACCTTTGAAATGCCCACGGCAATGGAATAGGCGATGGACCCCTGGGGAACACTTCCGATGCTGACGGTTTTGGCGTGCAGGTTTCCTGAAAACAGAATCAGACCGGCTGCGGCCATACCTATTAAGGTTTTCATGTCATTGCTCCTTTCCAGATAATTTGATTGATTTATGGTATGTACCTGCCATCTTTCCTGCCATTTGCAAGATCTTCAGCGAAGCAGGTATGGCATTTTCACCTCAAGGGCATTCACCGGGCATTCAATCTCACAGGGCAGACAGCTCCAGCATGTATTGTGCAGTTCAAACGCCCTGCCGCAGCTCAGGCACCGCTGCGCCTCCTTTACGGCCTCTTCCTGTGAAAATGCCTGCTCCACTTCCGTTGACAGGTCCCGGTCTTCCACGGGAATTCTGGATGGTGTCTGACACGGCAAAGCGGCGGCCCTTTCGGGCAGCACCAGATATTCCTTCACATAGGCCTGATTCCAGAAGCCTCGTCCCCACCTCAACCCCTCTTTTCGTACAAACCGGTCGATGGATATGGCCGCCTCTTTACCCGAGGCCAGAGAATCCACCACCGAGGAGGGACCACCCACACAATCACCGCAGCCAAACACTTTGGAATTGACCACACTCTGACCCGTCAGCGGATCTGCTTCCAGCCGTCCATTTCTGAACAGCATTTCCGGAAAACGGCCGGTATCCACTTTCTGACCAATGGCCGCAACGACCGTGTCCACCTGAAGATCCATGGAGCAGGCCGCATCAAACTCCGGATGGAAGACCCCTTTCTCATCGAAAAGGGAAAGACAGTCCGCCAGTTCAAGGCTCAAGCGCCCCTCTTTGTTCCGGTAAACCCGAGTGACCCCCTGACTCGCCTGGATAATTATCCCCTCTTCCCGGGCCTGCTGGACTTCGGCAGCAAAGGCGGGCATATCGTCCATTCCTTCCAGACAGACCAGATACACTTCCCGGGCCCCCATTCTGCGGGCCACCAGAGAGGCATCCACCGCACTGTTACCGCCGCCGATCACGGCCACGCACCTGCCCAGCGCAAGGCGGCGGCCTGCCCCGGCTGCCGCCAGTAAATCCAGGCCATCCAGGATATCCGCCTGTTCACCCCCTTCAACCCTGTAAGGAAGTGCTTTTGATGCCCCTATCGCCAGCAGTACGGCATCGTTTTGAAGTTCAAGCTCCTGGAACGTCACCTGTTTCCCGATTTCCTGACCGGTTCTGAACCCAACCCCCATTGTTGTTAACAAGTGAACAATCTGTTCCACTTCGGCGACCGGAAGACGGAAAGAAGGGATACCATACCTTAGAAGCCCGCCGATTTCATCCTTTGCCTCATACACGGTCACTCGATGGCCCAGGGATCTTAATTCATATGCGGCCGACAATCCGGCAGGTCCCGATCCGACAACCGCAACCCTGTATTCCGTTTCAGGAAGCATGTCCGGTGTCTGTAAAGGGGGCTGCCGCAGGCGGTCGGTTATATAGCGCTTCAAAGCCCTGATTCGCAAGGGTTCGTCAATTTTCCCCCGCTCGCAGGTATTTTCGCAGGGGTGGTGGCATACCCTACCCAGAATCCGGGCAAAAGGAGATGCCTTCCAGATTTCAGCCGCCGCCTCTTCTTCTTTGCCCTGCGCCAGAAGGCGGATGTATCCGTGGCAGTTCATTTTAACGGGGCAGGCCTGCCTGCAGGGGGCCACGGACAAGGCCAGGTTATCCAGGATACACGTTTCCACACACGTCCCGCAGCCATAACAAAGGTCTCTATCAATGGATATGTTCAGGTCATTGATAAACATGCTTGAGTCTGTATTCATTAGCAACCTCCTTGTTCATCGAGTGCCACCGTATCTCTGGTACCAACGATCACTTTTCCGGAAACCGGATCCATGCTGAGGATGACGTGTTTTTTCCAGTTCGCATCATCTCTGTCGGGGTAATCGGTCCGGAAATGCGCGTCCCCCCAGCGGCTTTCTTTTCGTTCCAGAGACGCGGCTGCAGAAAGGCTGGCACATTTGACGATATGAGAGACTTCAAAAAGCCGCATCAGATCTCTGGGGCCGGTAATTTTCGTGTGGTTGTCGATTTCGTTGTGAAATACGCCTTCCCAGTGAAACCAGGCATCGAGTTTCAACTGATGCTTCGGCGAGAGAATATAATCTCCAATGATCCTTCTGACTTTGTACTCAAGCTGCTCAATCGGAATATGTTTACCCGTCCGGTCCCCCCACCGGCTGCAGCAATTGTCGATATCCTCGACCTGTTCAGGATTGAATCCCGGTGTGGTGATGCCGCGGATATAGTGAACCGCATTTTCAGCCGCAGCCTCGCCAAATGCCAACGCACCGCTCAGATGCTGTTTCGGCACACACGCCACATCGCCTGCGGCATACAGCCCGGGCACCCCTGTTTCGGCCCGGCGATTGATGACCACCCCCGCCATACCATGACCGCCGCAGATCTGGGCCTCTGTGGGCCAGAGTTCCACGTCGGTTTTCCGGAAATCCCAACCCCGGCCTTTTAAAAACCGCTTCTGGGATGGACGTTCCGTATTGAATAGAATACTTTCAATTTCATCAATGACTTCCGGTTTCAGATGATGCAGCCGGATACGGACAGGTCCTCTGCCGTTCTTCCACGCCTCGTCCATGCTTTTCATATTGTTCACCTGGTTTTCCATCAGGATATTGTCAAAAATATCGAGCACCTTGGCCCCTCTGCTGACGGTAATGGCCAGCAGCGGCATGTTTGCGTCCTTGATCACGACGTTCTTTTTGGCGTACTCCATATTGGTCAGAGACGCACCTGCTTCGCAGGCCAGAACAAACCCATCGCCAGAATTTCCGGGATAGTCAAATGTTCCGTACAGATACCCGGAATTGGGCAAAGAAAACCGTGCCTGCCCTCCGGAACAGATGAGAACCGCCTTGGCCCTGCACACAACCAGCTCACCCGTCCGTGTATTGATGCCCACCGCGCCGCAGACCTGTTTTCCTTCCTTGAGAACCTTGATTGCCATCACCCGGTTGATCGGCCGTGCTCCCATCCCCAGTGCTTTCCCTGCCATGATGGTTTTAAGGTTTGGTTCATCCATGGCCGTCTGGAAACTGCCTTTTTTGTGGTCAAGGTATTTCAGAGAAATATAGTCCCCATCCGTCCCTTTTGGAAAGCAGACCCCCCAGCTTTCCAGTTTTTGAAGAATTTTAAACGACCGGGACGCCATTTCATAGCTGGGGCCTTCATCAATAACGCCTTGACAGTTTTCCGTTATCGCCTCTAAATAGTCGCCCGGGCTGTTTTTGCCTGGAATGGCCACAATATTCAGTGCGTCCATTCCCCTTGTAATGGAGCCGCTGTAACGGATATCTCCTTTTTCAAAAATCACGACGTTTAAACCGGGTTCGAGTTCCAGGGCTCTGATCGCCGCCATACAGCCTGCGCTGCCGCCACCGATGATTAAAAAATCTGCTTCAAGATTACGATGTTCCATTCAAGCCCTCCCGTTTTCTGGTGTTTGTATCATATGATCCCTTCACGTGTTGAACAATTTTGCCCGCAAGGCTGTTCCCATAACACAGACGCCCTCGACTCCCGGAGCCGGCGCAGGAACGATTACTCCCCGGCAGCAGCCGCCTTTTTTGTCCAGACATGTCTGACGATATTCATAAATTATAAGCCAAGGTAAGTGTGAGTTTGACGCTATCATATCAAATATCCAAAAGTCAATAATTAATTATATAAATTTATAATTAATTATAAATATTTAAAATAATAGATAAAAAATGACTATTTATGGCAATAATTTTATTTATATAAATCTAAATTCTATTTAAAATAGTATATTTAATAATTAATTATTTGACAAAAGAAAATAAATTCAATATCTTATATAAAAAATTAGCTTAAAATATATTGACATATAAAAAATGAACTGCATTATTTTCCAGTTTGATGGTAACAGAAACGAAACACATGATGCGAGGATCAAATGATGGCGAAAAAGAAACCGCTCTTTAGTGTCGTTGAAAAAAAGATAACAAAAGATATTGAAAACGGGATTTATCAGGAGGGGTCTCTGATCCCCACAGAAAAGGAGCTGGCTGCCAAATATAATGTCAGTCAGGGCACGGCAAGAAAAGCCGCTCTCAACCTCGCCCGGCAGGGGATTTTACATCGTGTCCCGGGGAAAGGGACCATGGTCAATTTTAAAAATTACAACCGCATCAAATATTTTCGTTTTGTTGAGGAAATCGGTGCCGAAACGTTTTCTTTCAACTTGTCGATCCTGAATATCGATGTCATTTCCGCTGACAGAACCCTGTCAGCCTATTTAACTCTCAGACGCGGATCAAAAATCATCCGGCTGGAAAGAATGGGGCAGATTTCCGATCGATCCCTGATCCATACCATATCGTTTCTGCCCAAAAGGTACTATAAGGGCCTGGAAACTTATCCCAAAGATCAGTTTATTAAAAACACATTATGGAAATTGCAGGAAACACATTACAGACTCAGACTCAAAGAGAAACAAGAGTACCTGTCCATCGTTCAATCCGATGCAAAGCTTTCAAGGCTGCTCGAAATTCCTGAATCAACACCGGTCCTCCGCATAGAAATGATTTTGATCTCTAATGATGACAAACCCATAGAATACAGACTGTCTCACTGTAATATCGAAAACTATAAATTTGTGACCATACAATCGAAATAATCTCCCCGCACCCATACACGGGAGGAGTCCCCGGAGTCATCATTCAGTATTACCTTTCTTCATCATCTGGACAGCGGCCTCTTTCAGCTTTTCCAGACCATGTTTTCCGGATAAGGATGCCAGCCCTTTCTCCATTTCCAACCGGTTCACTTCTTCCTGGACGGTGTCCTCCCTGGTTGAATAAGTCAGGGCGTCCCGGCTGCAGATCTGGACGCACAGGGGGATCTGATCCGGATCTTCCCCGCACATGTCGCACTTGAGGGGAAGATCGGAATCCGGCTGTCTGAACATGTCCCTGCTGGAACAGATCGCACTGCAGAAGCTGCACTCACTGTATTCTTTCCCATTGATGACATACCTGGACCTGGCTTTGCATCCGGTTTTATTCAAAGTGCCGGAGCGGACTGCCACCCATTCATCGTTTATCTCGTTGATGATCATCCGGATCCTGGAGCGGGCCGGGTTGAAGCCATGGTATTTCGGGCTGCTGTGGAATGCCGCACAGGCGATCTCGCAGGCGCGGCAGCCATTGCATTTGTCCGGATTGATTTTTATTTCTTTAATGATTTTTTTCTTTGAACGGGTCATTTGATTTTCCGGATCCCAGGCTATTTGTTTTTTGAAATATACTCCGTCAAGGTGAATTTTTCCGCCTGGCGGACAGCCAGGACCGCTTCTTTTTTCTGTTTCTCCGAGTAACAAGATTGATCCGTATACACCTCGGTTTCATCTCCGGTCAGGATGCCTCTGTTGACAAGTGCTTCGGCCACATCACCCAGTCCCAGTTTCTCCAGTGTCGGTTTGGTAGGGACACCGTCCCGGGTCCATCCTTTGAATCTGTAATACGCATCGAGCAGTTCCACTTCCTTTTCCGGCTCCCTGACCTTCCAGTGATCGGCAGGGGGCTTCTCATCGTCTCTTTTCAACCCCCTGCTGATGTTGATGGCTCTGACCAGGTTCCGGTTCCTTCTGGCCACCTGCCAGAGGCCGTCCGCATCCATGTCGATCCCGGCCGCCAGATGGATGAATGCCGGGATGTTGAAGATGTGGTATGCAGACCCCCCGCCGAACTGGCCCCGGAACGACGAACAGAAGGCGCAGATACCCAGGGCATCATCCACGTAGTGCATGGTCTCGTTCCAGTCGCAGATATTGATCGCGGCCTCCATCGACGGGTGGGTGCGCGGTTCCCATTCCATGAAAAACTGTTTAAACCGGTCGGGGGCGGATATCCAGCCGTCTGCAAACTGTTTTCTTTCTGCGGGATCCTTTATCGGGTCCTGGGGATAGGAGCCTTCGGTCTGATTGATGGCCATCTTGTCGCTGGTGCAGTACATCAGAAAATACGGATAATTGACTTTCCCCAGCTTGAGCGGAATCTGTTCGAATTTTTTCATGGTATTGTGGTCATACGCCTCGGCGCCGTTTCCAATCTGGCGGGCCGCCGCGTATACGCCGTTTGCCAGGACATCCCCGATGCCCTGCCTTCTGACAAGCATGTCCAGCAGATAATAGAACCGGTCCGCACTGCCAGCCGGGAAATCCGGCAGATCATTATCCGTGAGAATTCCCGCTTCGTAAAGCTCGATGGCAAATGCGATGGTCTGGGGTGCCGCATAGCTGTCCACCCCGTACTCCTGGCTCAGGGCAAGGATGTCAAAGGTAAAGGGAAGCTCCTCAAAGGCCGCCATATGCCAGGTGCCTTTTCCATAGCATTTCAGAATGTATCTCTGCCGGCCGGGCGGTTTGACCACGAGATGGCAGTTTTTAGGACAGTTATAGCAGCCCTGCAGCCGGTCCCGGATGTCCAGGGTGTATGCCTTCCACCTGTCTTCCAGTTCCTTGTTCCAAAAGCCTTTTCTGCGGACACGCGCATTGCCCCAGGCAAAATTATCGTGGTGAAACGCATCGTTCCATTCAATGGCCATCAGATCCCCGTTATAGGGACTGGCATGGATCTCCTGGCTGTGTTTGAGGCACAATTGGAACAATTCTTCCGGACTGGAAACATAAAAATCCTTTGTGCCGCGCACGGCAATGGCTTTCAGCCGTTTATCCCCCATGATCACGCCGACCCCTCGGGATGCGCTGGCGTTGACATGCTCGATGGTGGACATGAACAGCCTGTTTTCACCGGCAAGACCGATGGCGGCCACCTGGATTCCTGGATCGTTCAGTTCCTTTTTAATGGCCCGTGCCGTTTCCTGGGCCCCCATGCCCTTGAGGTGAGACGCATCCCGGATTTCGACGGTGTCATTGTGTATCCACAGATACACCAGCGTCTGCGCCTTCCCCTGAATGATAATTTTATCGTAGCCGGCATGTTTGAGTTCAGGTCCGAAATATCCCCCGAAAATCGAATGCGAAAAAAAGTTGGTCTGGGGTGAAATCGTATCGACCATCGTCCGGTTGCAGGCCGGAACCGGGGTGCCGACCAGAAGACCGGTGCTGAATATCAGCAGATTGTCTGGAGAAAAGGCATCTGTTTCAGGACTGACCCGGTCCCATATGATTCTGGCCGCCGTGCCGTTGCCGCCCAGGTGAAGGCGTGTCAACTCAGGATCTGTTTCCACCCGTTCCGTTTTACGTTCCGTCAGGTCGACTTCCAGATCACAGCCTGTCTCTGCATATCTCATGGGTTCTTCTCTTTCAGATGATCATATATATTTCCGTTTTTCAGATTGAAAAGCCCTTGCTCACATATCCTTACATACGGAATGGCCGAGCTGGTCATGGTCACAAGAGATAAAACCGGATCATCAAAAACGCACCCCGCCGCTCGGGCAGCCTGGTTGACCTGCTTCATTCTTTCCGCAATCGCTTCAACCGGAAGGTCCGACATCAGGCCCATGATGGGCATGGGAAGCTCGGCAACAATGTTTCCCCCGGACGTGAACAGCGTGCCGCCCTGCAGCTGCCCGATCCGGTTCACCGCCAGGGCCATGTCCGCCTCATCGGCACCGATCACGATGATATCGCCCGTGTCCCAGGGCGCGCTCGACGCAATGGCCCCCCGTTTCAGTCCCATACCTGAAACCAGGCCGACAAACCGGGGGTTTGACGGGTCCACCCGGTCGATGGCCGCAATTTTTATGATATCGTTCTCAATATCCATCTGAACCAGGCCGTCAATGACCGGCAGGACGGCTGTTTTTTCCCGGGTCACCAGCGGGGAGATTTTATCGATGATCCGCACCTGCACCTGTTCTGCATCTGAATTGACGGGTATAGTGAAATCGGCTGCTGAAAACGCCTGATTCAGCGTGACCGTAGAGAGGCTTTTTTCGGAATACACATGATCTCTGGGTGCAGCCAGGCACTGTCCATTTCCGGCAACCACCTTCCCGCTGCTGATCACCCATTTGGGGGTTATCTGCCGGATATCCGGAACAATGCACAGATCGGCGAACCGGCCGGGGGCGATACCTCCCACCAGATGGTCGATCCCGAAATGTTCAGCCACGTTCAATGTGGCCATTCTGATGGCATCCACGGGTCTGAAACCCAGGTCGATGGCTTTCTGCACCACATGGCTCATATACCCCTTTTCCATGAGGAATTCCGGGGTCACGCTGTCGGTGACAAGAATCATCCGCCTCAGATCGACATCCATGTTCCTTATGGTTGAAATGGCTGTCAGATCTTTCCGGACACCGCCTTCCCGGGCCATGACATACATTCCCATCCTCAACCGCTCCAGGGCCTGGGTCAGATCTATGGGCTCATGGCAGGAGGACACCCCTGCCCCGGCATACGCCGCCAGTTTCCGGTTTTTCGCCCCGGCGGAATGCCCTTCCACTGTTTTTCCCAGAACCAGTACCCGGCTGATCAGGGGCAGAACCGTGTCAGGTTCAAGAAGCAGGGCCTGCCAGTATACCTCTCCCAGACCCAGGACATCGTCTCTGTGCAACAGGAGATCCAGATCTTGGTCCGATTTTTTCAGGAAGTGCTGGCCCGGGGATACCATCATGGGCACTGTGAAAAACACCTTGACCGGCTGATTTTGATAAGATTCAATAAAATCCAGGATACAGGCCGTGCCGGCCGCCGGATAGGCCGTTTCCAGGGTCTCCGTTACCAGGCAGGTGGTTCCGTCCGGAATGACCTGCTTCATGAACTCTTTTGATGAAACATAATTGGCCAGGTGGGTATGCCCGTCAATCAGTCCGGGAATCACCGTCATCCCCTCTGCATCGATTATCCGGGTATCAGGCCCGCGACAGGCACTGACATCTTCAGTGACACAGGCAATCCACTGGTCAGTCACACAGATGGACCCGCCCGTTGTCAACTCCCCGGTGTACACATTCAGAATCCGGCCGTTTGCAACGATCAGATCCGCCGGTTTTTTTCCGAGAGAAACCGCCATCAGTGCTTTCTGATTTTCAAGGGCAAACCGGTTTGATGTCATATCCAATTTCTTTCATGTGACTTCCCCCACCACGAAGCTGACATGTCTGGAAACCGGGAATAGGCGTTATTTATTGTATCTGTCATCAAATGCGTTCCAGAATTCTCTGTCTTTTTCTCTCCAGTCTTTGCCGAAGATTTTATCAAATATGGTTTTCAATCTCCTGAACCAGAGGCCATAGCCCTGTCTGCCCTGAATCCGGGCTTTGATCACATCCGCGATATGACTGTCGATATTGACCATTTCCTCTTTGGGAATATAGGAATCCGCCCCTTTTTGAATCGATTCTTTCAGGTTTTCCGGACTCAGGGCATTGGCCGTCAACATCACGCAGGGGATATCTTTCTTTCTGGCAATCTGCAGCACGTCAAACCCCCGAACACCCATGATATCGAGAATGGCGATATCATAGGACCTTTCCTCGAGATATGTTTCCGCCGTCTCAAAATCAGCCGCCGTGTCAATCAGGCACATATCGAGCAGCTCCTGAACCGAATCCAGCACATCCGGCTCATCATCCACCACCAGGACGCGGCGGTCCCGGATCAAATCCTGCGGGCTGATGGTCTCAAGATCAAACCGGACGATGTGAACCGGACACGCCGCATTCAGTATCACATACTGTGATGTCGACCCCATGATGATTTTCTGGGCCTTGGATTTTTTGACAATTCCCAGGAAAATATGATCGATTTCCTTTTCCCGGGCGAACCTCACCAGATCCTCACCCGGAGACAGATTCCGGACACTCAGTTGCGTTTCACAAGGGATGCCCGATCTTTCCATCAGTTGTTTTGCGGACAAAAGGCCCTGATCCGCCCTGGCAATGGCCGACTGCTTTTCCGATGGGCCCCCTGTCATGGAGGTGACGATATAGACAAAAGAACGGGTCAGCAATGCAAATTCTTTTGCAAAGGATAAATTCAGTCTGCCTTCTTCTCCGCCATTGTAACCGACCAGCAGTTTCATCACAGTCTCCTATAATGGGGCAATCCCAGAACAGCTAAAATGATCATGAGGCCCGCAGTTTGAATCGTTGAATTTTTCCGGTTTCCGTTTTGGGCAGTGCAGGGACAAACTCGACAATGCGGGGATATTTATAGGGGGCCGCATGCTCTTTGACAAACGTCTGAAGTTCCTTTACCAGCATGTCAGAAGGCGTGAAATTTTCACCCAGAACAATATAGGCCTTGACGACACTGCCTCTTTCCGGATCCGGCCAGGCCACCACGGCGCACTCTTCCACCGCCTCATGATCCATGAGGGTGCTTTCCACCTCCGGCCCCCCGATATTGTACCCTGAGGATACGATCATGTCGTCCCCCCTGGCCTGGAACCAGAAATAGCCGTCTTCGTCCATTTTAAAGACATCTCCGGTGATGTTCCATCCGTTTTTGACATACTCTTTCTGCCGGACATCGGCCAGATACCGGCAGCCCGTAGGCCCCTTCACTGCCAGCATCCCTTTTTCGCCCGGAGGCAGCACATTCATGTTTTCATCCACAATACAGGCCTGATATCCATAGATGGGCTTTCCCGTTGCCCCGGGCCGGATATCATCGCCTGCCGCAGAAATGAAAATATGAATCATTTCCGTTGCCCCGATGCCGTTGATGATTTTGATACCCGTGGTTTTTTCCCATGCTGTAAACACAGGCAAAGGAAGGTTTTCACCGGCTGAAACACATTTTTTCAAACCCGAGAGATCCGATGGTTCCATATTGTTGAGCATGGCCTTGTAGGCCGTCGGGGCCGTGCAGCAGATGGTGGCCTTGAATTTCTTCATCTGGTCGAGCAGCTGATCCGGTCCGGCCTGTTCCAGCAGCACACACGAGGCACCGGCATGCATGGGGAATGTCACCAGCACGCCCAGACCAAAGGTAAAGGCGATGGGAGGGCTTCCGATAAAAATGTCGTCCATGGCCGGTTTCAGCACCGTTTCTGAAAAACAGATGCACATGGCCATGATGTCACGGTGGTAGTGGATGGTTCCCTTGGGGATCCCGGTTGTCCCGCTGGTAAACGCGATCAGGGCCGGATCATGACTGAAGGTGTCTGCATTATCGAAAACCAGGGGCTTGTCTTTCATCAGCGACTCAAGCTCTTCCCCGGCGTTTTCCCTGCCTGACCCGTCAAAATAACAGATCCGTTCCAGTTTTGCGGTGCGGTGCCCGGCATTTTCCATTTCCTCGCCCACCCGTTTGTCGCACAAGGCCAGGGATATGTTTCCCTTTTCAATGACAGGGACCAGTTCTTTGGCCCGCAGCAGCGGCATGGTCGATACGGCCACGGCACCGGCTTTCAGCACTGCCAGCCAGCAGGCAACCATCATGATGTTGTTCGGGGACCGCAGCAGGACACGATTGCCGGGAACGATGCCCAGATCGTCCTGCAGGACATGGGCGATCTGATTGGCCTTTTCATACAGTTTTCGGTAACTCCATGTGTCCGTGGGGGTCCGGAACGCGATTCTGTCTCCCAGCCCCTGTTCAATCTTTTTATCCAGCAGTTCAGCGGCACTGTTGAGGTGTTCCGGAAATGCCAGTCGTGTGCCGTCAAAAATAAAGTCCGGCTGATCCTTTTCCAGCGGCAGGTTTTCAATGACAAATGTATCCACATGCGCTGTTTTTCCATGCATCACAACACTCCTTGTTCTTGAACATTAATGGTTTGGGGACCCACCACTGATGACTGCCCGTCATACAGGGGAAACCCCTCTTTTTCTATTAGAGCCGGAATCCTTTGGGGATGGGTTCATCCTCATGATATACCGTCCCTTTCTCATCGATGGTGAATGCCTTCTTTGCAATTTTTTCGATGCCAAGGGCACACAGCTTTCGTGATTTTTCATTTAAGCGCCGCAAATACTTGATGGATCTTGAATCAAGGTCCTGACCCGCGTCGTCCTCAACCAGGACCGGCTCTGAAATGAGCAGAACCGGACCATGGTCCACTTTGGCGGTCACCTGGTGAAACGACGAATAAAGCCGGGTTTCCCCCGCAAGCAGCGCATCCCTGACGCCGTTTGCCCCGGCATACAGCCGTTGACCCTGCTTTTCCACAGACAAATCCGCAGGATGACAGTTGACACAGTCAAACCGGTCCAGAAGCGGCTGGGTCGTCGCCCAGACATACCCTGCATACAGGACGATATCCGGTTTCAGAGGGGTTAGAAAATCAACAGTCATCTGATCATATTCCTGCCTGGTTTTGCGGTCGCTGATTTTTTTGTTCCGGTCTTTATAAAATGCCCTGATATCATTGATATAATAAGGCAGGTGATGATCTGCCGCGATTTTTTCCGCCTGGCTGCTGGGATTGTCGGAAAAAAGGCCCACCACTTCAAAATGGCTCTTTGAAAGGGTTTCCAGCGCTTTCTGTCTGTCAATGACGGACAGGAGGCTTTTCCCGGATCCGGAAATAAGCCCTGCCACGCGTAATGTTTCAGACTTGAAATCAAACAGGGGTTTTTTCATTTTTCAACCTCAACCGTTTTCAGTTTTTTTTTGCTGATTTTTCCATTGTTGTCCTTTGGCAGTTCATCCAGAAAAACCACCCAGCGGGGATATTTATACGGGGCAAGATGGTGTTTCACATACTGCTGAAGTTCTTTTTCGAGTTCAGCCGTGCCTGTCACCCCGCTCTGGACCGCCACAAAGGCCCTGGGTTTTATCAGACCCTGTTCATCGGTTGACCCGATAACAGCGGCTTCTTTGACTTTAGGATGTGACAGCAGGCAGTTTTCAATCTGGACCGGGGATACAAAAATCCCGCCCACTTTCAATACATCGCCGCTTCTGCCCACGAACCAGTAAAACCCGTCACTGTCGCATCTGAACAGATCGCCGGTATTCACCCACTCACCGATAAAGGTTGCACAGGTTTTATTAAACGCCTGCCAATAGTGCACCCCCCTGCTTTCCCCTTTGACCCAGAGAATGCCTTCCTGCCCTTCGGGCAGAACGGCCCCCTTTTCATCGACGATTCTGGCCTCATATCCCGGGACCAGCTGCCCGACACTGCCGGGCCGGACATTGTCTTTCCGGTTGGAAATGTAGACATGGCACAGTTCACAGGACCCGATGCAGTCAAGGATGGTGACTCCCACCTTTTCCATCCACTGATCATGAACCGCCCTGGGCAGGGCCTCTCCGGCAGACGTACAGAACCGGACCGATGAAAAATCTTTTTTCTCCAGATCGGGCAGCCGCATCATGGCATTGATCATGGTGGGAACATTGACCACCACCGTGGGCCTGTATTTTTTGATATGGGCAACGATCCTTTCCGGCCGTGAGCGTTCGGGAAACAACACAGTGGATGCTCCCTCGGCAAAGGCATAAAGCATGCTGATATCCCGGGCATACCCGAAAAACAGCTTGGGAACACACAACACCCTGTCATCTTCCTGAAGCCCGAGCACCTGCTTTCCAAAAGTCTGGTAATTATAAAATGAGTTGCGGTGGGTCAGAGGGACGGCTTTGGGCTTGCCCGTGCTTCCGGAGGTAAATTTCCAGAAAGCGACGTCATCGGCATGGGTGGGTTCAACCGCCAGTGTTTCTGACGCGGATGACAGAAGATCATGAAAGGAGTGATATTTCTTTTGATGGTTTCCGATCACCACAATATGTTTGAGAAACCGGGACCCGTGCATTGTTTTTTCTATCAAGGGGAGGGTTGATTCATCGACGATCACGACTTTTGCCCGGGTATAATTCAGGAAATAGGCGTAATCGTCCGGGTGAAGAAACGTATAGACATCCGTGGCCACGGCCCCGATTTTGATGATGCCATACCAGGTGATCACAAATTCCGGAGAATCATTGACGGCCAGAAGAACCCGGTCCTCCGGCTCTACCCCCAGCTTTTTCAGCATGTTGCCCGCCTGATTGCTTAACGCAGCCACCTGTGCATATGAATACGTTTGTTCCCTGTAATGAATCGCCGTATTGTTACCGCGGCCCAGTGAAAGGTTCCGATCCAGATAATAGTCCGCAATATTCAAATTCTCAGGAATGTCAATCATCCCGGCTCTCCTTGTTTAAACGCCCAGATATTGATTGATTGTTTCTTTATCCGTTTCCAGCTGATCTTTCGGGGTGGAAAAAACGACCTGTCCCTTCTGGACAATGTAAAACCGGTCACAGATATCCGCCATCAAACCCAGATTTTTATCGATGACAAGAATGGACACCCCGTTTTTTTTGATTTCCGACAGGCATTCAAAAATTTTTTCCCGTATCAGCGGGGCCAGGCCTTCTGTGGCTTCATCCAGAATGATCAGGTCGGGATTGGTCATCAGTGCCCTGCCGATGGAAAGCATCTGCTGTTCACCGCCTGACAGATGAGACCCCATGCTGTTAATCCGGTACTCAAGGCTGGGAAACAGCGACAGCACCCTTTCAAGGGACCAGAAACGGTTGTTTTTGGTGTTGGACGTGGCGACCAGGTTTTCCCTGACTGAAAGTGAAGAAAACACATGACGTCCTTCCGGTACCAGCCCGATCCCCATTTTCGCGGTGATGAACGAGGGCTGGTTGGTGATGTCTTTCTCCTTGAAAATAATTTTTCCGGTGGACACTTTGGCCAGCCCCATGATGGATTTCACGGTGGTTGTTTTTCCCATACCGTTTCTTCCCATCAATGCAACGGCTTCGCCGGACTTTATTTCAAGCGTCATCCCGAACAATGCCTGACTTTTGCCGTAATGTGTTTCGATGCTTTCCAGTTTCAGCATACTGTTGTATTCCCAGTTTATACCGGTTGTTGACTTCCGTCGTTTTCTCCGAGGTAGGCTTCCAGCACCTCCGAATTGTTCTTCACTTCTTCAGGGGTGCCCGTGGCAAGAATTTTACCGTAAACCAGCACGCTGATCCGGTCTGCCAGAGAAAAAATCACGTCCATGTCATGCTCCACAAGAAGGATGGACTGATTCCCCTTCAATTTTTTCAACAGTTTGATCAGTTCGATGGAATCACCGATGCTCATCCCGGATGCCGGTTCATCCAGTAAAATCAGCTTTGGATTCGATGCCAGCGCCATTGCCAGCTCGATTTTATTCTTTTCTCCATAGGAAACCCGGTTCGACATCTCACCGGCGATACCGGCAAGCCCGGTTATCTCAAGGTATTCCCACGCTTTTTTTGTGATATCTGAACAGGCGCCGGCATTTTTAAAAAACCGGAAGCTGTGCCCTTTGGTTGCCTGAACCGACAAAGCGACATTTTCAAATACGGTCATGTCATCAAAAATGCTGGATATCTGGAATGTTCTGGCGAGTCCGGCCAGGGCCCGTTTATGGGCCGGCATTCTGGAAATATCCTGACCGCAGAAGATGATCCTGCCGGAATCCTGAAAGAAATTGCCTGCAATCTGATTGATCAACGTGGTTTTACCGGCGCCGTTGGGGCCTATCAATGCATGGATCTCTCCTTCTTCGACAGACAGGTCGACATTGTCCGTTGCTTTAATCTGTCCGAAATTCTTGCGGATATGTTCAAGCTTTAGAACCGGCATGTTATCAACGTTCCCTTTTTAGCATTCCATAAATGCCCTTTTTCCCAAAAAGCACCAGAATCAGCAGCAGCGGCCCCAGAATGATCATCCAGTGCTTGGTATATGCCGAAAGGACCTCTTCTGTCACAAGAAGGGTGAACGCCCCTATCACGGGACCGATCAAAGACCCGATCCCCCCGAGGATCACCATGACAAGAAGGTCTCCGCTTCTTGTCCAGTAAATATCGGCCGGACTGATATACAGGGCATTGTTGGCCAGGAAGGCCCCGGCAAGACCAGCGACCCCTCCGGCAATGACAAAGCTGACCAGTTTGTACTGGAACACAGGATATCCCAGGGATATCATTTTTTCCTCATTCTGCTTGATCCCCTTGAGCACAAATCCAAACCTGGATTTGACCAGCAGCCGGGCCAGATAAAACACCAGGAAAAAACCGGCAAGGACCACGTAGTAAAACACGGTATGATCATTGAGGTCGACCGGCCCCATGGTGTTTCGGGAAAACATTGCAAACCCGTCATCGCCGCCGTATTCTGTCAGGCTGGAAAAGAAATAATAAAACATCTGGGCAAACGCCATGGTGATCATGATGAAATACATGCCGCGGGTCCTGAGGCTGACAAAACCGATGACGGATGCAGCCAGCCCCGAGACAATGACCGCCAGGGGCCAGGCAACGATGGCTGCTTCAAACCCGTTGAATGCGAGCATGCCCACCACATACATGCCGATCCCCAGGAAAGCGGCATGCCCGAAACTGACCAGCCCCGTGTACCCGACAAGGATATCAAGACTGATGGCTGCCAGTCCGAAAATCAACACCCGTGTAATCAGCCTGACATAAAACTGGCCGAATATCATGGGCATCATCAACAGGCCGATAATAATGACAATGCAGGCAATTGCTTTTGGTGAACAAACCGTTTTGAGTGGATTAGCCATTTGCTGAAAACAGTCCTTTCGGTTTTATTGCAAGAACGGTTGCCATTAAAATGTAAATGACCATCGATGCCAGTGCCGGGGGCAGCATGATCCTTCCGAAAGTATCTGCGATGCCTGTCAGCAGGGCGGCGACAAATGCCCCTTTTACCGACCCGATGCCGCCGATCACAATCACGACAAATGCAATGATCAGGATGGATTCGCCCATCCCCACCTGAACACTGAGCAGGGGACCGGCAATCATTCCGGAAAATCCGGCAAGGCCCGCACCTATCCCGAATACCAGCATATACAAAAGATTGATATTGATCCCGAGGGCATTCACCATATCCCGGTTTTCAGCCCCCGCCCGGATCAACATCCCAAGCCGGGTTTTTGAAATAAGCAGATACAGCCCGATCGCGATCACAAGTCCTGAAACAATGATGACAAAACGATACAAGGGATAATAGACGCCGGGCAAGAGAGGGATTGCGCCGGATAACACCCCGGGGATATCCATAAAATAGCCTGCCGATCCGAATACGATTCGGATCAGTTCGTTGAAAAACAGGATCATGGCAAAGGTGGCCAGGACCTGATCCAGATGATCTCTTTTGTAAAACCGTTTAAATATGCTTGTTTCCAGGAGAAATCCAAGGAGAACAACCAATGGCAGCGCCACCAGAACAGCAATGAAAAAGGACCCGGTTTTCTGCTGGATCAGGGCGGCCAGATACGCACCGATCATGTAAAGGGATCCATGGGCCAGGTTGATAAAGTTCATGATACCCACCACCAGCGTCAGGCCGGCAGACATCAGAAAAAGCATCAGCCCGAATTGAATACCATTCAGAATCTGTATAAAGAAAAGGGTGAGATCCATTGGTCATTCTCCTGGAAAACCTGTTGCCGTTTATTTCATGGGGCACTCACTGGCGTAAGCGTCGACATGATCCACAAACACGGTTTTTTCGATTTGGTTGGTCAATGTCCCATCAGCCAGCTTGACAACTTTCCGGGTATAAAAATTCTGGATCGGAAAATGATTGTGGTTAAAAGAAAACTTGCCTCTCACGGAATCAAAATCAGCCGCCTTGAATGCATTTCTCAGGGCATCCCTGTCCGCAATATTGCCGTTCACCTTAGCGATGGCACTGTCAATCAGCAGTGCAGCATCATACCCCTGTGCGGAAAACAAAGAGGGCAGTTTGCCGTATTCCGACTGATAGTCCGCCACAAATTTTTTGTTGACCGGGTTGTCCAGATCCGGACTCCAGAAGCTGGCGTTGATAATGTCCAGTGCGGCATCGCCCATGGCAGGCAGTGCGGATTGGTCGGTCGTGAATGCCGTGGTATAAAGGGGAATCTCCTTTTTCAACCCGGCCTGTGCATACTGTTTAATGAAATTGATACCCATTCCTCCCGGGTAAAAAATGAACAACGCGTCGGGTTTTGCCGCCCGGAGCATTGCGAGTTCCGCAGAATAGTCCGGCTGGTTGATTTTGGTATAGACTTCCCCCACAATCTCACCATCAAAATAGCGTTTGGCACCGGCAAGCGCATCTTTTCCCGCCTGGTAATTGGGGGCCATGAGATATAGCCTTCTGGCTCCCATGTCATTAATGGCCTTGCCCATTGCCTCATGGGTCTGATCATTCTGCCACGACACCGTAAAAAGATCCGGCATACACTCGGAACCGGCCAGTTTCGAAGGCCCGGCATTGGCACTGATCAAAAAAACGCCGGCCTCTGTTATGGGCCTGGCCACTGCCATCATCACATTGGAAAAAACAATCCCCGTGATAATGTCAACCTTGTCCTTTTCAACCATTTTGGATGCGACCTGAACCCCGACACCCGGTTTTAACTGATCATCTCCTGTAACAAGATCAACATCAAGACCGCCCAGTTTCCCATTGGAATTTTTGATACCCAGGTTGAAGCCATTCAGGATATCTTCACCCAGACTTGCTGCCGGACCTGACAAAGTGGCGATAAACCCCACCTTCACCGTTTCTGCTGAAAATGCACTGTTTGAAAAAAGAAACAATGCAATTATGGGGATAATAAAGAAACGTTTACGCATGATGAGACCCTCCTTGACAAATTAGGAAAATTTTAGATTAACAACATTCATATTATGCCAGATTTAAATCAAAAAATGGCAAAACAGTATGTGAAAATCATATTTTTCCGAATATCACTAAGAAAATATTTAGTCAAGGGGTTTTTATTAAAAAAAAATCTCTCTGATATTCCAATATAAATTTTAAATATCCAATTGAATTTTAGAAACTTATATATAAATTACACTTGATATTATTTTTACCAAATGATATTTGGTTTATTGAATGATACAAACAGGTGCCAGGCCGGGAAATTGAAAAACGACGTAGAAAACGACACATTAAACTTTATTGGAGGGTTTTACTTTGAACATCAATAAAATGGATCATATCTGTGTGGCTGTTAAAAATCTTGACAAAGCCAGGGAGATCTGGGAGCCGTTACTCGGGAAAACAAAGCCGGATGATGCCTATATCGACGAACCTGAAAAAATCAGGGTGGCCCGTTACTGGATCGGAGAAATCGGCTTTGAACTGATGGAATCCACGTCACCTGATGGCGATGTGGCCCGATTCATCGAAAAACATGGAGAAGGGGTCATGCTGTTGAGCTTCAATGTCGACAACACCAGGAAAGCGGTTGAAGAGCTCAAACAAAAAAACTATCCTGTCATTGGTGATGTCAGACCTTTTCGGGACTGTGAATTCGCGTTTGTCCATCCCAGGAAAATGAATGGTGTGCTTGTGGAATTTATTGATTATAAATGGAGCGAGCTTTCAAAATAGACTGTGTGTTTCATTAGAAATGCAACGTCGCTTTTTTCAGGATTATCAAATCAGGACCAACTATGAAAAAAGACCGACAGCGGAATAAGAAAAAAAACTCAGAAACCCGGACCCAGATCATTGAAGCGGCCAAGGAACTTTTTGCGGAAAAAGGGTTTTCACAGACAACCGTTTCAGATATTTCAAAAAGTATCGGACTTTCTGAAGCAGCCCTTTATGAATATTTCAAGGGCAAAGAGGATCTGTTGATTGAAATCCCCCGTTTATGGGTTTCAGATCTTCTGGAAGACCTTGACAACCACCTCTTTGGCATAGAAGGAGCGGAAAACAAGCTCCGGAAATATTTGTGGTGGTACCTGAGAAGGATAGAACTATCTCCCACTGACGCAAAAATTGTGTATCTCAATATCAAGACCAATATCAAATTTTTAGAATCTGATGTGTATTCAGATGTCAGAAAATTATATTCCTATCCTGTCACCATCATTTCAGATGGTATAAAAGATGGTGAAATATGGGAAGATATCAACCCCTATGCCGCCCGGGATATTTTTGCCAGCACAATGGATCATATGGTCACCCGGTGGCTGTTAAAGGACATGTCATACAACCTGTTCGACAACGCTGAGACGACCTTTAAAATCTTTATGAGGCTTTTCAAAACACCCAATGGGTCAGATAAACAGCCCTAGCATCATAGCCCAAAAATCCGGTTCTCCGTCACGCTCAGAAACCGGGCATCGGTGTCCGTCACCTGGATGACACTTTCAATGCCCGCGGCAAACCGGTCCTTGAAAAAGAACTTGGGTTCCACGGCAAACACCATGCCGGGCATCAGTTCCTGCGGATTTTCCCGGGACAGGATGGGGGTCTCCACCAGTTCCAGGCCTACGCCATGGCCGATGAATCTGGATTTGAGTCCGGGCGGTCCCAGAAACGGGTCTCCCAGGCCCAGTTGCTCGGCCCGGTTCATGGCAGACGCGAACACCTCGCCCGCAGAGACACCCGGTTTCATCCCCTTCTGGACATGGTAAAGAATATCGATGGCGGCCTGCCCGGCCTGTTCCGCATCCGGAGGCAACGTTCCCATTACCAGCATCCGGGTCTCGTCCATGTGATACCCGTTGACCATGGTGCCCAGATCCAGAAGTATGGGTTCGTTTTCCTGAATCAGTTTGGGCCCGGCCCCGTATGGATAGGCACTGCACGTGCCAGTACCGCTCACCGGGCTGTCCAGGGCCCCGCCCATGCCGCCGGAAACTCCGCTCATCAGGTGATGGGCAAACCCTTCGGCCCGGTAATGACGGACCAGCAGTTTGCCGGAATGCCCATGGGTCCTGGCAAAGGCTTCCACCCGGCCGCAGAACGCGATCTCCGACTCTCCGGGGGTCATGTGCTCCCGGACAAAGGAAAACGTATCTCTTGACAACGCTGCCGCCACCGCCATTTGATCGATCTCCCAGTCGGATTTGATCATGCGGCAGTCCATGATCAGGACAGTGGCATCGGTCATTGCCGCCGGATTGAACAGGGTTTCGAAAAAAATAAAATCCCGGACCGGCACCACATCAAAGGCCAGGCCAATTGATGCGGGCAACCGGCCATGCAGCGACCGGATCCGCCCGGGTATCCGGGTGATGGAGTCGACCGGGATCACCTGATCGATGCCGGTTTCCGCCTGGGCCCGGGGCAGGTACTGTTTGACAAACAGCAGCGGATCATGGGCTTTCGGCACATACAGATAGGCATCCTGGGCTGTGCCGGAAAAATAATAGATATCGGGCTTATGGGTCAGAAACACCGCATCGATGCCGGCGGTTTCCATGCGGTGTTTCAAGGCATGAATCCGGCCGGCGATTTCAGACGACGGAACCGGTCTTGAGAATGGATCAGTATTCATCGAGAATCCGGCGAATCACCTGAAGAAGATCCCGGGGACTGACCGGTTTCTGGATATATTTTCTGATGCCCATCTGAATCGCTGTGTCTTCGGAAATCGTCTCACTGAAACCGCACCACATCACGATGGGGATGTCCGGACGAATTTCCAGCATCTTTTGCGCCAGTTTGTCACCCGTCAACACCGGCATGGCCATATCCGTGACCACCATGTCCACCTCTTCAGGATCGGCTTCAAATGCGGTAAGTGCCGCCATTCCGTTTTCAAACAGGGCCACCTCGTATCCCTGACCCTTGAGGAATTCCTCGTAAATCTGACGGATCGCTTTTTCATCGTCCACCAGCATGATGGTTTTCCCGCCGCTTTGAGACGTTTCGACCGGTGCTGGCGGTACCTCCTTTGCCGGCTCCGCTTTTTTCTCCGTTCCAGCCCTGGGCAGGTAAACATCCACGATCGTGCTTTTGTCCGGCCGGCTGTGAATGACCATGACACCGTCATGTTCATCCACGATGGATTGAGCCACAGCAAGACCTGAAGACTCTCTGTTTCCGGTCTTTTCATTTTCTGCATCCGGATCGGTCAGCAGATCAAGCGTTTTTCCATCCATGCCGTGACCGGTGTCGGCCACGGACAGCCTGAGATACTCTCCAGCAGGGATCTCACGCCCCCCCCCCTGTTCCGGTCCGGAGAACGTTTCATCGGTGAGCGACACCGTCAGGGTCCCGCCGCTCATTTTCATGGCCTGATATGCGTTCAGGCACAGGTTCATGATCACCTGATGAATCTTTCCAGCATCCGCCACCACCATCTGCCGGGAGTCCAGCCGGGTTTCCATTTCAATGTTTGCCGGAAAAGAAGATCGGAGCAGTTTCATGGTTTCCTTGACAATCAGGTAAATCCGGAACGGTTTTTTCTGTTCTCCGGTGCCCCGGCTGAAGGTCAAAAGATGCTGCACCAGTTCAGCGGCCCGCTGGGCAGCGTTCAAAATCTGATCGAGATGCTCGATGGTTTTCTCTGGATTGTCCACAGTGGTTTTGGCCAGCTGGGCATAACCGAAAATGCCTGAAAGAATGTTGTTGAAATCATGGGAGATACCGGCCGCAAGCGTCCCTAATGCTTCCAGTTTCTGGGACTGCTGCAGCCGGAGTGCCTGATTTTTCTGGTCAGCGCCGTTTCTGTAACCGTCTTCAAGCGATTCAATGATGCTTTCATTTTTTGTTTCATCTGAAGACATAGAAAGGATCCCCCACTGTCAAATTAACGATTGAAATGTCCTGCCGGTATCAGTTATGGATACGTGGACGATAATTTACAGAAAAAAAATCCAATTTGCAATACCACCCGAAGAATCACCGATATACCGACCGAACAGATCAAACTGATTGCACATCATTGACAATTGGCGGCAAATCCTTATGATGATGCAGATTTTAATTTATTTTTAGGAGAAACCGATGCCTGATTTAACCGCTGTCATGGAAACCAGCAAAGGAACCATTCGTCTGAAACTGTTTGCCGATCAAACCCCGGTTACCTGCGGCAGTTTCGCCAACCTCGCCAAACGGCAGTATTACAACGGACTCAAATTTCACCGGGTCATCAGTGATTTCATGATCCAGGGCGGCTGCCCATACGGCAACGGCATGGGCGGACCGGGATACGAATTTGAAAACGAGTGCAAAAAAGACCTCAAACATGACCGGCCCGGGATTCTGTCCATGGCCAATGCCGGGCCC
>NPIE01000427.1_pt1 | contig 27844 bp, 26 predicted proteins | sample 8637661 | NCBI WGS metagenome assembly NPIE01 (sample SAMN07420842, study PRJNA396082) | bioreactor metagenome | isolation source: sample BA12 brine-fed electro-methanogenic bioreactor BA | place: Japan: Kochi | collected 2016-12-09 | reverse complement strand
ACAAGGTTCCCGGTCATACTTTGAGTGGCGAGATTGATAGCGCTGAACAGGAAAATGAGGCTGTTCACCACTAGCCCCTGATGTCCGGAAAAAGCGCTTGACACCCCTTTCGGACTTCTGTTATAAGTATCGCGTTTTATCGGGGGGTTTAAATATCCTTAATGCATGGAGGTATTATTGTGACTAAAGCGGATCTTGTAAACTCGATGGCGGAAAAAGCAGGTTTGACCAAGGCGGAAGCCGAGCGTGCCCTGAAAGCTTTCACCGATACCATCGAAGATGCTCTCAAGGCCGGCGACAAGGTCGCTCTGGTCGGTTTCGGAACCTTCAGCGTCGGCGAGCGCGCTGCACGCACCGGTCAAAACCCCCAGACCGGACAGAAAATTGAGATTGCCGCCGCCAAGGTGCCCAAGTTCAAGGCTGGCAAGGCTCTCAAGGATTCTATCAACTAAGAGTTTCGCAATTTCTGATTCCGGCTTGCTCAAACCGGGTTTTCAGAATAAAAGGTGGGCATTGATGTCCGTTATCAAAGATGCCTGCCTTCTTTTTGACTTGTAATTTGCACAAATGGATCTTCAGGGGCTGTAGTAGAGTCGGTTACAACGCCGGCCTGTCACGCCGGAGGTCGCGGGTTCGAGTCCCGTCAGCCCCGCCATTCCATTTTTTACCCTAAGTGGGCGAATAGCTCAGCTGGGAGAGCATCGGCCTTACAAGCCGAGGGTCACAGGTTCGAGCCCTGTTTCGCCCACCACTTTCCAAATATATTGTGCCAAGGGGCTGTAGTAGAGTCGGTTACAACGCCGGCCTGTCACGCCGGAGGTCGCGGGTTCGAGTCCCGTCAGCCCCGCCATTTTGAAAGGCGACTCCCTCAACAGGGCGAGTCGCCTTTTTTCATTCCCTTTTGTGCCTTTTCTTCCTCCTGCGCTTGACCCGGTTCTTATCTTCCCGCTAAAATCTAAGCAATATTTATTAAACATAGATAACGGATTAGGTGTGTCATGCTGAGAAGCGCTCTTTGTGGTCTTCTGCTGTTTCTATTGCTTCTTTCTCTGGGGTGTGCCGGTGTCGGTAGTGGTCGTTCTTCGTGGCCCCCCGAAGCGGTCGGTCCTGCCTGGCCGTCCGATTCGCCTCGTGTGCGTTTTCTCGGCACCTTTCCGCACAGCCTCCAGTCAGAAAAAAGCCAGGGCGATCGGTTTTCACAATTTCTTTTCGGTGAAAACCACACTCCTCAACCTTTGATCAATCCTGTTGGCGTGGCCGCCGACGGCGACGGCCGAGTGTGGATTGCGGATCCCGGCGCGCGCCTCGTTCATGTTTTCAATCTGTCCCGGAAGCGTTCTTCGGTGGTCAGACAGGTCGAAGGCGTCGCCCTGGCGGCGCCGGTCGGGCTGGCACTGGATACTGAACGCGACCGTCTTTATCTCGCAGATGCCCAGCTCAAGAAGGTTTTTGTTTTGCGGTCCGACGGGTCTTTTGTCGGTCAAATCACGCCGCCATCTTCTTTTGGCCGGCCAGCCGGTCTGGCTGTCGACCCTGTCGGTAATCTCTATGTGGCCGACGTCATCAGGGGGCAGGTTTTTGTTTTCTCTCCGCAAGGTGCTTTTATTCGAGCGCTGGGCAGTCACAAAACACCGAACGGTCTTTTCCTCCGACCCATTGCCGTTGCGGTCAGTGACCAGGGACATGTCGCAGTTCTCGATGCCATGAACTTCCGGGTTGAGCTTTTCGGTCCGGATTGGCTGCCTCATGGTGTCGTGGGTGAACTCGGCGATTCCCCCGGTCTTTTCGCGCGTCCGCGTGGGGTTGCCTTTGACCGTGACGGCAATCTTTATGTCGCCGATGCTGCTTTTGACAATATCCAGATTTTTGACTTGGAGGGACGACTGCTTCTCTATTTTGGCAAGCCCGGGGATGAGGCCGGGCAATTCTGCCTTCCTGCCGGTCTGTGCCATGATGGCGCAAACCGTTTATATGCCGTTGATTCCTGCAATTATCGCGTTCAGATTTTTGAGTATCTGCCGTTAGCTCGTCCTTGAACTCTTCAGCGGATTGTTTTTTGCATGGTGAAAAGCAGATTGATCCGCATCCGTAACCGATTGGTGCAACGGATGAAGGTTTTAGTTTTTTCGCATTATTTCTTCGGGGTACGTATGAAGTGCTTGTGGATTTCAACCCTGCTGTTTTCTTTTTTTGCCGGCCTCTGCTATGGCGCCGCCGTTGATACCAAGAGCCTTGGGTACAACGGGGGAGAAAATGCACACCCGCACAATCTCTCGAGCCTCAATACCGGCGGTGCCGGCAGCATTCACGCTCCGGCCGGCGGAGAAACCCAGATCTGCAAATTCTGCCATACACCGCATGGTGCGGCTTCAAAACCTCTCTGGAATCGACCGGATCCGGTGGGACCCAATGGCGATGGATCGTTCCCGCTATACGGTGGAAGTTCGCTGGTCATCGATGATGCTGGAGTGGTGGGGGATTCGCAGTACGGGCAGAATCCCTATCCGAACGGCGCTTCACGCATGTGCATGTCCTGTCACGACGGGGTGACCGCTATCGGCGAGGTGGTTAGCGAACCCGCCCTGCTGGCCGATCTCGACATGTCTGTCGAAGGCACTATCGATCTGTCCGTTTCACATCCCATTTCCTTTGTATATAACAGCACTGTCGCCGGTCTGATCAATGCGCAGAAAGACGATGGCGGGACAAATACCTATCAATTGCCGTCCAGCAACGGAATGCTGGATGGTCAGAGCCGGATGCAGTGCAACACATGCCATAATCCTCACGTGGATACTCGCAATGACAGCGGCACCTACGATCTTCCCATGTGGCGTAAATACACCGGCGTAGAAAATGACGATTATGAATGGACCTGCAGCCAGTGTCATATCGGTGGGTCGACAAGCGCTGGTATATTCTGGGGGAGTCCAACTGTTAACGATCATCACGACCTGACCTCTCCATGAAAACGACCCTGTTATGAGCAAGAGCCTGATGTTCAGAAATCGATATTTCATCCTGCTGGCAGGCATGGCACTTTTCTGGAGCCTGGGATATGCATCTCTCGAAGCGGCACCTCGCTCTCAGACCCAGACCCGCCTTGCCGGAGTTCACGGGGAGCCCGGGCTGCTGCCCAAGTCCTGCCGTGCCTGCCATCGCGGCATGGCCATTGCGGTGCGGGGCGAGGAGCGGGTGTGTCTCAACTGTCATGGAACAGGGGGGGACCGCAGCCGTATGATCTCCAGCGGTTATCTCGATCCGGGCAAAATACGCGGCTCGCTGCATGACATTGGACAGGAGCTGCGCAAGCCTTACAGTCACCCGGTGCTGACGATTCGTGGAATTCATAACGCGCGCGAGGAGCTGCCCGAGGATTCCGCCAGTGCTGCCCGCCACTCCGAGTGCGTTGACTGCCATGCCCCTCATGACCTGGCTCGCGATGAGCCTTTTCGCGGTATCGGCGGGCGGCGGGTCGGAAACTTTTATGCCCCCATCGAGCATGAATATGAACTCTGCTACCGCTGCCACGCTGAAAGCGCCAACCTGCCGCCGCGTTCGACCAACAAGCATGCCGAATTCAAGACCAGCAACCCTTCCTACCACCCGGTGGAAGGGGAGGGTGCAAGCGCCTATGTGATCAGCCTCAAAGATCCCTACGTGGGCCGCAAAACCGCGCCGGGAGAGCGGTCCACCATCACCTGCGGCGACTGTCACGGCAGTGATGACCCCGATGGTCCGGCCGGGCCTCATGGCAGCCGCTTCCGCGGACTTCTGGTGCGGAATTACGAAATGGAAGACGGTCGCCCGGAATCCGCTTATGCTTATGCCCTGTGTTATGGCTGCCATGACCGCACCAGCATTCTCAGCGACGAGAGCTTTCCTTTACACTCCCTGCACATCAAAGGACGCTCCGGAGTCAGGGATTCAGGAACGAGCTGTTTCTCCTGCCATGACGCTCACGGCAGCACCCGCTATCCGTCCCTGATTCGGTTCAATGAACGGGTCGTGCAGCCCAACGCAGCAGGAAAGCGTTCCTTCGACCCGCAGGGAACCGGAGCGCGCCGGGGCAGTTGCTCGCTTCGCTGCCATGCGGTCGAACATGATGAGAAATCGTATTGATCACCGTTTGAAAACACCCTTTGCCGGGTGGCCTCACCGCCCGGGAATTAGGTTTTCCTTTAGTTCGGCGATGTGGTATTTTCTGGCCCATGCCAACATTCAAGTGCAAAATCGGATTGGCCGATGGCCGGGTGGTTGAAAAGGACTTCGATGCCCCCAATCGGCAACTGCTGAGAGACAATCTCGAAGAGCAGGGTTTTTACGTCTTCTCCATCAGGAAAGATCCGCTGCGATTTTTTTCTTTGAGTCGTGGCGGCCGTGGACGCCTCTCCGGGCAGCGGTTTCTGTCTTTCAACCAGGAGCTGCTGGTGCTGATCCGCTCCGGGCTGCCGATTCTTCAGGTGCTCGACACTCTCATGGAGCGCATGGAATCGCCTGCAGTGCTGGCTGTTCTGCGCCAGGTGCGCGAAGATGTCAAAGGCGGTTCATCTCTGTCCGACGCATTTGAAAAATTTCCGAACTACTTTCCCTATCTCTATATCGCTTCCATCCGTGCGGGAGAAAGAACCGGTGACCTGCCGGTTACGCTGGCTCGCTACCTCGATTACCAGCGTCGCATGGAGGCGATCAAGGCGCGTATTCGCAGTGCTTCATTCTACCCGGCGTTTCTCACCGTTGTGGTGACGGTGGTCGTATTGTTCCTGATGCTCTGGGTGGTGCCGCGCTTTACTTCCATCTATGCCGATGCGGATGTGGAATTGCCGCTGATGACCCGCATCGTGATTGGCGCCGCAGAAGGGATGGTGAGCTATCTGCCGGTGATTCTGGTTGTGTTGCTCCTGCTTGCAATCGCTGCTAGAATCTTTCTTCGCTCTGAAAGAGGAATTCTGCTGCGCGACCGGCTCCTGCTGCGGGTTCCCTTCTTCGGGCGCCTTTTGGGTGATTACGCGATTTCGAGTTTCTGCCGTACCTTCAGCACGACTCTCTCCGGCGGGATCCCTGCGGTCGAGGCGATGCGCATGTCGAAGGCAACCCTGAACAACCGCGACCTTGAGGAGCGCATGCTCGGCGCCGTGCGCCGGGTGGAGGAGGGGATGGCGATTGCGCAATCTTTCGAAAAGGCCGATTTTTTCCCCCCTGTTGCCTTGCGCATGATCGGTGTCGGGGAAACCACCGGTGCGTTGGCGGAGATGCTGACCGAAGTGTCCGATTACTATGAAATGCAGGTCGGGGGGCGCCTCGACAAACTGACGACGCTGGTGGAGCCGGTCATGATGCTGGTGATGGGGGTTTTGATCGGCGGCATTGTGCTCGCCATGTATTTTCCTATCTTCCAGCTTGCAGGGACCGTGGGTTAGGATGGCTGCCGCGTGAAATATGAACGTAAGAAAATTGGTGAAATCCTGGTGGAGTTGAGCGCGATCGCTCCGGCCCAGGTCGAGTTGATTCTGCAGCGGATGCCGACCTCAGGCCGGAAATTTGGAGAAACGGGGGTTGATGAGGGTCTTTACAGTGAAGAGGTCCTGGCGCAGGCTCTCGCCCTGCAGTTCCATCTCGATTATGTCGATCTCAGCACAGTGCCGCCCGACGCGCAACTTCTGGCCTCCATGCCGGTAGGGCTTGCCCACAAGCACCAGTTTCTTCCGCTCGATACCCGTGAAGACGCGCTGGTGGTGGCCATTCATGATCCCACCGATATTGAAACCCTTGATCAGCTGGAATTGATACTCGACAGGCCCCTTATCCTGAAGGTCGCGCCGAAAAGCCGAATCTTGCGCCTGCTTGAGAGCAATGAAGGATCGCAGCGCGTTCTGCGCGAGGCTTCAGAAGATTTCAAGCTCCAGTTGGTCAAGGAAACGGAAAAGGGCGAGGAGGTTCTCTCCCTCGACAAGCTGACAGCCGATACCAGCCCCATCATTCGCCTGATCGACTCAACCCTTTACGACGGGCTCAAGCGGCGGGCCAGCGATATCCACATCGAAACGGGACTCGACGGGGTCGCCATCAAGTACCGGGTCGACGGCGTGCTGTACCAGGCGACCGAACCTCTTGACACCCGCTTTCAGGGGCCGATCATTTCACGCCTCAAAGTCATGAGCGAACTCGATATTTCCGAGCGGCGCATCCCTCAGGACGGACGTTTCAAGGTGCGGGTCGGTGGGCGCTCTATCGATTTCCGCGTCTCCATCATGCCGAGCATCTTCGGCGAAGACGCCGTAATCCGCATTCTCGACAAGGAATCCATCGCCGCCGACTTCAAGGGGTTGAGTCTTGAGGTCCTCGGCATCACTCCCCGGGAAATCAACCGTTTCCGCCGCAAGATCCGCGAGCCCTACGGCATGGTTCTGGTCACCGGACCCACCGGCAGCGGCAAAACGACAACCCTCTATGCGGCCCTCACGGAGATCAATTCCCAGGAGGAGAAGATCATTACCATCGAGGATCCGGTGGAGTATCAGCTCAAAGGGATCGTGCAGATCCCCGTCAATGAAAAAAAGGGCTTGACCTTCGCCCGCGGCCTGCGTTCCATTCTACGTCACGACCCCGACAAGATCATGGTCGGGGAGATTCGCGATCCGGAGACGGCGCAGATTGCAGTCCAGTCCGCGCTGACCGGACATCTGGTTTTTACCACCGTGCACGCCAACAACGTGTTTGATGTCCTGGGACGTTTTCTCCATATGGGGATCGACCCCTATAATTTCGTCAGTTGTCTGAACATGGTTCTGGCGCAGCGCCTGGTACGCCGTATCTGCCCCCACTGCCGCAAGCCGGCGAAGGTCGGAACGGATGAAATAGCCGAGGCGGGACTTGATCCTGACCGTTATCGGGATCATGAATTTTTCGAGGGTGAAGGCTGCAAGGAGTGCCGTGGCATGGGATTTCTGGGCCGCAGCGCTATCGTTGAGATGCTCGAACTCAGCGATGACATGCGCGAGTTGATTCTGTCCAAAGCACCGGTCTCACAACTCAAAAAAGCCGCTTCGGCGGCAGGGACGGTCTTTCTGCGTGAAGCAGCTGTCGAAAAGGTTCTTGAGGGAGTGACCACTTTCCGCGAAATCAACCGCGTAACCTTTGTGGAAAGGGGCTGAACATCGTGCTGCGTCGTCTTTATCCCGGGCTGAGAATTTCGCAGGAAGGCGTGCATGCCGTGGCCTTGTGCCGTCGAAGGAAAGTGCATCATCTCCGCGCCGCTCGCGGCCTCGGCCTCGACGCTGGAGTGGTGGTTCCTTCTCGGCGAGAACCCAATGTCAAACGGCCCGATGTTTTTGTTGAAGCCCTGGCCGATGTGCTGGGCCCCCTGACAGGGCGCGAAGATCGCATTGCCCTGTCGCTGCCCGATGCCAGCGGCCACATTGTTCTGACGCAATTGGACTCCCCGTTTAAAAACCGCGAGGAGGGGCGCGATATTTTACGCTGGCAGCTCAGAAAAAATCTCCCGGGGGAATGGAAAGACATACATCTTGACTTTCAGGTTCTGCGCCGTGAGGAATCAGGGCGACAACAGATTCTCGCGGCAATGATCGATCGGAGTGTGCTGGATCAATATGAGGAGTTGGTTGTCCGGGCAGGGTTTCACGCTGCCCAGGTGGGATTTCACTCCCTTGACCTTTACGCCTATTACCGCTCCAGGCTGGAGATGGGGGGGGATTTTGTTCTGATCGGGGTCGAGGGAGCGACACTGAACGTTGGAATTTTCCAGGACGGTGTTCCTGTTTTCTATCGTGTGCGCTCCATCATCGAGGATGCCGACCAGGTTTTTCAGGAACTCAACCGCAGCCTCTCCGGCATGCGATCCGCTCAGCGGAGCAAGGTGTTTCTTCACAGCGACTGGACGGAAAAAGACGTTCTCAGCCAGGTCCTTACCGCACTTTTCGACAAGGAACCGGTGATGCTCGACCCGCAATTCTCCCGCATGGTCGAGCCCGAGCATCAACTGCAGTTTGCTGCGGACGCAAAACTGGCGTCAGCGATCGGCGCCGCCGAAAGGATGATGTAAGCCGGCCATGAAGATTTCGCTCAATCTTGCTACCCGCACCTATGTCAATCGGCGTGCTCTATATGCCTTTTACGCCCTGCTGGCAGTGTTGCTGGTCTTCTGGCTTGGCTTCAGTCTATCCTCCTGGCAGAAGGATCACGCTGAAATCGGCCGGCTCGAGGAGCAGTTGCACAAGGTTCGCGGACAACTCGGCGGCTTGGGGGATGAAGGGACTCCTCCGTTCGATTCAACAGATTATCAGGCTCTGCTTGATGATCTGGCTTTCGCCGAGGATCTTCTGGCGCGGGATGCATTCCGCTGGACGCATCTTTTTCTGCGGCTGGAGCAGCTTCTGCCCGATGGAACCTCTCTGCGCAGCCTGCGCCCTGAACACCGCGAGCGGGCCCTGAGCCTGACGGCCGCTGCGCGGGGAAACGAACAGATGAAGCGTTTCATTGATCAGTTGATGGCGTCTGAAGACCTGGATCAGGTTCTTCTGCTGAGTCAGGAAAAAACCGAAGTGACAGATCCCGGAGGACAAAAACGGCCGGCAGTGCGATTCACCCTCCTTATTCAGGAGGCTTTCTGATGACTCGCGCTCCCCTGCTCGCAGCTCTTTGGCGGCAGAACCGTCTTGTCCCGGTGCTGCTCCTTGTGCTGCTTATGATCAACATCGGCCTGCAAGTCTGGCGGGTTCGGGGTGTGCAGCCGCAGGTCGTTCAGCTCGAGCAACGCCTCCAGCGGCAACAGCAGGAGCTGGAACGGATGAGACAGCTGGGAGCCCGGCAGGATTCCCCGGAAGCTGTTTACCGGCGAGGGCGTGAAGATCTTTCCAGTTTCTACGCGATGATCCCGGCGCGCAGCGACCTGACCGGTTTGATTGAAGAGCTCTTCAATATGGCGGACAATGCCGGCCTGGAAATTGATCGCATCGGTTATGATCCACAGAAACTGGAGGAACGACCTCTGCTGGCGTATACCCTGATGTTTTCCGTGACCGGAAATTATGAGCAGCTCAAAAATTTTGTCTATGACATTGAGACTTCGCCACGCTTGATCAGCCTGGATGAGATTGCTTTGAGCGGCGCTGGCGAGGGGGATCGCCCCGTTTCGCTCAACCTGCGGTTTACGACCTATTTTCAGGCGGAGCCAAAATGACTCGTCAAGGGAAAATTCTTCTTGTTTGCCTGGCTGGTCTTCTTTTAGCGCTGGCTTATTCCTACCTCAGGTCGCCGGAGCAGCAACGGATCGAGCGAACTGGTGGGGAGGGCGGAAAAGGGCGCATGGCGCGCGGCAGAGTCTCCCCTGCCGGAGATGAAGGGGCGGACGAGGGTGCCCTGCCTCGCCTTCGGCTCAAGGCCGGCCACGATCAAAAAGACCCTGGGGGGGATTTCGTTCAATCGGGAAAGGATCTCTTCGCGCCCCTGTATTCTGGTGGTCCGAAATTATCGCCACCTTCCGCTCCCGTGGCCCCCCCTTCAGCGGTTTCGGTGACTGGCCCCGAAGACGACCCGGTAGACTTCATGCCGACAATTCCTTCGGTGCCGGTCGTTGAATCGGCTCCCCAGCCCGTCCGTTTTGAAGTGCTGGGCTATCTGGAAACTGAAGGCCGCCGCGTGGTTTTTCTTGAAACGGGGGGAGAAATCTTCCTCGCTCGAAGAGGGGAGTCGTTCGGTGACGAATTCCGGGTGGTGGAGATGAGCGACGAACGCCTGGTGGTTTCACAGCGGGGCGTACCCCGACCCATTACACTTGAACTGACGGAGGAACGGGGGGTGAGCCGGTTTGGAAGCGCGGACCCCTTTTCGGACCGGGGGCGCAATGTTGTTCCCGAAACGCGTCGTTTCCGGTAATTTGACAGAAAAGAGTGTTTTCCCGGACCGTAAAAACAGGTTTCCGTTAAAAAAAACGGGTCTGTACCGGTCGGAACAAGGTAATTGTAGCATTTAAATTATCCCAGACAGGGGTTAGGGCGAAATGAAAATGAACTTGACCAAGCCGATGTGCCGAGTCGTTGCCTTTCTGGCAGTTCTGATGCTGCTGGCATCCGGTTGTGCGCCGGGCACCCGCCATTTCGAACAGGGTCGGCAGCTCATGGCCGAGCAGAAATATGACAAAGCGGTGGAATATTTTACCCTCGCCCTGCAGGAAGAGAGACAGAACAACTATTATCGCCTCAAGCTTCAGGAAGCCCGTCTGCAGGCAGCCAAATTTTATTTTGAGCAGGGTCTGAGGGCGAAAGAAGACGGGCGCACTGCCGAAGCCATGGAAAAATTTCAGGTGGCGCTGGCGTTCAACCCGTCCATGGAAATTGCCGCGCAGGAGTTGCAGCGCGTCCGACGCATGATTCAGGCGCAAACCCTGGTCGAAGATGCCGAGCAGTTTTTCCGGGCCCGCAAATATCTGCAGTCCAAACGCATCCTCAACCGGGTGCTCGAGATCGACCCCGGCAACGAACGCGCTCAGGCGCTCATGAAAAAAGTTGCGGATGCGAAATTAACTGTCATTGACGGCCAGGAACTTGAAATCGCCTCCGGCAAGCCGATAACCCTGAAATTCAACGAAGCCAATCTGAGGGATGTCTTCCAGATACTGTCCCAGCTTTCAGGGATCAACTTTCTTTTCGATGAAGATCTCGAGGAGGAAAAGGTCACCGTTTATCTCGAAGAGGCTACCTTCGCTCAGGCTCTTGAACTGTTGATGAAGATGAACGGCCTCGACAAGAAAGTGCTCAACTCCAAGACCATCCTTCTGTACGCCAAGACCAAGGATAAGGAAAAGCAGTACCAGGACCAGATCATTCAGACCTTTTACCTGTCCAACATCGATGCGAAGAAGGCCGTCAATCTGCTGCGCACCATGCTGCAGCTGCGCAAGATCTTCGTCCATGAGGAACTCAACGCCCTGGTCATCCGCGATACCCCCGATGTGGTGCGGTTGTCTCAGCAGATCCTCCAGGCCGCGGATCGCGCCGATTCGGAGGTGGTGTTCGATGTGGAGTTGATCGAAGTCAGCCGCGGGGACGACAGCACGCTCGGGGCTCAGCTCAGTGCCTACTCGGTTGGCCTCGGCGTGGCCAACGAGGGCGGCGAGGCCATCGTGTCGAGCAGCCTGAGTTCAGGCACTGAAACGGGAAATCTGGTCAGCAGCGCCAGTTCACTGGAATCCTTCTACACCCTGCCCTCGGCGACCTTCGATTTTGCCAAGACCCTCACAGATACTGAATTACTGGCCAGCCCCAAAATCCGTGTCAAGAACAAGGAGAAGGCCAAAGTGCACATCGGGGCGCGCGAGCCGGTCATCACGGTCACGATCAACGGCGACAATCGCTCCGACAACGTTCAATACGTCGATATCGGCGTCAAGCTCAACGTCGAGCCTAACATCCAGCTCGACGATCATGTCGTGACCAAACTCAACCTTGAAGTCAGCAGTATCTCTGACCGGCGTACCCTGGAGAGCGGCACCTCGGTTTTCACCATCACCACCACCAATGCCGAAAGCGTGCTGAGCCTCAAGGACGGTGAACGCACGGTGATCGGCGGGTTGATCCGCGATACGAAAAGCTCCACCACCAAGAGTATCCCGGGGCTCGGTGATCTGCCGCTGGTGGGCGGACTGTTCACCCACAATTCACAGAAAGATCAGAAACGAGAGATTCTGCTCTCCATCACGCCTCATATTGTCAAGAATGTCGAGATGCCCGTGGGAGATGTGGCCACCATCTGGTCCGGTGGAGAGGATGAACTCAAGGCCGGGCCAAACTTCGGGTCGTTCCTGCCGGATTTTGCGCCCGAACTGGAGAAGGGTAATCCCTCTCCTGTTCCGCGGCTGGCCGAACCACCCGAGCCCGATCTGCCGCGCCCCGAGTCTGCCCGTCAGGATGAAACCGGTCTACAGGAGAGACTCATCGAGCGTGGCGAGGTTCAGCATGCCCCGCCTGCCGAGGCACAAGAGGCAGAAGATCGCCGTCCTCTGCCAGAGATGTCTCAGGTTTTCACCCAACGTTCTGTCGAAGAGATGGATGCGCCTGGGGACGCTCAGGAAGAAGAGCGTACCACGATTCCCCGGGAGCAAGCCCCCCCAGCGGCCGAGGCGCCACCCGCGCAGGCCGAGATGGCCGCTGCCGCAGATGCGGAGATTGCCCGTGTCGACCTGCCGCCATTGGAAATTGCCGCGCCTCAGACCCCCGGCCGACTCTTTTTCGCCGGTCCGGAATTGGTTGAAACAGGGCAGACGCTGACTCTGAGTCTCAAGGTGGCCGAAGTCGATGACCTCTACAGCGCCCCCCTCTACGTCACCTATGACCCGGAGAAGTTTGAATTTCTGAGGGCGCGCGAGGGGGATTTTCTCAAACAGGGGGACCGTCCCACGATTTTCACCACCAGCGTTTCCGCCAAGCCGGGCGTGATCATCGTCGGCTACAAGCAGGGCACCGGAGGGGACGGGGCGAGCGGATCGGGCGAGCTGTTCAGCCTGGAGATGCGCGCCAAAAATCCCGGAACATCGGAAATCGGTCTGAAGCGCATCAATTTCCGCGATCCCGGCGGCGAGCGGCTGCAGGTGGAGTCCTCATCCAAGATTGTCGAGATCAGATGACTTTTAGATGAAACTTAAGCGGTTGGTTTTAAAATCGGCGGGCCTGACCTTCATTGAGCTGGTGCTGGCTATGGCTATTCTGTCTGTTCTGGCCGCTGTGGCTCTGCCTTTGGCGGAGATAAGCGTCAAGCGCAGCAAGGAGATCGAACTTCAGCGCGCTCTGCGCGATATACGCGAGGCCATCGATGCCTACCATGATGACTGGGTGCGTGCGGTGACGGAGCAGAAGATCACGCCGAGCGTCGATGACACCGGCTACCCTGAAGAGCTCGAGGAACTGGTTGAAGGGAAGGAGTGGGGAGGTCTTTTTCCTTTCAAGCGCCGTTATCTGCGACGCATTCCCCGCGACCCCTTCGACCGTTACGATGAGGGATGGGGACTGCGCTCCTACGAGGATGATCCTGACTCGATGGTTCACAGTGGCAGCGATATCTATGATGTTTATTCCCGCAGCGACGGTATCGCTCTGGACGGGACGCCCTACAACACATGGTAGATTCATGAGGTTTCACACGTGCGCATGACCCCGGAATACGGTCGGGCAGGCTTTACCCTGATCGAACTGATGATCGTCATGACGATCCTGGGCATTCTGATGACCATCGCTGTGCCGAGTTACAAGCACAGCGTCATCAAGGCCCGGGAAACGGCATTGGCGGAGAACCTCTACCAGATGCGCCAGGCGATCGATGCCTATTTCGCCGATCGGGCCCGCTATCCCGACTCTCTGGATTCCCTGGTGGAGGCGCGCTATCTGCGCTCGGTCCCTGTTGATCCGTTCACCCAGTCCGCGGAGACCTGGGAGACCGTTCCCCCTGAGCCCCTCGAAAATGGAGATCTTGCAGAAGGCGGGGTGTTCGATGTTTTCAGTGGCAGTGACCTGGTCGGATTGAACGGCGTCCCCTACAGCGAGTGGTGACCATGTCCGGGGTGCCTCACGCGGCCGTTTTATCACCGAGGATGCCATGATTCAGATCTATAACGTCTGTAAGAACTATCAGAAGGACAGCGCTGCCCTCGACCAGATTACCCTTAAAATCCCGAAGGGGGATTTTGTGTTCATCACCGGTCCGTCAGGCGCCGGTAAATCGACCCTGCTCAAGCTTCTGTATGCCGGCGAGCGCCCCAACCGCGGACAGATACTGATTGATGGGCGCAACGTGACGCGCATGAGCGCCCGGCAGATCCCTTTTCTTCGGCGCAAGATGGGAGTCGTTTTTCAGGACTTCAAACTGATTGCCGGGCGCACCATCTATGAAAATGTAGCGTTCGCCCTTGAAGTTCAGGGGCGCAAACGCTATGAAATCAGCAAAAAGGTCTATGCCGCGCTCAAGAATGTGGGATTGGAGCACAAGCTCAACCGCTACCCTCTGGAACTCTCGGGGGGAGAGCAGCAGCGCGTTGCCGTGGCCCGGGCTCTGGTTGTCGATCCGATGATCCTCATTGCCGATGAGCCCACCGGCAATCTCGACCCGGAAACCACCATCGAATTGATGGAACTGTTCAAAAGTGCCAACGCCCGGGGGTCGACCGTCCTGATGGCGACGCATGACCGAGACCTGATACGGCGCTATCCACGCCGCATCGTCACCCTGGAGAACGGGCGGCTGACGGACGACCGTGAGGTCTGAGGGCGCAGGGCTGTTTGGAGAGAGTACAGACTGTGGACACTTTTCGTTATTTCATCCGCCGCGCGGTGCGCAACATGCGCCAGAGCCCTTTTCTCTGCATCGCTGCAGTGGCAACCACTGCGCTTGCGCTTGCGATCGTCGGTTTTTTCGCCATTATCGTTTTTAATGTCGAGCAACTGACCTCCCGGTGGGGGGAAGAGGTCGAAGTCATCGCCTATCTCGATGAAGTGCCCGAGACCGATGTGCTGCAGCAACGGATCGCCCGGATCGAAGCCCTGCCTGAAGTGCACCGTGTCAACCTCGTCACGCGTGCCCAGGCGTTTGAACGGTTCCGCGAGCGGCTCGGCCCCCATGCGGAACTTCTCAACGGTGTTGACCCCGAAATTCTCCCGGCCTCCCTGGAGATCTCCCCAAGAACTGATCTGCGCGACCGCCAGGGCGTGGATCGCCTTGTGGCGACCCTCAAGGAGCAGACCGGACTCTCGGACCTGCGGTACGGTCATGAATGGCTGGCCAAGTTCGAATCCTTCCTGTCTCTGGTGCGGCTGGTCGGTGTTATCCTCGGTGGATTTCTGCTTTTTGCCGCGATGTTCATCGTTTCCAATACCATCCGTCTGACTCTGTTTGCCCGGCGGGAAGAGCTTGAAATCATGACTCTTGTCGGCGCGACCCCTTTGTTTATCAAGATTCCCTTCATTGTCGAGGGAGCAGTGCAGGGTCTGGTAGGTGGCCTGTTGGCCCTGACCGGGGTGTACATGGTTTTTGCCCTTTTTCTGCGACAGGGACTTCAGACTGTTCTTCTCGCCGCAGGAGGACAGCAGGTTGTTTTTCTTCCCACCGCTTATCTGGTGGGCTTGATTCTGCTGGGACTGCTGCTTGGCATCGGCGGCAGCCTCGGCGCGCTGCGCAAATTCGTGCGGATCTGAAGTCATGCCCCTTTTTCTGCGCACTTTCACCATCCTTCTTTTCTCGGTTTTTCTTTCCGTTCTCCAGGGTCCCGCGCAAGCGCAGAACCTGGAACAGACGCGTCAAACGCTGGAGCGAATTCAGGAGCGCATCAAAGCTGCACGCTCCGATCTTGAGCAGAAAAAAACTCATTCAGATTCGCTGCAGCGACAGCTTGAGGCCGTACGCGAGGATCTGGAGCGACTCAACCGGCAACTGGGTCAACTGGAGCGTTCGCGGGAGGATCTGGCCAGACGTATCGAGGACAATGAACGGCAGGCCGAGGAGGCGCAGAGCCGTATTGAGAATTTGCGCACCAGGGTGGAGCAGCGCCTGGTGGTTTTGTACAAGGAGGGGGAGAGCGGCCCCCTGAGCCTGATCTTTTCCCCCCAGTCCCCGGCCCGGCGGGCGGAACAGTATGATTACATGGCGCGCATTCTTGAACATGACCGTGAGCTGCTGGAACGTTTTCGTGCAGAGGTGCGTCAGCTGGAACAGGCACGTTCGCGCCTGCTCGCTTTGCGCGACGAACAGCAGCAGGTGCTCAATGCAACACGGCAGAACCGGGATACCGCCCGGGATGCGGCACGATTGCAGAAACAGCTTCTGACTGCCGCCCGCCAGGAGCAAAAAGCGCTCAGCCGCCAGTTGGATGAACTCAAAGAGCAGGCTCGTGGCTTGTCGGAACTGGTCAAAAAACTTGAATCACAACAGGCCCGGGCGTATACTGACAGCGGTAATTTTGTTGATCTTAAAGGGCGTTTGCCGTGGCCTGTGAAGGGTCGGGTCAACTACGGTTTCGGGCAGCAGAAGCATCCGCAGCTCGGCACAACCTTCGACAGCCACGGGATCGAAATTGCCATTGAATCCGCTCAGCCCGTTAAAGCGGTGGCCGACGGCCGCGTCATTTACGCCAACTGGTTCAAGGGGTACGGAAACCTTCTTATCCTCGACCACGGTCAGAGTTATTACACGCTGTATGCCCAGAATGCCCGGTTGACAAAGGGCGTCGGCGATGTGGTCGCTCGCGGCGAGACCCTCGGCTTTTCCGGGTTGCCCGGCAGCAATGGTATCTATTTTGAGATCCGTAAGGGAGGAACGCCTCAGGACCCCGGTTCATGGCTGCGCAAACAGTAGGTTTTTCACATCTCCGCGCCGTTGCCTCGCTTCTATCTGCCCGGTTTATGCGAATAAACCGGGTTCGCAATTTCTCAATGCTTTATCGGAGGTCATTTGATGCCCCCACGTAAACGCTCCACAGGTTTGCTCATCATTCTGGCTGTCGTGCTTCTCGGAGGGTTTTCCTTCGGAAATTTCAGCCGCTGCGCGCAGGCCGACAGCACGACGGAATATCAGGAACTGGACCTTTTTACCGATGTTCTGGCGCTGGTGCGCAAAAGCTATGTCGAAGAAGTGCCGCTGAAGGATCTGATCTACGGTGCCATCAACGGCATGCTTGCTTCCCTTGATCCCCACAGCTCCTTTCTGCCGCCGGATATGTACCAGGAAATGAAAATCGATACCCGCGGAGAATTCGGCGGGCTCGGCATCGAGATCACGATCCGCAACGGCATCCTCACCATCGTCTCGCCGATTGAGGATACCCCGGCCTTTCGCGCCGGACTGCAGGCCGGAGATGAGATCGTCAAAATCGAAGACCGGATGACCAAGGACATGACCATCATGGACGCGGTTAAACTGATGCGCGGCAAGCCCGGCACCGACATCACCATCTCCGTCATGCGCGACGAGTTCGACAAGCCGAAAGAATTTACCCTGACCCGTGAAATCATCAAGGTCCGCAGCGTCAAGGCCCACACCCTCGAAGACGGTTACGGCTACGTCCGCCTTGTCCAGTTTCAGGAGCGCACCGCAGACGATCTACGCACCGCTTTGAAACAGATTCACAAGGAGAATCCGGACGGTCTTGCAGGACTGATTCTCGATATGCGCAACAACCCGGGAGGTCTTCTCGATCAGGCGGTCGCCGTCGCCGATATTTTCATTGAAGAAGGTCTTATTGTTTATACAGAGGGACGTGAGAAAAGCAGCCAGCTCAAATTCAGCGCCCACCGCAACGGTTCGGAGTCTGATTACCCGCTGGTTGTTCTGATCAACGGCGGCAGTGCCAGCGCCTCTGAGATCGTGGCGGGCGCCCTGCAGGATCACAAGCGCGGCATTGTCATGGGGACGCCGAGTTTCGGCAAAGGGTCGGTGCAGACCATCGTCCCTCTTGGGGATGACTCAGGTCTGCGTCTGACCACGGCTCGATACTATACCCCCTCCGGTCGCTCCATCCAGGCCCAGGGCATTCAGCCGGATATCGAAGTGCGCGCGGCCACACTGACTGAAAAAGCGGAGGGTTTTGCTTTTCGGGAGGAAGATCTCGCCAAGCATTTTGAACCATCCAGGGAGAATAATGGCGAAGCTGCCGAGTTCGAACTGGATGAAGAATCGCGCAAGGATTATCAGTTGATGCGTGCTCTCGATCTGCTTAAAGGATGGCGCATCCTTAAAACCCTCGATCAGCAGGCTGCCTGAATCAGGACCACACCCTTTTCCCGAGGGGAGACATTCCCCCTCTTTCGCAGGTTTTATGGCACCCGGAAAAAAGAAAGCACCGGCCAAGACTTCATCCGGCAAGACTCCGCCCGGGAAGACGGTGAAGAAAGCGCCTCGGAAGTCCGTCAAAAAAGCGCCGCAGAAAAAGGCGTCCGCCGCTTCTTCCGGCAAGTCATCCCGAAACTCGAAATCCAGGGTGACGGCAGGGGAACTCAAAATCTGGCTTGCGCTGCTGTGCGTCGTGATTTTTCTTGTGGCCGGTGTGGCCCTTCTGCAAAAAGCACGGACGGTCCTTGAACCGGGCGATGCCGACTCCGGTCCTGTTGCATCCCCCGGTGTCGAAGAACTCGGGTTCGATCAGGCCCGAATCATTTTCGAGCAGGCGATGGACGAGATCGTCGACGGCCCCTCTGTTGAACGTACGCGCAACGCGGACAGCGTCACCTACCGGATTCTGAACGAGGACTTGTCGCAGCAGAAATTCACGCACCTTGATGCCGTGCTGGCAGCCAGCCCCGGCCAGTGGCGGCTCAGCCGTCCACAAAACAGGCAACTCTTCGCCCGGGCGGAAGGCAGATGGCAGTTCGAACTGCTGTTTGTACCACCTCCTCTACCGCCGACATTGGAACCCGTGGAGCAAGGTCCGCGAGTGGCCATCATCATGGACGACATGGGCAACGATACCCTCAGTGCCCGGGAGCTGCTCGCCATAGACCTCGAGGTGACCTTCGCCGTTCTGCCGGAAACTGAATCTTCAACCGAAACAGCGCGACTGGCCCATGCCCAGGGGCGTGAAGTGATGCTGCACCTGCCCATGGAGCCGATCGGCTATCCTCACCCCAATCCGGGACGAAACGCCTTGCTGACCAGCCTGTCCGCCGAGCAGATTCGGGCGCGCATCACCTCTTATCTCAAGCAGGTGCCCCATGCCGTCGGCGGCAACAATCACATGGGCTCGCGCTTTACACAGTATGAGGAGGGGATGGGGGTCGTGCTCGATGAGCTGGCCCGGCATCAGTTGTTTTTTGTCGACAGCCTGACCACCAACGGTTCGGTGACCCGTCGCCTTGCAGCGGAGCGAGGAGTTCCCTTCGGGCGTCGCAGCGTTTTTCTTGATAATGACGCTGATGTGGAAAAGATCCGCCACCAGATTCGCAAGCTGATCAGGCTGGCGTTGCGTGAAGGCGAGGCGGTGGGGATCTGTCACCCCTACCCGGAAACAATGGAGGCGCTGCGGCGCGAACAGGAGTCTTTCGTTGAAGCGGGGGTCAAGGTGGTCCCCATGTCACATCTGGTGAGATCGCTGCCGCGTTCCTGAGGGGGGCAGGTCGAGCCCAGAAGATTCTCAGGGAGAGGAATGGGACGATGCCGCGTCTGTTTAACCCGGGTCAAGAATCTTCCGCATAGTTTTCCACGGCCTGCCCCTGCTCATCGTCTTTTTGTCGGCGATCTCGTTCGGCTTCAAACTGGGCGATGATCGTTGTGATGCGGCGCCGGGGCGTTTTGTGCATATCGTCGAACACCTGGCTGGCCAGGTGGGTAAACTGCTGGTGCACTTCGGTGTTGCGCCCGTAGCTCAGTACGGGGTGGATCTTTCCTTCCGGGTTGGTGTTGAGAGACTCGACCTTGGGGCTCTTGGAGATATAACCGTCGAGGCAGCGATAACCCCGGTTGATGGCATAGGCGCGCAGCAGTTCGTGGGTGTTTTTGAACGGCCCGTCGAAGCGGATACGCGAATCGACCAGGCAGGGTAGAATGCGCAGCGGCCGGCGCGAGAGGCCCTGCTGATCGAAAAATCCATACAGATTGCGGCAATTCTCCAGCGAGGGGGCGTCTTTGACCGGCACGATGACCCGGTCGGCGGCGAACAGGGCGTTGCGGGTCAGGATGTCCAGATCGGGGCGGGTGTCGACGATGACCACTCCGGACAGATTCGCACCTGCCAGACCCAGAGCCAGATCGGCGACGCTGTGTACGCTGCCGCGCAGGCTTTCCGTATCGCGCCAGGAGGGGATGAAACCGACGCCGTACTGGCCCAGTTCGATGAGATCTTCGGCGCCGTATTCACCTGCGAGCAGATCCCGGACCGTGGTGCGCCCCCGTCCGCGGCCGATGCGGAACATGCGGTCGACGCTGAAGTGGTTGTCAAAGCTCAGCAGCGTTACCGGCAGCTCTTCATCGATGGCCTTGAGGTAGATGGCCAGATTGGTGGCCAGGGTTGTTTTTCCTACGCCGCCTTTTTCGCTGGAAATGGTGACCACGTAAGGGCCCGTCATGCAGCGTCTCCTTGAGGAACGAACTTGAGGTTCTCTCCGAACTCTTGTTCAGAGCAGGGAATTTGCCGGTTATCTTGGGCTATTCGCCGCCGCGTGTCAACGGCCCGTGGCCCGAATCGCTGTGTTTTTCTCCCTATTTCACCGTACTTTTTCAGGTTTGCTCATGTCTGAACCCCTGCCATTGCTTTCTGTCGCGCGTCTGGTGGCATTGCTGCGCGAAACCGTTGAGGATAATTTCGTCCAGGTGCTGGTCGAGGGGGAAATTTCCAATTATGCCCGCCCGGCCTCAGGACACGCCTATTTCACTCTGAAAGACGACAAGGCGCAGTTGCGCGCCGTGATGTTTCGCCCCTACAACCGCCTTCTGCGTTTCGTGCCCGAAAACGGCATGCAGGTCATCTGCGGCGGGCGCATCAGTCTTTACGAGCCGCGCGGCGAATTGCAGATGGTGGTCGAAACCATGGAACCCAAAGGTCTCGGCGGCTTGCAGGTCGCATTCGCGCAGCTCAAAGAAAGACTGGAGGGAGAAGGGCTGTTTGCGCCTGAACACAAGCGCCCCCTGCCGGGTTTTCCGCGCTGCATCGGGGTGGTGACCTCTGCCTCCGGTGCGGCGATCCACGATATCCTCAATGTGCTGCGCCGTCGCCTGACCGGCGTGCGGATCATCCTGCGGCCGGCTCTGGTGCAGGGCAGGGGAGCTGCGGCGGATATCGCCGCCGGCATTGCCGAGCTCAACCAGCAGGGTGACGCCGATGTCCTCATCGTCGGGCGCGGCGGCGGCAGCCTGGAGGACCTGTGGGCCTTCAACGAGGAGCAGGTGGCCCGTGCCATCTATGCCTCGCACATTCCCGTCATCAGTGCCGTCGGCCACGAGACCGACGTCACCATCGCCGACATGGTGGCCGACCTGCGTGCGCCCACTCCCAGCGCCGCAGCTGAAATGGTCGCCAAGAGCCGTCTTGAACTTGAAGGCCACCTCGATCACCTTGGCATGCGCCTGGCCGCACAGATGCGTTCCCGTTTGAACCTGCTGGAGGAACGGGTCGAAGGGCTGGCCCGGCGTCTGCGCTCGCCCATTGAAGATCTGCAGCAGCGCCGCCGTCGAATCGATGAACTTGAACAGCGCCTGCAGCAGCAGGTGGTCAGAGAGGCCGCGGTCCGCCAGGAGAAACTCGGTGCGTTGACCGGACGGCTGGATGCCTTGAGTCCCCTCGGTGTTCTCAAGCGCGGTTATGCCATCGTGATGCACGGCGAGAGCGGCGAGGCGGTCCGTCGCGCCGAGGATGTGGCTCCCGGAGATCCGCTGCATATCCGGCTGAAGCAGGGACATCTGCAGGCCCGGGTGACGGATGCGAAGCCCTGAGTGCATTCCCCGCTCTTCTCCATTGAAGCGAGTCATCCGTAAAAAATCTTGACCCGGCCCGGTCAGGGTGTCAATAATCACTATTTGCCTCACAAAGTCCCGTTCCCGTCCGGGCTTTGCGCAAGGAGACGCTCACTATGCAGAACCCCGATTTCGAAAAAGCTCTCAAGCAACTGGAGGATGCCGTCACAAAGCTTGAAAGCGGCGAGCTTTCCCTGGAAGAATCGCTGCGTTGCTTCGAAGACGGCGTTCGTTCGGCCCGGCAGTGTCGCAAGGCGCTCGATTCCATGCAGACCCGGGTCGAACAGCTGCTGAAGAAAAACGACGGCGAATTTGAAACCGCCCCATTGCACCCCGATGATGAAGATGGACAGGACTGAGGGAGGATTCGTGGATCTCAAGGCTTATCTTAAAGACAGGGCCGCGCTGGTGGATGAGGCGATCATACGCTATCTGCCCGCGCCCGACACCATGCCCGCCAAACTGCACCAGGCCATGCGCTACTCGGTCATGGCCGGCGGCAAGCGGGTGCGCCCGGTGCTGATGCTCGCGGCCTGCGCGGCAGCGGGTGGCGATGAAAAGAATGCGCTGCCGGCGGCCTGCGCCATGGAAATGATCCATACCTATTCGCTGATTCATGACGATCTGCCCGCCATGGACGACGACGATTTCCGCCGCGGGCGTCCGACCAACCACAAGGTTTATGGCGAGGCGACCGCCATTCTGGCCGGCGATGCCCTGCTGACCGAAGCTTTTATCCTGCTCAGCGACTCCAGGATCAATGCCGATGTGCCGCCCGAGGTGCTGCTGCGAGTCAGCAACACCATCGCCCGCTGTGCCGGCTCCATGGGAATGGTGGGCGGACAGGTGGTGGATATGGAATCGGAAGAGAAGGAGATCGACTTCCCGACCCTCGAATATATCCACACTCACAAGACCGGGGCCCTGATTCTGGCCGCTATCCAAAGCGGCGCCCTGATCGGTGGCGCCGATGAAAGAACCTTCGACGCCCTGACCCGCTACGGCGGGGCGGTGGGGCTTGCTTTCCAGGTTGCCGACGACATTCTCGACGTGGTCGGCGACAGCCAGGCCCTGGGCAAAAGCGCCGGCAGCGACGAAGCGCGCGGCAAGAGCACTTATCCGGCTCTGATCGGGCTTGACGCCAGCCGCTCCCGTGCCCGCGACCTGGTCAATGTCGCGCATCAGGCGATCGAGCCTCTGGGCGAGGGCGCCGAACCGCTGCGTGCCATCGCCTCCTACATCATCGAACGCGAGACCTGAGAACCCAGGCATTCAAAGATAGTGGATCCCGATATGAACCTGCTTGAACAAATCCAGTCACCCGCCGATCTGCGCAAGCTCCGCAAAGAGCAGCTCCCTGCCCTTGCAGAGGAGATCCGGCGGCTTATTATCGAGACGGTCGCCGAAAACGGCGGACACCTCTCCAGCAACCTTGGCGTCATCGAGCTGACCCTCGCCCTGCACCGGGCCTTTGATACGCCCAGCGACCGCATCGTGTGGGACGTCGGCCACCAGGCCTATACCCATAAGCTGATCACCGGCCGCAAGGCGAAGTTCTGCTCGCTGCGCCAGGCCGACGGCCTCAGCGGGTTTCCCAAGCGCGACGAGAGCGAGTACGACTGTTTCGACGTCGGTCATGCCAGCACCTCCATCTCCGCCGCGCTCGGCATGGCCTGCGCACGAGATGCCGCCGGCGGCAAGGAGAAGGTTGTCGCAGTGATCGGTGACGGCTCCCTTACCGGCGGACTCGCCTTTGAAGGCCTCAACCAGGCCGGACACCTGAAGAAGGATTTCATTCTCATCCTCAACGACAACGAGATGTCCATCTCGCCCAATGTCGGGGCGGTGTCCTCCTTTCTGAGCCGCAAGATGACCTCCGACCTGTTCATCAAGTTCAAGAAGGAGACCGAGAACTTTCTCACCCATCTGCCCGGTTTCGGTCGCGACCTGCTCAGCCTGGCCAAGCGCGCGGAAGACTCCCTCAAAGGTTTTCTTACTCCCGGCATGCTGTTCGAGGCTTTCGGCTTCGACTATGTCGGCCCCATCGACGGGCATAATCTCGAGGAACTCGAGGAAACCCTGCGCAACGTCTCAAAGCTCAATGGCCCTGTGCTGGTGCACGTGCTCACCCGAAAGGGCAAGGGCTTCGCTGCCGCCGAGGCCGATCCGGCCACCTTCCACGGCGTTGGTCCCTTCGACGCCCAGACCGGCGTCGTACATAAAAAAGCCGATGCCGCCCCCAGCTATACCTCCATCTTCGGCAAGACGCTGGTGAAAATGGCGGAAGAGGACAAGCGCCTGGTGGCGATCACCGCCGCCATGCTCGAAGGCACCGGCCTGAAAGCCTTTGCCGAACGGTTCCCCGAGCGCTTCTTCGATGTGGGCATCGCCGAGCAGCATGCGGTCACCTTTGCCGCGGGGCTGGCCTGTCAAGGCATGCGACCGGTGGTGGCGATCTATTCCACCTTCCTGCAGCGCGCCTACGACAATGTTCTGCACGACGTCTGCCTGCAGAACCTGCCGGTCACATTCGCCATGGACCGCGGCGGACTGGTCGGTGCCGATGGCCCTACTCACCATGGGGTGTTCGATTATTCCTATCTGCGCCACATCCCCAATCTTGTTTTCATGGTGCCGCGCGACGAAGTCGCCCTGCAGCGCACCATGGCCACCGCGCTACAGCACGACGGCCCCTTTGCCTATCGCTATCCGCGCGGCGAATCTGAAGGCCTGCCCCAGCCCACCGAGATCATCCCTGCTCCCATTGGTCACGGCGAAAAGCTGCGTGACGGCAAGGACGGTGTCATCTTCGCCATCGGCACCATGGTCGGCGAAGCGCTTCAGGCTGCTGAAAACCTCGCCGGCGAAGGACTTGAACTGGCAGTGGTAGACGCCGTGTTCCTCAAGCCCCTCGATCGCGAGCTGCTGCTCGAAGAAGCCCGCCGCACCGGCCGCGTCATCACCGCTGAAGAAAACGTCCTGCAGGGCGGCTTCGGCTCCGCCGTGCTCGAACTGTTCGAACAGGAACAGGTCGACTCCGTCCGCACCCTGTGCATCGGTCTGCCTGATGAGTTCGTCGAACAGGGCACTCAGCAGCAACTGCGCCAGCGCCACGGCATCGACGCCGCCGGCATGACCGAACGCATCCGCAAGTGGTTCGCATAAACCGACCATTTCATCCAAAATTGCATTCCTGAAAAACCGAAAAGCGAGCCGCTTAGTTTGATATAAGCGGCTCGCTTTTTTTTATGGCCTCCAAGTGTCCCTTGTAGTTGGTCGTTTTGAACAACTCGGAACTATGTTCGATGTTGTTAGAGCGTCGCCAACGCAGGCCCGGCTGTGGGCTAACTCAAAATCAGCAAAAATGATTATCCACAGGACATTGGTTCATCTAAGGTTTTTCGAAGGCAAAAATCAGGGATTCCCTGATTGTTTTCTTGTATATGGTGGCGTAGGGTGGATTGAATTCAATCAACTCTAATTGAGAATGGCCATGCCAGAGAAATATGTTGCAGTGGATGTTGAAACAAGCGACCTGAGTCCTGCGCGCGGGGGACGCGTCATTGAAATTGCCGCAGTTGTTGTGGAAGAACAATCGATCCTTGAAGAATATTCGACTTTGATCAATGCCCCATGTCTTATCAACCCCGCCGCAAAAAAAGTTCACGGCATCAGTCGCCGCATGCTTGCTGATTATCCTACCCCTGCAGAGGTCTGGCCCCAGTTTCTTCAGTTCATAGGTTCCGCCCCCCTGATTGCCCACAACGCCCGTTTCGACATTGGATTTCTGCGCCATGAGCTTGCCCTTCTGGATTTACCGCTGGTCAATCGCAACTACTGCACCCTGGCTCTAGCCCGCAAGCATTACGCCCACTTGCCCAATCATCGCCTTTCCACGGTAGCACGGCACCTTTTAGGAGACATTCCGACGGATTGCCGGTTGCACCGGGCGCTTGGGGATGCACGACTGGCGGCGCGTGTGTGGATAATTTTGCAGGGAGTGTGACGTATTATGTCGTGATCCCGGGAGATGTTTTAGGTGAATAATTTTTGCGGCTTCATGTTGGGGGAGAGAAATGAAGAATGTTACGCCGACTGATCTTAAAACAATTCTACACTCAAAACGGGCTAATCTTTACTACTTGGAACACTGTCGAATTTTGGTAAACGGCGGCCGCGTCGAGTATGTGACGGAGGAGGGAAATAAATCCCTTTACTGGAATATCCCAATTGCCAACACGACCTCCATATTGCTTGGTACTGGTACATCTATTACTCAGGCTGCAATGCGCGAGCTTGCCAAGGCTGGTGTACTGGTGGGTTTCTGTGGCGGCGGTGGGACGCCTTTATTCACCGCCAATGAAGTCGATGTCGAGGTTGCATGGTTTAGTCCGCAGAGCGAATACCGTCCCACCGAGTATTTACAGGCCTGGGTCGGATTCTGGTTTGATGATGGCAAGCGACTTGAAGCAGCAAAGACCTTTCAGCGGCTACGAATTGCACAGATAGAAAAACTTTGGACGAATAAACGCTCGCCTGATCGGGACGGCTTTTCAATCGACCCTGCAATGTTGCACAAGTCTCTGGATGAGGCGAGGTCGAGTATCGAGGCAGCCGTTGACAGTAATGCCCTTCTCACACAGGAGGCACGCCTCACCAAAGAGCTTTTCAAGTTAGCAGCCCGTGCCACCGGCTATGGCGAGTTTATTAGGGCAAAAAAAGGGAGCGGCGCCGACCCTGCTAACAGATTTCTTGACCACGGCAATTATCTGGCCTACGGCCTTGGCGCGACGGCCGCTTGGGTGTTGGGGCTGCCTCATGGTCTGGCCGTCCTGCATGGCAAAACCCGCCGGGGAGGCCTTGTCTTCGATATCGCCGACCTCGTGAAGGACTCGATCATTTTGCCTCAGGCGTTCGTTTCGGCGATGCAAGGCGATGATGACCAGCAGTTCCGGCAAGCATGTATCGACTCGCTGACCCAGCACGAGGCTCTCGATTTCATGATTGATACAGTCAAGTCGGTTGCCAAAAAAATCGGCGAGGTCAATGAATGAACATTCTGATCGTTTCGCAATGCAGCAAGGGTGCGCTTACAGAAACCCGCCGCATCCTGGATCAGTTCGCTGAGCGAAAAGGCGAGCGTACCTGGCAAACAGCTATCACTCTGCAGGGGCTTGAGACTCTGCGCAGCATGCTAAGAAAAACGGCACGACGCAACACGGCGGTCGCCTGCCACTGGATTCGAGGCCGCAACCACAGCGAACTTATGTGGATTGTCGGCGATGCGAGTCAATTCAATGCAGAAGGCGCCGTTCCCACCAATATAACCATGCGCAACATCCTTCGGGCCAAGGATGAGAATGACTGGCATACGGCTGAGGACATCCGCTTGGTCTGCTCTCTAGCTGCGCTGTTACATGACTTCGGCAAATCGAGCAGAGCTTTTCAGCAAAAATTAACAACACAAAAAGCTGTTGCCGATCCTCTGCGACATGAATGGGTTTCCATTCGACTCCTGGAAGCGTTTGTCAACGGTGGTTCGGATAAAGATTGGTTGCAGCGGTTGGCATCAATAAACGGTGTGCCTGCTGAGAAAACATTCCTCAAAAACCTTCTGTCCCGGGTTCATCGTGATGGCAAAGACTCCGCTGTACCCCAACCATTCAAACAACTGAAAAACGCTCCTCTGGCGCAACTCATCTGCTGGCTGATTCTATGCCATCATCGCTTGCCCGTGCAAAGAGGGACGAGGGGGGATTTTAATCCTCGTATTCTGAAATATCTTCCAGTTAGTTTTCTTCCCCCTTGGAATAGCTCGAGGCTTGAAGATAGCGAGAATAAGGTTATTGAAAAATGTTGGCAGTTTCCAGTTGGCCTGCCCCTGCAAGATGCGGAATGGCAGAAGCGTGCCAGTCACCTGGCGACCAAGGTTTTAGAGAGGCCTCAATTGCTGTCGCAACATTCCTGGATCGACAACCCTTTTCTCGCTCACGTTTCCCGTTTGTGCCTGATGCTGGCCGATCATTACTATTCAAGCCTTCCCGCACGAAACCCTTCGAAAAATCGTAGAAAAGATATTTTGTACGCCAACACCGACCGCAGGACCGGTCATGTAAACCAAACTCTGGGTGAGCACCTGACTGGGGTTGCGCAGAATGCAGGCAGAATCATGCGCATTCTTCCACGGTTGGAAAATCATCTGCCACGTATCGCACGTCATAAGGGTTTTAAACGCCGCAGCTCAGTTCGACGTTTTCAATGGCAGGATAAGGCTTTTGACGTAGCGGTCTCTCTTCTGATCAGCGACAATTAAATCTCCCGTCCGGCGACAATTATAATTCCCGAAATTTTTAGGGGATTGTAAGCTTCCGCCCATCTTTGGAGAAAGGATGGCGGATGGTCACCG
>NPIE01002326.1_pt2 | contig 27908 bp, 22 predicted proteins | sample 8637661 | NCBI WGS metagenome assembly NPIE01 (sample SAMN07420842, study PRJNA396082) | bioreactor metagenome | isolation source: sample BA12 brine-fed electro-methanogenic bioreactor BA | place: Japan: Kochi | collected 2016-12-09 | reverse complement strand
CAGTCTCACTAATGTAACCATGATTTCCATATCTTTGTAAACATAGATGAAAGTTGAAGAGATCAGGCAAAGCTTGCTTTACAAGACCGTTGGCATTGCCGGTTGTGGCGGGCTGGGCTCCAATTGTGCCGTGGCCCTTGCACGTACGGGCATCGGAAAACTAGTGCTGGTGGATTACGACCGCGTGGAGGCTTCCAACCTGAACCGGCAGTATTTTTTCCGGGAGCAGGTCGGAATGTTCAAAGCAAAAGCCCTGAGAGATAATATCATGGATATTGATGATTCCCTGATCATTGATGCCCATGTCGATAAACTTGATGCCGAAGGCGTATTGAAGTACTTCTCAGGATGCGATCTGATCGTGGAGGCTTTCGATCATGCTGAGGCCAAGCAGATGATCATCGAAACGGTGCTTGGTGAACTGCCGGAAATCCGCATTATTTCGGGGCAGGGCCTGGCAGGTTTCGGGAACAACGAAAGCCTGGTCACCCGCCGCTCAGGCAATCTCTTCATTATCGGGGACGGCGAAACGGAAGTTTCAGAAGAGATGCCTCCCCTGGGACCCAGGGTTGCCGTGGTGGCCAATATGCAGGCCAACCTGGCCCTGGAACTATTACTGGATAAAGAAGAATATGGAGATCACACTGAATAACCGAAAGGAGAGCGTTTCAAAAGAGAACATCAGCCTGGAAGAACTCATCCGGGAAAAGAATTTCACCTTTAAGCTGCTGGTAACCCGCGTAAACGGTGATCTGGTGAAAAAGGAAGAACGTTCGAAAACCATCATCCGCCCGGGCGATGAAGTAATGGTGCTGCACATGATCTCCGGCGGATAGATCAGAACCCGGCATCAATGTCACCCCGGGCACTTCGACAAGCTCAGTATAAACTCCGCCGAGGGGCGGCACTCGGCACTCGGCACTCGGCACTCGGAACTCTACAGGGTTTCTGCCACCACAAAAGTGCTTCCCCCCACAAATACCAGGTCGTTTTTATTTGCGTTTTTCAGGGCAGATTCAAAAGCCTCCCTGACACTGCTGTAGGCCAGCCCGTGCAGGCTTTTCAGGTAAGCCCTCAGCTGCAGTTCTTTTGCATCCATCGCCCGAGGAATGTCGGCTTTGCAAAAATAATACAAGGCTTCTTCGGGGAGCAGTTCCAATACCGGATCCACGTTTTTGTCGGCAACCAGTCCCAATACAAAATGAAGCCTGTTGTGCGGTGTACGGGAGATCATGTTCACGACCTCCGCAATGCCGTCGCGGTTATGGGCAATGTCGCAGATCACCCTTGGCCTGGTTTGCAAAACCTCCCATCTGCCCCGCAGCCCGGTATTTTCCCTGACATATTCAATACCTTGTTCAAGGTGTGAATCCCGGATCGTAAAACCGGTATTCATCAGTTCATCCAGCGCTCCTAAAGCGGTATGAAGGTTCTTTTCCTGCCAGGGACCGGCCAGGGAAGGCTTGATGCTGGTTTTTATTTCCTGGTCGGCGAAGCGGAGTTTTGTATGTACTTCCGCTGCGCGACGGATAAATACTTCTTTTGTTTCTTCCTGTGTTTCTCCCACTATGGCCGGGATCCCTTGCTTGATAATAGCCGCTTTTTCTCCGGCGATCTTTTCCAGGGTATCCCCCAGGAACTGCATATGATCGTAGCCGATATTGGTGATCACGGAAACCAGCGGCTGCAATACATTGGTTGAATCCAGGCGTCCGCCCATTCCGGCTTCAACAATGGCAATATCCACCTTCTCATTCCTGAAATGATCGAAGGCCAGTCCCACGGTCATTTCAAAAAATGAAAGCCCCGCATCCACAAATTCATCCTGGTATTTTGTAATGAATTCCACTACATTTTCTTCCGGGATCATTTGCCCGTTGATCTTTATCCTTTCCCGGAAATCCTTCAGGTGGGGAGAGGTGTAGAGTCCTGTTTTGTACCCGGCTTCCTGCAAAATCGAAGCCATCATATGCGAAACCGAGCCTTTCCCGTTGGTCCCTGCCACATGTACAGACCGAAACCCGCTTTCAGGATGGCCAAGCAATGCACAAAGCCGGAGGGTATTGCCCAGGTCAGCCTTGTAAGCTGCTGGTCCGACCCGCTGGAACATGGGCAACTGGCTGTACATGAACTCAAGCGTTTCGCGATAATCCATGAAGCAAAGGTACTTATGAATTATGGATTATGGACGGACTATTGAAATTGGAACTTTGAACTATGAAATCAGAAATGACATTTGGCTCTCGGAACGCTTTTTATCTAGTTCAGCCGGATAAAATTATAGGTAATGGTCCCTTTTTGTTTTGCGGGGGCATTTGGATCGGGGGTGAACACCGATTTCCTGGCGGCATCTTCAGCAAGGCGGCGCAAGGATAGGTCAGAAATGGTTGTTCCTTGTGCCCCGGCCCTGGCATACACGACTTTTCCATTCCGGTCGACATGAATTTCGACCACCACTTTCCCCACTTCTTCTGAATTATACGCCGGTTTAGGCAGGTGTTTGGCCCCACGGCCGCTGAGGTCGAAACCAACGCCTTCATCGCCCTTGCCGGTACCCTCATAATTATCGGAACCGGGGACCCCGGTAGGTTTACCCTGGTCGCCGGCCTGACCGGTAATTCCCTGGTTACTGCCATCGCCGTCGGTGTCGCTCTGGCTGCCCGTATAAAGGGCGCGTTTATTCACAGTTTGCACCGGGTCGGGAGTTTTAATGACCTCGTCGGGGATGACTTCTTCTTCCAGGAGTTCAGGCTCCTTATCCTGAAGATCCTTGATTACAGGCTTGGGTTTTTCCGGGGGAGGGGCTTCTGCTTCTTCTTCCTCTTCGGCTATGGCCGGGGCTTCTTCCGCATCCTGGGTGATGATCTCCTCTTCGGGTTGGGGTTCCGGATCACTGGCCGGTTGAGGAGGGGGAGGGGTTTGTTCCGCAGGTGGAGGGGTTCGATCCTGTATGTAGCCGCTGCCCTGATCACTAAAGCCCAGGTTCACCACAACACCTTCTTCTCCCGGCAGGGGAAGAGGAGTGGACAGGGCAAAAAACAATATGGCCAGGAGGGCCAGAAGGTGAATTACCACTGTGCCAACAATACCTTTGAACCTGTTGCTGTTCTCACTCATGCTTATCGGCTTGGCTGTGTAGCCAGGATCACTTTATGTTTCGTATTGTATTTCCGGTTGATATTATTTACGGCATCGATCACGTTCACAACATATTGTACAGGTACGCTTTTATCGGAGCGTAATACCACGGAAGCATCGACTTGCCCAGCGATCTTGTTGTCGATGCGGTCCTGAAGCTGCAGTTTGCTAACCCGGTTATCCTCCACATAATACTGGTATTGATCATTGATGTACACGGTTACCGTTTGCTTGGCCATGGTCTTGCTGTTGCTGCTGGGAAGCAGCAGCTTGATGGCATTGGGTGCGACCAGGGTGGAGGTCAGCATGAAAAAGATCAGCAGCAGGAACACCAGGTCCGACATGGAGGCCATGCTGAATTCCGCCCTGCGTTTATTTCTGGTTTGAATAGCCATATCTGTTTCGTTTAGCTTGCCGGTTCATTGAGCAGGTCCATGAATTCGGTTGACCTGGCCTCAAGCAGGTACACCAGTTTTTCGATCCTGGCTACCAATATATTATAAAAGATATAGGCCAGGATACCCACGATCAGACCACCTACCGTAGTGATCATGGCCTGGTAGATCCCGGTGGAGAGCAGGGCAATATCGATATTGTTTCCGGCCATCGACATATCATAAAAAGCAATGATCATACCAATTACAGTTCCCAGGAAACCAAGCATGGGCCCGGCTCCGGCGATGGTCGCCAGCCCGGCAACATTTTTTTCCAGCCTGGAAACTTCCAGCTTCCCGACATTTTCAATGGCGGCATTAATGTCGTTCAGCGGGCGGCCGATCCGCATCAGGCCTTTCTCGATCATGCGGGCAATGGGGCTTTTATTGCTTTTGCAGAGGGCCAGGGCTGAATCCACCTTGCCGCTCTTGATAAAATCCTTGATGTTGTTCATAAAATTGCGGTCTTCCCGGGAGGCCTTGTTGATAGTAAAGAAGCGCTCGATGAAAATATATACCGCAATAATGGAAAACAGCCCCAGTATGGCCATGATCCAACCCCCTTTCAGCACGAGTTCGTAGATGGAGATCGAGATCTCGCTGGGTTCTGCTCCGGCATTTTCTGCCGCATTTTGTACCTGTAATAAAATGCTGTTGATCATCATAAATAATTTTGCATTAAATGTAGATAGATATTGATACGGGGTATTGTGGAAATAGCCACAATTGTTAACATCTTGCTGTTAATATTAACTGATATTCCTCGCTTTTATTATTTGCTTCTCCGGACTAAAAAATCATTTTTTTTATACACTGTCCGACAGTTGTTAAGAGACTTATTTAAATATGTTTCTAAATAGCAGCTGCCTGATCAAAGGGGGCAAATAATTTTTACTTTTGCAGCCATAAATTCTTAAAACTTTGCAGTATGTTTTTCGTAATGATTGCCATTTTCGTTCTCGGGTATATTGCCATTGCGCTCGAACACCCGTTAAAGGTTAATAAGTCTGCAACTGCCTTAATCCTTGGTGTTTTACTATGGGTTTCCCTGGTAATCGGGGGCGAAAGCATACTTGTCGATACATCCTCATTGAGGCATTATCTTGAAGGAACCATAGGAACAGATTTTATGGATTGGCTGGTCCATTACAAGTTGATCCACTACCTGGGAGAGATATCTGAGATCATCTTTTTCCTGCTTGGGGCCATGACCATCGTTGAACTGGTCGATTCCTTCCAGGGCTTCAGGATCATAACGGATAAGATCAAAACCCTGAGGCGTTCCAAACTCCTTTGGATCATCAGTATACTTACTTTTTTCATGTCGGCCGCGCTCGACAACCTTACCACTTCTATCGTAATGGTAGCTTTATTACGAAAGCTCATAGCGGATAAAAAGGATCGCTGGTTCTTTGCCGGTATGGTGATATTGGCGGCAAACGCAGGAGGAGCCTGGTCACCGATTGGCGATGTGACTACTATTATGCTTTGGATCGCGGGGAACGTTTCCACCACGAATATCATTGTAATGACATTCTTTCCCAGCCTGGTTTCCATGCTGGTGCCGCTGGGCATACTTTCGTTCACCATGAAGGGAAACGTTGAACGTCCTGACCTCGGGGAGAATGGCAACATGGATCTCGTTCCGGCTATACAGCGTAATTCGATCTTCTTTGTTGGAGTGTTCGGATTGCTCTTTGTGCCAATATTCAAGACATTTACTCACCTGCCTCCTTACCTGGGCATGATATTTTCGCTGGGCGTTCTCTGGACTATCACAGAGATCCTGCATGCCAGGAGAAAGGATGATAGTGAAGAAGCAGCTCGAAACCTGACCATAGCAGGTGTTCTTAGGAAAGTGGATGTTCCCAGTGTGCTGTTCTTTCTGGGGATTCTTCTTGCAGTATCTGCATTAGCAACTGCCGGACATCTCATGTTGCTGGCAAGTACTCTCGATCAGCACATCGGCAACCTGTACATTATAAATATTATTATTGGTGTCTTGTCCTCTATCGTCGACAATGTGCCACTGGTTGCAGGAGCCATGCAGATGTATAACTTCCCTCCGGACCATTACTTCTGGGAATTCCTTGCTTACTGTGCCGGAACAGGCGGCAGTATACTTATTATCGGATCAGCTGCCGGTGTGGCCGTCATGGGCATGGAAAAAATCGACTTCATCTGGTACATGAAACGTATCAGTCTCCTGGCACTGGCCGGTTACCTGGCAGGAGCGGGTGCTTACTACTTGCAAGAGGAATCTGGTATATTTCACCCCAAAGGAGATCACTCAGCAGTTGTGGTAAATCTGAATGATAAAGAATCGGTTATTAATTACCTCACGGCACAGGAGTTCTATTTCAATCATATTCAAGGGCATGATCATATTTCGGAAGAGCTTCATAAGGATGGAATTTATCTGAACTTCATTAAGTTTCATGATGAAAAAGAAGATAAGTTCTACCTGGGATATCATATGAAGACCAAAGAGGGGGACGATGAAAAATGGGATGGTACTCTCAGGAAAACGGATTTCACCTATAAACGTTCTGGTAGTGATGCCATCACTTTTAATCTCTTTGGCAAGCGTTATAAGTTGACCAATATGGGAGAATTGCATGAGTTTGCACTGCAGGAAGGAACAGAATTCCACCGGATCTGGACCAAGATAGAATCAGAATAATCACTGGCCAGCTATTTCGGATCGTCGCAGGAAATTCCTTTTTCAAGGTCTTATTAGCGTACCGGCACAGTGATCTTTACCTGAACCGGTAACGGAACCGAATACATTGTTCCTTTGCTCTAACCTTAACAGTCCGAGGAATGCAAATATCAAAGCTTCCTTGTAGTCAATGATCTCATGGGAAGGAAGGACGATCCCGGCAGAGGTTTTCTGCCTCATGCTCCGGATCAGGAAATCATTGTATGCTCCGCCTCCCGTTACTAAAACTTTCTTTGCGCCATTCTGCTTAAGAACCGCAGTGATCTGCCCGGCACAATGCTCGGTAAAGCTTCTGAGCAGGTCTTCCACGGGGTGGATGCTGAATTTTTCCAGTACGGGAAATACTTTATCAAGCACCCATTCCCTTCCCAGCGAACGCGGCCCTGAGAGCCGGTAATAATCCAGCGAATCCAGTTCCTCCACCAGGGCAGGGATCAGCTTTCCGCCGGATGCCATCTCCCCCCCCTGATCATATGCTTTCCCGGCAATTCCCGCCAGGTGGTTCAACACCATGTTTGCGGGGCAGATGTCGAAAGCCCTGCGCATTCCTTTCTCTTCAAACGAAACATTGGCAATACCGCCGATATTCAGGCAATGATCGTATTCACCGAAAAGCAGGCGGTCGCCGATGGGGACCAATGGGGCTCCCTGTCCGCCCATGGCTACATCCGCGGAGCGGAAATCATTGATGACCGTAATCCCACAGGTCTTGCTGATATGCTTGCCATTTCCGATCTGCAGGGTGATCTTCTTGTCGGGCTCATGAAAGACGGTATGCCCGTGGGATGCAATGAAAGCGGGTTTGATCTGCTTCTCTTCTATAAATCTCCGGCATTCTTCCCCGATGAAACGGCCCAGTTCATCATCTGCTGCCCGAATGGCCTTCATATCCTTTGCGGGAAGGCTGATCAGGCGTTCTTTCCACTTCGTGGTATAAGGTACGGTTTCAGCATGAAGGATTTGAAAGGAATAGCGGCCGCCGGATTCTGTGAAACAGCAGGCGGCGAGGTCAAGACCATCGTGTGAGGTCCCGGACATGATCCCGATGCCGAGGCTTTCTTTCATAAGGGGAACTAAATTATAGGTATTCAATGATCTTTTCCAGGGTGATCCCCCGGGAGCCCTTTACCAGCACATGGGCATTTTCCAGGGGATGTGCTTTCAGCCATTCAGCGGCTTCTTTCCATTGCCGGAATACATGGAATGCATTACCGGAAGCAGCTTTCCCGAATTCCGGCCCGATGAGCAGTACCTGTTCAAAGCCTTGCTGTATTTCATCCAGGATGCGCGTGTGTTCGGCTTGCGACTGCCGTCCCAGTTCAAGCATATCGCCCAGGATCAAAACTTTTGGAGATCCTTGCTGTTGCCGGAAATGACGGATGGCGGCCAGCATGCTGTCGGGATTGGCATTATAGGCGTCCAGGTAAATGGTATTGCTGCCTTTTTTTACAAGCTGGCTGCGATTGTTCGACGGCGTATAGGATCCGATGGCCTCTGCCACAGCCCCGGCATCCACGCCGTGCGAAACACCGATGCTTATGGCTGCCATGATGTTGCTGAAATGGAAGTCGCCATACAGATGCGTGGCGATCTTTTGATCTTCCCATTCCACTTCCAGGAAAGGCAGGGATGAAGCAATGTTCCCACGGCAGCCGGATCCTGGCTTTTTGCCGTAGGTGCTCCGGTTCATCCCGTCAGTGAGATCCATCAAGAGTTCGTCATCGGCATTTACATGCACCCGGGCATTGTTCAGGAGAAGGTATTCATAGAGTTCTGATTTGGCGAGGATCACCCCGTCAAAGCTACCGAAGCCTTCAAGGTGTGCCTTCCCGATATTGGTGATCAGGCCTTCGGTGGGTTGGGCAATGCGGCACAACTGGGCTATTTCTCCCCGGTGGTTGGCTCCCATCTCGATCACGGCGATCTCGCTGTCTTTTCCAGTGCCCAGGATACTCAGGGGAACCCCGATATGGTTGTTGAGGTTGCCTGGTGTGGCATGAACAGAGTATTTCATGGCAAGAACCCTGTGAATTAGCTCTTTCGTAGTCGTTTTTCCATTGGTACCGGTCAAGCCGATCACCGGGATGTTCAATTGTCTGCGGTGATGCGTGGCCAGTTTCTGAAGGACTTTGAGCGCATCATCGGCCAGCAGGCATTTATCATTCAGGGCCCAGGCTTCCTCATCAACAACGGCCAGTACGGCTCCTTTTTCCAGAGCATCGCTGGCGTAGTGGTTTCCGTTGAATTGATCCCCTTTCAGCGCGAAAAAGATACTGCCCGGGCTGACTTTTCTGCTGTCGGTGGTTATTCCGGTACTATCAAGGAATACCTTATAAAGTTCATGAATGCTTTGCATCACAGCAAATATAAAAAAACCCCGTCTTCATTGAAAAGACGGGGTCGATATTTTAAGGCAATTTTTTACCGGCCGATATTCGGGCTGCCCATCCGTGACATGGCACAGCGGAATCCGATAAAGTTGGTAGCCACATTTTCGTTCATGAAGCGGCGTTGTCCGGGGCTCATGTAGTAGGCACGGTCTTTCCACGACCCGCCTTTGTAAACCCTGGCTTCATCGCTGATGAGTGAGGTAACGCCATATTCATACATCCCGTTGGTCTGGTTCGACTCTGTGGGTTCGGAGAGCCAGTCGCTGCTTTCGGAAAGGTGCGACATCTGGTCACCATCGTCGTAGTTCCTGTTATCGGCTTTGCGGTAGTTCTGGCGTCCGACGAGGTCTTCATCGGGCACTTCTTCGTAGCGGATACGTCCGAGGCTGTCTTTGGGTACGAGGAAACCATCCTGGTCCCTGACGGCATTCATAAACACGTTACCACGATAGGGGTTAAAGTCGGAGAAGTCTTCGAGGGAGAGTGGGCGGTAGATATCCAGCACCCATTCGCTCACGTTCCCGGCCATGTTATAAAGGCCATAGTCGTTGGGCCAGTAGGAACCGATGGGGGCGGGGATATCCGCGCCATCGTTCAGTGATCCGGCCACACCCATATAGTCGCCGCGGCCGCGTTTGAAGTTAGCCACGAAGCTGCCGTAATATTTCTTTTCGTCGGTACGGGTATAGTTCCCGTTCCAGGGGTACCTTCTTCTTTCCACAACCCTTTCATAGAGGGTGTTTCCGATCAGCCCGAGTGCGGCATATTCCCATTCGGCTTCGGTGGGAAGGCGGTAGCGCGGAACGATGAGCCCGTCTTTGATGCTGGCATTACGTTCGCCGGTGGAATTGGGGTTCAGGTTCCGGAGAGGTTTATTAACGAGGCCTTCATACTGTCCGGCCAGGTAAGCTTCGGTATTGAAGTTATTTTCGTTTTTCTGGTCCGGGTCGGGGTCCAGTATCCCTTGATTGATGAGGATCATTTCGTTCACCCTGTCGGTCCTCCACGAGCAATAATCGTTGGCCTGCACCCAATTTACCCCTACAACAGGATAATTATGGTATGCCGGGTGGCGAAGGTAGGTTTCTACCAGGGGCTCATTGTAGGAGAGCCTGTCGCGCCAAACGAGGGTGTCGGGAAGGGCATTTACCCATACCTGCGGGTAGTCGGTAGCGAATATACGCTTCAGCCAGTACAGGTATTCGAGGTAATCCAGGTTGCTCACCTCTGTTTCGTCCATGTAGAAGGAGGAGATGGTTACCCTGCGCGGGAAGTTGTTCCAGTCGAACATCAGGTCTTCCTGGGTGGATCCCATAACAAAAGTTCCGCCTTCGATCAGGATCAGGCCGGGCCCGACGATCTGTTCAGTAACAGGGGAAACTTCAAACCCGCCATTTTCGGGATTGTTGTATTCCCAACCGGTAGTCCTGGAAACTTCCTTGCGGCCAAACAGGCTGCAGGACGAAAGCGATGCGATGAAAATCATCAGCAGGAACAAGAGGGCTAATCTGTTGTACTTCATCATTTTTAAGCTTCTTTGATATAAATTGTGTGTTATTAACTAAAACCGGGGACAGTTTATTGCCCTGACCCGTCTTCTTTTTTGATCCATGCAGGGGAACTGCCATCCGGCCGATACTTCATGTGCTCCGCCGGTGGAGCCCTGCAATTGCGAAAGCGTGATATCGTAGCTGTACCCCACTTTCAGTCCTCTCCATTCAATTCCGACCATGGGCACGATGGCATCGGCATTTTCAAAATTATGCCTGAACCAGGCCCCGGCAATGAATGGGCGCTTATTCACGTACAAACCTACATTTAATTGATGGAAATTCCCCTGTTGCATATAAAGAAAATTAGGGGAAATGGCGAAATCACCATAATTCTCATCTTCGAAGTAGCTGCCGGTGAGGTCGATAAAGGCCCCGCCATGAACAGTGAATTTCATTTCAAGCTGGCTGGCCCCGGCATCGTAAAAGCCGTTCTGGGGTTCCGTCAGGTGGTGCACGGCCACGCCACCATAAATATTTCCTTTGTACGATATGGCCATACCGGCATCGAAATCAGGATAGGAGATGCTGGAGTTATCCGGGGGAACTTCCGTTGTCGGATTCACGATCCCCAGGTTGGGATCGATCATATCCCCGAATACCAGGTCGTCCCAGTTAAGCTTCGTTTGTATGTAGCTTGCTTCCAGTGCAAAATTGATGTAGGTCCAGTTGCCCACTTTCAGGCGGTAGGAATACATGGCACTGATGATATTGGTATTGAGCAGTCCCCCGGCATTATCGCCCATGAAGTAAACACCGACACCACCGTGAATCTTGCTGACGTACATGTCGAAAGCAGCAGTGTAGGTTACAAAATTATTAGACAGTGAGGGCCATTGGTTGCGGTAACCCAGGTCGATCCGGGGACAAACATTGGCTCCCGCCAGGGCAGGGTTGAGGTACAGGGGATTGGCATAAAACTGCGAGAAATGCGGATCAGGCAGGGATTGCGCCTGGCTCTTCATCGCAAATACCAGTAAAAGAAGCAGTACGAGAATATGAGTTTTCCTAGTCATTTTCCAATCAAAAGCGATGCTTCAAATATCAACTTACAATTATACAAACTATTTTTAATAATCATGGTAATAATTTCCGGCAAGCACCATAATTTTGCAATATTAACGTGTATAGAACGTTAAAAAGTAAATTTATATATGCAGGGGCTGAATTTCTTTACGAACGCTTTTTCCGTCCGGCAAAGTACCCCCTGGAAAGAATATAATTTCAAGCATATGCTTAAACGGCGCATTTTCCTTATCCTGTTGGGTTTGCTCATCAGTCCGGTCATATCCCTGGCCCAGAACCAAACATATTCCAGAACCATCGACTGGGATCCTGTTAATGTATTGAGGATCACCGATCAAAAGCTTGTTACCGAGCTTTCCTTTAGCGGTGCCCGCTATGAGCAGGCCAGCCTCGACCTGCCCCTGTACATGGAGCGTTTTGCGCTTCCCGGGAAAGACTATGTTATTGAAGCAAGCATTGAAGATGCTGTCTGGGGAAAGCTCGACGGGGATATCAGCACCCTCAGGGGTGTGGATCAGATTCTGCCCAACCCGGAGATCATTGCTGCCGTAGCCATTGAGCGCAAGAAGGCCTATGCCGTTGTTGCCTTCGTTCCGCTCAGAAAAGCTGTTTCCGGAAATGAATACGAAAAGTTGCTGTCGTTTACGCTGAAACTGCAATACCGCCCTGTTTCCGCCCCGCGTTCGGCCCAGGCAAGGTCGTACAGGCAAAATTCGGTACTGGCCACAGGCGAATGGTACAAATTCGGGCTGGCAACGACCGGGGTATACAAGATCACTGCTTCCGATCTGTCCTCCATAGGGATCAACCCCTCCGGGATCGATCCGCGTAATATTCGCATCTATGGCAACGGTGGTGGCATGCTGCCGGAAGAATGCGATGGGTTTCGTTACGACGACCTCATGGAAAATGCCATTTATGTTTCCGGCGAGGCCGATGGCAGTTTTGATTCCGGCGATTATATCCTGTTTTACGGCGAATCGCCCGATGAATGGGTGTGGAATTCGGGCCTGGAAAAATTTGAGCATATCAAGAACATCTATGCCGACCTTAATTACTATTTTATCACCACCAGCCTGGGACCCGGCAAAAGGATCAGTCCACAGGCTTCGGTCAGCGATCCGGCCACACACCAGGTCGATCGTTTCACGGATCATAAGTTCATCGATAACGATGACCTGAACATTGTCAGAACGGGCCGCGACTGGTTTGAATATCCTCCTTTTGAAGTGCAGACCTCTGCCGATTATTCCTTTAGTTTTCCGAACATTATCACCACGGTTCCCGTGCAAATGAAATCGAGGGTGGCGGCGCGCTCAAGCATCTCCAGCAATTTCAAATATTACCTCAATGGCACCCAATTGTTCGAAACCCTCAATGTGACCCAGGTTTCCTTTTCCACGGATCAGTATGCCAATACCGCTTATACACATACCGAGTTTGATGCCACGGGAGCGGCGTTTACTATCAGTGTGAATTACAGCAAACCGCTTTCTGCATCTATCGGGTGGATGGATTATATTGCACTGAATGCCCGCAGGTCGCTGATCTTCAGCGGCGGGCAGATGGCCTTCCGTGATCCTGAGTCGGTTGCCCCGGGCAATATTGCACAATACCAGCTTGGCAATGCATCCGGCCAGCTCGTGGTTTGGAATGTCAGCGACCCGCTGAACATCACCGAGATCAATGCAAACCTGAATGGGTCCACCCTTGGGTTTCGCCTGCCGGCGGATACCCTGCTCGAATTCATTTCTTTCGACGGGAGTTCCTTCTACAGCGTGAGCCCGGCCGGACAGGTGGCCAACCAGAACCTGCACGGGGTGAGCACCCCCGATATGGTGATCGTGAGCCATTCCGCGTTTTTAAACCAGGCCATGCGCGTGGCCAACCACCACCGTGATCACGACGGACTGGATGTGCTGGTTACCGATGTTGAAATGATCTATAACGAATATTCTTCCGGGGCCCCGGATATTACGGCCATCCGGGATTTTATGAAGATGCTCTACGATGAGGCTGCTACCGGCGAAGAATGCCGTTACCTCATGCTTTTCGGCGATGCTTCCTATGATTATAAGGACCGCCTGGAAGACAATAATAATTTTGTCCCGACCTGGGAAGATAAACGATCCATGAACATTATCAGTTCCATTGCCACCGACGATTTTTACGGCTTCCTCGACGATGGGGAAGGCGGCGGGGGAACCAACCTGCTCGATATCGGTATCGGCCGACTGGGCGTTTCCACGCAGGAATCGGCACGGCAGATGGTGGATAAGATCATCCACTATGCCACCGGGGGCGAAACGGTGTTCGGAAGCTGGCGGAATGTGGTATGTTTTGTGGCAGACGATGAAGACGGGAATATGCACATGGAAGACCATGCCGAGAAAATGGCTGTGCGCCTCGATACTTCCTATGGCTATATCAATGTGGACAAGATCTACCTTGATGCTTATGAACAGGTGAGTACTTCCGGTGGCCAGCGCGCCCCGGATGTGAACGAGGCCATCAACCGCCGAATGGACAAGGGCAGCCTGATCATGAACTATACCGGCCATGGCGGAGAGGCAGGATGGGCCCACGAGCGTATCCTGGGGATCACGGATATCAACAACTGGGAGAATTATGACCGTCTGCCGATCTTTATCACGGCCACCTGTGAATTCAGCCGATACGATGACCCGACCCGTGTTTCGGCCGGCGAACTGGTGCTCCTGAATCCCAAGGGGGGCGCTGTTGCCCTCTTCACCACGGCCAGGGCTACCTACGGATCGCCCAACTTCCAGCTGAACAATGCCATGTACGATTTCATGTTCGAAAAAGTGAACGGGGAGTATCCGCGTTTTGGTGACCTGATCCGGAATGCAAAGAATAAAAGCGGGAACATCACCGATAACGACCGCAAATTCATCCTGCTTGGCGACCCGGCCCTGAAACTGGCCTACCCCGAGCATACCGTCAATACGATCAGCATAAATAATGTAACGGTATCTGCCGTGCCGGATACCATCAAAGCCCTGCAAAAGGTAACGGTAAGCGGACAGGTGGTGGATGCCAACGGCAGCCTGCTCAGCAGCTACAACGGAATATTGCGGCCTACGGTGTATGATAAGCCGACGGAGGTGCAAACCCTGGTGACCGACCCCGACAGCCAGCCCTTTACTTTTAAATTGCTGATGGCCATCCTTTTTAACGGAAAGGCCAATGTTACCAACGGGGAGTTTACGTTCTCCTTTATTGTTCCCAAAGATATTGCCTATGATTATGGTTACGGGAAGATCAGCTATTATGCCAGCAATGAGAATACCGATGCTACCGGGTATTACAAGAATATCGTGATCGGGGGCTATGATAATACCGTGCCTCCCGACGACCAGGGCCCACAGATCGAACTCTACCTCAATGACGAGAATTTCGCCTTCGGCGGAATCACGGATGAAAACCCGGTATTGCTTGCCTATGTGAGCGATTCAAGCGGGATCAATACCGTGGGTACGGGCATCGGGCACGATATTGTGACCACCCTCGATAATGACAACAATAAATCGGTGATCATCAACGACTATTACGAATCGGATGTGGACAGCTATTCGAGCGGGGTGATCACTTATCCGTTCAGCAGCCTTTCAAAGGGAAATCACTCGCTTACCCTGAAAGTCTGGGATGTGCATAATAATTCATCGGAGGCCTATACCGAATTTGTGGTGGCCGAATCGGCCGAACTGGCCATAGAGCATGTACTGAACTACCCCAATCCGTTTACCACCAAAACCGCGTTCTATTTCGATCATAATCAGCCGGGTAGCATGCTCGAGGTCCAGGTCCAGATCTATACCGTTTCCGGCCGATTGATCAAAACCATCGATGAATTTGTTATGACTAATGGTTTCCGTTCGGACCCGATCCACTGGGACGGCCTCGATGATTACGGCGACCGCATAGGAAGAGGGGTTTATCTTTACAAGCTCAGGGTGAGAAGCCAGGATGGCAGTTTTGCTGAAAAACTGGAAAAACTGGTGATCCTGCGTTAATTGGAAGGACGAATTTATTGTTTTGGAAGGCAACCTTTTATTCAGCTGGATTGTCTTGATTATGTTTAACATTGCATACGGTTATGAGATCATTTATAAGCACCCTGTTCCTGGTTTTGATCCTGCTGCCTGCCTGGGCGCAACCAGACCCTTTCAGGCTTGATATTGAATCCTTCCGGGTCGAATCCCGCTTTCTTAGCCCGGAAATATCCGCCCTGGCGCTCGATTTTGACGATGCCCGCCTGGACGATGCCTTTGGGCTGCTCCCGGTATATATCAAGCGCATTCCCTTAAAGCAGGATAATGTGAGCATTCGTGCCGTACTTTCAGAAGAAGTAACCGGCAACTTTCAGCATGCCTCCCTGGCAGAAGTGGCTGAAATTGAAAAAATACGTGAAGATTTTATTATCCGGACCAGCCTGGTATACCAGGAGGGTATGCCTTTTGCCGAAGTGCTTATCCTTCCTTTCAGGCATTATTCCGGCGATAGGGTGGAAGTTTTGCTTTCGGGTACCGTAACGATAGAACTCCGCCAGCAACAGGCAGCAACGGGCTTTAAATCCGGCTTCGTAACAGAATCGGTACTGGCCGAAGGCCAATGGTATCGACTCACCACCGATGAAACAGGGATCTACCGCATCAGCTACGATATGCTGGTGGAAATGGGGATCGATCCTTCATCCATCGATCCGCGCAAGATCAGGATCTTTGGCAATGGAAACGGCATTGTTCCGGAAAAGAATTCGGTTGAACGCCATGATGACCTGACGGAAAATCCCATTCTGGTGATGGGGGAAGATGACGGCGTTTTCGATGAAGAGGACTACATCCTTTTTTACGGACTCTCCTCCATCAAGTGGCAATTCGTTCCCTTCCAGGGCTACAATATCTTTCTGCATGAGATCAACCCCTATACGCAGCATAGCACCTATTTCCTGAATATCGGCGAAGAGGATGGGCAGCGTGTATCGCCTGTGAATTACAGTGGACTGGAACCTACGGTTTATGTCAATCAGTTCAGTGATCATGCCGTGCATGAAAATGAGGAGGTGAACATCCTCAAGACCGGCCGGCAATGGTATGGAGAGCGCTACAGCGATGAGACCGTGTATGAGTACAGTTTTAATTTTCCCAACATCGTTGACGATTATAAAATAAGCATGCAGACCAATGTGGCGGCACGATCCACCATAGAGAGTACCTTTAACTTTTACCAGGATGACCAGCTTCTGCTGGAAGCTCCGGTTTCCAAGATCATTGTGGGAACCACCGTGTATGCCTGGACCAGCACGCCGGATACGGTCGGGTTTTACCCGGATGGCGATGAAGTGCGCATCAGGGTGGAATACGACAAGCCGGGTTCAACTTCCATCGGCTGGATGAATTACATCGCCCTGAATGCAAGGCGCTATCTCACTTTTAACGGAGCCTTTATGTCGTTCCGCGACCACCTCAGTGTTGCCGACAGTGCCGTGGCGGAATTCAGGATCAGTGGCAGCAACGATCAAATGCAGGTGTGGGATGTAACGGATATCTTTAGCATCAGCAGCATGGCGGGGGAGTACAGTGAGAATATTTTCCGTTTCCGGGCCCCGGCAGAGGAGATCCGCGAATACATTGCTTTTGACGGGAGTGGATTCCTCGAACCTGTTTTCGTGGAAGAAGTTTCCAACCAGAACCTGCATGCTCTCGAACCGGTGGAATATATCATCGTTTCCCACCCTGATTTCATGGAACAGTCGCAGCGCATGCTCAGCCTCCACCAGCAACTTGATGGCATGAGTGGCATCATTATTCAGCCGCAGGAAATCTACAACGAATTTTCTTCCGGAAACCAGGATCCGGCAGCCATACGCGATTTTATCCGTATGCTCTACGAAAAAAATGATCGAGGCAATAAATCCATGTACCTGCTTCTGATGGGGGATGCCTCTTATGACTACCTGGACCGATTGGCCGACAATACAAACTTCGTCCCGACCTATCAGTCGATCGAAGGGCTCAAACTCGGTTATTCTTTCGTTACCGATGATTTCTTTGGTATGCTCGATCCCGATGAGGGCGTTAATGCCTTCGGTAAATCCGTGGAGATCGGGATAGGACGTTTTCCGGTGCATACCGTTGAACAGGCCGACCAGATGGTGAATAAGGTGGAAGCTTATCTTACCATGATGCCGAATGTTTTCGGTAACTGGAGGAACAGGATGTATTTCGTGGCGGATGATGAAGACCAGAATACGCACTTTACCCAGGCCGAAAAATTACAATATGTGGTCGATACCACTTATCATGTGATCAATCGATACAAAATATACATGGACGCTTTCCCGCAGGTGACCACCCCCAGCGGAAGCACCTATCCCGATGTAAATGAAGCCATTGACCGGATGATGGATAACGGCAGCCTGATCGTAAATTATACCGGGCATGGCGGGGAAGGTGGATGGGCCCACGAAGGCGTACTGAACATACAGATGATTAATTCCTGGGAAAACTGGGACCGCCTGCCCTTGTTCATCACTGCTACCTGCGAGTTCAGCCGTTTCGACGATCCCAGCCTGATCTCGGCGGGAGAACAGGTGTTCCTTAACCCCCGCGGGGGCGGGATAGGCCTGCTTACGACCACGCGCCTGGCCTGGTCCGATCCGAATTTCAGGCTGAACAGGGCCGTGTATAAGTTTATGTTCAGGCAGGATGACGGTGAATATCATAAGATCGGCGATATCGTCAGGCTGGCGAAGACTGATCAGAACAACGGAAGCAATATCAAGAACTTCGTACTGCTCGGCGATCCGGCCATGCGGCTGGCCTACCCGGAACTCAATGCCGTCGTGACCGAGATCAACGGTATTGATGTAGATTTTCCGGATGATACGCTATCCGCCATGTCGGAAGTCATCGTGAAGGGGATCATTACGGATCACCTCGGCGATACCGTAAAGGATTTTTCGGGAAGATTGTGCCCCACGGTTTACGACCAGAATATCATGATGTCGACCCTGGGCAACGACGGGGGTTCCTTCCCGGCGCAATTCCATGTTCTGGGGCCTGTATTGTACGAAGGAAAGGTCAGTGTGGAAAACGGCTGTTTTAGCTTCAATTATTTCCTTCCCCAAAATATGAATACGGAATTGGGCTATGGGCGGCTGAGCCTCTATGCTCATGATACCCTGTACTATCGCGATGCCCATGGTTATTATTCCACCCGCAACGGGGGGGTGAATCCCGATATCGGACAGGATACCCAGGGCCCGGAACTGAGCCTCTACCTCGATCATTCTGATTTTGTGTCAGGGGACCTCTGCCAGAACGACCCGGTTTTCATGGCACATCTCTACGATGAACATGGGATTAATTTTACAGGGAATGGTATTGGCAGGGATATTTCCCTCACCCTTNNGATCCTGAATTCAGTTTTCGATCCCGTTTTGGATAGTTACCAGGAAGGTTGGGTGAGTTATCCCTTTGATGGGCTGGAAGACGGTAAGCACACGCTCACCCTTAAGGCATGGGACAATATGAACAATATGTCGGAGAAAACCATCGAATTCGAAGTCAGTGTGGATTCGCAGGTTGCGCTCAGCGGTGTTAAGAATTATCCCAATCCTTTCTCAGATATAACCTATTTCACCTTCGATCACAATAAGCCCGGGAACAATTTTGATGTGGAGATCCGCATATTCGATATCAAGGGGCAGCTGGTCAATATTCTGAGCAGCAATGTTGCCGCGGAAGGCCTCTCGGTAAGTCCCCTCTCCTGGGACGGGACCGACTCCGGAGGAACTCCCCTGGGCAATGGTGTGTATATTTACCGCCTTTTTGTGACGGATGAGCAGGGAACACAATATGTACAAACATCCAAACTGATCTTTACCGGGGAGAAATGATAATCATGGAATAATTCCCCGGGAATCATTCATTTCCTCACTTGATGAATATAACTCAATACATTAACAGCGTGCAATATAGTTCATAAATAATCGTTACATTTGCACGTTCAAAAAATCTGAATAAATTATATGAAACGAAGTAGTCTCTTATTATTGGTATTCCTGGCCGGAGCCCTGTCTCTGAAAGCACAGTTGACCTATGACGAAGTTGGTGGAAAAGACAGGTTGAACACGATCACCACTGCCGTACCTTTTCTGATGATCGCCCCGGATGCCCGTGGAGGTGCCCTCGGTGATGCCGGTGTTGCAAGCACTCCGGATGCTTTCTCCATGCACTGGAATCCTGCCAAGTATGCCTTTATCGATAAACAAATGGGGTTTTCCCTCTCCTTCAGCCCCTGGCTGCGGAAACTTGTTAATGATATTTACCTCGGATACCTGACCGGTTATTACAAGATCGACGACCGGCAGACCGTGGCCATGAGCCTGCGGTATTTCTCCCTGGGTGAGATCCTCTTTACCGACGAGATCGGTAATCCGCTGAACTACTATTCTCCTTATGAGTTCTCCCTCGACGGGACCTATGCCCGTAAGTTCTCGGAAAAATGGTCGGGGGGTATTGCTGCCAGGTTCATTTATTCCAACCTTACACAGGGGCAGTTTGTGGGCGGTGCCGAATCCAGTGCCGGGATCTCTGTTGCGGCCGATGTTTCGGTATATTACCAGAACGACATTGAAATGGGAGCCATCGACGGGCAGTTTGCCTGGGGGATGAATATTTCCAATATCGGTGCAAAGATCTCCTACAGCCAGACCAATATTGAAAAGGATTTTATCCCGACGAACTTCAGGATCGGTCCCCGGCTTACCATTAACATCGATGAGTACAATACCATGAGTTTCATGATCGATGTGAACAAACTCCTTGTTCCTACACCACCTTACTACCTCAGGGATGATTCCACCGGGCAGTTCATTACGGATGCCAGTGGCGAAAAGATCATCGACAAAGGCATGGATCCGGATGTTTCCGTGGTACAGGGTATGGTGCAGTCGTGGTACGATGCCCCGGGCGGTTTCTCTGAAGAACTCAGGGAATTCAGCTTTGGTGGCGGTGTTGAATACTGGTATAACAAACTTTTTGCCATCAGGGGAGGATTCTTCTACGAAGACAAGACCAAGGGGAACAGGAAATTTTTTACCCTCGGTGCCGGTTTGAAATACAATGTTTTCGGACTTGATTTCGCATACCTTATCCCCCTGGAACAGCAAAATCCACTTGAAAATACCCTGCGCTTCTCCCTGATCTTCGATTTCGACGCCTTCCAGGGACAGGGGAGCAATTAAATCATGATCTTTCGTGTTGGCCACGGTTATGATGTGCACAGGCTGGTTGCCGGCCGGGAGCTGTGGCTGGGTGGCGTAAAAGTCCCTTTTGAAAAGGGTTTGATGGGACATTCCGATGCCGATGTATTGCTCCATGCCATTTGCGATGCCCTTCTGGGCGCCATGGCCGAAGGAGATATTGGCAAGCATTTCCCCGATACGGACAAGCATTACAAGGATATCGACAGCAAGATCCTCCTGCAGAAAGTCAGGGAATTAATGATCTCCCGGGGCTGGGAACTGGGCAACCTGGATGCCACGCTCGTTCTTGAAGCACCAAAGATCGCTCCCTTTATCGCTGAAATACGAAAAACGATCGCCGGAATATTGAATGTGGATCCCGGCCAGGTTTCCCTTAAAGCAACCACTACGGAAGGACTGGGACCTGAAGGTCGCGGCGAAGGGATCTCGGCTCATGCGGTGTGCCTGATCCGGAAATCATAAGGAAAGGCTTGTCCCGATGGGCTTGAAGCTATTTTTCTTCGATGAGGCTTGTTTTAGAAGAGGGCTTTCCAGGAGCCCCGTCGCCGCGGTATCCGACAACACGGCCATCTTCCGCCCGGAAATAATAATCCCCGTCCCAAAACCATGATTTCCACCCCGTGGGGGAAAAATTGATCCTCAGAACGTTACAGCCGAACTCTTCATTGTACTGCTGTTCTTCTTTTTCCGCATCGAAGCTGTTGATCTCCATATCGGCCGGACTTTCGGTACCGATCGACCAGAACACCAGCTCATCATCACCGGAAAATACAAACTGTTCAAAGCCCGGATTCATAGGGAAAAGCTGTATCCAGGGTTCATCTTCATCGAGTTCTTCAAACTCATCCACCTCATCTCCGTCGAGGAGGCCCTTTATGCTGACACCATCTCCTTTCAGACTGGCAATCACCTCGGTTTCCTCGCCAAAGCGGATGTATTTCCACGAGCGTGTGCGGAATTCATCATCCGTGACCAGGACCTGCTTGTCGGTGGTGTCGCTTCCATGCAGGCGGCACACATCGATGTGGTATCCATCGTCGAGTTTTTGAAATTGGTAATGATAGGTGAAGGTGTCATCCCCGCGCTTTTCTTCATAAACCAATGATTGGCCTTGTGCGGATTGCAGTACTATTGTCAGGACAATGATCCAGATCCCGGCTGCCGGGAAAATACGTTGAATTTCCATGCTTATTTATTGCAAAAGGGTAAAGGATTCGAAAAAAGCACTGATCTCTTTTTTCTTGATCTTTTCATTGTACTGGAGAATGGCCAGCTGATACAGCCGGTTTCCAACCAGCATCACTTCATAAACGGCATAGGTGTTGTCCTTGCTTTCGATAATATAAATGCTTTTATATCCGCTATGCCATTTGGTTTGCTTTTCGACCTCGTCAACATCGAAGCCCCAGCTTTCGATGGCGCCTTCAAGGGCTGATTCCAGCAAGACATCATCATCTGATTCTTCCACCATATCAGCAGGGTAATCGATATAAGCCACCAGGTAAGCACTTTCTTCTTTCCCGTCGTAGATATAGGAATGCAGGTCAAGGTCGCCAACAGCCGATTCCACTACATCGGAAGTTAAGGTGGGTTCTCCGGGAAAGGTGATGCTGAAATTTCCTATTTTTGAAGTGAGCTCATACTCCTGGGCATTAAGCAGCACAGGCATACTTGTATACAGGATAGCTACAAGGGCGAAAAGTAAGTAAGTACGAATGTTATTCATGCGAAAGGTTTTTGGGTTGAACAATCAAAGTTACGAAAACATTAAAACCAGAATTCATCAGAAAAGTTCAGCAGGAAAACTTTTTCTGTTGATCGCGTCAGTGCGGTGTACATCCATCGAAAGTATTCCTTGTCGATCATATCATCGCGGATATAGCCCTGGTCGATGAATACGTTTTTCCATTGCCCACCCTGGGTTTTATGGCAGGTGAGGGCATAAGCGAACTTCACCTGCAGGGCGTTGAAATACTCGTTTTCTTTGAGCCGGGCCATACGCATGGCCTTGGATGGAATATCGGAATAATCCTCCAGAACGCTTTCCATGAATTTTTGCTGTTCGGCAGGGGGGAGGGCCGGAGATTCAGCGCTCAGGGTGTCGAGGAGAATAAGGGCATCAATCTCTTTTTCATCCGGGTAATCGATCAGCCGGAAGGTGATGTCGGCAAATCGGAATCCGTACAATTGTTTTACATTTCTGATCCGCAGTACCTCGATCATATCGCCGTTGGCAATAAAACCTGTTTCCGACTCTTTCGGAAGCCAGAAGTAGTTGTTCCTGACCACCATGAGGTAATCGCCGGCCGTTAGTTCGTTCTCGAGGTAGAGGATGCGGTTCCTGATCTCCCGGTTAAAGATATTGGCCCTCTTATTGGAGCGGCAAACCACCACTGTTTCATCGGGTTGAAAGCCGGCATAGCTTTCCTGCAGGTATTCCTGAAGCTCGGTACCGTTCAGTCTGACTACATCGCTGAAGCCCGCATTGTTGAAAAAGGGTTTCCCGAATTCTTCCGTGCGGATCTTTTCCCGGAGGGATGTTGCGTTGGTGAGTATTCCTGAATCGCTGGCCTGCCTGACCACTTCACGCAGTTCATAGCTGTGAAGGGACAGGGAGAAGTTGTTTTTCAGGTAGTCGGTGTCCAGTGCGGGGCTGATATCGATCCCTACCGGCGGCAATTGTGCCGTATCGCCGATCAGCAATAATTTGCAGTTTTCTCCTGAATACACATATTCGACAAGGTCGTGCAGCAGCCTGTGGCTTCCGAAGAGACTGCCGTCGCTGGCCGAAGAATCAGGGATCATGGAGGCTTCATCCACGATAAACAAGGTATTCTTATGTTTATTGGCATTCAGCACAAAGCGGAGCCTCCCGTCGGAGCCGGGGGCCTGGATATAAAGTTTACGATGGATGGTAAAGGCTTTGCGCCCGGAATAGGATGCCAGGACCTTCGCAGCACGTCCGGTCGGGGCCAGCAGTACCGAGCGCATGCGGATATTTTTCAGGATATTCACCAGCGAACTTACCAGGGAGGTCTTTCCTGTTCCTGCATAACCCTTCAACAGAAAAGCCTGGTTTTCGTTGCGCTCGTAGATAAATTCAGCCACTTTGCGGATCACCTCTTCCTGTCCTCCGGTAGGAGGGTATGGGAAAGAACGCTGCCACAAACGGGCAAATAAAAGTGCATTATCCATCATATTCTGTTTGGATCAGAAGGGATATCCTATCCCGAAATTCCAGAACCAGATGCCTTTGTCGGCCACCCACCGCTGTCCTTCCGGCTGGGCTGGATCGCGCAGTCGCATGGCAAAATCAAGCCTGAAAATAAAAAACTTAAAATCCAGCCGTATGCCAAACCCGGCATCCATGGCCAACTGCCGGTAAAAGGTGTCGAAGTTAAATTCTGCGTCGGGGTAATTTTCATTGGCATTCAGGGCCCATACATTCCCTATATCATAAAACAGGGCCCCCTTGAAAAAGCTGTAGATCGGGAAACGGTATTCAATATTGCTTTCGATCACGATATCGCCCATTTTGTCGATATTGCCACCCTGGTCAATGTAACTGCCGGGGCCCAGTCCACGATAGATCCAGGCACGCATGCTGTTGGCCCCACCAAGATAAAATCCCTTGTCAAAGGGAAGTGCATCCGAATTCCCGTAGGGGAGTCCGGTACCTGTGTGGATGCGGAAAACAAGTCTGTTGGTCCGGGAGAGCAGGTAATAGTATCGGAAATCAAGTTCCACTTTCGCATACTGCGCATAGCGTATCCCGACAATATTATAGAATCCCGCGGAATCCTTTTTGCTGTCGAGCAGGTTATTGGCGAGGTAAAATATGTTTCCGGAGGTTTCTGCATCTCCCCTGAAGTAAATAAAATTCTTCACTTTTTTAATATCCTGGTTGTTGAAAATGAAGCTGTATTGAAGGGCAGTGATGAGATGGTCGGTGTACTGGTTCTTGATCCGCGGGTCGTCGATATCGTCAAGTTCCTGGTTGAACTCCGGGGTAGGATACATTTTTACGGAACTGATATTGAACGGAGTTACCATATGTGTTTTTGTGCTGGACTCCTTCCATTCGTATCCGAAGGCGAAATTCAGGATATAGCGATCGTAGGTAGGGCGTTTTCTGAAATTCATCCCGGTGCTCACCCGTGTATTGGGCCGGAAGTATTTCGGAAAGCGCTCCATCTTCACAGGGATCAGGAAACGCGGAAAATTGATACTGGCTTCCACGCCCCATTCAAAAGTGTTGAAGAACAAAAAGGTTTGCTGTTCCTCAAAATCATCCTGGTTCGAGCGCTGGGCTTCCATAGCTCCCCTTACTTTGACCTGGAATGTTTCCCCGTTCCGGAAGATGTTGCGGTTCCGGTAGCTGATGTTGCCCCCGATGCCGAGGTCGCCGCCCGAATTCGTTCCTTCGGCCTCAATGCTGTACTGATGTACAGGAGTTCGCTGGAGGTTGATCCTGCATTCCAGCCGTTTAAAAGTAATACTGTCGTCGATATACAGCGGGGGCTGAATCTCCCTGAAACTGATATTGGTGTAGTTGTAAATGCTCAGATAACCAAAGCCCCTGCGAGTTTCATCGACATCCCTGAGGTTAAAGGGCTCATCATCCTCGATGTGAATGGTCTGGGTCAGGATTTTTGGATTGATCCGGAGTTTGTTTTTATAGATGATGTAGTAATAATTGGCAGGAACATCCTTGCTGATCTGGTGTACCTTCTCAACGAGGGTGTCGAAAGGGGGTCTGTTGGCCTCAGGATTGGAAGGAACGTAGTTTGGCAGTACCACCACTTTATCGATCTTGTAGCGGTAGTGTTTGCCGGAAATGAAAACTCCGGCTGAATCGGGGTGCTGGAGGTTTACGCCTTTCACTTTCATGAAAACGTCCATTTCCTTGGTCCCCAGACTGCTGTCGACCTCAAAGAAGATATAGTCCTTCACAAAAGCGTAATAGCCGTTGTCGTTCAGGAAACGGGTAAGCCGTTCCCGCTCCTCATCGAGCTCGTACACATTATAGATGTCACCGGGTTTTACAAGGACATCGCTCTCGTTTTTCAGGATCCATTCGGCCAGTTCAGGGTCTTCCACCTCATAGTTGAAATTCCTGATCCTGTATGGTGTTGAAGGAGTGACGGTATAGGTCAGGTGGGCTTTGTGATTGCGTTCCTTATAGCGGACATCATAACTGACATCGGAATAGAAGTAGCCGATATTGCCCAGGTATTTTTCCATTTCACGGCAGGAGGCAGCAGTCATCGAAGTATCCAGAATCACCGGCCGCTCGCCCACGGTATTTTCCATCCAGTTCCTGAATTTGCTGTCGCGGCCATTCTTTCCCCTGTTGAAAGCCCAGAGTTTGAAGCGCATCACTCCCAGGAATTTTTTATTGCTGCCCTGCTGCATCAGGCCCTGGAGGTCCGATACATCAATACCCGGGTTCTTGTCGTCGAAGGTGATCTTATTCCGTGTAAGAAGATATTGCGAATCGCTAAAATGCCTGGTATTGCTGCAGGATGCAAACAATATGATCATTAAGCCAATGGATAATAAGAATAATGGTCGTCGAGCTTTCAAGATCCGGTATCAAATTGTTGATGCAAATTTAAAGCATTTATCGTGCCAGCTATCGTTGAAGGTTCAGCATCTGGAACATCAGAAAAACATTTACTTCAGGTTCGAATCCATTCAGGTCACTGATATGGAAATCGTTCAGGTTCACAGGGGCATTTGCCCTGACATCATGAAACTTCATCCGGGTGTTTTTAATGTAAGCAATGTTGAACTCAAATAAGGCGGTTACCGTAAATTCTTTAATGATCAAGTCCAGTTCCACCTTGTAGTTCTGTTTTTCGTTCTGGTTAAAAAGAATATCGTTTATGGGGAGAAAGCCCCTGATCCTGAGGGCATCCTGTTCAGGGTCGGAGGAAGCTTCCACCTCCTTGTTCAGCAGGTCAAGCTCCACAAGGTTAACCACTCCCTTGAGTTCGCCGGTTTCGTAGTTGATGCTCAGTCCGAAGGTTTTGGTATTTTTTTCTACCGCTTCCCCGTCCTGGACCCCGTTCATCTGGAAGGACTGGTCTTTGACCTGGATCATCTTGGTCACCTGTGCCGGTACTTCCGTCAGGATGAAAACAAAGAGGAGTATCATGATGCTTCTCATAATGTTGATGCTTTGGTTCTATACAAATATAAGGATAAGTTCAGCGCGATGAACATGAAGCTGTCATATCGTGGCTTTTGAAATTCGAAGGAGAGGTCGCACATTTTCAGGAATAATTTGTTGTACTTTTGCGCCCTGTAAACAAATTGCTATGGTCAAGATCCTTTTATTGCTGGCCGGTGGCGGGATTGGAACAGTAGCCCGCTATGTCGTTTCCGACTACACCCATAAGTATTACCTGGGAAGCTTCCCCATGGGAACCCTGGCCGTGAATATGCTGGGTTCCTTTGTAATCGGCCTGCTCTGGGGAATGTTCGATATGCAGAATGTATCCCATGGGGTGAAGGCTTTCCTTTTTATCGGCATCCTGGGGGGATTTACTACTTTTTCATCTTATGCCATTGAGTCGTTCAATATGCTGAAAGACGGCGATACCAAGCTGGCACTGCTGAATATTTTGGCCAACAATGTGTTGTCGATCGGCCTGGCGGTGGTCGGATTGATGATCTCTTCCTCCCTGCAGAAGTTGTTCCAGTAAATTTCTTGGCAGAATTATTTATTTCTGACGATGGCCACGGTATTGTCGGCATCGGGCAGAAGAACGGGCGATTCGGGTATCCCCGAACAAAATTCATCTACCGCTTGCATTAATCCGGGCCAGTCGCTGTTGTAATCATGCAGCAGTATGATCCCTCCGGGTGAAAGCCTGGGATAAAAATATTCAAGCCCGGCACGGGTGGGTTTGTACAAGTCTGCATCCATGCTCACGAAGGCAAATTTCAGATTTTCAAGACCTTTGGTCGTGTCAGGGAAATATCCCTGGTGGATATGCACTGTATTGCTGTTGCCCAGCAGGGCCAAAATTTTCCCTGCACTGGTATCGGCAAAATGCCTGGATGTATAGGCTGCCGCCTTCCCGCTTTCGCTGACCAGATCTTGCGGTGGGAAGCCCTCGAAAGTATCAAAAAGGTGGAGTTCCCGCTCGGGTGCGCAGAGCTGCAACACCCTGGCAGTTTCCCCCTTGTATACCCCGAGTTCGGCAAAGTGGCCTGTGATGTCGTCTTTTTTAATGCGTTCAAGCTGCATCCAGATGGTGTAGAATCGCATCCTGTCGGGATATTTGCGTTCGGCTTTCAGCAGTTCGCCATAGACCTTGCCTTCCTTCACCGCCCTCACCCAGGAAA
>NPIE01007925.1_pt1 | contig 27975 bp, 18 predicted proteins | sample 8637661 | NCBI WGS metagenome assembly NPIE01 (sample SAMN07420842, study PRJNA396082) | bioreactor metagenome | isolation source: sample BA12 brine-fed electro-methanogenic bioreactor BA | place: Japan: Kochi | collected 2016-12-09 | reverse complement strand
GGCGGCACGGTGGGACGCGGCGGCGGACGGGCCAACCGGGCGATCCTGGCCACCCCCGCCCAGAGCCGCAACGGACGCATTCGCTTCACCGAGCAGGGCGAAGTGATCACCTTCCGCTACGCTCTGCCGGATATCGCCCACCGGCACGTGGAGCAGATCGTTAGCGCGGTGATCGTGGCCCTGGCCCGTTCGCGCAACGGCGACCTGCCCGCCGAGGATCCCGGCGCCGCCCACGCCCCGCTGCTCGAGACCCTGGCCGAGACCTCCATGCAGACGTATCGCCAGCTCATCGACGACCCCGGTTTCTGGGACTGGTACGCGGCGATTTCCCCCATCGGGCACATCAGCGACCTGCCCATCGCCTCGCGCCCGGTGGCCCGCAGCGCGGGCGAGGTGGGTTTCGACGACCTGCGGGCGATTCCCTGGGTTTTCGCCTGGACGCAGATGCGCTACACCGTGCCGGGCTGGTACGGGCTGGGATCGGCCGTCGAAACGGTGCGCGCCCAGGATCCCCAGTCGCTGCCGCGGCTCCAGCAGCTCTACCGCGATTGGGATTTCTTCCGCACGCTGATCGACAACGCCCAGCAGGAGATGGCCCGGGCTCGGCTGGTGATCGCCGCGCTCTACGCCCAGGAGTCCGACGGGCGACTCCACCAGTTGATCGCCGACGAGTTCGCCCGCAGCGAGCGCGCCGTGCTCGACATCACCGGCCAGCAGCGCCTGCTGGACAACAACCCGGTCATCCAGGCCGCGATCGACGCGCGCAACCCCTACACCGACGTGCTCAACCTGGTCCAGCGCGAGCTGCTCCGCCGCTGCCGCGCGGGCAGCGAGCCCGACCAGGAACTGCTGCAATCCGCGCTCTTCCTCAGCATCAACGANNCCGGCCGGCGACGCGCGATCGAAACGGCCGGCAACAGGCTGCAAGTGGGCGCCGTGCGTGGGGGCCTTGGGAAAAAACGACCGGATCACCGGCGCGAAAAATCCGCACCGGCGATCCGGCTTGCGGGGGCATCACGCCCCTGCACTCACGTCGCAGGTCGGTTGTCCGCCGCCCCGGCTCAGTCGAGTTCGAAATCCCATTCGGTTACAAAGGAATCGTCGCTGGCGTCGTAGACCACGACCCAGAGCGTGCCGGTCGTGCCCCAAAACCCAACGGCCTCGAAGTCGCCGTAGGCGTCGATGTCGTCGGTGGACTGGTAATAGCGGACGTCCGTTTCGACGAAAGTCTTGACGTAATAGCTGCTGGCGCCGAGACCGGTGATGTTGCCGGCGACCGAACCTGCGCCGCCGCCCGGGGTGATCTCGACGCACTTGATGGTGGGCGCCGCCGGCTCCGGCGGAATGCCCAACCGCAGGTTGTCGAAGCGGAACACCTGCCGCCCGGTGGACACCGTGTTGGTGAAGTTGATGCCCACCATCACGATGTCGGTCAGATCGAGCGTCGTGCCGGTTCCGCTGTTGGGCTCCAGTTCCAGCTCGCACCCGAGCAGCACGCCTTCGGTGGCGTAGCTCGTGCCCACACTGCGGGCCGGTCCCAGCCAGATGTTGCCGTCGCCTTCCACCAGGGCGATCTGGTGGGTGGTGTTGGCGTCGGCACTGTCGACGGCCACGTCGTACAGCAGCGCGTGCGCGGCGCTGAGGTCCAACGGGTAATCAAACGGAATGTAACGGATACCCACCTTGTCGCCGCCCGGCTCCGCCCAGTTGGCGGTGAGCTCCACGTGGCGGCGCTGGTGAGCGCTGGTCGCCGCGTCGGACACGATATGGAGAGACTCGAAGGGCACGCCGAAGCGGGTCCACTGCCCTTCCGACCGACCGCTGGGGAAATCCTGGGCGGTGGGATCAGGCGGGAAGCCCGGGATGGACTGACCGGCCGGGACATACACGGTGTCAGGATCCTCCGCGCTGGTGATCAGCGGCAGCGCCGGGTTGCTCACCTCGTGCGAGTAGATTTCGTCGATCTCGAAGATGGGCGTGCCGCTGGAAGCGCCATTGGCGAGGAAGACGAAGCCGAGATTCTCGATCGCGGCGAGGTTGAGCGCGTTGTCTCCGGAGCCATCGACGCGGGTGAAGGTGTCGCGGGCCAGGTCGCGGCGGTACGTGACGTATTCGTCGGTGAGGCCATGGGCCTCCGTGGATTCCCACACCTCGCCGTCATCGTCGCGGACCTGCAACTTGACGCGCGGATCGCCGACCTCGTCGTAACGCATGCGGTAGGACACGACCGGCCCGGCGGACAGATCGAGCGGGGCGTCCGGAATGTTGTACTGGACGCCGAACCATGCGCCCTGCGACCAGTCGGCGATGGCCACGGCAGCGTTGTTGTCCGCGGGGACTTCCGCCCGCCAGTAGAGGTCGTCCACGTAGAAGAACGGCACGCCGGATGTTTCGCCGTCGCCCGCGTAGAAGTTGAAGCCCACGATTTCGACGTCTTCGGGATCCAGCACGCCGTCGCCGCTGCCATCGACCTTCTGCATGTACTTGAAGGAGACGCGTTGGGTGTAGGTCTGGTACGTGTCGGTGAGCTGGTGGGCCGAGCGGGATTCCCAGACGTCGCCGTCGGTTTCGTGCACGGCGAACTTCACCAGGGGATCGGAGTCAGGCAGGCCGGGATCGAGGCCCAGCTTCATGCGATATGAAAACGCAGGTCCCCCAGAGATATCGAGCGGTGCGTCGGCGAGATGGTAGCGAATGCCGAGCGAAGACCCCGCGCTCCAGTCGGCAAGGGTGAGCAGGTAGCGGTTGGGCGGATCGCCGCTCGCATCGAGGCTGTCGCCGCTGACGTTGTAACGCAGACTGCAGGTCGTGCCGCTGCCCACGAAGTCCATGATGGCCTCGATGGCGCCGCTGGTGATCTGCAAGACGTTGAAAGCGTCGCCGAAGCGGGTCCACTGGTTGTCGCTGCCGGGCGGGTACGTGCCGAGCGTGTCGCTGGAGACATCGGTGATGAGGATATCCGTATCCGGGTCGGTGGCGGTGCTCCAGTAGACGTTGTCGATGAACATGGAGGGGGTGCTGGTGGCGCCGTTGCGCTCGATGACGAAGCCGAGCAGGGCGATGTCGTGGTCGAGGTCGGCGCCGCCTGAATTGTCGGCCAGTTCGAGCGTGGCGCTGTTCAGCTCGACGGAGTAACCCGTGAAGGTCGTGGTGACGATGTGGCCGTTGGAGGTAATCCAGACATCGCCATCGGTCTCTTCGATGACGACCTTGAGCAGCATGGAGGCGCCGCTGGCGCCCCGCTTGGCCTGGTAGTGAATGGTGGGACCATCGTTGACCGCGGTGGTCTGCATGTACATACCGTTGAAGGCTGCGCCGAAGCGGCTCCACTCGTAGTCGACGGCCGTGTCGGGGAAGCCGCCGTGCAGGTCGGGGTCATAGCCGGGGTCGCCGGGCGCGGGATTGGCCTCGCTCCATTCACAGAAGTCGGGGGCGGAAAGGTCGGTGAGCAGGACGGGGGGCGGCTGCGGGGGTTCGCCAATGAGCAAGTCGTCGTAGGCGGGACCGAAGCGGGTCCATTCGCGCGGGCTCGTGCCCGGAGGGGCGGCGCCGCTGGTGGTATCCTGTTCGCAATCGGTGATGAGGTTGCCGTCGTTGGGGATAAAGGCGAAGTAGTCGAAGTAGCCGACCTGGTCAGACTGGGGCGGGTTGTGGTCGCCGATCCAGTTGGTGTCGAAGTTTTCGGAACTGCAATAGGCCTGGAAGGCGGTGTCGGCCGGCCCGTAGCCGCAGATCGCGTCGGGGCGGCCTTTGACCTGCGGTTCGCCATCCTTCTGAATGAACCAGGAGACGAGGTACCGCCCGGTGGAGTCCTTGCCCAGATGGATAGTGTAGGTGTACCAGTAGCCACGTTCCACGTGGTCGTACGGATCTGCGGGCTGGTAAGCCACCTGGTCGAGGATGGTGCTGGAGCTGTCGTCGCGCTGGACGGTCATCCAGCAGATGAGGTGGCCGGCGGGAATGTTGTAGAGCTGGCGGTCGGCGGACGTCCCTTCGCCGATTTCGAAGTCGATCTCGCGGGCGTTGAGGTCATCGCCGGATTGATCGGAGAAAAGGAAGGCGGCGATGGCGTTGGTGGCGCCCGTTTCGGTGATCTCGGGAATGAAGACGCGCCACTGATAGGTTCCGGCGCGATAGCTGTCGACCGTGCGAACCTTAACGCGGTCGTTCTCGCCAGCCTCGGCGGTGACGCGGAGCACGCCTTCGCCGTCGTGGGTGGTCAGGTCGTAGGTGGCGACGCCGGCCGGGCTGGTATCGTTTTCCCAATCGGCGAGTCCGTTGGCGTCGTCGAAGCCGTAGAAGGAAGCCGCGGGGGCGAGGGTGGCGCGCCAGGCCTCGGTGGCGCCGTCGGGGTTGACGCCATAGCCGGCGATGATTGCTCCGTTAGAGGAGATGGCGGTAGCGCGATTCAGCGTCCAGCCGGTAAGTTCGTATTCCAGACCGTGGGTGATGAGGACCTCGGCAAGATCACGCAGGCCCCGATCGGCATCCCAGATGATCGCGCGCTCGCCGTTGGAGGTGGCGCCGTAGCCGACGACGATCGAACCATCGCCGGATACGCCGAGCGCTTCACTGGTGAAGGCCCCGCCGGGGAGATCGCCCAGGCCGACCATGCCCGCGGAGGTCCAGCGGAAGGCCTCCTGGCCGGTGGCGCTGGTTCCGTAGCCCACGATCACGTTGCCATCGGCGGAAACCGCCCGCGCCCAGCTTTCGAAGGCGCCGCCGGCGAGATCGCCGAGCCCGGTCATGCCGCCCGTAGCGGTCCAACGGAACGCTTCGGTACCGTTGGCCGAACTGCTTTCACCAACGATCACGGTTCCGTCGGCCGACGCGTCGGAGGCTTCGCTGTTGCAGGCACCGCCGGCGAGATCGCCGATGCCGATCATGCCTTGGCCTGCCGTCCAGCGAAAGGCCTCCCACCCGGTGGACGTACGGGCGCAACCGACCACCACCGCCCCATCGTCGGAAACGCCGAGGGCGTAGCTGCGGTCGTCGCCGCCGTTGAGTGAGCCCAGGGCGGCGAGGCCGCCGGTGGGGGTCCAGACGAAGGCTTCGCCAGGATCAGCGCCGCCGGTTCCGGAATCGCTGTAGCCGACGATGACCGCGCCATCGTCGGAGACGGCCGTCGCGATGCTGGAAAACGCTCCGCCCGCCAGATCGCCCAAGCCGCTGAGGGCGTCACCGGCAAAGCGGAAGGCCTCCGGGCCGTTGCTGCTGATGCTTTGGCCGACCAGCATGCCGGCATCGCAGACGCCGAAGGCTCTGCTGGTCGTGGACCCGCCGGGCAGATCGCCGGCGCCTTGGATGGAGGGGATGACGGCCGCGAAGGCGGCAGTGGAGAACAGGGCGAGAAACAGGCCGATGAGCGTGGCCGTCCGTGAGGGCGAGATGTGCATGAGGCGTCTCCTGAGAAATGCGCGTGCCAAGTCGTGCCACGGTCCCGATGACCGTTGGAAAACCGGGTCCAGGTGCGCGGCGGCGAAAGAGATGCGGAGTCTGGCCAGTCCGCGGACCAAAGCAAGAAGACTAATTAAGTAAGATAATTAAGTAGACTAACTATACAAGGGTCCTATAAGAAAAAAGTGGGCGGCACCATGGCACGGAAGATAAGTTCTTTTAATTTATGCATTTACGAGAAACGAAGCTCTGGCCGCCGTGGAAGGATGCGGCCTGCCGGGTGGCCTTGCCGGCCTGGCGAACACTGGTGCAGGCACGTAGGGGTGTTTGGGTAGTGCGTCTGTCCCGGGCCCTTTGACTTGTACATGATTCGGGCTGACCATGACCGCAAAGAGGTCGTTGCAGGCTGAGGCAACCATCAGGCCAAATCAACCATGACACTCGAGGTGGCAGCAATGCACGAAACACGCAATGTGCGGCAGTCCCGACGTCGGGCCAGGACGACGTTGTTGGCAATCGCCGCGGGATTTGTTGTTGGCGCCGCTGCCGCAGCGGCGGAGACGATTCAGGTCACGGTGCTCAAGGAAGGGGCGCGGCCCGAGCCGGCGGCGCTGGACATGTCGGCCGATCGGTATTGCGGCAAGGTGCACAAGGACGCGGANNGTCACGGCCGAGAACTACGTGATCAGTGACGAGGGGAAGGTCAAAAACGTCATCGTCTATGTGCAGGACGGATTGAAAGAAAAGGCGTACGAGCCGCCGGCGGAGAAGGCGGTTCTCGATCAACGCGGCTGCATGTATCACCCCCACGTGATGACCGTGATGGCGGGCCAGACGATCACCGTGCGCAACAGCGACGACACGCTACACAACATTCACAGTTGGGCGCGCAAGCAGCGGGCGTTTAACTTTCCTCAACCGAAAAAGGGCATGGAACGGGACGTGAGCTTCAAGCGGCCCGAGATCGTCAAGTTCAAGTGCGACGTGCATCCGTGGATGTTGGCGTACATCGGCGTGTTCGATCACCCGTATCACGCGGTCACCGACACCCAAGGTGCGGCGACCATCGACAAGTTGCCGCCCGGCGACTACACGCTCACCGCCTGGCACGAGGAGCTCGGCGAGCTCGAAGAGAAAATCACGGTCAAAGAAGGCGAGCAGACGGCGGTCACGTTTACCTACACCGATGCGAGCGACGAGAAGGACGCGGTGAAGGAGGACGATTGAGCCGGCAGCGCCGACACGGAATACCTGCAAGCGCCCATTCGTTCACGTGGAACACGTTACCCTCAGAGGATCATGCCAATGCACCTGTCCGCCGCCGCCCTTTGCGGAGTACTGGCCATGTCTGTCCCTGCCGTAGCGGCCGCGGCCGACACTTACACGGTCACGTCGCCCGATGAGCGGAATGCGATCACCATCATCTGCACAACCAACGGCTTGCGCTACGCCATCCACCGCGACGGTCACGAGGTCGTCAAGCCCAGTGCCATCGCCATCACGCTTGACGGGCGGGTTCTGCCCGATCTGAAGGCGGTCACGAAGGCGGCGGTGCAGACCCATGACGGCACGGTCGAGCCGGTCGTGCCCACCATTGCGGCGACCATCGAGGAGCATTACCGCGAAGGCCTGCTCACTTTTGCCGACGGCGCGGCACTGCGCGTTCGGGCGTACCACGACGGCGTCGCGTTTCGCTGGGAGACGACGGCCGACCGGGCGAAGCTGGTCGTCAACGCCGAGCAGTTCACATGCACGTTCGCCGGCGATTACCCGGTGTACTTCCCGATTCCCAACGGTGAGGGTTTTTTCTCGCATCATGAGAACAAGTTCGATCTGCGCCCGGTAGCGCAGACGAGGGCCCTGGCGCCCGGGCCGGCCCCCCTGCTCGCCAATCTCGGGGAGCGCGGTTATCTGCTCATTTCCGATGTCAACGTGGAGGGGTACCCGGGCCTGTGGTTCAAGGGAGGCGACGGGGCCACGCTCACGGGCGTGTTTCCGCATTATCCGGCCGAGGTGAAGCTGGAGGGCGATCGCAACGCCAAGGTGGTGCGTTACGCCGACCACCTGGCGGTCACGACGGGGAAGCGGAGTTTTCCCTGGCGGGCGTTTGTGCTGGCGGATGCGCCCGGTCTGCTCACGTCGACCATGCTATACCTGCTGGCGGAACCCAGCCGGCTGGCGGATCCGTCGTGGATTCGTCCCGGCAAGGTGGCATGGGACTGGTGGAACGCGTGCAACCTGGCGGGTGTGCCGTTTCGGGCGGGGATCAACCAGGACACGTACAAGCACTACATCGACTTCGCGGCCGAGATGGGGGTCCCGTACATCATCCTGGACGAGGGCTGGAGCGAGCGGGGCGCGGAGCGTCTGCTCGACGTGGTGCCCGCGATCGACATGGCGGCGCTGGTCGCATACGGCCAGGAGAAGGGGGTGGGGCTTATTCTGTGGATGACCTCGGCCGCGTTGGAGCACAGTTTCGACGAGGCGTTCGAGCAGTTCGAGCGCTGGGGAATTGCAGGGCTGAAGATCGACTTCATGCAGCGCGACGACCAGGTCATGATGGACTTTCTGTACCGGGCGGCAGAGGAGGCCGCGCGGCGAAAGCTGATCGTGGACTACCACGGCGGGTCGAAACCGGCGGGCATCACGCGGACGTGGCCCAACGTGCTGACCATCGAATCCGTGCTCGGACTGGAGCAGGCCAAGTGGTGCACGGACGCCAACCCGGAGATGGCTGTACTTTTACCGTATAACCGCATGGTCGTCGGGCCCATGGATTACACGCCGGGTGCGATGGTCAACATGAACCAGAAGGACTTTAAGCCGATTTTCGACCGGCCGGCGAGCATGGGCACGCGGGCGCAGCAACTGGCCATGTACGTGGTTTATCTCAGCCCGCTGCAAATGCTGGCCGACAGCCCGACGCACTACCGGGCGCACCCGGAGAGCCTGCCCTTTTTGCGGCAGGTCCCGGTGACCTGGGACGAGACCCGGGTGCTGGCGGCGGAAGTGGGCGAGGTGGCGGCGGTGGCGCGGCGGAAAGGCGACGACTGGTACATCGGCGCGCTAACCGACTGGACCGCCCGCGACCTGACGCTCGATCTCGACTTCCTGTGGGCCGGAACGTACGAACTGACGGCCTGGGCCGACGGGATCAACGCCGACCGCTACGGCGACGACGTGCAGGTCATGCGCAGGTCGGTGCAGCGCGAGGACACGCTCAAGGTCCACCTCGCGCCGGGTGGCGGCTACGCGGCGATCTTGAAGCAACAACCCTCTGCGGCGCCCGTCACACCAGATAGCCCACGACAACGGTGATCAGCAGTCCGATGAGGAGAATCCAGAAGAAAACACCCAGGGCCACGGCCGTGGCGGCGGCCTTCCGTTCGCCCTCGGTGGGCGGCGCCGCGGGCACGGAGGGCGGCGGTGGCGTCGCGGCCGCGAGGAGCAAGGCCAGAAGCAGGGCCATCCAGAAGATGGGCAGCCAGGCGACGCCCCAAAGCGGCGGACCGATCGGTTCGGCCCAGAGGGCGGCCATNNAAGAGGACAATCAAGAAGAACCACCACCATCCGGTCCAGGGGCCCGGGCGGCGCAAACCGCCGGCGAACACGAGGGTGAGGATGAACGCGATGGCGAAGACGAAAAGCAGGTCGGTCCAAATCATGGGGGCGGTCTCCGTCCGGCGTGCAAGTCAGGAGCCGCGCGTCAGGGGGCACGCTGCCGGATGACGCGCGGGCGGCGCTGCCGCGCTACCGGCGGGCAGCGCGACATCGCCCGCTTTGGCATCTGGAGAGGCCGTGGTCAAGCGGAGAACCGGCCTCGGAAAGTGGCAACGCGGGCCGCATGCGGCGGGTCCCCCGCGTCACCCGAAGTCTCAGTCCAAGCGTCCGCGCATGTTACGGCTGATAGTATTGGGGCCCGTAGCGGACGTTGAGGTCGTTGTCCACGACCACGGCGCCGCCTTCGTAGGCGTTTTCGCCAGCGGCCTGCCGTTCGCTCCAGGTATCGACGGTGCCGGTCAGCGTGACCTTGCCGTCATCGACCGTGACGGTCACGTCGTCGCTGTCCACGAAGGGGCTCCACCAGAGTTCGTCGTTGACGTCGTCGCGATTCTCCCAGTCGGTTACGGTGGTGGTATACGCGTTGGGATAGGCGTACCAGTCGTAGTCGTACACGTACCAGTCGTCGTCGACGTAGGGGTCGTAGGTGTAGACGTCGTAGTCGTCGTCGACGACGATGTTGTTGTCCACCTCAACGACACCGTAGACGCCGGCCGCCACGTCGCCGGCCTGGAGCTTTTCGAAGTAGGTGTCGACCGTACCGGAGAGGTTGGCTTCGCCGTTGACGACGTAGACGTCCACCTCGAAGCGCTCGACGTAGGGATCACGCACCATGGCGTCGCGGATGTTCTGGGCGATGGTGGTGCCGGTAGGCGTGCTCGGACGCACGTCAATGCGGTTCTTCACCCGCCAGACGCCGACGACGTTGCGGGCGGTACGGGCGGCGGACTGCTTGGCCTTGAGGTTGTCGACGTCGCCGCTGAGGCGTACGACCGCGTTGTCTACCGAGACGTTGACGTTGAAGGAGACAACCCGGGGATCGTAGAGCAGCGCGTCTTTGACGGCGTCGCGGATCTCCTCGTCGGTTTTGACGACGTACTTGTCCTTGCGAAAGCGCTCGTCGCGCGCCCAGGACTCGACGTCCAGTTCGCTGGCGTCGACCGACTGCACGCCGGTGACCCAGGCATCGAGGCGGGCTTGGCGTTTCTCGGCGACGCTGCCCACCGTACCGGTGAGATGCACCTTGCCGTTGTTGACCTGCACGTTGACCAGGTTGTCATCGATCAGCGCGTTCCAGCGCAGCGATTCGGCGATTTCGGTGCGGATTTCAGTATCGCTGCGGTCGGCGCGGTAACGGATGTCGATACGATTGTTCAGATCACGGACGCCACGGACGCTCTTGGCCACCTTGGCGGCGAGCTCTTTTTCCTGCCAGGACTCGACCTGGCCGGTGAGCTTCACGACGCCGTCTTTGACCTGGGTTTTGATTTCCCAGGATTCGGTGGCGGGATCCATCAGCAGCGCCGCAGCAACGTCTTCCCGGATCTGTCCGTCGGATCGGCCGGTGTCGGCCACCTTGATCTGGTTGATGACGCCGCGGACGCCCTTGACGGTTTCGGCCACGCGCACGGCCCGATCCTTGGCCATGATGTTGTTGACGGCGCCGGACAGGGTGACGATGCCCTCGTTGGTACGAATGTCGATCACGTAGCCGGGCACGCCGTGCTGGGTGAACAGGGCGTCGCTGACGGCGTCGGTGATGCGCGGATCGCTGAGCTTGTCGCCGGTCGCGCCGAGCGCCGCGTGGGCGGCTGCGAACGTGACGGCGAGGGCCGCGAGAATCAGCGACTGCGCCCCTGCCGACGGTCGGGCGACTTGCGTCTGGCTTCTGAATCTGTTGTGCAACATGATGAACCTCCCTTGGTGTCAAAGAATGAAGCAAATTCACTACGCACGCGCGGAAACAGGATCATGTTCGCATCCGCATCTCCGTTGCACTATGGAGACTTCTAGGATGCGCAACTGACGCGAAGATGAGATCGGGCTGAAATCGATGATATTGTGCGTGCGGCGTTCTGTCGCACCGGCGCCTCCGACCCGGTTTTGACCGTCGTTGCCGCGCGCCCGGCCCAGACGGCGCGCGGCAAGCTACAGCGTTGACATGCGTGCGTCAGCAGGGATTCAGCCGGGCGGAGCACACTCAGGTCCGGCGAGCGGCGTCGGGCGCGCCGGGATTGGCGGCGCCGTCCGAATAAACGAATTCCGGCGCGAAGAGACAGGAGGACATCCATGCGCGCGTTCGTGATGAAACAGATCGGCGAGGTAGGTTTTTTGGAAAAGCAGGATCCGGCGGCGCCGGGCCCCAATGACGCGATCGTGCGGACGCGGGCGGCGCTGGTGTGCACGTCGGACGTGCACACGGTGGCCGGCGGCGTGGGACCGCGGGAGAATCTGACGCTGGGTCACGAGGCGGTGGGGGTCGTCCACCAGGTGGGCGACGCCGTGCACACTGTGAAGCCCGGTGATCGGGTGGCGGTCAACGCCATCACGCCTTGTTTTCGGTGCGCGAACTGCCAGCGGGGATTCACCTCCCAGTGCGAACAGGCGCTTGGCGGCTGGAAGTTCGCCAATCAGAAGGATGGCGTGTTCGCCGAGTTCTTCCACGTCAACGCGGCGGAAGCCAACCTGGCGCCCATTCCGGACGACGTGTCAGACGAAGCGGCGGTGTATACCTGCGACATGATGTCGACGGGGTTTGCCGGGGCGGAGAACGCTGAGATTCCCATCGGCGGGGCAGCCGCGGTGTTCGCCCAGGGGCCGGTCGGGTTGATGGCGACCGTGGGGTGCCGTCTGCGCGGCGCCGGTTTGGTCATCGCCGTCGAGAGCATGCCCCGCCGCAAAGAACTGGCGCGGGAGTATGGCGCCGACGTGGTGGTGGATTTCAAGGAGCGCGACCCGGTGGAGACCATTATGGATTTGACGGACGGCGTCGGCGTGGACGGCGCCATCGAGGCACTCGGGGCGCAGGCCACGTTCGAAGCCTGCGTGAAAGTCACACGCCCGGGTGGTGTGATTTCCAACATCGGATATCACGGCGAAGGCGACTTCGTGAAGATCCCGCGGGTGGCCTGGGGCGTGGGGATGAGCGACACGACCATCCGCACGGCGCTGTGCCCCGGGGGCAAGGTGCGGATGCAGCGGCTGTTGAGGATGCTGGCGACCGGTCAGGTGGATCCCACGCCCATGACGACGCACACGTTCACGTTCGACGAGGTGGAGCGGGCGTTCGAGTTGATGCGGACCAAGGAGGAAAACATCATTAAGCCGTTGATTCGATTCCCGGACGCGGCGTGAATCCACCCCATCACGGGTTGGCGAGGTGCGCGTGGGGCAGGACTCGGGGGCGCTGACGCCCTCAGTGCGGTTGCGGCGCGCGTCCAGCAAGGATCGTCGATCAGACGCCGAAAGGATAGGTTTCCGGCACGTCGGCCACTTCGGCGGCTGCGAGTGCAGCGACCGCGCGGGTCTCGTCGAACCAGATGTACTCGTCGAACTGGGCCGGGAGGACGGTCTGGAAGTAATGGCTGGCCAGCTCGGTCTCCGGGCGGTAGATGACGCCGATGGCCCGCTGCAAGCGCGGCTCGATGAGGTTTTTGCGCAGCTTGTCGTCGGGCGGTGTATTGAGCGCCAGCAGAAACGCAGGGATCTCGGTCTGGTGGCACAGCGCTTCGTAGCTGTCGGCGCTGGCTGGGCGCACCTGCTTGATTTCCAGGGGACCGCCCCAGTCGGTCGCGGCCGCCACCGTGCCATGGTCGGTACCCATGCCGATGAGATGGGCCTCGGGCCCGTAGGTCTCGCGGACGAGTCGGCCGACGTTGGTTTCGCCGCGCAAGCCCATTTCGGTGGCGGCGGCGTTGCCGAGGTGGGAGTTGTGGGCCCAGACGACGGCCTTCGCAGCGGATCCGCNNATGTTCGAGGATCGCCTGAAGGGTTTCGAACATGTGCTGGTCACGGAGGTTCCAGGACTGGACGGAGCCCTCGTACATGACGCGGTAATAGCGTTCGGCGTTGCGGACGAGGGCGGCATTGCGTTGGGCGTCGAAGAAGGCGTCTCCGTCGGCCTCGGCGCTGGCGAGGTTCTTCTGGAGGAGGTCGCGCAGCACGGCCGCGGCGTCATCGCGGCAGTCGCGGATGCGTCCGATGCTGGCTGCGCGGCCGTAGACGGCGGGATCGGTCTCCCAGGGCGAGAAGCAGCCGTAGCGCGTGCGGGCGGCGCGGGCGGCTTCGGGATCGACACTTTCGAGATACTCGAGCACGGCGCCGATGGAGTTGTACAGGCTGTAGTGGTCCAGGCCGTGCATGCTGACCTGCCGGGCGGCGGCGCCGCCGTTGTGCTCGCGGAGCCAGTCGACGAAGGTGCGCACCTCTTCGTTTTGCCACATCCAGGTGGGGAAACGAGAGAAGGCGGGTTCGTCGAGGCGCAGGGGCGCGCGTCGGCGGACGAAGCGATCGATGGTGCTCACGTCGGGCCAGTCGCCTTCGATAGCGACAACGTTAAAGCCGAGGTCGGTGATGAGCCTTTGCGTGATGCGCGCCCGCATGCGGTAGAACTCCGACGTCCCGTGGGAGGCTTCGCCGATGAGCACCACCCGGGCGTCGCCGATGCGTTCGAGCAGCGGCGCGAGGTCGGCCGTGTCGATGGCGTCGAACGGCTCGCACCGATCGGCGATGAGGGCGGGGAGTTCGGGCAGGGTCGCGGGCCGGGTGCGCAGCGGGCGGGCGACGGCGCCCGGGTTGGCGGGCGTGCCGTCGTGGGTCCAGCCTTGCGAGCCGATGAGCGGCACGAACTGCACGGCGCCGAGCGACTCGCGTTGGAAATCGGACTGACTCGCGCGGCGGACGCGCACGAGTTCCTGGGTGCGCGGGTTGTCGCCCACGGGGATCACGAGACGGCCGCCAATTGCGAGTTGCTGAAGAAGGGCGTCGGGAACCTGGGGACTGCCGGCGGCGACGATGATGGCGTCGTAGGGGGCGTACTCGGGCCAACCCAGGGTGCCGTCGCCCGCGGCGATGTGCACGTTGTCGTAGCCGAGGGTCTGGATGCGCTGATCGGCCTGGCGAGCGAGCGCGGCGTGGCGTTCGATGGCGTAGACCTCGCCGGCGACCTGACCGAGGACGGCCGCGGCGTAGCCGGATCCCGCCCCCACTTCGAGCACCCGATCGTCCGGCTTCAGGTCGAGGGTCTCAACCATCAGTGCGACGATGAACGGCTGCGAGATGGTCTGGTTTTCGTCAATGGGCAGCGGGGTGTCTTCATAGGCGAATTCCTGAAGCGGCTCGGGCACGAACGACTCGCGGGGCACGCGGCGCATGGCGTCGAGGACGCGTTCATCGCGCACGCCCCGGGCCGCGATCTGCCGATTGACCATGTCGTGGCGACGCTCGAGGGTGGAGACCATGGTTGCAACTCCTTGACCTGCGACGCCCCGGCGGGCGCCGCACCTCTTGTACGGATATACGAACGCGACGCGGGGCGGGGCTTAGAGCCGGGTGAAGCCCCCAGGGGCCAGCGCCGTGGACAGCATGACCATGTTGATATCCCGATGGGCGCGCCAGGCGGCGCTTTCGCGGTGCGCGGGCTCGGCCCAGAAGCCCTCAATCTGCGCGGCGACGTCGTAGTGCGCGCGAATCCGGTCGCACGCGGCGGCGAGGTCGGCGTCGCCGTCGATCAGCGGACGCACAACGTCCACGGCGCGGAGGCCGATGGCGAGGCCCAGCTCACGAAACGCCAGCCGATCCTCGGCCGGCTCGTCGTGGACGAATACCCGGAGATAGTGCTGCAAACTCTCCTGACTTTCGCGGAGCAACTGGTCGGCGAGGTCGCGGATGGGAGCGTCGCGCTGCGCGATCATCTGGATCAGGCGGGCGGCGTCGCTGAGGAGGCCGCCGATACCGAGTGGATCGGTCGTACCCCAGCGCTGCCCCTGGCACATGGCACTGGCTTCGGCGATGGCGTCGGAGAGGTCGGGGCTTTCCGGGTCCCGTGACTCCGCGGTGTTCAGTTCGAGATACGTGATCAGGGCGTCCAGCGGATCGTGCTGACCGGTCGACGGGAGTTGCGGGCGGCTGAGGTCGATGCTCATTTTCCACATGAGTCGCCGCGTGCCGCTGTCGGAGCGGAAGGTGAAGCGCTCGTGAGCGACGGCCGCGAGATCGCACGCCCAGCGGTGGCCGCGAAGGTCGCCGGTATGGCGAGCCAGGCGATGGAGCGCGTGCATCCACTTGGTGAGGTAGTGGAAATACTGGCCGTCGCGGTCCCATTCGGCGCGCTCGTCGAGCGGCTCGTCCGGGCCGCGTTCGCTGAGCGGCTTGCCGATGCGGAGCCCGCCGCGGGTGGGCGCCTGGCGTCCTTCCTCTTCCGAGAGGCCGCTGATCCAGCCGGTGCGGACGTCGTCGTCGCGATGGCGGCCCAAGGTCTCGTGCACCTGGTCCACCAGCTTGCGGGCGAGATCACGATACAGCGTTTCGCCGGTCCGTTCGGCGAGGCCGAGGAAGTTGCAGACGGCGAAGGCGTCGGTCCAGAGGTAGCGGCGCGGCCCGGCGTCGCCGGTCACGCCAGTGTTCTCGGCGAAGCGAATCATCAGATCGGTGGCGAGTTGGTAGCGCATGGTGCATCCCCCGCGTGACGTGGCCATTGTTCAAAGCTGTCGAAGTTTCAACGTTACAACTGCGGAGTCTCTGCAACTGTCCGCCCATGCAAGCATGGGCCGAGAGGCTGAATATCAACTGAGCCTGATGTGAAGATGGCGTTAGCTGGGGACTTTCGCGGATTACCGCGCTGACATGCGTTTTTCAGCGGCGGGTCAACCCTCTTCTCTACGCTGCCCCCTCACCGCGGCACAGCCGGAGCGTCGGTTCGGGCCGCCAACTCCGCTGACGGAAGCATGCCAGAAAAGACATGCCAGGAAGGAGTCGCTCGATGAGCCAGCCCAAACAGAAGAGGATGATCCGGGCCCTGCTGGACGAATACGGCCAGACATTTTGCGAGGAGCTGCACCTCGGGGCCGAGCGCAACACGCCCTCGGGCCTGTTTCAGTTGCTGTGCTTTGCGCTCCTGTCCAGTACCCGCATCAGTCATGAACTGGCCGGCAGCGCCATGACCGCGTTGCGCAAGCAGGGCTGGCGCACGCCGCAGAAGATGGCCGCCGCAACCTGGCGGCAGCGCACCGACGTGCTCAACAAGTCCGGCTACGCGCGTTACGACGAGAGTACCTCGCGCTACCTGGCGGATACGGCCGAGCACCTGCTCGAAGCGTACGGGGGCGACTTGCGCAAGCTGCGCGAGGCCGCCGGGCACAATCCCGGTGAGGAGCGCCGGCGGCTGATGGCATTCAAGGGGGTGGGCAAGAGCGGCGCCGACATTTTCCAGCGGGAGGTCCAGGCGGTCTGGCCGGAGATGGGGCCGTTTGCGGACAAGAAGGCGATCCAGGCGGCGGAGCGTCTGGGTCTGCCAAAGGATCCGGCGCGGCTCGCGAAGGCGGCGCCGCGCGAGGAGGATTTTCCCCACCTGGTCGCGGCCTTGGTGCGCTGCAATCTCGACAAGGGGTACGACCGGATCCGGGAGGCGGCGAACGCGTAGTGCGTTCGCAACCAGGCGCCCGGCCGCAGGGCCGCGTGCATCGTCGCAGCGAATGGTCAGGGCGCGCCGGCGCTTGCGCGATTCCCCGGGGAGGAATGCGCCCGGTATGCACCCGAGAAGTGCAGCACCGGCAAGGGACGCATCCCGGGGAATAAACGAACTGAAATGCGCCGCGCGCATTGCCGACAGCCAGCGCCGTTCTACGATGGTGATCGGATCACGGCCGGACGTCTCCCGCTCAAACCTGCCTGCTGACGCCGCTCCGGCATGCCTTTGCTCAATCGAGCGTCCAACCGTTGGGCACGCGATCACGGTGCGCGCGGCTTCGGCCCCGTCGCCAGTTACGCATGGGGAGGTAGCATGATGCAAAGAATCGACGTCTGGATGGGAACACTGGGCCTGGTCGCCGCGACTGCGGCGTCGGCGTTCGCCGGCTCGGCCATCGGGACCGACCGGGTTGCATCGGGGTTGGCACGCCCGGCTTTCGCCACGCATGCGCCCGGCGATTTCGGCCGCTTGTTCATCGTGGAGAAGGCCGGCGTAATCCGCATTCTCGACCTGGCCAGCGAGACGGTTCTGGCGACGCCATTCCTGGACATCGACGCGCTGGTCGGCGGCGGCACGAGCAACAACAGCGAGCAGGGCCTGCTCGGGCTGGCGTTTCACCCCGATTACAACAGCAACGGCTACTTCTACGTTTACTATACCGACAACGCCGGCGACACCACGCTGCGCCGCTACACGCGCAGCGGGGACCCCGACGTCGCCGACCCCAACAGCGCTTTCGCCTTGCTGACCATCGCCCAGCCGCAGTCCAACCACAACGGCGGCTGGATCGACTTCGGATCCAACGGCTATCTGCACATCGCATCGGGCGACGGGGGCGGCGGCGGCGACGACGACCCCGGTCATACGCCCGGAACCGGCAACGCTCAGGATATTACGAACAACCTGCTCGGCAAGATCCTGCGCATCGACGTCGACGGCGACGACTTCCCCGGCGACGCGGCGCGCAACTATGCCATTCCGCCGGACAACCCGTTCGTGGGCGAGGCGGGCGACGACGAGATCTGGGCGTATGGTCTGCGCAACCCCTGGCGGTGCAGCTTCGATCGCATGACGCACGACCTGTGGATCGCGGACGTCGGCCAGGGGGCGTGGGAGGAGATCAATTTTCAACCGGCCGCCAGCCCGGGTGGGGAAAACTACGGCTGGCGCTGCCGCGAAGGGGCCCATGACTACGACTTCGACCCCTTCTGCGAAGACCTGGACCTGGTCGAGCCGATCCACGAATACGGACACAGTTGCGCCGGCGGGGGTTTCGCGATCATCAGCGGCTACGTCTATCGCGGGTGCGCGATTCCCGACCTGGAAGGGACCTACTTCTTCGCCGACTTCAGTTGCGGAAACATGTGGAGTCTGCGCTACGACGGCGCGACCGTCTCGGAGCTCACCAGCCGCAACGCCGACCTGGGTGGCTCGATCGACGGCCACACGGTGAACCAGATCTCGTCGTTCGGTGAGGACGCCTATGGAGAAATCTATATCGTCGATCAGGGCAGCGGGACCGACGGGCAGATCTTCCGCATCGTCTCAACCGGTGGTGGCGGCGCGCCCGACTGCAACACCAACGGGATAGCGGACGCATGCGAAACGCTATCGGGCGCGGCCGACGACGACAACGACAACAGCGTGCCCGACGTGTGCGAACCGTGCCGGCACGTTGACGGCTTCGTGGGCTGTCTGACCGGTCCCGACGGGGGTGTGCAGGTCTACTGCGACTGCGCCGACTATGACGCGGACAACGACGTGGACCTGGCCGACGCGCTCGACTGGCAGCGGCTATACCCAACGTATTGACGGAGCGGCACATTCGCGGAGGGGCGCTGCGGTCAGAGCCATAACCGCCGTGTATTGATCCACGCGCGCAGATCGCCCGGCCGATCGGTGATGACGCCGTCGACGCCATCGCGGACGAGACGGCGCCAGTCGGCCGGATCGTTGACCGTGTAGGCGAGCACCTGGTAGCCGCGGTCGTGCAACTGGGCGATGGCGGCGCGGGTCAGGTGCTTGTGGGACCAGGCCACGTAGGTCGCGCCCGTACGCTCGAGACGGGCGAGGCGCTCGGCGTCGAGCGGCTTGCCGCCGAGGACGCCGAGCGGCTGTTCGGGCAGCAGGTCGTGCAGTTCTGCCAGAAAATCCCAGTCGAAGCTCTGGACGACGAGCTTGCCGACCAGTTCCCGCTCGCGAAGGAAGGCGGCATAGGCGGCGGCCGATCCGTCCTTGCGCTCCAGCAGGGTCACGGCGTTGTTCTGGATGATGCTCACCGCGTCGGCCAATCGCGGAACGGCCAGGCCGGCGCACCGGGGATTGAACCAGGCGCCGGCATCGAGCCGGGCGACGGCGGCGTCATCGAGTCGGGCGAGGAGGATTTTCTCGCCGCCCAGCACCTGCGGCGCGTCCGTGGTGCGATCGAGGGTGTCGTCGTGCAGGCAATAGATGGTGCCGTCGGCATTGATGCGGGTGTCGAGCTCCACCCAGTCTGCGCCCGCCACGACCGCTGCATGGAACGCGGGCAGGGTATTTTCGGGATAGGCCTGGGGCGATCCGCGGTGCCCCACCACGACGACGCTCCAACTGCATCCGCCCATCATCGCAAGCACCGCCACCGCAACGCTCCACTGCTTCATCACTGGTTGCTCCCAACAAACATGGGTTGGTCTTTCGGGTTGTCATGCATTCGGAATCCGGCATCACGGGCCGGGTGGTTCCTGTTGATCAAGCCGCGCGACGGCGTCGGCCAGTTCGTCGCGAAGCTGGATCACGGGCCGGGTGAGGGTACTTGCCAGGGCGGCGCGCAGGGCGGCGCCGGCCGACTCCGCACCGGCCTGCCGCAGGCGCTGCTGCGCGGCCAGCGCGTCGCGCACGGCCCGCGAGTAGATCAAGGCCGTAAGCGCGCCGAGCAGCAGGAGGGCGACGGCCAGCCCGGCCAACACGCTTTCGCCGGACAGGGCGGCCACGACTGAGCGGAGCGTGGTGAGCGTCCAGCCGTGGGTTTCGAGCGGCTCGCCCAGGAGGGCTTCGGCCACAGGCTGGACGATCGGGAACCACAGGAGGATGGCGAGGGGGAGCAGACCGCGGAAGCACCGGCCTATCCAGGTCGCGCGCCGATGCTGATAGCGCTCGATGACGGCCGAATGCTGCTGATCCGCCAGCATCGAGACGTCGCTGCGCCACTGCCGGGCGAGCAGATCGGGGGCGGGGAGCTCGATGTCGAGCCGATCGCAGAGTCCGCCGAGCCGCGCGCGCACGCCATCGACCGCGCCGCGGGCCCGCTCCTGAAGGTCCACACCGTCAAGTCGGAAGGGATCGTCGATCATCTCCGGCGTCAAGCGCGGCAGACTGGCGCGCAAGCCGCCCAGCACGGCGCCCAGGGTCATGAGCGGCCAGGCGACCATGCCCAGCAACGGCCAGTTGGCGATGCGGCGCCGGAACAACGCCGAGGTCCACTCCATCAGCAGGCGGCGCTCGTCGTTGAGTTGGCGCAACACGCCCTGGCAATAGCCGTCCGAGAAGTAGCGGCTGGTGAGTTCCTCGACGGTCTCCGCTTCGCTGGCCCGTTCGAGTCGGGCGAGAACGCGCTGCGGCTGATAGTGCTCACGAATCTGCGCCGCCTGGGTATGGAGCTGAAACGCAAGGTTGGCCTGCTTGTTGGCGACGGCCGCGTCCGCGGTCGGGGCGGTGGTCAGCCGGCGGCGCAGATTGCTGAAGTTCTCAACTAGGGCATCCGCCGCGGCGCTCAGCGCCCCGTTGGCGGCCGACCGGTCAATGTTGCGGCTGGCCGCGATGGCATCAAGCATGGCCGCGCTGTCGGCGTAGCGGGCGGCGACCAGAAACGAGCGATTGGCGCCGTCGGCGCTGTCGCACTCGCTGACCTGGCGGGCCAGGGCGTCGGAGGCGCGGCGCAACTCTTCCGCGGGCAGCAAGCCGCTCTGGGCGATGAGCCAGTCCATCTTGTTGACCACGTAGCAGAAGTTGATGCGGGCCTTGAGGACGCGGCGGATTTCCTCGATGGCGCGAAGGTCGCCGACCTTCTTCGGCGTGGTCACCCAGATGATGCCGTCGAGCACGCCGGCGATGCGCCGCACCGTTTCCACGTGGGTGGTGAACAGCGAATCAAAATCCGGCAGGTCCACCAACACCAAGCCGCGCATGCTCTCCGGGGCGGCGTCGTGGAAACGAACGGTCACGCCGTCGAGGCCGGCAAAGCGGGCACGGGCGGCGTCGAGATCCCTGGCGGTGAGGTAGGCGCTGGGCGTGAAGGTGCCCTCCCCGACGTCCTCTCCGCGATCGACCACGTCCGCGCCGGCCAGGGCGTTGATCAGGGTGCTTTTGCCGACGTCCTTGCCGCCGACGATGCCCCAGACCCAGAGGGCGTCGTCGAGCGTGCGCGCGCCGCCGGTTTCCAGGTCCACCGGATCGGCGCGGAGCAGTTCGGCCAGACGCCGGTTGACCGCCTGCAAGGCGCGTTCGGATTGCTGCGACGCCGTCTCCATCAAGTTCCCCGCCTCCTGCCGGGTCAGCGCTCCCGCGGAACCGAGCAATACATCAGTGATTCGAGCACCGGATCGGTCATCTTCAGATGCCGCGGCGGCATGGCCGCCAGGTTCGCCTGCCATTGCTCGCTCAGTGCCTCTCGGATGAACGACTGGTACGAACGAACGGTGGTCTGATAATTGGCATACGCCGGCGAGCGCTGGACCAGGTTGGTCAGGCCTTTGCCGCCAAAGAAGGCTGCGACCCAGGCCACCGTCCACGTGGCCGTCATGCCCGCTCCGCCCAGAAAGACCAGGTCGGCAAGCAGCAGCGGCATGCCCACCGACAACGCGGCCATGTCCCCCCGCCGCGACGACCGCGACGACTCCGCCTTCCACGCGTCGATGTGGGTGCGGATGCGGTGGGACCATTCGGCCGCGTCGAAATCGGGCAGCCGCCAGGTATTCGTGTGGTCCGCACGATCGTCAAGGTAGCCGCTGTCGGTGGTGATTTCATCGATGCGGTCGGTGGCGTGCCGGAAGCGCAGTTCGAGGTTGCGGGTGAGCACCTCGGCGAGTTTCTGGGTGCGCTTGTCGAAATCGATTTCCTCCGCGCCTTTGCCGGAAAGCCAGCCCAACCTTTGGCGAATGCTGCGGAGCACGTCGTACAGGGGCAGATAGCGGTGCACCAGGCCAAGCAAGCCCCGTTCTTCGGGCGTGAGCAGGTCCATCGAGAGGCGGGTGTCGGCCACCATGCGGGCGAGTTCGCGGTCGACGTCGCGGCGGAGTTGTTCGAAGGCCTCGCTGCGGGCGACGTTTTCCTGGAGCAGGCGTGCGGCGCGGCGCTGCACGAAGGCGGACAGCGCTTCGGACCGGCCGGCGCCATCGGCGGAGGCGATCCAGCGGGCGAGGCTGGCGCGGGTGTCGGCCGACACCGGCCTGTAGCCGTAGCCGGGCTCGAACGGACTGACGCAGTGGTCATCCGCCCGGTGCGTTTGGGCCTGTTCGCGGAGGCGGGCGCACTGTTCGGCGGTCAGGTCGGGCCCGTTTTCGGTGCGGTTGAAGACGATCCAGACCCGGGGGGCGAAGTTGCGGGCCCATCCAATGAGGTCTTCGAAGATGGCGGCGTCGAACCAGCGTTCCTCGTCAACGACCACCATGAGCCCGTCGAAGTAGGGCAACAGGCTGCGGGCCACGGCGCCCTCATCGGCCGACATCTTGCTGGTCACGTCCGGAAGGTCGACGACGAGGGCCGCGCGCAGCGCTGGCGCTGCAGTGGCGTGCAGTTGCAACTCGCCCGCTTTCCCGACGGTGGGTGCGGCGTCGGCGTGTTGCACGGCCGTATATCCGGCGAAGAGGTGTCGCGCGGCGACGGCCTGCTGCACGGCGTCGGCCTGTTGGGCGTCAACGCCAGCGATCGGGCCAAGCGTTTCGTGGGCGTGGGCGCTGATGCGGCTGACCTCGGTCTCGAGCAACGAGTTGAAGAGGGTGCTCTTGCCCGAGGACGCCCCACCGAGGAGTCCGACGACGCGTAGCTCGAGGGTGGCGGCCTGCCGGCCGCGCAGGGTGGCGCAGGCGTGAAGATCGGCGATGCCCCAGTCGAAGTTGCGTTCGAGCAGCGCGTCGAGGGTGGCGAAATCCGCCAGGCGGGCAAGATGTTCGTCGCGTCGCGGGGTCATGGTGGTTGTGCCTTGGATCCGTTTCCTGGCGGTCGTTCAGTTTACGTAAACGCCGCGGGGCGCCACGCTTGTACGCGATTGCGGCGTCACTTTCCAGTTCGCGGCGGCGCCGGCGATATTGCCGGGGCTTCCGATAACCAGCACGGGGCGCTGACCTTTTGCAGATCGCGAGCTTTCCTGACTGGTCCAATCCGCCGACGTATTGAATATTGGTAACCGGAGTCCTTCGTCCCCAACACGGTAGTAGAACCTGCGCCCGCGGATGCAGGTCGACGAATGGCGTTCCTCATACCCCATTCAGGAGCCTATGCAATGAGTCAGAAGGTGTTGACGACGCTCTCGGCGGCGGCGTGCGTGCTGCTCGTCGGGTGCCACCAGGAACAGACCCAGGTCGCGGTACGCTTTGCCATGCCTCCGGGCCTGGAGCGTTACGCCCAGACGCCGACGATTGAAGCGGAGTACGCCGACGCCAACGGGGCGCAGGATGCGTCCGCGTGGGATGACGAGCCGACGGCCTCCACGGTGGACTACGACGCCGTCAACTACGATGCCGTCAACTACGATGAGGTGAACGCCCTCGCCCACGCCGACCGCTACCACGTCACCATGTGGGGCGCGGAGTACACGGGCCAGCCGGTGACGTACAACGACCTGCCGCTGACGCCCGGCAACTACACCTTCGCGATGTGGGAGCAGGAGCCGGCGACTTCGGTGCAGGGGCACATGCAGGTCAACGTGCCCAAGAACAGTCTGCTGGGGGTCTACCAAAATTGGAAATCCCGTATGCCGGCGTTGCGGCAGCAGCTTGCCTTCGCGGCCGAACTCACCGACCAGGCCGACCGCGACCCGGAAGGCTTCCGCAGTCTCCAGCGGCAGCTTTCGGCGCTGGACAAGCTGGAGCGGCGGCTCGACTGGGCGATCTGGTGGGAGCAGCGGCAGTGGAAACAGACCGAGCCGCAGGTACAGGATTTTCTCAATAACGCCGTGGTGCTCGTGCTGCCCGGCGACGAGGGCGCGTTGACGCCGCAGACCAGGCCGGCGTTCTGCGCGGCCGACATCGAAACGGTGCGCGGCGGCGAAGCCATCACCAAGGTGCTGCTCGTCTCGGATTACGACGACGTGCAGGCCAAGGCCCAGGTGGTCGATCGCCTCTGCCGCGACCTGACCTCGTGCAAGTACGTGCTGCGGGAGGAAATCCGCCGCTTCGAGCAGCGCAAGCGCTTCCTGCACGTCACCGATCACGTGTATCGCAACGACGAGGCGTTCGTGACCAACGAATTGCAGCTCCAGGCGGCGCTGTCGGCCGTGGACGAGATCAACCAGCAGCTCACCGACCTCACCACCCGCCGGGCCGCGCTGGCCCTGGCCGCCTCGTTCACCGCGCCGGACGAGTCCTTCGCGTCGCTGGACACCCGGCACCGCGACCTGCTCCAGGAGCAGGCCTACCTCCAGGCGGAGAAGAGCCGCGTGGATCTGCTATTTGAGCAGGCCNNAGGCCGGCGAAACCAATCTCAAGCGCGTCGATTACGACGCCGCCCGCGAGCGTTACGCCCGCGCCCTGGAAAACGTCGAAGAGCAGATGAGCTGGCTGAGCGAGACGCGCCTGGCGCTGTCGCAACTGCGCGACAGCGGCGCCGTGCTGCACCGCGCGGGTTCGTCGCGGGTGCTGGCGGCCAGTGTGCTCAGCAGCGATGTGCCCACGGTGCTCCGCCGCGTGCTGGAAAGCGACGCCGTCATGACCGTGCGGCTGGAGAGCGAGGACAACCTCTTCCGCCCGACGAACAACGCCGACGTAGCCCAGACGGCCAGCTACCAGCCGGCGCAATAAGGCCCAGCGCCTCGCTCGGCGAGGCGGCGGTCGACCGACCAATCCACGGATCCTCGGGAGTTTTCGCTTCCGGGGATCCTTCTCTTTGCGCGGCGTTGGCCTGGAGGCTCGACGACGTGGCCCCTACTCGAGATACACGCGATCGCCGGCCGCGATGGTGGGAATCTCCTTCCGCCGGCCGGCCAGTTCCTCGGCGTCCAGGGCGAACAGCGGCGAGATCTCGACGGTGGCGGAGGTCGTGTCCGCGGATGAGCCGGGCAGGGGCACGTCCGCCGCCCGCAACCAGCCCAGCGACCGCCGCACCATGTCCCGGCGGGCGGTCTCGGCGCTGTCCACGCCCGAGGCGTTTTTCACGGGGCTGAAGACCTTGCCCCGCGGCTGCTCCAGAACCATCGCGTTCTGGGCCAGCGGAATGGCGTCGAAGATGAACATTTCGAACTTGCGCGCATTGGGAGTATCAGGCTCCACCCGTTTGCCGCTGGCCAAATCGAGATAGGGCACCTTTTTGCGGGCGATGTGCCAGGGCATTTTCAACTCGCCCGCCCCGGTGAGTTCGGCCACGAAGCGCGGGTCGAGCACGTGGATGGCGATGTTGCCCGCATCGAGCATGCGCGAGCCGTCCGGATTGCGCGCGTGGGCCAACTCATCCGGGAGGTCGGAGTACTCAATGACCATCAGCTTGCCGTCAACCACGGCGAAATTTCCGACCTTCTCGAGGTCGTCCGCCTTGGCGACCGCCACGCTGGAGAACTGGGAACGTTCCTGGGCGTGCAAGCCGATGAGGAGCGGATCGGCCGGCGAGACGAGGGGGTTGTCCACCTGGAAGTAGCTCACGGCCTCGATGCCGCGGCGGTTCATGTCGTCGAGGATGCCATTGTCGCGCAACGCCGCGAGACTGCCGCCGTGCCCGTTGGGCGAAAGAGCGACGCGGTGCTTTTCGGCGAGCAGGATGCGGCCGGCGTCATCGACGGCCGGCATGACGCCCTGCTGGAAGAAGGTCACATCGTCCGGATTCAAGCCGAGGTATTCGTGCTCCTGGAAGTAGGCGCGGGTGGGTGCGTCGGTGGCCTCGCTGGTCATCACGTACCACGGCAAGCGACAGCCGTGGCGGCGTTGGAGGGCGCGGATCGTCTCGGCGAAGAGCTGAAACAGGGTCTTGCCCGAGACCGGACCGATGGGAAACGTGCCCTTGGGGGCGTCAAAACCGAGGCGCGTGCCCTGGCCCCCGGCGACCACCATGGCCGCAACCTTGCCTTGCGCGATGAGGTCCTCGCCGCGGTGGGCGGCGGTGCGATAGAGGTCGGCAAGTTCGTCCCCCGGCTCGGCCGGAAATACCTTGGGCGCCTCGATGCGAGCGCCGGCGGGGTCGAAAGCAGCCTCACTGGGATCGGTCTGCGCCAGGCGCTGCACCGTGGCGAAGTCGATCCGGGCGATGTCGCCGAGCAGGGTTGCCCGCTGATCGGCGTTCAGTTCATCCCAGTAGTGAAAAAGGTGTTCCTGGCCGAAATCGGCTGTTCGCTTGCGCAGTTCTTCGTGAGTGGGTGGCATTTCCGGCTCCCTGGCCGCCACGACCGCAGGCGGCATCGAGTTGATTGGCTCTTCTCGCCGATACGTAAGCTATAGGTAGTGCTGGAATTGCTGTCAAACGAGCGCCGATGACCGATCGTTCAGGCCAATCAGCAAACGCGGGTGACGCCGGGCTTTCCCGGCGAGCGTTTCTCAAGTGCACTGGCGTTGTGGCCGGTGCTGCGTCGTTTGCCGCGCGGAAGGTGCTGGCCGCGGAGCCCGCCCGGCCCGGGCGTTTGCCCGACGTGGTTCAGGTTCGCTCCGACGACGTGGTGGGCATGCGCGGCGTTCATGAGGAACTGCTGGCGGACTTGCTCCACATTTTGTTGCGCCGGCTGACCGGCAAGGAAGGTCCCGAGGCGTGGAAGACCTTTCTCAAGCCGGATGACATTGTGGCGTTGAAGTTCAACCGAAGCGGGGCCTTGGGGTTGGGGACGACGGATCCGCTGCTGCGCGTGCTCGTTCAATCGCTCAAGCAGGCGGGGTTTGAGGCCCGGCAGATTGTGGCGGTCGAGGTCAGTCCCGCGATTCAGCGGGCGACCGGGGTGACGGCCCCCGTCGGCGGATGGACGGAGGAAGCGGTGGACTTCGGGAGCGGACAGGACCAGTTGGCGGCATGGCTGAACCAGGTGACCGCCATCGTCAATATTCCGTTTCTCAAGACGCACAACATCGCGGGGATGACCTGCTGTTTGAAGAACCTGTCGCACGCGGTGGTTAAGCACCCGGCCCAGTATCACGCAAACGGCTGTGCGCCGTACATCGGCGACATCGTGGCCTTGCCGCAGATCCGCAAGAAACTGCGGCTGCACCTGGTCAACGCCCTGAGGATGGTCTTTGAGGGCGGTCCGGAGGTGGACGAGGACTGCGTCTGGGAGGCCGGCGCGCTTTCGGGAGGGCGGGACCCGGTGGCATTGGATGCGGTGGGGTTTCAGGAGTTGACCCGGGTTCGGGATCAACTCCGGTTGCCGTCATTGACAGAACACGGCCAACCGCCTGCGTACCTGGAGTCCGCGGCCCAATGCGGCCTGGGGACGCTGAAACTGCACGAAATCCTGCTCGATAAAGTAAAACTGTAATTATCGAGGTATTTGTGCTGCCCGGCCAATCGGCATGAAACGTTGACTGCTACGAAGACCCTTGGTAAGATCCTCTGATAAGTGAGATTGCGGTACTGGGAATATACCGATTATACGCACTGCACTGTCATTATATATTCATTCGATTTGATTGATCCGTGTCGGTGAAAGCTCTTGCAGCGGAGCCGGCGTGCGTACCAGTTATTATTCCTCGATCTCCCTCCCGTAATCCCACCTGTGAGCAGCCCGGCTATCGGTGCGGGCGGGCGTTGCTCGAAACATCCCCGGCAGACAGGCCTGCTGCGCCGAATTTCGGCCGTGCGCAGGGCTTGTTGGGAGATGTATGCTCCGCGGGGTCTTGGTGTTTATCCGGACCCTGGCGGCAGAGCGTCTCAGGTGGACGCACGGGCAGCGCTGGCTGCCGATCCCCACTGGGAAAATCCGTCGCGGGTGTTCTGCGGCGGTAAAGTGTCACACGTACGTCCAGGCGTGTTTGCGAATGACTGCCTTCATGTTGCAGGCCATTTGGTGGGTCTGTTTCAGCAATCATGTTTCGTAAATACGGTCCGGCGGTCACGCGCAATACGGCGCGGCGTACGCGCGACACGCGGACAGGCTACCTGTTAGGAGTTTGTAAGATGAGGAAGAAAAAAGCGTTTACGCTGATTGAGCTGCTGGTGGTGGTGGCCAT
>NPIE01001453.1_pt1 | contig 27991 bp, 25 predicted proteins | sample 8637661 | NCBI WGS metagenome assembly NPIE01 (sample SAMN07420842, study PRJNA396082) | bioreactor metagenome | isolation source: sample BA12 brine-fed electro-methanogenic bioreactor BA | place: Japan: Kochi | collected 2016-12-09 | reverse complement strand
GCCTGCATCGGCTGCCAGCACTGCCTGACGATCTGCCCGACGGCGGCCGTTTCAATTCTCGGCAGGGTCCCCGAGGACAGCCAGCCGGTCGAGGGGCATCTGCCCGATCCGGATCAGCTTGAGACTCTGATCAAGGGGAGGCGCTCGGTGCGGCGTTACCGGGATGAGAATCTTGATCCCCAGCTTCTTCAGCGCCTGCTGGATGTGGCCTGGCATGCGCCTACGGGTGTGAATGCCCGCCAGGTGCGTCTGACGGTGGTCGACGACCGGGATGTGATGCAGGCGATCCGCAAAGAGACCATGGAGGCGCTGGGGGAAGTGGTTGATCGCGACGCCCTGCCCAACAACCGGCAGATGTTTGCCGGGTTTGTCGCGGCATGGCGCGACAAGGGGATCGACATCCTGTTTCGCGGCGCGCCGCATCTGCTGATCACTTCGACGCCGAAGAAATGCCCGACTCCGAAGGAGGATGGCCTGATCGCCCTCTCCTACTTCGAACTTTTCGCCCAGAGCCTGGGCGTCGGAACGGTCTGGGACGGTCTGGCGATGTGGGCCTATACCGAGCTGGTGCCGCATCTGCAGAGCCGTCTGGGCATCCCCGAGGATCACGAGATCGGCTACATGATGGCCTTTGGGCCGCCGGCGGTCACCTATCCGCGCACGGTGCAGCACACTCCTGCGCTGATAGCGCGCTTGCAGAAATAGATCATGTGGACATCCCCGTGTCGGTTAGTGACGCGGGGATGTCGGTTTGTCTGTTTTTGTGCGGGGATATTTTAATTACCGTCTCAATCCGGAGATCGGGGCCCCACTTCGCCAAGGGCCGCATGAAGCCATCCCTGGCGCTTAGTTGTCGCCATCCATGGCGACAAATACCCTTGGCGAAGTGGGGCCCCGATCTCCTTTTATTGAACTTGTCTCACTCCTCACTCCTCATGTCCCTCCCCGCCTGCTGATTCGACGAAAAATCAACGGCAGAGGATTCTTCCCCTGCCGGTAGGCTTGATTCAACTCCATCGGATCAACTCCGGCGGATGCTGCAAGAAGAACGTACTGGTTGTACAGGGTGGTTTTGAACAGGCCGTGCTTTTTCCAGCGTCGCGCCGAGGTGATCAGCGGCTGGTTCAGAGTGACAATCTTCCCCTCCCGCCGTGCCTTGCGAACCAGGTCTACATCTTCCATGATGGGAACAGATGCGAACCTGCCGATCCTTTCGAACAGGTCGCGCTTGAGAAACAGCCCCTGATCACCGTAAGGGCGTTTGAACCAGCGGGAGCGCAGATTCGTGCCCCAGGTGATCAGGGTAAATCCCGGTGAGTTTTCATCCACTCCGAAACCGAAAGTTCCCAACGCGACCTCAGAACGCACCAGGGTGTGGCGCACCAGTGTGTCCCACCCTTCAGGCAGGCGGGAATCGGCATGCAGAAACAGCAGGATATCGCCGGAAGCCTGCTCGGCGCCGGCATTCATCTGCCGCGCCCGCCCGGGGCTGCTGTGACACACTGCGGCCCCAGCCCCTTGCGCCAGTTCGCAGGTGCCGTCATCGCTGCCGCCGTCAGCCACCAGGCATTCGACATCGAACCCTTCCAGAACCTGCAAGACCACTTTTTCGATATGCGCCTTTTCGTTGAGGGCGGGAATAATAACCGAAATCTTCAGCGGTAGATCTTCGGCTTCATCGACATCGGAAAGGGCCGGTAAAAGCTTTATTTTCCGGGAAGATGCGGCGAGGGTCTGTTCGAGAACCTGCGCGGTACCCCAGTCGATTCCGTGAAACAGTTCCGGTTGCGGACGGTTGAGGCCGATCAGGTAATAACCGCCGTCATGGGCGGGGCCGATGACGCAGGGATCATTTTCCAGGAGTTCGAAGGCCCGGGCAATCGTGTCGCTACGGTTTTCGGGACAGTCGCAGCCGATGATAACCACCCGTCCCGCGCCGCGAGTGAAATGCTCCTGAAAAGCACGGCTCATCCGCGTTCCCAGGTCACCCTCCCCCTGATCGACATACGTGGGTTGAGTCCCGAGCCACTGCCGCATCTGGCCAACGCTGCCGCCGGTGAAGCGGACCTCGACCGGGATTCCAGCAGCCAGCGCCTGCTTCAGGGTGTATTCCGTCATGCGGCGCTGCAGATCGGCGGCGCCATCAGCGCCCAGGGTGGGAATCAGGCGTGTCTTGGCACGTCCGGAAACTGGAAAGCGGGTGAAGATGACAAGTCTATCCATTTGATTCATATAGAAAAAGCTTCCCTCAATACGAGACGCAAAATAGCACAGGTGCTAACAAAATCGAGATACACTACCATGATCGAGAGCCCGCATAAAGGACATCAGGCGACTGAAGAAACAACCTCTCGGTTGCCGTTTAAAGAAAGTCAGTTAGGCTTATTTACTGTTGATTGTTGATAAAAAGAATTTACAAATCATTTTTCAGAATGAGGCCTCTCATGAACCCTCTGGAAAAGATTTCGCGACGCCGATTCATGAACACCCTCGGCGCAGGCTTCTTCGTTGCTGCCGCCCACACCGCATTCCCCCTGCCCCTGTGGGCACGGGCCGAACAGTGGGGTCTGGAGGGACTGCCTCCGGCCCGCGACCGCTACGATCTGACCATCGGCTACTCACCCCTCATCATCAATGGTCGTGAAGGAACGGCCACCGGCATCAACGGCACGGTACCCGGTCCGCTGGTGCGGCTGCGCGAGGGGGACGATGTCACACTCAACGTCACCAACGCCCTGATGGACACGGAACACTCCTCCATCCATTGGCATGGCATCCTGGTTCCCTTTCCCATGGACGGCGTGCCGGGAGTGAATTTCGCAGGCATTGCGCCGGGGGAAACCTACAGTTATCGCTACAAGGTGGTTCAGGCCGGAACCTACTGGTACCACAGCCATTCATTCCTGCAGGAGCAGTCGGGTACCTACGGCCCGCTGATCATCGCCCCCAAAGACGGTGAGCCCTGGGATTACGACCGCGATTACGTGGTGGTTCTGTCCGACTGGTCTTTTGAGAAGCCGGAAACCCTCTTCCGCAACATCAACCTGCTGGGACATTATTACAACTTTCAGCAACGCACGATGGGAGAATTTGTCAGGGACGTTCGTGCCAACGGCTTTAAGAAGACTCTGGACGAACGCATGGCCTGGGGCAAGATGCGCATGAGCCCGGTGGACCTGGCGGATGTGACCGGCGCAGCCTATACCTACCTGATGAACGGCAACAGCCCGGATATGAACTGGACGGCGCTGTTCAACCCCGGCGAGACGATCCGGCTGCGCTTTATCAACGCTTCGGCCATGAGCAATTTTGACGTGCGAATCCCCGGGCTCGACATGGACGTGGTGATGGCCGACGGCAAGGCGGTCAAGCCGGTCAAGGTCCAGGAGTTTCGCATCGGTGTCGCGGAAACCTACGATGTTCTGGTCCGTCCCAGGCAGGACAAACCTTTCACCCTGTTTGCCGAATCCCTCGACCGCAGCGGCTACGCCCGCGGCACCCTGTCCCCCGAACCGGGGCTCGAAGCACCCGTACCGCCGCTGCGGCCACGGCCGGTGCGCCAGCTTGACGACATCGGCATGGGGATGATGCTGGGCGGCGGTCATGGCGACATGGGCCACGGGAACATGGGTCAGGGCGGGATGGATCATGGTCAGATGGGAAATGAGGAGCAGGTGCGGCACGACCCGCGCATTCCCGGTCCCAATGGACCTGAACCGTTCCTGCCTGATCGAAAATCTTCCTCCAGCGTGGCCATGATCATCAGAAATCCCCGCTACCGGCTCGACGAGCCGGGCCTGGGACTGGGTGAGGACGGATGGAAAGTCCTCACCTACCAGGATCTTGTCTCGGACGAACCGCAGAAGTATGCCGAGACCGCCGACCGGGAGATGACCATCAACATTACCGCCAACATGGAACGCTACATGTTTTCATTTGACGGGATGAAATACACCGAACATCCAGGTCCCTACCTGTTTCGCCACAATGAGAGGCTGCGCCTGTTCCTGGTCAATCACACCATGATGGAGCACCCGATTCACCTGCACGGCATGTGGATGCAGCTTGAAAACGGCGCTGAGGAGCTGCCCTACAAACACACGATCCTGGTCAAACCCGGTGAAGTGCTCTCGACCCTGATCACTCCCATCGAGAAAGGTGACTGGGCCTTTCACTGTCATCTGCTCTATCACATGGAAGCCGGCATGTTTCAGGTGGTGCGGGTTGTCTGAGAACCAGTGACGCGGAACGCGGAACGAGGGACGCGATATGAAAAATTCTAAAATCAAAGGGTGGCATGTGAAAAAGTTATTCTCTTTAATCTTCCTGTTATTTTTCATGGCATCACCCGCCTTGGCAGTGGCAGAGGAAAAAGGGGGAGAGGGTTATTTCCCCGAGAATTTCCAGGATGCGCCTGCTCATCCTCCCGAGGGACAGGAGATTGCCAAATATGCCGATGACGGCCAGGAGGGCCCTGCGACCAACTTCGGCCGACAGCCTGTTCACGATAATGCCGTTTTCGCCACCTTCAAGGCCGACCGCTTCGAACATCAATGGCGTGAGCATGACCACGAGGTTCTGGTCTGGGACGTGCAGGGGTGGATCGGCAATGACTATGACAAGCTCTACCTCAAAAGCGAGGGGGAGATGTCCCTCGACGACGGCAGCAGGGTGGAGGAAGCGGAGGTGGAACTGCTTTACAGTCGCAATATCTCGAAATTCTGGGATCTGCAGCTGGGCGTCCGCCAGGACTTCAGGCCTCGCCCTGAACGCACTTTTGCCGCCGTGGGGCTTCAGGGGCTGGCGCCTTACTGGTTTGAAATCGATGCCACCGCCTACATCAGCGAAGACGGCGATCTGTCCGCTGCCGTCGAAGCCGAATATGAAGTGATGCTGACCCAGCGGCTGGTCGTGATCCCCCGCATGGAGGCCGGTCTTTCATTGCAGGATGTGCCCGAGTACGGGCAGTGGCAGGGGGTCACCGATGTGACCCTCGGCGCCCGGCTCTTGTACCAGATCAGCCGCAAATTCGCCCCCTATGTCGGGGTCACCTGGAACCGCAAGGTTGGCGAAACGGGTCATGAAGTCGGCAAAGCAGGGGGGAACACCAGTTCGTCCGGATTGGTGGCGGGTCTTCGTTTCTGGTTCTGACAAGGCGGGTTCAAGCCTACCCGAAGACCGACCAGTGGGTGCGCTGTGCCAGCATCTCGACCGCCTCGGTGCCCAGCTTGGAATTGCCCTGGCTGTTGAGGCCCGGCGACCAGACCGCGATGGAAGCACGCCCCGGAACGATCACCAGGATTCCGCCGCCGACGCCGCTTTTTCCCGGCAGACCGACACGGTAGGCGAAATCGCCCGAACCGTCGTAATGACCGCAGGTCATCATCAGCGCGTTGATGCGTCGAACGCGCATGGCGGAAATCATCTGCGGCATATCGGGTGAGTTGATCAGAAATCGTCCTGCCATGGCCAACTGCCGGCAGTTCATCTCCACCGCGCATTGATGGAAGTAGGTTCCGAGAGTCCAGTCCGGTTCATGCAGCAGGTTGTCGCAACTGCGCAGATAATGGGCCAGAGAATAGTTGCGATGACCGCTTTCCTTCTCGGAACGCGCCACCTCGTCATTGATATAGATGGTATCGTCATCGGCTGCAGTGCGGACGAAGGTCATCAGGGTCGCGAGCGCTTCACGCGGGGTGCTGCCGGCCAGAATGGCATCGGTCACCACAATGGCCCCGGCATTGATGAAAGGGTTGCGTGGGATGCCGTTCTCCTGTTCGAGTTGAAGGATAGAATTGAACGACCTTCCGGAAGGTTCACGTCCCACGCGACGCCAGAGTTGATTTCCATAACGCCCGAGAGCCAGGGCCAGGGTAAAAACTTTGGAAACGCTCTGAATGGAAAAAGGCACATCCGCGTCCCCTACGCTGAGAACCCGTCCGTCAGCCAGGGCCACGGCCATGCCGAACTGGTTGGGGTCAATAGCGGCAAGTTCCGGAATATAGCCGGCCACCCTGCCCCGCTCATCCCGCCCAGCCATCTGTTCGTCGATCTGCTTGAGGATCTTACCCAGTTTCATAATACCTGTGTCCGAACCACCATGAAGAATGAGCCGATGAGGCCCATCCTACCTGAGAGCAGGTCTGATTAAAAGATGTAACACTGGAGGTAAGGCGAAGAGAGGAAAATTGTGGATTGCGATGATAAAGAGGGGCGCGTGGAAACAGGCACAAACCGAAGGGCGCAGACCGGAGAAGAGTCTCGATCCGTTGAGTTTTTTTTGAGATTACTGCAAAACGGCCGATGCAGGATCAGGGTACCATGTAGAGAACGCCCGAGTCTGCGGCGCTCTTGCTCAGATACATAATACCGACCACCAGCGGCAGGGCGACATCGGTCAGAAAAAAACAGAGGATGCCGTGAGTGCGCCCCAAAACCTTCTTGAGTTTGGTCAACCGGTAGAATTCCTGCTCCGACAATCCGCGTCCAAGTGAAAAGAGTGCAACAAACAAGGCGAACAGACCCATCACGAACTTCGAAGGTGTCATGGCTTCCCCCTTGAAAACAATCTGTTTATCAGGCTGCGGCAACTCTATTGACTGCAATACCTATATAACACCGTTTTGAGATTATGAAAAGCCTGCGAAAAAATTATAAAATATGGTAACGATTGCGTTGGTCCTCAAAGAAAAGGCCGCCTGAGATTTTGAATCTCCGGCGGCCTCGAAGCGATATTTTGAAATAATGCGGAAGTTGGAAAATACCGCTCAGTTCTCGGTCATGAAAATACGCTCGTACAGATCTTCCAATTCCTGGAGATGGCGGGTTTCGTCGTTGAGCAGCTTTTCAAAAATGGATGCCATGGGCGCACCTTCGCAGCCGTTCTGCATCTTTTTATAGAAGTCGATGGCATTTTTTTCCAGATGAATGGCGTAAGCCAGCGCCTGACGTGCATCGGCGTTGGGAGGCAGCTCTTCCTGGTGCAGCACATAATCAAGGTTCATGGTTTTAACCGGCTGATCCATGGCGTGACGCCCTTCGATGGTCCCTTCGAGCATGGCCTTTTCCAGAGCATGCTTGTGATCGAGTTCATCAAGCGCGGCATCTTTCAAGATTTTCTGGGCCTGCCGATCTTTCACCATTCGCATTGCGCTGAGATAATTTCGAAAGCCGCCGTCTTCCATCTCAACGGCTTTTTCAAGTGCAGCTTCGTAGGTATAGCAGACCTGGGAATCTTCGCTCATGTCTTCTCCTCCATTTCAGTAGATTACGATATAGCCATGCTTTTCCGCAATTTTGGAAATTTCGAGAACATCCTCGATACGATATTCGGCGCCCTCGAAGCGAAAAAGGTATCCTCCATCCGGCTGCTTTTCAGCAGCATCGATGAGTGATTCAAAAGAAGCCGTTTTGATCGTTTCCATGGCCGTCTCCAAATTCGACAATTTCCAGATTTTTAATTTTTCTAGCACACCTGGAAATACGGCACAAGATTATTGTATACAATATTCAGTCTCTATTCAGCTTCGGACACTGCCATCAGGCTACTCTCCGATCAGCTTGACCAGGGCGCGCTTGCGTCGACGGCCGTCAAACTCGCCGTAAAAGATCTGCTCCCATGGGCCGAAATCAAGTTTGCCCTCAGTGATGGCGACGACCACCTCACGCCCCATGATGGTTCGCTTGAGATGCCCATCGCCGTTATCTTCGCCGGTGTTGTTATGCTTGTAGAGATTCAAGGGTTCATGGGGAGCAAGCTGCTCAAGCCAGCGTTCAAAATCCTGGTGCAGCCCAGGCTCGTCATCGTTTATGAAGACCGAAGCGGTAATGTGCATGGCATTGACCAGACACAGTCCTTCGGTAATGCCACTCTCGCGCAGACAGTCCTCCACGTCGCCGGTAATGTTGACAAATCCGCGACGAGACGGAATTTCAAACCACAACTCCTTACGAAATGACTTCATGAATCAAACCTCCTTGGGATATTTCGTTAAAGCCAACTCTCCACCGGACATCTTCAAGACCTTAGACACGACGGTTGAGTTCTGCGGCAGCAGGCCAGCTTGTCTCCGCAAAAAATGCCGTCCCATGCTGTGGTCAATTTTGAATCGTTCCCGCTAAAGATTAAAATGACATGCGGCCTCCGGCAACCCTTTGCACATAGAAATTGCACTGCCGACCGGTAGAAAAACACTTTGACAAATTTTAAAAATCGTTTAGATTCATAAGCGTTTTTCAACCCGTTTCCATTACGCGAAGTGATCCGGGGAGGTATTGTGCGCCAGTTTTCATATCGAATCACTGGGATTTTATTCTTATTAAGTTTCGCACTGCCTTCGATTTGCGATGCGCAGCCTACCTTCGCATCTCCGTTCCTCACCCGCAACATGTCGCCAATTATCCAGATCTTTGGTATTCCTGCCGCACGAGGCGGCGCTCTGACTGCGGTGGGGCGAACCGCTTCTACTCTTGCCCTGGAAACCGCCAACAATTTCACCTGGGATCAGAAGGGCGAAGAATCGGTCTGGTTCGATGGTGAAACAAGCCGCGCGACTCTTTTTTTGAGTCACGGCATCGCTCCACGTTGGGAAATCGGTCTTGAGGTTCCATTTATTTCGCACAACACAGGGATTTTAGATGGCTTCATTGAAAACTGGCACGATATATTCGGTTTACCCCAGAACGGCCGCAAAGAGGCCCCGCGCGGACAGATCGACTATTCCTATGACCGGGAAGGCTCAACTTCCGAACTGAGCATGACTGACACCGGTACCGGGATCGGGGACGTGACCGTGCACCTCGGCTACCAGTTGATTCAGAGCAGCCCGGACAACCGTCGCGTCCTGGCACTCAGGGGGGGGATCAAACTGCCTACCGGCAATTCGGACCGCCTGCGCGGCAGCGGCGCAACGGATCTTCACCTGGGGCTGGCCCTGACGGATGCGCAAAGTCTTTCCTCCTATAATCTGACCCTGTTCGTCTCGGGAGGAGTGTTGTTGCTGGGCGAGGGTGATATCCTTCCTGACCAGCAGCGCGATATGGTGGGATTCGGCACCCTCGGATTCGATTGGGCTCCATGGCGTTTCGTCTCGTTGAAACTGCAGGTCGACGGCCACAGCTCGTTTTACAGGAATAGCGCTCTTGATCAGCTCAATTCGACTTCCGCTCAACTGGCCATCGGCGGAACGCTGCATTTGAGCGAAGTCGATGACGTGGACCTGTGCGTCACTGAAGATATCGTTGTGGACTCCGCCTCAGATGTGGTCTTCCATATTGCCTGGAACCATCGGTTCTGAAAAACGCGAGGCATGTCCTCGCCCTTTCGCAAACCGGCGCTTTAGGTTTACCGCGAACCTTATCTTGTGATAAAAAAGAACGGTTAATTTTTACAGATTTTCACCCTTGAACCCGATTACCGGATCATGATCGACTCCTTCTATTGCAAACGGAACAATTCATGACGGCTGCGGCCCTGCTTCATCGCTATTTCCCGGGGATTTATCTTTTTTTCGTCGCCCTTCTCGGGATCGCCCTGGGCTGGCTTGCAGCATTGATTCTCGGGATCTGGTTGACCCCTCCTGCCCAACTTGACGTGCAGGCCATTGCCGGTCGCGGCGAAGTCGCCGGGAAACGCCCACTGACTGATTATCAGGTCATTCTTGAACGCAATATTTTCAATTCCACGGCACCGGTCGCATCCGTTCTGGTTGAAGACGATGCGGCCCCGGCACGAACGACGGCCAGATCAACTGCGGTCGCTGATAGAACGACCGAGACGGCCGCCGCGCGCCAGAATCGCAAAGACTATACGTTGATCGGCACGGTAGTCGCCGGCGACGCCTCACTGGCCGTTATGCAGGAAGGCCGCAACACCGATGTCTATGCGCTGGGGGCAGAGCTGCCCGACGGCGCCATGGTGGACCGGATTTTCAGACATTCGGTGACAATCAGATACGGCGAAGGCGATACAAAAACGCTGGTTGTTGAAATGAACGGCGCTCCCCCGCCCGCCGAAGCTCAGAAATCAGCGGCAGTCGCCACACGGAAGAACGTAAAAGAAGAGAACCCCTACAATATCGAGGAAGTCGGGGAAAATCGCTGGGTCATTCCACGCGAGTCCGCCGACAGCGCCCGTGGCAACCTTAACGAACTGCTGCGCCAGGCACGGGTAGAGCCGCGCATCGTAGGCGGACAGACCCAGGGGTTTATCGTACGCATGATCCAGCCCAACACGCTGCTCGACATGCTGGGCATCAGACGTGGAGACGTTTTGATGAAGATCAACGGCATTGATCTGAACAGCCCGGAAAAAGCGCTGCAGATTTTTCAGCAGCTGCGTGAAGCGCGCAGCATTTCAGTCGATCTGCTGCGTGGCGGCGAACCGACGACTTTTAATTATGAGATCAATTGAGCCTTTTTGTTTCATCTTGATTCATGGTTCTTTTTTCGCATATTCAGCTTAAATTTTCTTCGGGAGTAGCTGCCTTGACTGTCCGATCAATTATCTTCTCCATCCTTGCCGTCGCGCTGCTGGCAATGACCGCCCTGCCCCTCCCGGCACAGGCTCAGAATTCGCCGCCCGGCGAAGGGATCGCCGTCGATTTTAAAGACATCGAACTGCCTGAGCTGATTCAAACCATGAGTGAGCTGACCGGACGAAATTTCGTCTATGACGAGACCGTGCGCGGCAAGGTCACCATCATCTCGCCGCGGCGCATGACGCTGGATGAGGCCTACAATGTCTTCCTCAGCGTGCTCAACGTCAAGGGATACACCGTGGTCCCGAGCGGCAAGGTCCACAAGATCGTCATGATCAAGGATGCCAAAGAGAGCAATCTGCCCGTTATAGCCCAGGGGCGGCCACTCTCCGGCGGAGAGCAGTATGTGACCCGGCTGATCACCCTGGACAACGTCGATGCCGCCGAAATCGCGGCTTCGGTCCTCGCGCCTCTGGTACCCAAAACAAGCAATATTGTCGCCTATCCGCCTTCCAATACGCTGATCATTACCGACAGCGCCGCCAATATCGACCGATTGGTGGGAATTTTACGCCGGCTCGACGTTCCCAGCAAGGGAGACAACCTCGAGGTCATCCCTCTTGAGCATGCCGAGGCGGAGGAAGTTGCCGCCCTTGTGACGCAGTTCATCGAACAGCAGACCACCCGGACACGCCGCAGGACAGCGGCCAATGTCGCCGCGGCAGGCGGCAAAGAGCCCGGCAAGATCATCCCCTTCAAGCCGACCAATGTCCTGGTCGCGCTGGCAGCGACTGATGAGATGGAGATGATCAAGAGCCTGGTGAAACGTCTGGACCAGCGCCCTTCGCAGGCACGTTCAGGAATTCAGGTCTACTATCTTGAAAATGCCGACGCTGAAACACTGGCCGAAACTCTCAACCAGATCCTGACCGGCATCAAGACTCAGAAAACAAGCGCCGCCGCCCGTCGGGCGGCTTCCGGCCAGGCCGAAGAGCAGACCCTGGAGGCGGTCACCATCACGGCGGACAAACCGACCAATTCTCTGATTATCAACAGCACTCCGGAAGACTACGACACCATCCGCGACATTATTCAACAACTCGACATCAAGCGTAAGCAGGTCTATGTCGAAGCTCTGATCATGGAACTCTCCATGGGCGCGACGCAAAAGCTCGGCGCCACTCTTCAGGGGGCGGTCGCCACCGGTGACGAGGGTGCGATTTTCGGCGGGACCAACCGCCCTGAGGAGTTCGCTTCGATCAATGACCCGTCGAGTCTGCTGACTCAGACCATCGAGGGGATCCTGCTCGGCGGCCTGTTCAACATGATTACCGTCATCGACGCGCAGGGTAACGAAATCCAGGTGCCCGCCCTCTCCGCGCTGATCGATCTGTCCAAGACCGACGGGGATGTCAATATCCTCTCGGCCCCTCGCCTTCTCACTTCGGACAACGAGGAAGCCGAAATCATTGTCGGCGAGAACGTGCCCATCATCACCTCCCGCCTGACCGACCGCGGCGGCAGCGACAGTCTGGCGCAGAGCGTCTCCGTTGAACGGCAGGATGCCGCCCTGACCCTGCGCTTCACGCCGCAGATTACCGAGGGCGAGCTGGTGCGACTTAACGTCTACCAGGAAATCACCTCTGTTCAGTCGACCAATAACGAGGTCGGGCCGACTTTCACCAAACGGCTGCTGCGTAACACTGTCCTGGCGGAAAACAGCCGTACCGTTGTACTCGGTGGACTCATCGACACCAAAGTCGAGGAATCCGTCACCAAGGTGCCTCTGCTTGGCGATATTCCGGTTCTGGGATGGCTGTTCAAACGCACTTCAACCCAGGAGAACAAGACCAACCTGCTGATCTTTATCACACCTCATATCATTCAGAACGCGGAAGACCTGGAACGTGTGACTCGGCGTGCCCGCAGAGGTATGAACGAATTCCAGGACCTCGACATGACCGTGGAGGAAAACAGGGAAATCTGGACCAATCAGCAGTTTACCATTGAAGGGGCAGTCCCCGAGCTCATGGAGAACTGATCCCGTCATGACCTCCTGGCAACACATCGGTCAAATACTGCGTGAGGACGCTGGTCTATCCGAAGAAGCCCTCGAGCAGGCCATCGCCTCTCAGGATAACGATCAGCGCCGCCTCGGCCGGATTTTGCTTGATCGCAAAGTCATCAGCTCCGAGCAGCTTGCGCGCGCCCTTGCCCGCCAGCACGGCCTGCCTTACGTCGAGACGATCCCCGCCGGCTCCATCGATCACGATCTGCTGGATCAGTGGCCCATCGGATTCGCCAAGGAATTCAGAGTTTTCCCAATCCGGGACGCCGACGGCATCGTACTCGTCATGGCAGATCCGGGCGACAACCGTCCTCCCAATGACCTCTCCGCGCTGGTCGGCGAGCCGGTGGATGTCTCCGTAGCAACCCCGGCTGAAATCCTGCGCGCCATCAACCAGGCGTATGAGACACGGGCCGGAGAAACCGAAGAAATCATCGCCGACATCGGTGGAAGCGGCACTGAATCACTGGCGGGCGACCTGGAACCGGCCGACCTGATCGACACTTCGGATGAAGCACCGATCATCCGTTTCGTCAACAGTCTGGTGACCCAGGCCTATCGCGAACGAGCCAGCGACATCCATATTGAACCGTTTGAAGGGGAGATGATCGTGCGCTACCGCATCGACGGCATCCTCTACGAGGTTCTCAAGCCGCCGATCAAGGCTCACGCCGGCATCATCAGCCGCGTCAAGATCATGTCGAACCTCAATATCGCCGAAAAGCGGCTGCCGCAGGATGGGCGCTTCCGGGTCCGCATTGCAGGCAAAGATGTGGACGTGCGCGTCTCGACCCTGCCGACCGCATTCGGCGAGCGGGTCGTCATGCGCCTGCTGGACAAAAGCTCCAACGTCCTGACGCTGGAAGACATCGGCATGGAAAAGGCTCTGCTTCAGCGTCTCAATCCCATGATTCACAAAAGCCATGGCATCTTCCTGGTGACCGGCCCCACCGGTTCGGGTAAAACCACGACCCTGTACGCGGCCCTGACCCGGCTCAACAGCCGCGAAAAAAATATCATCACGGTTGAGGATCCCATCGAATATCAGCTCAACGGCGTCGGGCAGATTCAGGTCAATCCCAAGATCAACCTGACCTTTGCCAACGGACTGCGCTCGATCCTGAGACAGGATCCGGACATCATCATGATTGGTGAGATTCGCGACGGTGAAACAGCGGAGATTGCCGTGCAGTCGGCCTTGACCGGCCACATGGTTTTTTCAACCCTGCACACCAACGATTCCGCCGGTGCCCTCACGCGCCTGGTGGAGATGCAGATCGAGCCGTTTCTGATTGCGTCATCCGTTGTCGGCGTCATGGCGCAACGGTTGGTGCGAACCATCTGCCCGCATTGCAAGGAGAGTTACCAGCCTTCGACGGAAGCGCTGGAGGAGATGGGACTTTCCGCCGCATTCCCCAACGGCGCCACGTTCTACCGCGGGCGGGGCTGCGAAAAGTGCATGGACATCGGCTACCGCGGCAGATCAGGCATTTACGAACTGTTGACGGTGGATGAGCAGGTGCGCGACCTGGTTTTGAAAAAAAGCGATTCGGCCACCATCAAGAATGCCGCCTGCCGGGCGGGGATGGTGGCACTGCGCGAGGCCGGCCTGGCCAAAGCCCTTGCCGGGCAGACCACTCTGGAAGAGGTCATGCGCGTGACCCAGGAGGAAGGCTGAGTTGGCGCTTTACGAGTACGACGGATTCAACAACCGGGGAAAAAAAGTCCGCGGTGTCGCCGAAGGCACCAGCCGCCGGGCAATTATTCAGCAGCTCAAGTCCCGCGGCATCATTGTCACCGAGGTGTCGCAGCAGTCCGCCGAGACCCGCAAGAGCGGCAGATTCAATTTTTCTTTTAGCCGGAGAAAGGTCTCTGCAGCCGATCTTGCCGTTGCCTCTCGGCAGATGGCAACCCTTCTGAGTGCAGGCATCTCCCTGGACGAAACACTGGCCACCATTGCCGGGCAGTTGGAGAACCCCCTGCTGGGCAAGACCCTCAACCAGGTTCGCGAAGAGATCGTTCAAGGACAATCTCTGTACTATGCCATGAGCCAGCATCCACGGCTGTTTTCCGATCTCTACGTCAACATGATCCAGGTGGGTGAAAGCAGCGGCACCCTCGACCAGGCCATGCACCGCCTGGCTGATTTTCTCGAGGAGCAGGCCCGGCTGCGCTCCCGCATTCAGGCGGCCATGGCCTACCCGGTGCTGATGGCTCTGATCGGCACAGGGGTTCTGTTCTTCCTGATGGCGTTCGTGGTGCCTAAAGTGACACGCATGCTGGAAGATTTGGGCCAGACCCTCCCCTTTGCAACGCGCGCCCTGATTGGTGTGAGTGATTTTTTATCCGCCTGGTGGTGGTTGATGCTTGTTATCCTGGCGGCGGGACTGTTTATTTTCCAGCAATATGTTAAAAAACCAAAAGGCCGTCTGAACTTTGATAAACGCAAGTTGACCGCACCGGTTTTCGGGAAACTCAATCTGCTGCTGGCGACAGCCCGCTTCACCCGCACTTTAGGCACGCTGCTGCGCAGCGGGGTTCCCCTGCTTGCAGCCCTCGAGATCGTCAAAAACCTGATGGGCAACCGCGTGCTGGTCGAAACCATCGAAGACACGATCGTCGCTGTGCGAGAGGGTGAGAGCCTGGCCCAGCCGCTGAAGCGAGCCGGCGTTTTTCCACCGATGGTCAGCCAGATGGCGGCTGTCGGAGAAAAAAGCGGTGAACTGGAAGAGATGCTGTTCAAAGTGGCTGATGCTTACGAACACCAGGTAGATTCCGCCATCAATGCTATGCTTTCATTGCTTGAGCCGGTGATGATCCTGCTGATGGGGACGGTGGTTGGATTCATCGTTCTGGCGATTCTGCTGCCGATCTTCCAGGCCAGCCAGGGGATCGGATAGCTGAAGGAAATTGGGGACGGTCCCATGCTGAACAGTTACAAATCCGATTTATTGCACCATAAATTCAATCAACGAGAGGAAAACGATGAACAAATATCTCAGACAGTGTCAGCGCGGCTTTACCCTTATTGAAATCATGGTCGTCGTCATCATCCTCGGGATTCTGGCAGGGATCGTGGTCCCGCGTCTGCTCGACGAACCCGAAGAAGCGCGTCGCACCAAGGCTCAGGTGCAGATCAAAAGCCTTGAGGAAGCCCTTGCCATGTACAAGCTGCACAACGGCTATTTCCCGACCACCGAGCAGGGACTGCAGGCGTTGGTGGACAAACCTGAAACAGGCCGCATTCCCAACAATTACAAAGAAGGCGGCTACATCGGCAAGATTCCGCTCGATCCCTGGGGCAATCCTTACATTTATCTCAGCCCCGGCATCCACGGCGACTATGATCTGATCTCCTACGGCGCCGATGGCGAACCCGGCGGCGAAGGCAAGGACGCGGATGTCGAAAGCTGGAATATCGAATAGCATCATCACGCGCAATCAGAAGGGGTTCACCCTGGCGGAACTCGCCATCGTGGTGCTGCTGATCGCCCTGATGTCTGCCCTTTCCATCCCCCTGCTCGGGCATGTCGGCGACGCCGACCTCAACCGCGCCGGACGACGGCTTGCCGGCAGTGTGAAATACCTGTACAACGAATCGGCACTGGAAGGGCTGCCTTTCCGCCTGCAGTTCGACCTGGACGACAACCTGATCACCGCGCAGCAGCAACGCCTGGAGAATGGTGAATGGGAAGAGGTCACCGGACGTTACAAGCCGGCCAAGCTGCCGGGTTCGGTACGCATGCACCGGATCAGGGTTGAGGGGCGAGGAACCATTTCATCGGGCACTGCGGAGATGGTCATTCATCCGGTGGGCTGGCTCGATGAAACGACCCTGCATCTTATTGACGGCGAGAAGAAAATGACTCTGCGGTTCTCGCCGTTGACCGGCACGGCGGAATTTTATGATGGCCATCGTGAATTACGCTGAGCAGCGCATTAATCAACACGGAAACAGGGGATTCACTCTGCTCGAGGTCATGATCGCCCTGGTCATTATGGGCACGGCACTGGTCGCCCTGCTTTCTCTGGCCAACCGCTCCATCGGGGTGCGCTCGGAAGTTCAGCGGGTCACCCACGCCACGCTTCTGGCCGAGCAGAAAATGACCGAGGTGGAAACATTTTATCAGCTTGGCCGCGGACGTGAAATCGAGAATGAAGGCGTTTTTGAAGAACCTTTTGAAGTTTATCGATGGGAGATCGCTTTCGCAGACACCATGCTCCCCTCGATACAGCAGGTCAATGTGATGGTGCGCTGGGGGCCGACCGAAAAGAGTGAATATGTGGAGATCAACAGTTTTGTCTTCCGCGAAAGCGCTCTCTGACAACAGACAGCGCGGATTCACCCTTCTTGAGGTGCTGATTGCCCTGACTGTAACGGCCATCGTCCTGACGACGGTTTACGGGATATTTTCAGGTGTGGTCGCCTCGAAGGAACGCCTTGAAAGCGACGCCCTTGCATTTCATCAGGCGAGAGTGCTGTTCGATCGAATGGGGCGGGAGATCCGCAGTTTCCATGCCTCGGGGGAGCAAGGAACTTTTCTCGGCGGGGAAAATACGGACGGTCGTTTTTTCCTGGAATTGACGACCTCCGTCACGTCTCCCTCGCTTCCCCGTGCCACCGGTTTTTCCCGTGTTCGCTACGAGGTTCGCGATGACCCCGAGGACCGTTACGCGCTGCCGGAACTGATACGTGAAGAACAGTCCCTGCTGCCGGGGGCGGACAGCGAAGTCATGGAGAACCGATTATTCGGCGGGATTCGCGCTTTTCTGGTGCGCTTTCATGATGGGCGCGAATGGCAGGATGAATGGACTCAGTTTCAGTCATCTCCACCCCGCATGGTGGAACTGTTCCTTGAACTTGAAGTCGACGAGGTCCCGCAGTCTTTTAGAACCGCCTTTGAGATCCCTCGTTTCGAGAGCAATCGATGATAGTCAGCCCCCTGCGTCAACAGCGCGGCATGGTTCTGTTGCTGGTCCTTGTCGTGATGGCGCTGCTTTCGGCGCTTTTAAGCGATTTCGCCTTTTCCACGCTGGTGGACCTGCGCCTGGCTGAGACTTTTCGCGATCGCAGCCGCGCCTATTACCTGGCGCGGGGCGGAATTCGCGCCGGACAGATGATTCTGCAGGAAGATCAGAACAATTATGACGGCCAAGATGAGATGTGGAGCCAGGGGGTTGCCAACTTCCCGGTGGGAGAAGGTTTTCTGACGATTGATATTACCGACGAGGACGGGCGCCTGGCGATCAATTCTCTTGTCATTGGAAACAACCCGCAGAGTGTACAGAAAGAGCGCTTTCTGCGGCTTTTCGAAATTCTCGAATTCCCCGACGGCCCGGACCTGGTCGCGGCGCTCATCGACTGGATCGACACTGACGACGAGGAGTACGTACAGGATGGTCTGCTCGGCGCCGAAAGCAATGAATACCTTTCGCGCGATCCCGGGTATTCCGCCCGCAACGGCCCCCTGAAGAGCTTTGAGGAGTTATCCCTGGTTCGCGGCTTTACCCCGGAGGTCGTCGCACAGCTCAAGCCCCATGTCACCATTTACGGCGACAGCGGCGTCAACCTCAATACCGCGACCCCTGAAGTAATTGCGACTCTTTATTTCGACGAAGAAGATCGCATTACGCTGGAGGAAGCGCGGGATATCGCATCGGCACGGGACATCGAGCCCTTTCGTGATCTGGAAGATTTCAAGGAGAAGTTTCCCGGCCTGTGGCAGCTTTTTCCTACCAGTGCAGAGTTGGATTACAGTATCGGTTTCAGAAGTGATTTTTATCGGGTACGCTCCCAGGCCTGGGTCAATGAAGGCACCCGCGTGATCGAGGCTGTGGTGGCGAAACCTCAGAATAATATTCTTTTTCTACGGGTTCATTGACGGCAATAATGATGGCTTAGCCATTCTCTGAGTTTTGCGAGTGCATAAAGTAATGGCCAAAAAATTTATCGGCATCGATTTTGACGGAGAGTTCCTGCGCGTGGCGGTCGCGGAGGCTGCCAAGGGCGGCCCGGTACTGACCGACCATGGCAGCTACGAAGTGCCCATGCCCGAGGCGCTGAGCGAAGTGATCGAAAAAGCGCTGCCTGAACCGGCGTTCGGGGACCGTCTCGCCCTCAATCTTCCGGCGAATGAGGGTTTTTTCCGTTACCTGGACTTTCCCTTCAATGATCCCAAGAAAATCGCTTCGGCACTGCCCCTGACCCTGGGCAGCCAGATCCCTGTCAATGACGAACTGGTGACTGATTTTCTTTCAGGACAGCCTGTGGATGGCCAGTTCAGGATTCCAGCTGCGGCCGTCAGGCAAGAGGCGGTGCGTGCGTGCATCACACCTTTCGAGGAGACCGGACACCTTCCCCAGATCGTGGATCTTGCGCCTTTCTGCTATGCAGCCGGCTTGAAAAAGGATTTTCCGGACGGGGTTCTTGTTTCGATAGAAAAGTCCCAGGGCACGGTATCCCTGGTTGAAAATGGGCAGGTCAGGGATTTTCGCTGCCACCTGTTCCGGGAAGAGCCGCCGGTTGAAAAGCTGGCGCAGCTCATTGCGCGTGACTATTTCTCCCTTGCCGCGTCCAACCACGCGGATCAGCAACCAATCATTGCCCTTATGGGCAGTGGCGTCAATGATGCACTGCGGTGCCGGTTGGAGAATGACGGGATGAAAGTTCATTTCCCGCAACTCAAGGCGGGCGAAACCGCTCTGACGCCGGCCATGCTTCCCGCCGCGACACTGGCGCTGCGGGCGGCGATCCCGGCACGGGAGCGGCAGTTCAACTTTCTGCAGGGCGACCTGGCCCCCCGTGGGCAATGGGCCGGGTTCCGGCGGCAGATGATCACTCTTGGAGTGATTCTCGGCCTGCTTGTTACCGTCTGGGCTGCCGGAAGTTATTTCAGACTTTCACATCTCGAATCCCGCGCCAAAAATCTGGGTGAAGAGATGAACCGGGTCTACCGGCAGACCTTCCCCGGTTCAACGGTGATTGTCGATGTTTCCGCCCAGATGCAGGCAAAACTTGCGGAGCTGCGGGAAAAGAGCCTGATCCTCGGTATCGGCAAGGATCGCTCGGCCCTTAACCTTCTGCGTGAGATCTCGTTGCGGACACCAACGGACCTGACGATCGATGTACGGGAACTGGTCTATGGCGACAATGAGATCAGAATTGAAGGTGTCACCGAATCATTTGAAGCGATCAACCGGATTTCACAGAAACTTCAAGAGTCTCCCTTGTTTTCCGAGAGCAAGATTTCCAATGCGAAAATGAGCCTTGACGGTCAAAAAGTCGATTTCAGGCTCAACCTGACACTCTCGACACAGGAGCCTGCGCCATGATCAGCTCTTTGAGCCAACGTGAAAAAATATTTGTCTTCGGGGGCGGAATCTGCGTTGTTCTGGCGCTGTTGTGGTTCGGCGTACTCGCCCCGTACCATGCGGCGGTTGAACGCCACGAAACCCGCATCGAGAGCCGGCAGAAGCAACTGCAGAACATCCATGAGCTACGCCGGGAATACCTGACTCTGAAAAAGGAACTAGACACTTCAGAGCGGCGCCTGGGTAATGCTGCACGCGATTTTTCCCTGTTTTCTTTTCTCGAAGAGGTCACCACCCGGTCGGGCGTGCGGGACCGGCTGGTTTCCATGCGGCCGCAAAATACGTCCACACGCGGTGAATACCGTGAAGAGTCGGTGGAGATGCGCCTGGAGCGCCTGGAATTGCCGCAACTGGTCAAATTGCTTCATGCGCTGGAACAGGCTGATGCGTTTCTCACGACCCGTTCCCTGCGCATCAAGTCTCGGTTTGACGATCGATCCCGCTTCGACACCGTTCTGGTCATTTCCTCGTATCAGAGAGCATCATGAAATTTTCAATCCGTTCTTTTCGTACCGAATCCAGCGACAGGAAACCGAAAGATAAAAACACCCTGGGGCTGCATCTTGGCGCATTTCTACTGCTGATAGTTGCCTTCTTCGCCGCTCTTCTGGCCTTTTTCCCAACCGAAGCCCTGCGTGTGCGTGCAGAACAGATGATTCAGCGTGAGACGGGAGAGTCCGTCTCAATCGGCCGACTTTCCCTGCGGCCCCTGTTGTCACTGCAGCTCTCCGACATCAGCTGGTCTCCAGCCGCCGACCCCTGGCCGCCGGTGAATATTCCTCAAGTGAAGTTGTCTCCGCGCTGGGGTGCGCTTATGACGGCTCAGAGCGGTGTGAATTTCACCGCTCAACTGGCGGATGGAAGCATTGAAGGTTTCTTCATCACGGGAGCAGACACGAAAACGGAAATCATCGGCGCCTCCATCGCTCCGTATTTTCCCGGCGAGATGGATTACAAGGCTCAAGGGGTTCTGTCCGGGACTTTTTCTTCCGACGGGGATCCCTCCGCTGAATCCACCGAATCGGTATTCGATCTGCAGCTTGAACAGGCTGCCGTCACCGGACTTGAACGGCTCGGCATCTCCCGGGACCGGCTCAGCCTCGGCACAGTCCGCATTGAAGGAAAGCTGCAGGGCAGAAATCTCAAAATTGAAAATCTCTCCGCTGCCGGAGGAGAAATACAGGTTGATGGAAAAGCCACAATTCTTGTTGCAACAACACCACAGCAGAGCCGAATCAATGCCCAGATCGCATTGACTCCCGGTCCGGATCTTGACCCCGGCCTGCGCGACCTGTTGACCCTCAGCGGCGTAACTCCTGACCGCAACGGCACTTTTAATCTTCGCCTCAGCGGCTCCCTCGCACAACCCAGCCTGCGTTAAACTTTCCCCATACGTTATGGCCCCAAGTTTGCAAGAACCGCTTCCGCCACCGCAACTCATGGTTTGGCAATCATAGAGTTGCGCGTGGCATTCTATCTTTTATAATGAAAGCGAAAAATGCAGCCAGTTCAAACAGTTAAAACAATTTTATTACGGAAGACAATGAAGATTCTCTACTCTTACATCGCTTTTTTCACCCTCATTCTGGTCATGCTCGGGCTTGGCGGATGTCATCAGTCATCCGAACCCAAGGAGGCCAGAACCACCTTTATTGATGTGCCCCCAACCCCTCCTTTTCCGGCGGAGCAGCAGCCGGAAAAGGAAGATCCAGTTGATGTCTCGCCGGATTCGCGGGAGGATCTCGAGCGCCTTTTTGCGCTGAACAACTATGATCTCGACACGCTCCACGTACATGGCGTACCTAAAATCATCATTCACAATCTGCCTGATGATCTTAAGGAAGTTGGCGCTGTGAGTGAAAAAAAACGGCTTTTTTTCCTGACCCTGCTCCCCATGATTCTGATGGCCAACGAAGAAATCCAGGCCGAACGGGATACACTGATCTCGCTTTTTGACTCATTTGACAAAGGGAAACTGCCTGGGGCGTCAGAATTGGAACGCTTGGCCAGCATCCAGCGCCGCTACAAAATCAAAGGCGATCCCCTGACGGACGAGGCGGTGCGACAGAAACTTCTCACGCGGGTCGACATATTGCCGCCGTCACTGGTGCTGGCTCAGGCCGCGAATGAATCCGCCTGGGGCACCTCCCGCTTTGCCCGCCTGGCCAACAATATCTTCGGTGAATGGACGTTTACTCCCGGAACGGGGATCGTCCCCGAAGATCGCCCTGAAGGTGAGAGCTACGAGGTGCGTAAATTTCCAAGCATCTACGATTCTTTGAAATCCTACATGGCCAACCTCAACACCAACGGGGCCTACGCGCCGCTGCGCGAGTTGCGCGCACAGATGCGCATGCAGGATGAGCCGCTGCAAGGCACGGAACTGGCAAAGGGCCTTCTGGCCTATTCAACCCGACGCGAAGCCTATGTCGCCGAAATTGCCGAAATGATCCGCTACAATCGACTCAACAAATTCAGTCAGGCCAGCCTGCGCGGGTCATGATGCGGATCGACCCAAGGGGGCCCATGGCATAGCAGCCATCAGTCAATAAGAAGCCGGGAGAAAAATAATCTCCCGGCTTCTTTATTTTTCCAGCGTTGTCTTATCCAGATATCTACTCAGGCACTTCGGGGCGAAGCCACAGGCGCCCGAACCAATGCCACCGACCGTCGGCCCCCTGAGCCGTCAGAGTATACTGAGTCCGTCGTCCCTGCAGCGGATTTTTCGCCTGAACAACAATTCGCCAAGGGTTGTCCGGATCGACGCGCACCTCGCCCTGAGGCTGCCCACCGACAAAAAGATTGATACAGCCGGGATCGATTCCTGCGGCTGGATCTATCTGAATTTCAAGGCTGGGGGGATTTGCGTCACCAACCACAGGGTTTTCAGGAACAATCGAAAGAACCGGCAGGGGCTTCATCCGAGCTTTTTCACGAAAACCATCGAGGGTCGCGTATGGGCCACCCATGGGAAAACGAGGCAACCGCAAAGCATCACTCCCTGAACCAACCACACCGGAGGTCTGCACTGCCGCAGCCTTGAATCCGAGATCACGGATCAATTCCACAACTTCCGGAGACCATTCGCCGTAGGGATAAGCAAACAGTTCCGGCTCGCAATCGAGGTTCTTCCGGAAGGCCTGCTGGGCACGCACAATATCGGCTCTGAGCCGACCCAGCCATTCCTCACGACTTTCACCATCAAGGCGGTTGACCATGTGGAGATGGCTGTAGGAGTGGTTACCGATTTCCACCCCGGCCGCTTTTACCTCTTTGAGTTCATCCCACGACAGATAACCACGCCCTCCCACGCTTTCAACCTGAACGAACAGGGTGGCGGGATAGCCAAACTCCTGCAACAGGGGCACCGCCCCTTCAAGAAAGCTCTGGTAACCGTCATCAACGGTGATGACGGCAGTCTTATCCCCCAGGGGCTTGTCGAGCCGCAAGCGCTTCGCCACCTCACTCAAAGACAGAACCTGATAACTGTTCTCCTTCAGGTAGGTCAGCTGCTGCCGGAACACTTCCAGCGATATATTGGTCGAGGGATAACGGTCATCACCGAATCGATGATAAACAAAGATATTCGCCTGATCGGCCCAGGCCGTACCGCACAACAATACGAGTCCGATAAAAAAGGCGACTGTGCGTCGCCTCCATTTCCTTCCATCAATCATTTTTGCCATCTCCTTTAACTTTACTGCGCAGGAAGCGACGGATTGCGTTACGCGCCTTGGGTGTCACAGCCCAGTCGAGCCATTTTGGCAGGACCTCGGGGGCCGCACTGGCTTCAATGGCGACCTGGTCGCCATCGAGCAGACGGTAACGCAGCAGGCGCGTTTGTCCATTGACGCGGGCACGTCGGGCATAAAGTCCCAACTCCTCATGGATCTCGAAAGCAAAATCAAGGGCACTGCTTCCTTCGGGAAGCGTACGCATATCGCCGGCCGGCGTATAAACCTGAATGGAGGCCGAAGCCAAACGCAGGCTCTCGGTATCAAAAGGCGACTCTCCCTCCAGAAGCGATTTCATCAAGCCGCGGAAATTGGTGGCCCTGAACTCGAATCCGGGCGCAAGCACACCGGAATCATTGAATCGCGCAAGCTTACGCGTGGTGATTTCAACCCGCATGCGATATTCGTTCGCCTGAACGGTTGTTTTAATCGCCTGGTAGCCGAACTGGGAGGTAAAATGAAGATGGTCGCGCAGCTTTCCTGGGATGGGCGGGAAAAGGCTGTGCAGAAGGCCCAGTGCGAGGTAGGCGTCCATAGTTCGGTCAACCTGGATCTCCAGGGTGTAGAGCGTGGAAACGCCACGGCCAAGCACCTTGGCGGCAGGAATGGAAAAAGGACGCCAGCGGTCGCGAATAAGAACGTCGAGCTTCTGCTTTTCAGCCGCATTCTGAAATTTGGAACGGATGCGGCGCAGCTTCGGATCGACCCGCTCACGCAGATGATCCATGGTGTTGCGATAACGACGGTAGCGGCGGGGATAGAGGATGCGCAGGGAGAGCGCCTCCAACTCAGAGGAAACCCGCCCCATTCCGAGATGCCGGGCCAGGGGAACATAAATAGCCCGCGTCTCTTCAGCGATCAGCTTCTGTTTGTTGGGCGCCAGTGCTCCGATGGTTTGAAGATTGTCGATACGGTCCCAGAATTTGAGGCATAGAACGCGGACATCTTCGATGGCCAGAAGCACGGTCTTACGGTAGGTCTTGGCTTTGAGGGTTTCACGGCTGAGGTTTTCATCGGATGCTTTGGTCAGGCCGTTGACCAGAACGGCAACTTCTTCGCCGAACTCATCCTGCACCTCTTCAAGAGTGACGGGCGTATCTTCAACCACATCATGAAGTAGTGCGGCAAAGACGGAATTGAAATCCATCCAGTGCCTGGCGGCCAGATGCGAAACCCGCAGAGGATGAAAAAAATAGGGTTCGCCGGACTTGCGGAACTGCCCCTCGTGGCTGGTGCGGGCGAGATCGATGGCTTTCTGCAGGAGGGTGATGGACGAATCGAGTTGCTGCTCGCTCATGCCCCCACCGTAGTGAGTCACCAGCAGCTCCATGATTTCAGAAATCATGCGTTGTTGTGTTCGTTCATCAAACTCAGGCATATGCCTACCGTACTGGATCAGTTACAGGAATATTTCAGAAGGTGAAGTTCCTATGGTAATGGGTTTTGGATTCGCGGGCAAGATGATATCGCGCAAAGCCTTTTCGAGGATCGTCTTTGTCACAGAACAGGGCTTCTCCTTATGATCTAAACCCACACTCGAAGGCGGGGTTCAGCCTGGACTTTTCAACAACAATTAAACAGCGCGCCCGATCTGGTCGAAAGTGACCATCAGGGGATTTCCTTATTGCTCACAAACCAGCGAACTGTCGACACTTTTTGATAAGCTATTGTTTTTATTGTGTTTTTTCGTTGCACATTTTTTATGCATTTCGTTATTCAGCCCGTGATCTCGCCCCTCGCGGCGACCTTTTCAGGGTTTTCCAAGGACTTTTCCACAGCTTCTGTGGACAAGTCGTATCGTCTTTTTTCAGGGGAAAAATCAGAAGCTGAAATGTTCATGAACAGTTCTTGTTAAAAATCGAAAGGCCCCCACCTGGAGGCCATTCGAAAACGATGAAAAATCCCTTATATTACGCCCCGCAAAGAGGAAAAACCTCTTTCAGTCGACGCAAAGTGGTTTCCCGCCCAAGGACCTGGATGACTTCAAAAATGCTCGGGCTGGTCGTGCCTCCGGTCAACGCAACACGGACCGGTTGAGCCACTTTCCCCAGCTTGAGCTCATAATCTTTCATCACCTTGTTGAAAACCGCCTCGATGCTGTCGTGGTTCCAGTCGGAGGCTTTCTCCAAACCTGCAATGAGGCTCTTAAAGACGGGAACTTTGTCCTCCGTAAGAAACTTGGCGACGGCCTTGCCATCGAATTCAAGCTCTTTTTTGTAATAGAAGGCGGCCCCATCGGCCATTTCCACCAACGTCTTTGCGCGGTCGCGCAGGGTGGTCACAACCTCCGGCAGAGCGGGTCCGCCTTCAGGGCTGAGCCCCTTGGCTTCAAGAAACGGACGCAGCAACTCTCCCAGACGCGCCGGATCGCCGGTCTTGATGTAATGCTCATTGAGCCACAAAAGCTTGCCGGGGTTGAAGACTCCTGCCGCCTTGCCGACCTGTTCCAGGGAAAACTTCTCGATCAGCTCCTGCATGGAAAAAATTTCCTGATCGCCATGGGACCACCCCAGGCGCACCAGGTAGTTGACCAGGGCCTCGGGCAGATAGCCCATCTCCCTGTAAGCCATCACCGACGTGGCGCCGTGACGCTTGGATAGACGTGTTTTGTCCTCGCCGAGGATCATCGGGACATGGGCGAATGTCGGCACGTCGTAGCCCAGCGCCTGGTAAAGCAGAATCTGGCGCGGTGTATTGTTGATGTGATCGTCGCCGCGAATAATCAGGTTGATCCCCATGGTCGCATCGTCAATGACAACCACGAAATTATAGGTCGGCGTCCCGTCGGTGCGCTGAATAATGAGATCATCGAGCTCATCGTTGCTGAAGGTGATCGCCCCTTTGATGCGATCGACAAACGTCACCTCGCCTTGCTGGGGAGAGCGAAAGCGCACGACATACGGCTGATCCTCCGGCTGATCTGCCCGCTCGCGGCAGGTGCCGTCGTACTTGGGCTTGCGCCCCTCCTCCTGGGCCTTTTTACGCTTCTCCTCCAACTCCTCCGGAGTACAGTAGCAGCGGTAAGCCAGTCCCTTTTCGAGAAGCTCTTCGACTTTTTCACGGTAGAGGTCGAAACGTTCCGACTGGTAATACGGCCCTTCATCGTAGCTGAGTCCAAGCCATTCCATGGCATTGAGGATGGCATCTGTGGATTCCTGGGTGGACCGCGCCACGTCGGTATCCTCGATGCGCAGGACAAAGGTGCCTTTTTCCTTCCGTGCCAGCAGGTAGTTGAACAGTGCGGTTCGTGCGCCGCCGATATGGAGATACCCGGTCGGGCTGGGCGCGAAACGGACTCGCAGGTCAGACATAAGTCACTCCTTGAAATACGTTTTGTAACTGTCCAGCATGGGATCGCAACTCCCATGACAAGGGCCACTTTTCGCCATCCCTGGCCGTTCGATTGGCGCCCTCCCTGGCGCCAAACGCCCTTGTCATGGGAGTTGCGATCCCGCGAGGTGAATAGCTACTACGTTTTTTCATAAAAAAGGGCCGCCTCGTAAGTAAGCGACCCCGTCTTATATACTGCAAAACCCGCAATATGCCAAGGATTTTATAATCTCACCTGATCGCCGGGGGCTTATTCGACCACAAGCCCGGCATATCCCACGACCTCACGCCGGTCGCCGGTGACATCCCCGCTGTTGCCGTATCGCACCAGGGTGGCCTTTTTGGCTCCCAGGCGGTTGCAGGCGCTGAGCATGACCACTGTCGGCACGACACCGCACATGGTGATCCCCCGTTCGGCGACAACCCGGTAAAGCCCCACCGGGTCAAGGGCAAGAATCTGGTCGATGGCGGCCATGTCTTTTCGCTGCGCATCCTGCGCGGATTCGTAATGGGTCATATCCGAACTGGCCACCAGAAGAATCTCTCGACCATCTTCCCGAAGAACTTCGGCCATCTGTTCACCCAACCCGACCAGTTCATCGGGACGGGCATGGGACAGGCAGATGGAAACGATTCGGAGGGAAGGATTGAGATATTGAAGAAACGGGAGTTGAACCTCAAGGGAGTGCTCAAACCGATGTGCCGCTTCGTCTTCCTGCAGAAGATCGCAGGATTGAACAAGTCTCCGGCTCAGTTCGGCATCGATTTCACTGCGCCCCAGAGGGGTTTCCCAGGCTCTCCCCGGGTAGACGGCGGCTTGGTGCCCGGCACCCTGATGGTTGGGGCCCAGGATCACAACGGTCTCGGGAACATGAACACAGCTGAAAACGGCACCGGCAATCGCGCCGGAATAGACGTAGCCGGCATGAGGGGAAACAACGCCCGACGCATGCCGTTTATCCCCTTCCTGGACAAGGGACGCAACGGTTTCGCGCAGGGATTGTTCCTCA
>NPIE01002144.1_pt2 | contig 28038 bp, 26 predicted proteins | sample 8637661 | NCBI WGS metagenome assembly NPIE01 (sample SAMN07420842, study PRJNA396082) | bioreactor metagenome | isolation source: sample BA12 brine-fed electro-methanogenic bioreactor BA | place: Japan: Kochi | collected 2016-12-09 | reverse complement strand
CTGAATATTGGCTGAGTCAACTACTTAATCAGGTCCCCTTATGTCCTTCCTGATTGCAACGCCGGGCCGCGACAGCACCGAGCTGGCGGCTTCGCTGCGGCGCCTCGCGCCCGAGCTGGATCTGCGGGTCTGGCCCGATTGCGGTGATCGGTCAGAAATTCGATTCGTGCTTGCCTGGAATCCGCCGGAGCAACTTTTTTCCGAACTGCCGGGGCTGCGCGCGGTGTCCTCGCTGGGCGCCGGCGTCGACGGCCTGATCAATCGCCCCGACCTTGATCCTGCCGTGCAGATCGGGCGCCTCGCCGGCCCGCGACTGGCGGCTGATCTTGCCGCCTACCTGGTGGCGGTGACGGTTGAGCACTGGAAGCGACTCGACAACTTCCGCGACGACCAGCGCGCCGCTCGCTGGCACACGCGCCTGCCCCGCCCGACGCCGAGCATCGGCCTGCTCGGCACCGGCGTGATGGGCCGCAAGACGGCCGGCGCATTTCGCGCACTCGATCTGGAGGTGATCGGCTGGAACCGCAGCGGTGCCGCGGCTGAAGGCCTCGAAGTCCACTGCGGCCCGGACGGACTGCATCAGGTCGCAGCCCGGTCCGATGTGCTGATCAACCTGCTGCCGCTGACGCCTGATACCCGCGGCATGCTCGATGCCGCGCTGTTTCAGCAGATGCCGCAGGACTCGCTGCTGATCAACGTCGGCCGCGGTGCGCATCTGAACGAGCGCGACCTGCTGACGGCATTGGACAGCAATCAGCCCGGCCAGGCGGTACTCGATGTATTCGAGATCGAACCGCTGCCGCAATCGCATCCGTTCTGGACTCACCCGAACATCCGGACCACACCGCACTGTGCGGCGCTGAGCACGGCCGACGAGGTCGCGAGGATGGCGCTGGAGAGCTATCGGCGGGTGATCGCGGGTGAGCCGCCACTGGGCGAAGTCGACCGGGAAAGGGGCTATTAACCCGGATGTTTCATGAATTANNATTTTCCTCAGTCGGCCGTAATCACCGATACGCCACTTCTTCGGAAAATCCCTTGTGCGGCCAATATCCTGCGCGATCATCACGCGAATTCATGAAACATCCGGGTTAAAGCCCCCGGCCGAAACCCGGCCGGGGGCATTCGAAGTGATCAGCGCTTGACGAACCTCAGCGTCATCCGATCGCTTTCGCCGATTGCGCGCCATGCGTCCTGCTCGTCTTCCGGCACGTTGCGCAGTGACGGCGGCAGGTTCCACACGCCCTCGGGATGATCGGCGGTGTCGTTCGGGTTGGCATTGATCTCGCTGGCCTCAAGCAGTCGGAAACCCTGCGATTCGGCCATTGCCACGACCCAGCTCTGCTTGACATAGCCGGTGTACTGGCTGTCGTCAGCGTTCTCGGGCAGTCGATGCTGGACGATGCCGAGTACGCCGCCGCGCTTGAGTACCGCGTGGGCCGAAGCCAGCACGTCTGCGAACACCTCGTTGCGCTTCCAGCCGTGGACCGAACGGAAGCTGACCGCCAGGTCGGCCGAGCCCGGCTCACCCAACTCGGGCTGGCGCGGCGGATCCCAGGCAATGACCTCAACCGCGCCAAAACGCTGCTCATCGGCAACCCGCTGCATGAACGCGGCATGGATATCCTGGTAGAACGCCGGGGTGGCTTCGCTTTCCAGGTCGACATGCGCGGCAATCAGGCGACCGTCGGTCGCCGTCAGATACGGTCCGAGAATCTCGGTGTACCAGCCGCCACCCGGCGACAGCTCGACCACGCTCATGCCTGGTTCGATGCCGAAAAAGCGCAGCGTTTCATAGGGGTGACGGTACACGTCGCGCGCGCGCTCGGCCTCGGAACGGGCCGGATCATCGACCGCGGCGCGAAGCCGGTCGTCGGCCAGCGCGGTCGTTGCCAGCAGCGTCGCGACAAGCAGCAGCAGGGTCCGGTTCAGGTACTTCATTCAATGCTCTCCTCGGTCGGTGCCGGCAATCGCTGCGGGTCCACAGTGGACCGGTGCGAGGCCGGCAGGGTCAGTCGAAACAGTTCGTGGCCACTGTCGGCATATTTCTTCTCGAACGGCGACAGCGGATCGGTGCATTCAAACGATACCACCGCCGATGTCGCAATACCGCAGCACTGCGTCGCAATCGCGAACTCTTCGGCATAGATCGACCAGTTGCAGCGCAGCTCGATCCGACCGCCGAGCCGCAGCAGATCCGGAAACACCGGGTGGCCGTGCCAGCGTCGAGCCAGATGGGTCGATTTCGGCCAGGGATTGGGGTACAGCAGAAAATGCAGTTCGGGCCGGATGCCCTCGGCCAGCAGCAGGCGCCAGAAGTCTTCGGCCCGGGCGCGGAACAGGCGCACATTGCCCGGCAGCGAGCGTGGCGCTCGCGCCAGGCGATGCGCCGACTGATCGATGCCGACCACCTCGGCCGCCGGAAACCGCTCCGCCAGGCGCAGGCTCGACGCGCCGGTGCCGCAGCAGGAGTCGAGAATCAGTGCTCGATCGAGACGATGCCCGGACAGGAACTCGTCGAAGGCAGCGCGGCTGCCGGGATGGATCGGAGCCTGCCAGCGCGACGCACAATGGCGCTGAACCCGGGATTCCAGTCGAGGATGCGGCCCGGTCTGGCTGGACCGAACCCGGCGCGAGCGGCCGGCGGAGGGAATGGTGGGCCGTGAAGGACTCGAACCTTCAACCAACGGGTTAAAAGCCCGGTGCTCTACCACTTGAGCTAACGGCCCCGACCGTACAAGGACTGGTTGCAAGAGCGCGAATTATAGCGGAACCGCGATCGGTCGGTTAAACCCAGCCGGGTCGCGAAAATCCCCCCGGCGCAATCGGCCTCGCCAATGGCTCGCGCCGACATGTAGATACCGATCGCACAAGGCACCGCATAGAATGGCGGATCTGATCCAGCCTGAGGAACGACAGCATGGGGCACCGCCTCTCGAAGATCTACACCCGCACCGGCGACGACGGCACCACCGGCCTCGGCAACGGCGCCAGAACGCAGAAGGACAGCCTCCGGGTCGAGGCCTACGGCACCGTCGATGAACTCAACAGCGCGCTCGGCGTGGTGATCGCCGGAACTGCGGATGCCGACCTGTGCAGCGTGCTGCTCGATGTCCAGCACGATCTGTTCGATCTCGGTGGTGAGCTGTGCATTCCGGGCACCGAGTTGATCGGCGATCGGCATATCGAGCGGCTCGAGCGCGAACTCGACCGACTCAATGCCGAACTGCCGCCGCTGAAGGACTTCATCCTGCCCGGCGGCAGCCCGGTCGCGGCCCAGGCGCATCTGGCGCGAACGATCTGTCGCCGCGCCGAGCGGCGCGTGATCGCGCTGGCACGGCACGAGGAAGTCAACGAACCGGTGATCCGCTACCTGAATCGGCTATCGGACCTGATGTTCGTGGTCGCCCGAACCCTGGCACGCGCCTCGGGCGTCGGCGAGATTCTCTGGGACCATCACCGCGAACGCTGAGCCCGGCGAGAGCAAATCAGCGATTGGCCGCCAGCGATTCGGCACGTGCCAGGCGCTGCCGGTACTCCTCCCGGTCGCGCTCGCGCTGCGCTGTCGACAAGGCCTGCTCCAGGGCAGCACGTTCGGCGGAGGCGTTGGACAAGACTCGTTGCACCTCGGCGATCCTGCCGTAGATCTCGTGCAGATAGGGGGCCTTGCGCCGCGCCTCCTGATACAAGCGTAGCGCACGACGCGGATCATCGCCGGCCTGCGCTTCATCGCCCAGTTGCAACAGTGGATAGGGATCCCGATCGGGCAGACTCGCGATCCGCCGTTCGATCAGCTGCGCCTCCCGGGTCCGCCCGTCGGCGAGCAGCAAATCATACAGATTGCGCAATATGACCAGTCCACCCCCCAGGCTGTCCACGGCAAAGCGGTAAAACGCCTCGGCGCGCTCCCCATCTCCGGCACGCTGATGCAGCACAGCGAGGATGTTGTACAGCTCGGCATTGCGCGGATCATGCGCCAATCCATCCTGGGCCAGCCAATAGGCGCGATCGAGATCGCCCTGCGCCAATTCCTCGGCGGCCAGATTCTGGAACACCAGGCCGGCAAGCTGCTGCTCTTCAATCGATGTGCCCGGTAACGATCTGCCATCGTTGAAGAAATCAAGCACCAGCACCCTGGCTTTCACGGTCACCTCGCCCTGGTTCTGGATGATCTCGCGATCATACAGGCGGGTCTGGATATGATTGGAGCTGTAGATGACCGTATTTTCCGACGAATAGATCGGGCGCGAAAGATTCAGTCGCCAATTGGCCCGCACGCTGCCCAGTCGAGCCAGCGCGGTCGTGGCCAGCGTCAACGACATGCAATTGCCCTCTCCACGAACCAGCACGTCACGCGCGGTCAGTGTCTCGTCCTGATAGTGCACCGGCCCGAGCCGCGCTTGCAGATAATTGCTCAGCCGGCGATGCGGTGCAGTCTGGATGTTTTCGGGCGAATTGAAGTAGTTCAGGAAGTGCTGCTGTTGCTCCTCGGTCAGCACCAGCATGTCCTCGAAGGTCGGCAGTTCGGGACGGGCGCCAAACAGTTCAGCGCGTGGAACGGGAACATCGAGCAACTCGATCTGCTCGACCTGTGTCTCCACCACCACCGCGGCGCTGCTCTGCACCGAATCCGGCCCCAGCCCCGCACAGCCGGTGCCAATCAACAGCGTCACGACCAGCAGTGCGGCAACTTGCAGGCCGCGCCAGCCCGTGCTCGTCAAGCGAGCCGAGCAATGCAGCCTGCGAACTGGAGTGCATGATGCCATGGCCTGATTCTCGCGCCGGGGAACGCGTAAGTCAACCCGACTCCCGTCCGGCGCGACCGGCCGCCCCGGCAGCGGACCGGCAGCGCTCAGCGCACGATGTGCATTTCCTCGATCAGGCTCCGGGCACCGTCGAGCTTGTCCATCACCCACAACATGTAGCGCGTGTCGACATGAATGCTGCGCGAGGTGCGCGGATCGAAGTCCCAGTCGGAGTTGACGCTTTCAATCGTGCCATCGAACAACAGGCCGACCAGTTCGCCGCGCGCATTGAGCGTCGCCGAGCCGGAGTTGCCGCCGGTCGTGTCGACATCGGACATGAAGTTGACCGGTACCGAACCGATGCTGTCGAGTGCATAGCTGCCATGATCGGCCGCACGGATCAACTCGAGTTGACGCGGCGGCGCATCGAACGGCGTCACACCGGTGTCTTTTTCGACAATGCCGGCAAGGGTCGTGAATGGCAGGTAGGCCAGGCCGTCCCTGGGTGAGCCACCCATCACCGAGCCATAGGTGACACGCAATGTGCCGTTGGCATCTGGATACGCGGCAAGGCCCTGGGCTTGCTGCCAGGCGATGATGGCGCGCATGTACTCCGGCCGCAGCACCTGCATCCGACCGGCACGGTCCTTGGCGGCCTGTTCCTGCGCCATCGTGTGATCGTACAGTGCCACCGCCAGCTTGATGAACGGATCATCACTGGCCTCGAACCAGGCTACATCCTTGTCCATCAATCCGAGCCGGTAGTCCATCTCGCCGAGCCGGGTGCCGGCATAGATCGCATCCAGCGTGGCCGCGACCGGCTCACGACTCCCGCGCTCGGGCAATGCCAGGGCCGCATCCAGCGCCGGCACGCGCGCACTGGCGGGCGCATCCAGATACTGCTCGAGGAAAAACATCCAGACCGCGCGATCTACCGCCGGATCGAAGCGCCGCTCCAGCGCCTGCAGCCCCTGTTGGAAAAATGCCATGTCGCGTTGCTGGAAGCCCGATTCTCGCTCGGCATCCGGCTTGCGCTTCTCGTGGGCCAGGCGATACAGACGCTGCGCCGTCGCCAGCAGGCTGGAACGGGTGGCATTGTCGTAATACCAGGCAGCACGCGCGGCCTGCGCATTTTCCAGGCTCAAGGCATCGAGCCGGGCCAGGGTTTCGGCAAAGCCCGCATCCGGCGCCTCGGCAGCGACCCAGTCACCCAGCGCCGCTTCGCGCTCACGCCTGCGATCGACCAGGCCTGCGCGCCGCGCCCCTTCGATCTGGCCGCCGAGATTCTTCATCGCATTGTTGAGCCCGGCCAGCAGACTCTCGTACTTGATGCGTGCATCCGAGCCCTCGGCCGCAGCCTGCTCGATGGTCCGGATCCAGCCTTCGAGCATCCCGATGCGATTCGGATAGCGCCAGCCAAAGGTGTCCTCGACCTCGACCAGCCGGGCATAGCGCTGGGTCGAACCCGGATAGCCGGCCAGCATGACGAAATCACCCTCGTCGAGACCAGCCGAAGAAACCTTCAGAAAATGCCTGGGCTTGAACGGAACATTGGATGTTGCATACGCGGCGCTGTTGCCCTGTGCGTCGACATAGGCCCGATAGAATGCAAAGTCGCCCGTGTGCCGCGGCCACATCCAGTTGTCGATATCGCCACCGTAGCGGCCGACATTGTCACCGGGCGCGTAGGCCAGGCGCACATCCTGGATCTCGAGCCGGTCGATCAGCTTGTACTGCAGACCGCCAAAGAAACTCGACACCTGGCAGCGGTGACCGGCCTGCTGTTCACACTCGGCAATGATTTCCTTCCGACGCGCGTCAATCGCGGCAAATACCGCTGCGCCATCCATCTCGGTGTGCAGGTCCTGGCGCACGCGCTCGGTCACATCCTCGACACCGACCGTCACGTAAACCCGCGTACCGGGCGCGGCCGGCAACTCGGAATGACGATCGACGGCCAGAAAACCATTGGCCAGATAGTTGTTCTCGGCCGTGGAATTGAACTGGATCGAGCCCCGCGCGCAGTGATGGTTGGTCACCACCAGCCCTTCTGGCGAGACAAAGCTGGCGGTGCAGCCACCCAGTGAAATCACTGCCCCCATCGGAAATGCAGTCAGATCGGTCAATGTCTCGGGATCCAGTTCCAATCCGGTCGCGCGCAGGGCGTTGGCGATTTCCGGCAATTGATCGGGCGTCCACATGCCTTCCCTGGCTTCGCTACCCACACCGGTTCCGAGCAGCGCAATCGCAACCACAAGCGCGGCCAGAAGTACAGCTCTGTTCATCTTGATCTCCAAATCAATTGCCTATCCAGACGCGACGCAATGCGTCGTGCCACATGGAATCGAATACCGGACAGAAGCCGGCCCCGGATCAGGGACCCCGATTGCAACGACCCGCTTTCAAGCAGTTGACAGCAACCCACCGACCCGGGTGCCCTACCCGCCCTGCTGCTCGATTTTCTCGCGCTGCTTGCGCGCCGCCTCCAGCACCTCGTCCTCGACCGCTCGGGCGCGCTCCAGCGCGCGCTGCTGGCTGTCGAACAAACCGGCATCCGAAGCATCGTCTGAGTGATTTCCTGAACGGTCTCGCGGCGCCTCGGTGCAGGCGGCCAGGCCGACTGCCAGCAGCAGCACCAACGCGATCCTTGATTGTTTCATCGTAGCTGTCCTGAGCGGCGCCAGACGTGGCGATTGCTCGACTATGCCACGCGCATGCCGGGAGAGCAACGGGGCTAGTCGTACAAGGTCCCTGCACTGGGCGTCAAGCGTGACCGGCCCGATGCGCGGCCGGCCGGGAATCAGGTCATAATCGAACCCGCGTTCAAACCGTTCCGGACATGGCTCGAGTACTCGTCATCAGACACGTCGCGGCCGAACCGCTCGGACTGCTCGACCCCATGCTGCGCGAGCGCGGGCATCGAATCCGCCACGTCAATTTCGCCCGCCACCCCGAGGCCCGGCCCGCGCTGGACCGTTACCACGCGCTGATCATCCTGGGCGGGTCGATGCAGCTCGACCAGACTGATCGGCACCCGCATCTGCTGACTGAATGCCGACTGATCGAACAGGCGCTGGCCGCGGACAAACCGGTGCTGGGAATCTGTCTTGGAGCGCAGTTGCTGGCCCATGTCGGCGGTGCCCGGGTCGGTCCGGCGGCCTGTCCGGAAATCGGCTGGTACGACATCCATCCCACAGCGGCAACGGCCGACGATCCGGTGCTTGCGCCGCTGACCAAGCCGCATCCGGTCTACCAATGGCATCACTGGAGCTTCGACTGTCCGGCCTCGGCAACCCGGCTCGCCGAGCACCCGGAATCGGGCTGCCAGGCTTTCCGCATCGGCCAGAGCGCCTGGGGCTTCCAGTTTCATCTCGAACTCGACCAGCAACTGATTCATCGCTGGCTCACCCTCCCGTTCTACCGCGAAGATCTGGCACGCTCCGGCCTGAACCGCAGCCCCGAAGCGATCCGCCAGGACACCGAACGCCACTTGCCGCGCACGCTCGAACTGGCCGACCGGGTGTTCAGTCAATGGCTGGACCGGCTCGGCAGTCCGTCACGCAAACTCGTCCTCGGCTCGCGTTGAGCTGCGGCGTGCTATCCGGACAGCCCTGAACGATCGGGCAGCGATTCGGTTCGAAATCAGCCCAGAATCACCAGCGCCACGGCGATGAAGTGACTGATGCTGCCGCCGAGCACGAACAGGTGCCAGACCGCGTGCGCATGCGGCCAGCGCTCGAGGTGATAGAACCAGGTGCCGGCGGTATACAGCACACTGCCCACAATCAACCAGAGCAACGTGGCCGGACGGACTGCCTGATACAGCGGAACGGCCGCGACGATGACCAGCCAACCCATGCCAATGTAGATCGCGGTCGACAGGCGCTTGAAGCGTCCGGTAAAGAACAGCTTGAACACGATGCCGGCCACAGCCAGCGCCCAGATCACGCCGAACACGGACCAGCCCCAGACGCCGCGAACGGCAACGATCGTGAACGGCGTATAGGTGCCTGCGATCAGCAGGTAGATCGCGCTGTGGTCCAGCACCTTCAGGCGCGCCCGCGCACGAGGCGCATGCGCTGCGTGGTAGAGCGTGGAGGCCGCGTACAGCAACAGCAGCGTGGCCACGAACACCGCGACCGAGACCACCTCCCGCACTTCGCCACCCCGCACCGCCTGCAGGATCAATCACGCCCCGCCGGCCAATGACAGCATCACGCCCAGCGCATGGGTCAGGACATTGCCCAACTCGCCGACAGGCGGGCGCAGAAAGGCATGTCTCGCGCGATTGCTTGATGTCATCACGGCCATACGAATGTCAAAGGAGTGCGACCCGCAGCCGGCAGATCGGGGAACGAGATCGAAGATATTCTCCACGTTGCCGCAGCCGAGCAACTGAACTGCAGCCAATTCCTCACCGGTAACCAGCGCCAGGCCCGCCTGGCCGACACCATCGGATTGTCGCTGGTTTTCTATCAACCTGCCTGAAATATGGCCAATCGATCGAATTATTTTCCTTGGCGCGCTCGCGAGCGGCGGTAGAAAACGATCGCGCCAACAATCGTCAGCACTGGATAGTAGAACGTCAAGCCTGCCATCAGACCCAGATACAGGACCATGAAAAGCAGGTTGCCATTCGCACCCCAACTATCGGCGAACCGAAAGCACGGCACAAGCACGATCAGCGGCCCGAAAAACAGCGCGTACCAACGAATCCGCTTCCAGAACAGCGCAACTGAAAAAACGAGCACCATCCCGAGAGCCGGCCAGAAAGTGCCGAAAAGTTGCCACATGCAATCTATTCCCGTGACTCTGCCCTACAGTATCAGACTGTCGAGCTGAGTGCCTCCTCAGCGAATGCGATCGAATCAGCGACCAGGCGTGATCGCAGCGCCACGACATCGCAGAGCGAAGAAGATCGCCGAGGAATGGGTCGGGCAAAATGACTGAGTTGCATAAATCGAGACCTGATACCCCTTCGACACTGCGTCGTCCATGCCTGCTACTCCATGCGATCGAGGCTGCTGTGGCGGTCCGACCCGATCATCGCATCAGACGGAGACAAGTATACTGCCCCCTGAATCCACGCATCCGAACATGAAGAAAGGCAGGGCGCGCGGCTGTTGCAAACCGGTCGAATGGAGTCGGGACAGGCGAGAAAGAATCGCCACAGGCGCACTTCGCCTATTGACGGGGCTGGGCTAATGGGTGGCTGGGCTAATGGGTGACCCCTTCGATTTTGCATCGGATCCACGCCCCCCGCTCACCATCAGGCAACACCGCTCCCCGCTGAGAGTTTCGTGCAACGCACTGGACTCGCCGGCAGCGTTAAACCGGCCGGTCTGACGCCGCCAGCATTACCGGATGCTCGAAGTCATCGACTGGCCGGAATGCCTGGATTGAATCTGTGGTGTGGAATCTGTGGTATGTGATCGCCAGGCCAATGGCTGAGTCATCTACGTAATCAGGCAGGTGTTACTACACTAGCCGCTGACCAGGCGCACGGAATCGAACAATACCTCGACATGCGGGAGGCTTGCTGCATAGTAATGCGTCGCGGGAGCACTGAAAGTCATGAAATGAAGATTGCCTTCGGGGGTTATCGCGCCCTGTGCCAGGCCCTTGAACTCCAGGCCATTTTCGTTGAAGAATCGAAATTCGAACCTGAACCCTGGCAGGGTGCCGAAAGGTGAAGGTCGCAGATTCATGTATTCGGCACGCCCCGCTCCAGTTCGAGTCAACGTTGCCACGTAGAGCTCGGCAACTTCGGTAGCCCTCAACTCCGAGCGGAAAATCGGCGGATTATCGCCATCAAGCTTGATGAGTGGTTTTTGATCTTCGATTCCAGCGTACAACACAAGAGAATCCAGTCCGATTCCATTCAGCGTCCATCTTTCTTCGGAACCCGAACTGACCCGATTCCATGTCCGGTCCGGCGTTACACTGTACGCTCGGTGCACCACATAACGGGAATCCACGGCGCTGTAATACGCACACCCCCCCAACAGCAGGACCAGCACTATAAAAAGCGACATGACTCTCATGGACTCAGCTCCTTCATATAGGACTTGATCATCGCGTAATCCGTAGGGCTATCGGATTTCTCGAGATACGTCTCCAGACTGGCATACGCCTGCGCATGCTCGCCAAGCGACCAATGGATCAATCCCAGTGAACGGTACATGTCCACAGGCACGTTAACCAGGTCGATACACCTGGCATAGTGCTCTCGGGCCAACTCGAGGTCACCCGGTCCACCGCGAAGCCGGTAAAACTCTCCATTGAGATAATCCATTATTCCTTGGTCGGCCCCTCCTGCCGCGATTCGGTCGAGAAGGATCCTGGACCGTTTGAATCTGCGTAGCTGAATATCATCCTGCAGCCATCCCAGCCGATGTTTCAGCAAAATGTCTGCGAAGGAACTTTCTCCTTTCTCGGCTGCGTCGACTTCGGCAAAAGATGCCTGCCTCCGGAGCGTATTCATTCGTTCCTCAGAAGGCGGGTGCGACGCAAAGAATATCGGCACATCCTTTTTGTCGGCGGCTTCGCGCTCGGCAATCAGATTTTCCCAGACCACAGCCGCCTCGGATGCCGCATAACCCGCGTCGATCATCAGACCCAGGCCGTAGTCATCCGCTTCGCGCTCCTGTTCCCGACCATAGGCCATGATGTGGCCGACAGCCATCAGACCCATCGCGTCACCACCAATGCCATAGCCGGCAATAGCGGTCCCAACTTGCAGAAATGCCGTAAGATCCAGCGTTCTTTTTGTCGAAATCCAGCGTGAAAGGGAGTGCCTTCGAATGTAATGCCCGAGCTCATGCGCCAGCACAGTTGCAAGCTGAGCCTCATTCTCGACACGCAGCAGCAGACCGGTCCACACCGACATCATGCCGTTTGGTGCCATGGACGCGTTGAATTCCGGAATATCGAATATATACACCCGAACGTCAGAACAGTAGGCAGGAGACAACCTGCAGACGATGTCCTCAAGGTAACCCGTCAACTCGGGGTCATCGAGAATAGCGCCGGAACTCCGCAGGGATCGCTCGGCCTTGTCCATCTGCAACCAGAGCCCGGCCTCCGGAGTATGGAGTGACGGTTTCGCTCCCGGTGTAATATCTTCGAATTTCGGTGCCGCGCAGGCAGACAGCAGTAGAATCATCCCGAGCGCATACAGACGGGCGCAAGCAACACGCAGCATCAACGCCCTGAAGATAAGAACTCTATCGATGCTGTCCCCGGCAGCACGGGGCAACGAGCACAGACTCACAGTGGCGCTCCTTTCAGTAGTGCAGCGACCACCTTCTCGGCATTTTCCGGCTCGCGAAGATCTCCCGTTCCACTCTGCAGAATATTGAACCAGAGAAACCGACCCGTATTCAGGTCCACCAGCGAAGCAAAACCGACTTGCTGGCCGCCGGGCACTGCGACTCCCACAGCGCCTGCCAGAAGCATCACAGCGACTCTTCCGCCGCTGGTGAAACTATCACGCAAGTGCACGAACAACGCGTAATCGGCATCATGAATATCGCGCAGAGAAGTTGCCTCCTGTCCAAGCGTCCAGTCGAAGGATCCAGAGCGGCTTGGCAGAGCCAGGGCAGATTGATACTGATGCAGCAAAATCGCATTTCCGACCGCCGCGTGCAATTTCAGTAACTGCGTTACAGAATCCTCGATTGGTCTTGCTTCCAGCTCCATCTCCGGCATGTAGAATTCGGTATTCCTCATCGTTAGCGCGCCCGACAAGGCGGCCCTCACGTTTTCAATACCCTGTCGCGTCCATTCAGCATTGACTTCCCGCAGGCCAGAAGCTGAAAGCAGGCTCAACTCCACATCAAGCGGCATGACCAGTATCCTTTTACCCGGCTGCGCTTCCGGCACATCGGAGGCAACATTTGCCTTGGTGGCAATACATCCGGATAAGAACAGAACGCCGAGCACCAATACGGCAATTCTCACCATTTGATTCTCCCTATTTTCAGGTACGGGGACCAAAAGCGCTGGATTATGCTCCGCACCACTACTGCCAACTCCCGACCACCCACGCAGACAGCTTCGACCAACCGGGGCCCGGCCGACCTGCCAAAGACAACGGGAGCACCGGCAATACCAAATCACCATGAGCAAGAATATTGCAAGATTATCGGAGTGTCAAGAAGACGGCCAGCAAAATCTTGCGCGCATGCTGGTCACCCATTTCGCCCATAGATCTGGCTAGTGGGCCACGCGGATAGTTCGGTAAGGCTCACAGCCTCTGTGCCGGTGCGAATCAAGGCGCCTTTCGCAGGGAATGGGCGCTCCCTTACCAAGTTGCTGAAAGAATCAGAATACTGCCGGCCCCCGACGACACCTGATTCCCGAGCTGTCAGTCACTAAGCACTTCCAATTTCAGCAGGATTTGCCGCGGCTTTGGTGTAAGCCGTCCCGAAATGGCGCACATGAAATCGCGATCGCCCATCAGCACGCCTGGAGCCAGAAATGACGCACGGCCAGACCCCTTCGACTTCGACTCTGGACCCCTTCGACTGTGCCGCCCGTCCGCATCGCTCTGGCCAAGGAATTAGCGTTCGCCTCTGAGTAGCGAATCGACGCCGCGGCGGCCAAGTGCCGCAACCGATGAATCGTGATGCAGCACCCGGCTCCGGGCGTCAGCTCAGTCCGCGTCGAACTGGGAGATCTGGTGCAGTCGGATGGCGGCGGAGAACGGCTCGCGGCGATCAAACTGCACCGGGCCCGCGTCATTTCGGGCGGCACGAATCGCGCTTCCCTGCCAGGCGTGCAAATGGTCGACGACCAGGGCCGGCAACGCAGCGTCTGCCGCATCGAGCGAGATGTCCACCGCTCGCACCGTGCCTCGAACCGTCACATGCTGGCCCCTCGCATACGTGCCCGCCTCCAGCGTCGGATGGCATGCGGCGAACCCGCCCAGCGACTCCGCGGCGCCGCGGGGGTGAGCATGGCGATCCAGCGGCAAGGCGTCCACCTCCAGGCAGCGCAGCTCGCCAATCGCGAACGCGCCGCGAACGCTGCCGCCCCAGAGTGCAGGGACATCGGATCGCGGCGCCTCCATCCATTCGACAAATGATGTTTCCGCGACGTCGTCGGTCGACAAATCGGCAGGAACGCTCGCGCAGCCGCTCAACAACAGGGCCGGAATGAAGGTGGCTAAGGCAGATCGTCCATAGTTCGTCATTGGTGCACTCCTGATTGACGCGCTCCTCGGGACTTTGCGGACTCTGGCGCCGCGGGTGTTCAAAGCACTGCTTCCACCATCGCCGCCCCGGTCCGGATGAATCACATGCGGTTCATGCAGCCTGCGCAACAGGCTTGACTCTAGCGCAAAGGCGCTGGCCGGTCAATCTCCTTGAATCGCATTCCTCTGAATCGCAGGTCGCCGCTATCACGCAAGGAGCTGCGGAGCACAGCGCACGTTACCCTCGCGCATGAAACAAGACCCGACCCCAGGATTCTTCTCACAACAGCGCCAATAGAATGCCCAGCCACCCCGCAATTCGAAAAACGACCATCGAAGCCACACCTGTTTCCTACCGAATGTAAAGTCTACCGAATTCCCGATTCATGGCGAAGCCCGGCTCGAGACAACTCGCTCACGACTTATTCAAAACGCATGATTCAACCCCGCGAGCGGCAGACCGATCTCTGCCGGTCCGATCTTCGTCGATTGGGCTGGCGCGGCTCTGGCATAAACGTCGTTAATTCGCTTTCCGAACCACACATAAAATCATGATTGCCCATCAGCACGCCTACAGTCAGAAACGACACAAAGCCAGATTTGTCCGACTCGACTTTAGAAATAACGCACTGCCGGACTTGAACCGTTCAACTTTGGCCCTCTCGATCCTCGAGGGTCTGCAATCCTGGACTGCCTAGGCCCCGACTGTATCAATTTAGCGTTACACTTCGCAGCTTATGAATCTGACCATCGACAACGCGCGCCTCGACCAGAAGATTACCACTCAGAGCAAACACTCTTCCTTCAATGAAAGCCAGACGAGCGTTGCCGTACCAATCATCACAACTGTAGTTTTCTACGCAATCTTCCCCTGGCGCTGCAGGATGTTGCATATCCAAAATACCTAGCGGCTTCAAATTGTTCCCATCGGCAAGCAGTAAGACGAAATGTGACAGAAAACGGAAATCCTCCCATAATTCTTCATTACGATCTTCGCTTCGCGGAACGCCGGGCAGCCCCATGATCAGGTTTCCATCGCCTGTTCGGCCCCAATTGAACGCATGACTGCGATCTTCGGAGCTGTCGTGAGACTCGACCACGGCGGTTGAAACCCGATCAGGCGAACGCGGGTCGAGCACCGACATCGACCACTTACCCGCAACACCACGTCCAGAAACAAAAATCTGACCATCGAGCACTTCGATCCGATCGACTGACTGATCCAGAATGACTCTCTCGGGGACCGATTCAAGCAAGGATAGAACAACAAACTCAGTCTGTTCCATCGGCACGGTCGGATCGTTGACCATCAAGCTATGCTCCCCGATCAGAACGTGATGATCGGCTACCCGGATCGTACGGTGATTATGGCTGACATCCAAAGTAGCAGTCTGAATTCGCGGATTACGTGCTTCAGAAGCCTCGCCGCTAAATTGATCCAACGGTATCTGATGAACACCCAACAGGCGCGCGTCGGGGTCAGGCAGCAGCTCAGTGACCGTGACCAACCCGTCACCAATTTCTCGAAAACTGAATTGATTGCCCCGCTCGCCCGAAATAAAAACAGCCCCGACCGATTCGCTATCATCAAGCGGCAATCGATAGATCAGCGTTTCCGACATGCCTTGCAACTTGGGGTCCGTGCGTGCGCGCCATGACCAGGGCGAAGCCCCTTCGACAAGATATGCCTCATCTTTCCATGTATCCATTGCAACGTACGCAGCAGTCCTGCTGACATACAATTCAGACCAATATTCTGCAATGAGACCTGTTGCTGCACAATCCAACGAACCGGCGAGCATGGCTTCGACTTCGCACAGCAACGTAGCATGGATGACAGGATCTGAGATTGGCACCAAGGGCAGCAGCACGTCCCCTACATCGATCAGGGGCTGCCATTCATCTGGAGTCAGCTCCTCGGAGCGGATATCAAGCGAACGCCATAGCGGCCACTCCCATGAAGCTCCGGGGCTCAAGCCGACGCTCACCTGGAAGAGCGCCCGGTCGCCAATCAGACGAAGTCCGTAATTGCTACCGCTGTAATAGTCCTCCGACTGAATTTCGATATGGGCAGCCGGCGTGAGGTTTCCCCCTGAGCCCATGCGATATAACTGCAGCCCGGTCACGGACCGACCGAAATCGAAGCTCAAGACCGCAGCCCCTTGCTCAAATACCAGTAACTCGTCGTACCAGACTTCCTGGCCTTTAGCAGACTCAGTAAGCGACACTGACTGCTCCAGCTCAAGCGTCGGACCATCGCGACTGTCGATGCGGATGCGAAATATCTCGTCGCCCCTTAGCACCAGCAAATGATCACCGCGACGCTTGAGCAAACCGCCTTCATCAATGCCGCTGGTCTGGACATTGGTGATGATATCCTCCGGCATAATTCGACTACCGGTCACAACAACGCAGTCGAGGTCAACATCCTCCTCCAACTCGATGGCATCAGCATCTGGATCGGAATCAGACTCCAACTCAGACTCGCCTTCCGGTTTATTGTTGGAAGCATTCAGAGAAATGCACCCATAGCCCGAGAAGGCGCCTGAGGATCGGGCCAGCCGTTGCGCCAGACTTTGGTTGGCCGCAAGCCATTGATCAAGCTCTGTTACCGACTTTGCAGCCTGTATTCTCTCGAAGCGGACGCCAGCCAGCCGGTCCGAATCACGCTCGCCGTGCACAACGGCACATCCGCCAACGATCAGCAGAAATCCTGGTATGCCCAGCAGCCATATCAACGTTGAAACTGAAGGTTTACCCAAAACTTTTCCCCCGTCATGCTGATAAGAAAACATCAGAGATGCACATCTCGTCGCGAGCACAAAACCCAACTTGACGCCGTCGACTTTTCTCAACCAGAAATGACGCAAGACTAGACCCTTTCGACTTTCTGTTCAACCAGGCGGACCAGGGCCAGCGCGGTCATCGGTTTAGCGACGCTGCCGATGCGGAACTTGGTCTGGGCCGGATCGACCGGCACCTGTTGTTCGATGTCCGCGAGTCCGTAGCCGCGTGACCACACGATCCGCCCGTGTCGGCCGATTGAAATCGCCAGCCCCGGTGCACCGCTGGATTCTGCGAACTGCTCGAGCATCCGCTCGGCCTCGGCGCTTACTGCGAGCGTGTCACGGGCGAGAGCCGGCTGCGCCGACAGCAGTGTGATTGCGGCCCAGTAGACGACGGATCGGAAGGGTCGAGCTCCAAGCATGTCGGGGGCCTTGGGTGTGATGCGCGAGCGCAAGCGTGGGCGTATACGAGCGTATGGGGTATCCCTTTAGCTCCACAGAGTTCAATTTTCGGATTGCCTGGGCGCTTCTACGATTTTCCCGTAAGTCACTGGTTCCGTTATGACGGCCTGCTGGAGCAATCGATAAAACAGTAGTCCTCGGGATCGAGAAGTCCGGCGATTGAATCGAAATACGAATTCGTCAAGGTAGTAGTCCAATTGGCTCGGTTGGACAGCCCCATGGTGAGTGCCCATCATCCAGCGCTGCAGCAATGCGGCGACCCGATGGACGCCCGGCATCGGTTCATGAGCGGGCGTGTTGGACCCAATATGGACCGTGCGACGGTGTCCATATCCGGCATTGTCCAGTTTTCTATAGGCGGGAGATCCATCACTGTGAATAATCGCACCCGCACGAACAGACCCCTTGATAAAAGGTAGCAAGTGCGCATAGTCGCCTTTCGCGATTTGCTGAATCCGAATTCTGCCGAACCCTTTGGGTTGAAGCATTTCGACGGCGATGGCAACAAGCGCCTGTGTGGTTCCGCTCTTGCGGCCGACCGCAGAAACGGGCGTTTTCCGGTCGGAAAGAGCGAGGTAGGTCTCGTCGACTTCCACTTCTCCGTCAAGCAATTCCCTGCCAGGGCGCACCATGGCGCGTCGCAGTCTGTGCAGCATTGTCCAAGCGGTCTCGTAGCTCCCCAGCCCAAGCACACGCTGCAATCCCAACGCGCTGACGCCATGCTTTTGGTTGGTGATGTACCAGATGGCAGCAAACCAGACACAAAGCTCAGTGTGTGTCTTGTCGAAAATCGTCCCCGCCGTTACCGTGGTCTGGTGTCGGCATGCCGGGCAAATAAATCTGCCGCGACTGATGCGTTTGACTTCGCTTGCTGCGCCGCATTTCGGGCAGATCAGATCTGCGGGCCACCGCAGCTTTTCAAGGTAATCGCGGCATGCTTGCTCGGAGTGGAACCAGTCAAGGAATCGAATCCGGGTTGTTGGGTAATCCGTTCCGGCTATCGGATGTAAATTTGGCGCGCCCATGAGGCAATTTTGCCATCTGTGGAGCTAAAGGGATACCCCATTCTATTATACAGTATGCGGCCAGGATATTCAATTAAAACATAGAGATACGAGGATCTAGAGTGCGTGCACCTTGATTCCCACCCCGATTTCAGAAACCTCCCGCTCGGGACGAATCAGCGGAAAAAATGCCCATCGAATCGAGAATTCAACCTGATCGGGTTGATTCTTGCGTCTCTCAGCCGATGACGCGCACTGGATCGAGTGCGGGCAACAGCAGATGGGATTCAGCCGTCGCTACGCGCAACGAACCCTCGCTGAGCTCCGGGGGCGTTTGCTGGAGGTACTCCGCCCCACGGCAGACCGCCTGCTGGAAAGGGAGCCGGCGGCAGGGCTGACCGGGCATTCCAGGCGGCGGGGCCGCCCGGACGGGAGCGTTCGACTCAGCTCTCGAAGCCGTCGGAGAAGATTTCTTCCTGCACCACCACCGGCTCCTGGTTGAAGAACCAGCTGAAGTTGCTGGTCGAGCCCAGCTGCACGTTGGCCTGGGTCAGGCGGAGGTGGTTGTTGTTGCCGTTGATGATGGCACCGCTGACCGAGCAGAACGCAAAGCTGGTGCCGGTAACGTTGATGTTGATGTCGCAGCCGGCCTGGACGCCGTCGAATACCAGCACGGGACGGTAATCATCGGCGGTGCCGGAGGTACGGTCCAGTCCGGACATGCCCAAGCCCAGCGTCGTGACATCGTCGATGGCAAGCTGGCGCTGGTCTTCGTCAGTGAATGCGCCCTGCTGCATCACCGCCTCGCTGTTGGGAAAGCCCAGCGAACCGCCCACGGTGCGGTCGGCGTTGGCGGCGAAGCTGTCGCCTGGTGGCAGGTCGGCGAGGTTGCGGCTGTAGTTCGACGCATCGAACGGCGGCGTGGCGACGAAGGGATTGTTGATGCCGATGTTGAACCAGTGCAGGTTGATGTCATCGCCGCGGATATCGTCGGCCGAACCCTTGATGCCGTCCGAACCCGGATTGAGGTCGCGCACGCCGTTCGGCCCCGGATCGGTCTTGGTGTAATCGCGGTCGGCGGCCGGCAGCCCGGACTCGGTCGCTTCATTCGGATGCGCGAGCCCCAGGCAGTGACCCATCTCGTGGGTCAGCGTCGATTCGAAGTCGACCTGGCCACTGGGGATGTTGTTGTTGCCGCCGAGGAATACGTTCGGGCTGACGGCCTGGCGCTGGTTCCACAGCGCGATGCTGTTCTGCACCGAGACCTGCATCTCGTTGATGGCATCGCTGGACGGGTCGATGCAGACCCGCACCTGCAGGTCGCCGCCGGTGCCGAAATATCCGGTCGGGTGCGCGATCCGCTCCGGGTTGGGACCGTCGGCGAAGATGAAGGCGCCGGCCAGTGCTGTCGCGGGAAGACCGATCCCGGCTGCAAGGCCGAGAACAAGCTGCGAGCGGTTCATCGTGCACCTCCCGCCATCGCCCGGTCCATCAAATCATACCAGGCCCGCTGCAGATCCAGCAGAGCCGCGAGCCGCACATCGTCCGGGAAGTGCATCGACCAGGGTTCGAGCGAGACGACTTCCACACCGGTCGTTACCTGTCGCCGAGCGTCGAGTTGCAGAAAACGCGAGATTTCATCGTCGCTGACATGCCGCAGTTCGTTTTCAGCACGCCGCTGCACGTCCTCGTCCAGCGCGCGTGAATCGACGGCCGCGCGCGTCAGCTCGGCGGCGAGGCGCACATGACTGCCGGCCGGCAGCTGGTACTCGAAACGGCCCGGACGGGTCATGAATATCGGCCGCTCGACCGTCAGAAGATCGTTCGCTTCCAGCGTCATACGAAGGCTGTTATCGGCCTCGGCGATCAGTGTGAATTCACGTTCGTAGACCAGCGTCTGACCGAGCGCCATTGCCGGCAGCAGCGCCGAGGCTCCCAGCAGAACCAGCCCCAGACAACGGGCCGAAAGTGATGTATCTTGCGGAAGATGATGTGGCTTGGGCATCGCAGCCTCCTGACGGGAGTTCAGCTGCCCAAACTTTACCCGGTCTGCGTGAAACAAGCAAACCCCGCGTTGCGCGGGGTTGCGAGGTCGAGATGACGAGTAGTCGGGACGGCAGATGAGCGCCGGTCCCGGAAGCTTCGGCTAGTCGTGCCCGGCTGCTTCTTCGCCGGCAAATTCGGCGTTGATCCGCTCGAGAATTTCGGTGTGGTTTTCGGGCAGCCTGTGCACGATGCCGGCGTGACAGTCAATGCAGGTCTGGCCGCGTTCTTCCATCATCGCGTGCCGCCGCGAAACCGAACGGCCCTGCAGTTCGGCATTCATCGCCTCGACTTCATGGCAGCTGCGGCAATATTTCGAGTCGGTGCGCTTGAACTCACGCCAGGTCTTTTCGGCCATGTGGGCCCGGTTGGCGTCGAATTTTTCCTGAGTGTCGATCTTGCCCATCAGCTCGGGAATGATGTCCTTGGACACGATCATCTTCTTGATCGCCAGCTCGAAGAAGCCGTGCGGCAGATGGCAGTCCTTGCATTCGGCACGCACACCCGACGCGTTGCTGAAGTGGCTCGAAGCCTCGTATTCGGGCTTGATGAACAACTCGTGCGAGTGGCAGGCGTAGCAGAATTCGGTGCTGCTGGTCGCATGCAGGGTGTAGTCGATCGAGCCCAGTCCAACTGCACCGACACCGATCGCGAGGAAGCCGCCCAACGGGGTGCCGAGCAGCCATTTGCTTCTCGGCCGCTTCCACAGGCGGGACCACCAGACATTGTTCGAATCAGTCATTGCCTCTCCCTTGGCGCATCAGCGCCGGTTTCGGTCACGGTTCGAAATTTCGGTTCCAGTGTATCCCCCGGACCCTGCGGTAGCGTTTGATCCGCATCAAAACACCGCAGCATCGAGCCCCGGCCGCCGAATGCGATACCCTGCATGTTGCCGCCCAGAAATCAAGCGCTTTTGCTGCCGGAGCATCCGGATGTCGACCGAATTCCAGATCCTCCATCAGGACGATGCCATCTGCGCCGTCACCAAGCCCAGTGGACTGCTGGTGCACCGAACCGCGATTTCCACCGACCGGGTGTTCCTGGTCGACCTGCTGCGCGGCCGGATCGGGCGCCGGGTCTGGCCGGCGCATCGGCTGGATCGAGCCACTTCGGGGGTGCTGCTGTTCGCGCTCAGCGCGGATGCCGCGGCTGCGCTGGGCCGTCAGTTCGAATTGGGGAGGGTCGAGAAACGCTACCTGGCGCTGGCCCGTGGCTGGCTGCCCGACCAGGGCGAGATCGACCGCCCGTTACGCGATGGCCGTGGCAACAGCGCGCGCGAGCGCGAGGCATTGACCCGGTTTCGCTGTCTCGGCAGGAGCGAGCTGCCTGTAGCCGTGGCACCGCACGCAACCGCACGCTACAGCCTGGTCGAGGCTCGTCCCGAAACCGGCCGGACCCATCAGATCCGGCGCCATTTCAAGCATATCGCCCACCCCATCGTAGGCGACGTCAACCACGGCGACCGGCACCACAACCGCCTGTTTCGCGAGCGCTACGGCTGCCATCGACTTCTGCTGCATGCCAGCGGCCTGAGGTTCGAGCACCCGGAAAATGGGGCCATGCTGCGGCTCGAGGCCGCGCTTCCGCCTGATTTCGGCGCCGTGCTCAATGCACTCGGGCTGTCGTTGCCCGGCTGAGCGCGGGCGGGTGCCCAAGCGCGATGTGCGGCGTCAGCGCCTCGGCGCACTGGCATCAGCGACCGGCAGCGCCGCGACGCGCTCGGCCTCGATCGCGAAATAGAACCACCAGCCGGCTTCACCGTCCAGCACGTCCCGATCGTCGCCGGCCGCACAATTGCCGGCACCCCCGGGCAACAGCGCCGACAGCGGCTGACCGCCGATCAGCGGCACCTCCGGCGGGATCAGAATCTGGTCGGCGTCGGCCTCGCGGATAAAGCCACGCAGCAGCCCCGCCTCGATCCGGTTCGGTGCGGCCGGCGTGTACGAGCCGGCGATGGTTGCCTGCCGCAGATCAAGCACCAGACCATTCAGCGACTGCTGAGCGGACTGGGGCGAGTCGGTAAAGCAGGGTCCCACAATACTCGGCACCGGCGGCAGATAGCCGCTGATCGTGCCGGGCAGTTCCGCCCTGCACAAAGCGCTCTCGCGAGGCTCGAACGGCCGCGCCGGCGCGCTTCCGGCAGGCACGCAGACTGCGTTCGAAGCGGGCGCGGTGCAAACCCCCGCAACCTGGGCCAGTCGCCCTTGCAGCGGCGGCGCGAAGGGCTCCATCAACAGCAGCGGACTGGCATCGAGAAAGCCGTCGCCGTCGTCGTCGGAATTGATGCTGGCGTCGATCTGATCGTTGAGGGCTGAAGTCACATCGGCGCAGATGATCACCAGCGCGAACAGGTGCGGATCACGCAATTCCAGCCGGCTCAGCCTGAGCGTATCCGGGGCGAAGGTTTCCAGGCCGTCCTCGAACAAGCGCTCGACCGGCAGCTCCTGGGCCTCGACTCGTTCGGTCAGCGCCAAACCGAGCAAAAGGCTCGGCACGAGGAACCAACGCACGGCGACGTCTTTGATCGGCATTTTTCTGTCCTTGATCAGGCGCCCGGAATGGTCTGCACCCAGGACGGTGGTCGCAATGGTAACCCGGCCGTTCCGCCGGGTTCGGATGCAGCATGGATTCGGCATAGAATCCAACGATGTACAAGCTGCGCCATCTGGCCCGGATCGCAATCCAGGGCTTCGACGACATGGTCCCTGCCGTTCGCCGGGCTTTCAACGCCAGCCGCGACGACGACCGGCTCGACCGGGTCTTCGGTCCTTATCCGCGGCTCACGATCCTCGGTCTGCTGGCGGAAGCACTGTTGCTGGGCGATCTGCTCGGCCGCACCGACGCGCTGCGCACGCTGGCCGAATATGTCCATCTTCCGGCCTTTCTGCTGGCGGTCGCCTACGCCCTGCTGTTCCGGCGCTACCTGTTCCAAAGCGGCGAGGCCCGCACCGATGACTTTCCCTGGCTGATTGCATCGCTGCTGCCGCCGGTGTTGGTGCTGGTGCTTCTGGATTTCCTTCAACGCTGCCTTCACGGCGGCGCCGATCCCTTGCCGAACGCGCCGTTCTGGACCACGCTGGTGACCACGCTCGACAGTCTGGCGTCTTCGCTGTCGGTGGCGGCAGCGGTTGCGATCGCGGTGGCGGCGCTTTGCTATAGCCGGAACTGGGGCCGAGCCTTGGCGTCCCTGACCCGGCGGCTGATCCTGTTCAAGGTGACGGTGTTCGTGATGGTATTACTGCTGATCGAAATTGGCATCGTCGGACCGATTGTCGCCGCTTTGCTCAATGGCGTGTTCGGCATCCGGGTCCCCGATTGGCTTGGCGAATCGATTGATCACCTGAGCCATGCCGTTCTGATGACGACGCTCTATCTGTTCATCATCGGCGCCAGCTGGACCGCCGCCAGGCAGAGCTTTGGCACACTCCTGAGTCAGGGTCATGCCAATATTCTCGCCAGCGTGGTCCAACTGGCGCGTGGCGCGAGTGAGCGGCAACCCGGACCACCCGACAATCACCAAGCTGCCGAAAAGGAATGAATTCATGACCGACTCGCGTTTGACTGACTGCCGCTCCGTGCGCATTGATCACCTTCAGGAACATGTCGCCGAACTGGTTCTGATCGGGCCCGGTCACGGCAACGCCATGGGTCCGGACTTCTGGCGCGAATTCCCGGCCGTGGTCGCCGAACTCCAGGCCGATGTGAGCCTGCGCTGCCTGGTATTACGCGGCGAAGGCAGCCATTTCTGCTATGGCCTGGACCTGCAGGGCATGGTCGGTGAGGTCGGGGCGATGCTGCAGGACGGTGCGGCCGGACGCGCCAGAATCATCGCTCAGGCGGCGAAGATGGTCGAGGGCGTCGATGCACTGGCGGCCGGCCGACTGCCGGTGGTCGCGGCCGTCGACGGCTGGTGCATCGGCGCCGGCATCGAGCTGATCGCCGCCTGCGATCTGCGCCTTGCCAGCCGGGCTGCGCAGTTCGCGCTGCGCGAGGTCAAGGTCGGCATGGTGCCCGATCTGGGCGGAATCGCCCGCCTGCCCCATCTTATCGGCGAAGGCTGGAGCCGCGAGCTGGCGCTGACCGGCGATGCCATCGACGCCGCCACGGCGCGCGAAATCGGCCTGGTCAATCATGTGCTCGACGACGGCGAAGCACTATTGGCGAAAGCGCGCGAGCTGGCCGACCGGATCGCCGCCAACCCGCCGCTGGTGGTGGCCGGCATCCGCCAGGTGATGAATGCACGGATCCACGGCAAGGTCCGCGACGGCAATCGCGAAGCCGCCACGCTGAACGGCATGCTGATGCAGTCGGAGGATTTTGCCGAAGCGATGCGCGCGTTCATGGAAAAACGCGCGCCGAAGTTCAGGGGGCGCTGAAAACAGGCCGGGATTGCAAAAGACGGAATGGCGAGCCGACGGAATGGCGAGCCTGTCCAGACCAGTGCTCACGCGAAGTTCGCGTGAGCACCAGCCTCGCTCAGTCCGATTGAATGATGACCTGAGCAGACCACATGCCGTGGTGAGCAATCCACGTATTCAAATGATCATTCCACCGCCGGCATCGGAACCACGTAATTCGATGGGTATTCGCGATGCTTGTCGGTGATCGCATCGGTGATCCCGAAATCCAGGAATACCGCGCTCGCCACAATTTTGGCGCCCACGGTACTGGGGATTGATCCGAAGGCCTCGCGGCCGTCCGAAGTCTCGCAATCAAACTTGAGCGGATCATCCGAGCGACGCACCGATACCGTGGTCGGGATTCGCGCATCCCAGGCCCCTCGTTTGTTGTTGAGCTTGCAGTACCCGTTCGAGCCATCACTGAAGGAAAGCGCGATCGGAGTCATTGCATCGTTGGTCAATGATGCGCATCCGGCCGTGGCCATGATGAACGCAATCGAAATTAGCTTCTTCATCGTTGTCAGTCCCTTTTAAGTAGTCACTCCCAAACCAGCGTCCACCACCCGCTGCCCTCTCAGGCTGCGGGTCTTTCGAGCCCTGGTCACTATTTCCGACATGCTGACAATCCGAGAGACACGCAGAATCGATACCAGGCAGCGAGCGCCGATGGAAGCACTGGTTCCGGTACCGGATTCTTCGCAGATTCTGTCCCGACGCGAATTCGATCATCAAGCCAACACGCGGCGCCGTTAGTCTATCTCCAGGCCGCAGAATCCACAATGGGCACAATCGGCCCGTGGCTATTCTCCTTCAACAAGAGTTCTCGCCGGCGCACGGCTCAAAAAAACCTGCGACGCAGGGTGCCAACCACCCAAGCGGGCATCTTCGGCGCCCTTTCAACGGTCTGGATCCGCAATCGGCTCTCGCAAGCACTGATGTTCCCCGGCTCAGCAGGCTGCCGGCAGCCGACCCAGCACCGCGCGCGGGTAGGAGCCGAGGACCCGTACCATGCGCGCTTCGCCTTCGAGTTCAGCCAGGGCGGCCGCAAGGCCCGGGTCGGCGTAGTGCCCGTCGGCATCGATGAAGAACACGTAGTCCCAGCGGCCCTGGCGGCTGGGGCGGGATTCGATCCGGTTCATGTTGACGCCGTGCCGGGCCAGCGGCTCGATCAGCCGGAACAAGGCACCCGGCCCATCGGTGCCGGCGACCAGCAACGTGGTCTTGTCGTCGCCGGAGGCTTCCAGCAGCTTGCGCCCCAGCACCAGGAAGCGGGTGGTGTTGTCGACGTGATCCTCGATGTCGCCGAACAGCACCGGCACGCCGTAGACCTCGGCCGCATGGCGTCCGGCGATGGCTGCGGCATCGGACAGCGCGCGCACCCGGCGCACCGCCTCGGCGTTACTGGAAACCGCGATCAGCTCGGCATCCGGCAGATGCGCCTTGAGCCAGTGCTTGCACTGGGCCAGCGACTGGGCGTGGGCATAGACCCGCTCGATGCCGGCCAGCGCCTTCGCCGTGGTGATCAGGTGTTGATGAATCCGCAGCTCGACCTCGGCACAGATCGTGACCTCGGCATTGAGGAACATGTCCAGCGTGTGGCTGACCATGCCCTGGGATGAATTCTCGACCGGCACCACGCCGAAATCGGCGTCACCCGACTGGACCTGCAGGAACACCTCCTCGATCGAGGCCTGCGCGATCGCCTGGACCGAGTGACCGAACTGGCGATACACCGCCTGCTGGGTAAAGGTGCCCTCCGGCCCGAGGTAGGCGATCTTCATCGGCTCCTGCTGGGCCAGACAGGCCGACATGATCTCGCGGAACAGGCGCAGCATCACCGAGTCGTTCAAGGGTCCGCTGTTGCGCTCGATCACGCCGCGCAGCACCTGCGCCTCGCGCTCGGGCCGGTAGTAGTCGGCTGCACCCGAAAGCTCGCCCTTGGCGCCGCGCACTTCGGCCGCAAGGGCCGCCCGATCGCTGATCAGGCGCTGGATTTCGGCATCGAGCGCGTCGATGCGCTGCCGCACCTGCTTGAGTCCATCCTTATCCATGGCTGCGTTCGAACTCCTGCATCAACTCCACCAGCGCATCGACGGCACGGTCGTCCAGTGCATTGTAGAGGCTGGCACGCAAGCCGCCGACCGCGCGGTGCCCCTTCAGACCCGGCATGCCGGCCGCATCGGCCGCGGCGACGAAGCGTGCAGTCAGGGCCTCGTCGGCCAGACTGAACGGCACATTCATCACCGAGCGCGCGTCCGGGTCGACGCGGTTGCGGTAGAAGCCGGAACGGTCGATCGCGGCATACAGGCGATCCGCGCGCTCACGATTTCGCGCCTCGATGGCCTGCAGCCCGCCGACCGAATCGATCCAGTCGATCACCTCCGCGGCCACGAACCAGGCGAAGGTACACGGCGTGTTCTTCATCGAGCCGGACGCGTCCCAGGCCCGGTAATCGAGATACTGCGGCAGATCCTCGGGCACGCGCGCGAGCAGATCGCGCCGCACCAGCACCACGGTCAGCCCGGCCACGCCGAGGTTCTTCTGTGCCCCGGCATAGGCGAGCCCCAGGTCGGCATAGGGATACGGCCGCGACAGGAACTCGCTCGACAGATCGGCCGCCAGCGGCACGCCGCAGGCCGGCGGCGCCTGGAACTGCACGCCGTGGATGGTCTCGTTGCCGGTGTAGTGCAGATAGGCGCAGTCGGGCGGCAGGTGGCCAAGCTCCGGGATATCGCGATAGCCGCCATCGGCTGCGCTGGCCACCACCCGCGACTCGACGATGCGCGCGCTCTCAGTAAAGGCCTTCTCGCTCCAGTGGCCGGTCAGCATGAAGGCCGCGCTGCGACCGCGTGCAAGGTTCATCGGCAACATCGCGAACTGCAGATGCGCCCCGCCCTGCAGCAGCAGCACCGCGTGTTCCTCGCCGACCCCGGTCAGGCGGCGGATGCCCGCTTCGAGCCGCTCGGCCACTTCGGCAAAGCGCGCGCCGCGGTGCGAGACCTCGACGATCGAGGGCGTATGCGCAGCATCCAGCCCGAAGGCTTCGGCCACGCGCTCGCGCACCGGCCAGGGCAGCACTGACGGACCGGCCGAGAAGTTGTGAATGATGCTCATGCCTGACGCAACAGCTCGTTGACCGAAGTCCGCGCGCGGGTTTTCTGGTCGACCTGCTTGACGATGATTGCCGCATACAGGCTGTGGCTGCCGTCGGCGGCCGGCAGGCTGCCGGCAACCACCACCGAGCCGGCCGGAACCCGACCGGTCAGGATCTCGCCGGTGGCGCGGTTGTAGATCCGCGTGCTCTGGCCGATGAACACGCCCATGCCGATCACCGCGCCGCGCTCGACGATCACGCCCTCGACCACCTCGGAGCGCGCGCCGATAAAGCAGTTGTCCTCGATG
>NPIE01017298.1_pt1 | contig 28133 bp, 26 predicted proteins | sample 8637661 | NCBI WGS metagenome assembly NPIE01 (sample SAMN07420842, study PRJNA396082) | bioreactor metagenome | isolation source: sample BA12 brine-fed electro-methanogenic bioreactor BA | place: Japan: Kochi | collected 2016-12-09 | reverse complement strand
ATATTGAAAATTCCTCATCCCATCTTCCATTCTTCCCATCGTCTCCCAGTCTCCCCTTCCTTCTTCAGGAATGAAATCAATGATGCATGTAAAATGAGATTTTCACAATGGGCAATAAACAGCTATTGAATTATTTTACGAGACGAATTTGTAATTAGCTGTATTTAAGTCAGTTACCCCCCCCCGTAAAAATATTTGCTAAAACAGGGTTACCTTTTGATGCGAAACCGTATTAATGTACAGAGGATTAAACGCTGAGCTATACCCACTGGATCAATCTTCCCCATCTGCTTCCGGCGATAAGTCTAAACTGCCGGAATACCAAAACAGCGATCAGACTGCTGAACGGGCATGAAAATGCCCCCTTAAATTGATAATAGAATCTTTACATCGACTAAATGAAAAACCCAGGTAACAACGAAAGGAGGCAGAGGCAAAGCTAAGCATTTATGCAGCGTGGCCGGCTGATCATGAAAAAGAAAAGCAATTTGGGCTTTTCAAAGAATTCTTAATAATAATCCATTAAACTTACGCATTATGAAAAGATGTAATTATTTATTGCTTTTATTCCTACTAGCTTTTCTATTTCTAGGATGTGAGAAAAAAGAAGAAAAGTACAGTTGTGACGATATTGTGCATAATTGGACTGTTGAAAATCTGAAGACCCTTGAAGGATTATCCCGATCCGAATTAGCATTATTGCCATTTGAATACCAGCGTGCAGCAATAAGAGCATTTGCACCAGAAAAAAGGAGTGAAATATGGAATGAGAAAATGGATCTAGTACTTATGCAACAATGGGATGATGATGAATACTTATTAATGAAAGAGATGAAGAATCGCTTAAAGCCTGAATTTTTCGATCTCTCAAATATTGAGCAAACTCATCTATATTTGAATGATTGGTCTGTTCGAATGTTTGAAGAAACTAATATGGATTCTCTGAGTTTTGTGATTAGTTTTTTCTATATTGGTACCTGGGAAGAAATTGAATTACTTCTATACCCGGATGATACAGAAGGATCCGATTTAAAGAAGCCTGGAGGACAAAGAGTGCCTGACCCTCCGGGAGGTTGGGGAGTAGATTGCGATTGTTCATGGGATATCACTTGTTCTTTAATCAATATGGGAACTTGTGATAATGATAAATGTGATGGTACAGAGAGTGGTTGTAAACTATTGGGGTTGTATTCTTGTAATTACAGATGTACAGGTGAGGATCCTAGCCTTTAATAGATAAAAAGCAAGTAGCAAAATGGCAACGAGACAAATGAACAGATTATCTCATATTGCATGCCCGTATACATATTTTGCAATATTGGTTAATCTCGTTTTGCTACTTGCATTTTTTTCTTTTAAGGACCTTCAATATGTCATGTGGACCGGGGTTTGCTTATTGTTTCTTTCTTCATTCCTGGTTAAACCCGAACCGAGAATAAGCATATTGGCTGGATTATTTCTTTTAAGCACTTTTCCTTTTATAATCTTTACATATATCTTTCAATCACTGGAATATTTTGATGGCGTATCATGGGATAGTTTTTATGCCATCTTTCCTGTTCTTTTGATATTTCTAATTGCAACATTTATTAGTTTTCTATTAGGGTTCATACTACAAAAAACCATCAAAAACCAGCAATATAAGAAGTGGATAATCATATCCACAACAGCACTTGCATTTGCAATTCTCTCAGGGAGTGTTGGTTGGGCATATCAATTCAGCATAATAGGCATAATCTATTTTCTTTCAGCCTTTTTTAACAAAAATAGTAACTTGAGGTCCAAGGCTCTTTTCTTAATATTTTTATTAGCACCTTACCTATTACTTATTGGATCTATCATTATATATGACTCCTTAATTCATGTATATCCACTAGTGGGAATTCCATTATTGAGTGGTGTTTGTGGGTTTATTTGCCGCTATCTGTCAGGTAATCACAGGAAAACTCTTGGGTATGCTATTGCTACCGGCTATATCATATTGCTAATAATAGGCTATTGGGGAATGAAAAACTACTTGCAGTATGCGTTTTCTTTAAACGATAAGCCTTTTGTTAGTGAGATAATATTTGATTTATATAATTCTAACGACAATTCATTCACGAACAAAAAAACAGAGGGTAAAACTACTGTGATATATTTTCACACAAAGTCCTGCAGTGTTTGCTATAAAAAACTACCCGAGCTTGAATCACTCTATCAAGCGTTTAAGAGTGATACAACTGTTGCTATCATAGCAGCGTTCCTGCCATATAGTATTTATGAGGACTCCTCATTCATTTTTGAATTTTACCGAGAACATAATTATAATTATCCGCAATATATGGCATGGGAGCCAGCAAATATATATGAAGAAAGATTTAATATTGATGCCTATCCACACCTTACGATTATTGGTAAAGATGGCAACATTATTCATAACGGCTCATTCAACAATGACCCATTAATATTTGTAGATAATGCGGAATCCCTGGTTTTGAGCGACAGACAGGATTAGATTACACGTAGTGTCGAGCCTGTTGTTTATTCTGTTTCATATTTCAATTAGTCTCACAGTCTAAAAGTCTCCCTCTCCCCATCTCAAAGTCTCCCCGTCAGGTGCAAGGTTCAAGGTGCAGGGAGGTACGAGGTGCGGGGTACGAGGTACGGGGAGTGCCGATTTCTAAAATCACTTCAAATATCAGATATCCTTCTACGACATATTTGGCCGCAAACAAGACAAAATCATCATCCCACAAGGCCAGGAGCAAATACGAGTTGATGTTTCAAGCTATCCTGCCGGGGTGTATGTTGCATTACTTAAAAGTAAGGATGGAGTTATTGCCTGGGGGAAGTTTGTTAAATCCGGTAACCGGTAACCGAAATGGTTACATGGTTAAATGGCTACACGGTTACATGGCTAAATGGTTTCAGTGTTTCAGTGTTTCAGTGTTATAGGTTCGAGATACAGAGTCAGAAAACCACCTCACCCCCTGGCCCCCTCTCCTCAAGGAGAGGGGGAAAAGGGGGCCGGGGGATAAGGGGGTGAGGTGCGAGATCAATGGTTAACCAGATGGAAGTACTGAGTATTGAGTACTGAGATTTTATATCACTCTAAAGTCCAGAAGCCAGGAGCCAGAAGCCAGGAGCCAGGAACCAGTAGCTAGTAACCAGTACCCAGCAAAAAAAACAGCGCGGCTTTACCGGACCGCGCTGCTCAAACCAAAAACCAAATTCATGAAATAGATTTTTTGCACAATGTTTACTAACATGAAGTATGGTACGTAGAAATTGGATTAGCATCCGAAACAAAAGTATATCTAATTTCATGCCATAAGTGTTAACAACTGCTAATGAACGTTAAAAAAAGTTAAAGCAGCCTGCTGATCCGCCTCAAACCATAAATTTGTCAATGTGAATAAACGGGTGATCATATTCATTATCTTCCTGATGAGCCTGGCGGTTCTGGCCCTGGTAGGGGTGCAGGGTTACTGGGTGAAAAGTGCGATAAACCTGCGGCAGGCCAACTTTGTACGCTCGGTAAACGAGGCCGTCGACCGGGTGATCTTCCGCCTGGAAAAATCAGAACTGGCCGGCCGCCTGGAAGCCAGTATCGATTATTTCGAAGATACCCACCGCTATGTGCATCCCGATGATTCCCTCTACCTTGCGGTAAGCAGTGAATTCAACGGCATCGACAACCGGGATGAACTGGAAGATTTCTATTCGAAATACATCGAATCCGCCGAAAAGGAAACCCGGCAGTTGATCCGCGGAGGATTTCCCCTGATCGAAAGCCGGTTGTCGGAACGCCTGCTCGACTCCCTGCTCATGGACGAGCTCAATAAAAAAAGCATCACCGCCCGCTTCCAGTTCGGGGTGTTCAGCACCGACCGGGGGCAGATGGTCCTGAAAAGCAGTGGCAGCGATGCCAATCAATTGCTCGACCATGGCTATGCCTTCACCCTTTTCCCGGCCGACCTCATGGATGAACCGGATTACCTCATGCTGTACTTCCCCAATGAAAGGGGCTTTTTGATCGGGCAAATGGCCTGGTTGCTGGTGATCTCCTTTTCGCTGATCCTGCTGATCGTGTTTTCCTTCACCTATACGGTACTGACAATTTACCGGCAGAAAAAGATATCGGAGATGAAGAACGACTTCATCAATAACATGACCCATGAATTCAAAACCCCGATCTCAACCATTTCCCTGGCCTGTCAGGCCCTGAGCGACCAGGATGTGCATAAGTCGGAACAATTGTACGAATCCTATATCGGGGTGATCAGCGAGGAGAATGTCCGCCTGGGGGCCATGGCCGAAAAAATATTGCAATCGGCGGTGCTGGAAAAACGCCAGCTGGAAATGAAGAAGGAGTGGTTCAATCTTCATGATGTGATCCGCGATGTGGTGAACAAGATCGGCATACAGGTGCAGATCAAGGATGGTTGCATCGAAACGGACTTCCGGGCCGAGCCTTCCGAGATCCTGGCCGATAAGGTTCACATTACCAATGTGGTGAATAACCTGCTCGACAATGCCAATAAGTACACGCCCGTAAAACCCGATATCAGGGTGAGCACCCGAAATGTGAAGACCGGGATCATGATCTCCATCGAAGACAATGGCATCGGTATCAGCAAGAAGAACCAGAAGAAGATCTTTGAAAAACTCTACCGGGTCCCCATGGGGAATCTGCACGATTTCAAGGGTTTTGGCCTTGGACTGAGCTATGTGAAGGTGATCGTGGAATACCACAAGGGCAGTGTGCGCCTGGAAAGTGAACTGAAAAAGGGAACGAAATTTGACGTATTTTTACCTTACGAATCATAATCTGTTGCTATGGATAAGGAGAAAGTTAATGTATTGCTGGCTGAAGACGACCGTAACCTCGGTACCATACTGAAATCATACCTGGAGGCCAAGGGATACCCGGCCACCCTATGCGTAAACGGGGAAGAAGCATTCATGGAATACAAGAAAGGAGAATACCATTTTTGCATCCTGGATGTGATGATGCCGGTGAAAGACGGCTTTACCCTGGCCAAAGAGATCCGCAAAATGGATAAAAAAGTGCCCATCCTTTTCCTTACGGCAAAATCAATGCAGGACGATAAGCTCAAGGGCTTTGAGATCGGAGCTGATGATTACCTCACCAAGCCTTTCAGTATGGAGGAATTGCTGGCGCGAATGGAGGCCATATTGCGCCGAAGCGCCGGCGGCGATGACCGTCCCGAAGGCGATGTGTATAAACTGGGGAAGATGGAATTCAACTTCGTTCGGCAAACCCTGAGCATGGGTAAAGAAGAACAGAAACTGACCTCCAAGGAAGCAGCCCTCCTCAAGCTGCTCTGCCAGAACCTCAATGATGTAGTCGACCGTTCCACAGCCCTGAACAAGATCTGGCTCGACGATTCCTATTTCAATGCCCGCAGCATGGATGTGTATATCACCAAATTACGGAAATACCTGAAAATGGACCCCGGCGTGGAACTGCTGAATGTACACGGGATTGGGTTCAAACTGGTGACGACCTAGTTGCTGGTTGCTGGTTTCTGGTTGCTGGAGGTTTCCAGGTTTTGAGGATCAAGAAATTTAATCGGGTGTGTAGTGTCGTGAACGATATTCCAGTAAATGGATGATCCGGGCCCTTTGTCTTTATTGCTAAGCACGATCAGAGTTTTTTGGGCTTGCATATCGCGAATGTAGTAGGCCCGGTAGCCTTTCCACCATCCGAAATGAAAAGCGCTGCTGTCTTCGCTTTCCTTGATCCGCCAGCCAAAGCCGTAATTGTTCTTTCGCCTCCAGTACTTGGGGCTCCCGCGCCGGAAAGCTTCCTGCATTGTTGTATCCGAAACCAGGAGGTTGAAGGTGATGGCCTGGTCGAATTTGGCCAGGTCTTCAATGCTCGTATACACGCCCTTGTCGCCGGTAACCCCGTTCAGGTATTCATTGCGTACCCGCCTGGGCCTCCAGCCGCGGTAGGTATGTCCCATCACTTCTGTTTCCACGTAAAAAGATACCGTGGTATCCCCGTTCATATGGTATACGAAAGAATCGTCCATCCCCAGCGGGTCGAAAATATTTTCTTCCACGAAATCGGCGTACTGCATTCCGGTGATCGCCTCAATCACACAGGCCAGGAGGGCATAATTGGTGTTGCAGTAATGGAAGCCCTTGTCGGGCAGAAAATATGGCTTGGGGACATGCTCGGCAAAAAGGTCCAGCATATCCTGGTTGGTCATGGGAACGGTCTTGTCGGTCCACTCTTCGTGGGCCAGGGTCATATAGCGGCTCAGCCCCGAACGGTGGGTCATCAGCAAACGCACCGTTACGCTGTCGTAAGGGAAGGAGGGCAGATAGGTCCTGATGTCCGCATCATAATCGAGTTTTCCTTCTTCATGCAGCATCATGGCCGACATGGCGGCGAACATCTTGGATACCGAAGCCAGCTGAAAAGGGGAGGAAATGCTGAGGCTGTCCTTGGTGCGGAAATTCGATAAACCGAAAGCATCCTGGTAAATGAGACAGCCGCGCTCGAGATAAGCCACGGCCCCGTTAAACCAATAGCCTTTCGACATGCGGGTAAATATGCTGTCGATCCACTCCGCCTTGAGCCGGACGCTGGTGGTATCACAACTGATCACCGGCCTGACGGTAAAATCCTTCTCGGTTTTCTCATCCTCAATGGGAGCATTATTGCAGGAGAAAACGATCAGGAAAAAAAACACAATGAACACCAGGAATCGTGGCCACATCTCAACAAATCTTCAGTTCTTTTAGCTAACAGTGGTAATGGGCGCAAAAGTATATGAAAAATGTTTTTTTGAATGTTTTTTTATCAACATTATTGGCGTTCGAGCCATTTCAGGGCTTCGCGCCGGCTTAAACCCGAAAGTTCATGGTTTTGAACAAAACGCACCACCCAGCCGGGATCCGTTTTGGAATACTCCCTCAGCATCCAGCCGATCGCTTTGCGGATAAAAAATTCCTTATGGTCGCTAAGCTCCAGGATGATGGAAGCCATGAGCCGGGTATCGACGGCATTCTTGTATTTCAGCTGGAAGAGGATGCAGCTGCGTTGCAGCCAGATATTCCCCGAATGGATCCACTTGTTGATATAGTCCTGTCTCTCTTCCGGGTATTCCTGGAAATGATAGCCGACCAGCGAAGGGGCGATCAGGTCGATGCTGTCCCACCAGCTCTTTTTGGTGATCAGTTCCTCGTAAAGGATGATGGCATCGTGGCCGGCCTTTTTCTTCATCTTCACCATGAGTTCCATGGCGAAGTACTGCATTTCCCGCTGGGGAAGCTCCCAACAATGACGGACCACTGCCGGCAATTCTTCCGGCGAAGGGTATCCATGTTCATTATAAAATTTTTTCGTGAGTTCTCTCCGGAGCGGGGAGGGCAATCCGAAATATTCGAAATGATCCTTCATATAGGCACGCATCTGCTTCGCCTTCTCAGGTATGGAATGCTGCCTGTAAAGCTTGGTCAGGGGCTGAAGATCGTATTGGGTCATATGCTGGTTGCTGGCTGCTGGTTACTGGCTGCTGGTTGCTGGTTGCTGGTTTCTGGTTGCTGGCTTCTGGTTGCTGGCTTCAATTGTCGAGAAATGAATTAACAATAGAGCAATATAACAATAGAGCAATATAACAATAGAGCAATATAACAATAGAACAATATAACAATAGAACAATTCCTGAAGCCCTGCACAAGCCTAAATGCACCTATTCAATTCTCAGGATCTTGCTGCTGCTGATCACTTTTTTTCCACTTCCCCTGAGGATGGCAACATAGGTTCCGGGGGCAAGGTCTGATGGATCCCATCGGATGTTTGGGTTGTTTTTCTCGATTTGTATACGCTCCAGCAATTCTCCTCCCATCGTATAGATCTCCATTGTTTCCGCCTCGCTGCTGTGAATAACAAAATTAAATTGCCCGGAGGAAGGATTCGGAAAGATCTTCAGGGCTTCATTCTCCGTGGGAGTTTTATTCTCATCCGTGGAAACAGAAAGGTCCCATACGCCCAGGGTATAATCGCCCATCTGTATATTTTCCACATAGATATACCCGATCGACCAGCTTCCGACCACTGAAAAATCAACGGCTTGCCAGGGAATGCCTGCATGGGGGCGGTAGAGGATCACCACCGAATCGCTGGCGCTGCTGATCAGGGTGTAATCCAAACCGCTCTTGCTGTAAAAAAACCTTCCGGTGGCACTGAAGCTCTCCGGGATGATCCCTTTAATGCTCCAATAACGGTAGTCGGAAACCCTGAGACCGGCCACCGGAGTGGCAAAGGTGTCGGCAGGGGCATAATTATGCACTGCCTGGATGAAGGCCGAATCGCTGATCTCCCCAACATCAAGGTTAAAATAGGTTTCGGGGAAGGATGTTTCTCCGCTTTCCTTCACCACATGATAATTATCGACCGTGGCGTCCATGAAGCGTTCCTCCAGGTCGAGGAAAATATGGGTTGGATAAAAAGGTACGATCTTGGTCGATTGCCCGCTGGCCCCGGAAAAATGCACCGTGTCGGTGAAGGTATTCCAATCCTCATCCATAAAAGTGACCTCAATAATATTGTTGTCGCCGATAAACTCGGGCCCATGGCGTTTTTGCTTCAGGTAAACCGTGGTTTCGGTAGTTCCCATATGGGGTTCTACCGAGAAAGAATCGACCGAATAATTCGGCCTTCCCCCGTGGTACACCCAGTTATTGAAGAACCCACTCATGTCGATGCCGGTGCTGGCCGAAAAGCTGGCTTCCATTTCATATGAATCCACGGAGGTGAATGCACGGTCTTCGAGGTAGTATTTGCAGGCTTCGAAAAAGGCCTCATCGCCCAGATAAGCCCTGAGGGCCTGCACCACCGTGGCTCCGCGGTCGTAGGCGCTGGTGCCGTATGTATAATCCTGGGGAATGTTGTTCAGGGGATGAAAACCGCCTTCTTCGGTATGGCAGGAGTGCAATACATCGGCATGCATATCCCGCATCTGTACCTTGTAAAATTCCGGTCCGTCGAGGGCTTCCACATAAAAATACTGGCAGAAAGTGGCCCAGCCTTCATTGATCCACATCTCTTCCGCTTTGTCGCAGGTCACCTTGTCGCCGAACCACATATGCGAGAGTTCATGGGCGTAAAGGTCTTCATAAGCTGAATTCCCGTTGATGGCAAAATGCGGATAAGCGATATTGGTGGCATGTTCCATGGCGCCGATGGCCGTTCCCACGTAGCCGATCCTGTGCCAGTCGTAGGGGCCAAATTTATCCTCGTACAGGTCCATGATCTGGTGCATGCGGCTGAAGGTTCCCCCCACCTTGCCGGTGTCGCCCGGTTTAACGTAATAGGTAATGGGAATATCGCGTTCAAGACCGGCATAGCTATCCTCCACCAGGGCGTATTCCCCTATGGCGATAGAAACCAGGTATGTTGGGATCGGATGTCCGAGCACCCAGTGAAAAGTCTGTGTGCCATTGCCGTTATTGGTCAGTTCCACCAGTTCACCTCCACCAATGGCCATAACATCTTCGGAAACAGTCGCTTTCACTTCATACAGGGCCCGGTCGGTGAAATCATCGATGCAGGGGAACCAGGTCTTCCCGAGGTTGTGGGGGATCCAGCTGATGCCCACCCCCAGGTTGAAGGCATAGTTGCCCGAATAATGGAACCCGCCCCAGCTTTCGTGGAATGGCTGTCCGTGATAATGCAGCTTAAGTTCGAAAGTGTCTCCTGGCGATACCGGCGCCGGAAGGCTGATCCTGATCAGGTCATTTTCATAAGTGTAGGAGGCAATAAGACCGTCGAGGAAAACGGAATCAACTGTGAGCTGCATGAGCTCCAGGGTGGCTGTTTCGAGATCATCTACCAGGGGGGTAAGGCTCACACTTGTTGTGGCGGATATGCTTTGTGCCGTCATATCCACTTCGTGGAGTTCGATAATGTATTTCACCGCATGCAGGCTGTCGCCAGGGTTTTGTGAAGCATTTGCGTGGGGCACAATAAAGATGAAGAGCAGGAAGATGATGAGGATGTTGCAGGCTTTCATGGCAATGGATTTTCGATGACTGTGTTTAAAAAAATAGGAACATAACAAATGTAGTGAAATATTCATACTTTTGATGTGCAGGGCGTTTACAGGATAAATCTGTACGATTGCGAACAGCCTGCGTTAAAAAGCGAACACTTTTAGCATGCCCGGGATGGAAATATCAGTATTACTGTTTGCAAACCAGTTGATTACCAAAGTGGCATATTTTTAGATGCTAAATGTGAAAAATTAAAAACCAGATAGCAATGATTAAAACGGCATCACTTCACGGAACGATTTACCTGCGATGGATGGCATTAAGCCTCCTCCTAACCATGCTTATGCTCGTGCTGAGTTCCTCGCAAGTCCGGTCACAAAACACCTGGTCGCTCGAAGACTGCATCAATTACGCATTTGATCACAACCTCGACATCAAGAAGCAGGTACTGGCGGTGGAAACCAATAAGGCTAATGTTCTTCAGTCTAAGTTAAACACCCTTCCGGCGATCAATGCGGGAGCCAGCCTGGTAAACAACTGGGGGCGTACCATCGACCAGTTTACCAATGAGTTTGCCACCAACAGGGTCCGTTCGGATAATTTGTATATCCAGGGGAGCATCACTCTTTTTAATGGTTTGCAAAAAGTGAATACCATTAAGCGGAGCCAGCTGAGCCTGGAATACTCCCAGTTTTTCCTCGACGATCTTATGGATGATATTTCCCTGACCGTGGCCGGATATTACCTCGATATTCTCTTCAACAAGGAGTTGCTGAAGGTGGCCAATGAGCAGTTGGATGTTACCTCGCAGCAGGTAAAACGCATGGAAAAACTGGTGGAGGCCGGAACCCTGGCCCGGGGCGACCTTTTGAACATCCAGGCCCAGATGGCCAGTGAAGAGCTCCAGGTGGTGGAAGCCGAGAACAGGCTGGAAATTTCCTATCTCAGCCTGCAGCAATTGATCGATTTCCCGGTGGGGGAGTCTTTCGATGTGGAAATTCCTAAACTTCGCTCGGTGGAAGCACCCTCCATCGATATCACTTCCGAGCAGGTTTACGGCTATGCCTTGCTGAACCGTCCGGAGGTGAAACTGGCCGAACTGAACGTGGATATTGCCAAAAAGGATATTTCCCTGGCCCGTGGAATGCAAAGCCCTACCCTCAGCCTGGGAGGATCCTGGGGAAGCGGGTATTCCGGATTGAACCAGATCGGCGAAAATCCAAGCATGGTTACCCAGCAGATCGGTTTTACGGAAAGCGGGGAACCGGTATACACTGCATTTACACAGTACCAGTCGTATAGAACGAAGGACTGGGCCGACCAGTTGAACGATAACAATAACCGTACTGTGGGCCTCTACCTCAATATCCCGATATTTAACGGATGGCAGGTCCGAAATGGCATTACACGGGCCAAGATCGCCATGGAAAGCGCCGAGTATGATCTGCAGCTTACCAAGAATAATCTCCGTAAGGTGATCGAACAATCATACGTTGATGCGATCGCAGCCCTGAAAAAATACGGATCTTCCCTTAAGCAGGTGGAAGCCCAGGAAGAAGCCTTTAAATATGCGGAGCAGAAATTCGATGTGGGTATCATCAACTCCGTTGAATACAACGACATAAAGAAAAACCTGACCCTTGCACAATCAGAACTCCTGCAGGCGAAGTACGACTATATCTTTAAAACAACCATTCTCAGCTTTTACATGGGCAATCCCCTGTCGATCGAATAAGCCCTTTTGGCAGTTGCCTGTGCATCAGTTTTGAATAAGATGCCTATCTTCGCACCTAGGAAGATTCTGGCGTGAAAACAGAACGAACAAACCTGAAACCTAATGTTTAAGAAAAAAAGAACCTGGATCATTATCATCATTGTACTGGTGGTGATTCTGATCATTTTTGCCATCAATAAAGGGAAATCGAACCGTGGATTTGGCGTTACGGTAGAAGAAGCCCGGATCGGCAGCATCATTGAGACCGTATCAGCCAACGGGAAGATACAACCTGCACAGGATGTGATCATCAGCCCCTATATTTCGGGTGAGGTGGTCGAACTCTATGTGAAAGAGGGCGACGAAGTGAAAAAGGGCGATCTCCTGGTGAAGATCGACCCTGAGATCTACATTTCAGCCTATGAACGGGCCGAAGCCAACCTGAATTCACAACAGGCCAACCTGGCCAATTCCAGGGCAAGGTATGCCCAGGCGGAAGCTTCCTTTGCCAACGAAAAGGTATCCTTTGAGCGGAATAAATCCCTTTTCGAACAGGAAGTGATCTCCCAGGCGGAATTCGATGCGGCCATAGCTTCTTTCGAAGTGGCCAAAGCCGAAGTGGATGCCGCTAAACAAACCGTGGCCAGTGCCGAATTTGCCATAAAAAGCGCCGAGGCCACCCTGCGCGAATCGCGCGATAACCTCAATAAAACCACTGTTTCTGCTCCGAATGCAGGAACCATCTCCAAGCTGAATGTGGAAAAAGGCGAACGGGTGGCCGGAGCCTCACAGTTTTCCGCAGGTACGGAGATCATGCGCATCGCCAACCTGCAGGATATGGAAGTGAACGTGGAGGTGAACGAAAACGACATCGTCCGTGTATCCCTTTTCGATACCTGCACCATTGAAGTGGATGCCTACCTGAATGAAGAATTTCTCGGGGTGGTTACCGAGATCGCCACTTCGGCGAACACCACCGGGGTAAGTGCCGAACAGGTCACCAACTTCGACGTGAAGATCAGGGTGCTCCCCGAATCTTACGCCAACCTCATCCCGGAAAACAATCCCTCATATTCCCCGCTCAGACCGGGCATGTCGGCAACTGTAGAGATCCAGACGGAATATGCCAGGGATATCCTCCTGATCCCCATCGGGGCGGTAACCACGCGTGCCGATACCTCGGCGGTGGATACTGATAATATCAGCCTGAATAATGAGGATGAACTTGACGATTATATTGAAGTGGTCTTTGTATTCGATAACGAAATTGCCCGGATGCGGGAAGTCGAGATCGGCATACAGGACAATATGAATATCCAGATCAAGGAAGGCCTGGAAGAAGGAGAATTGGTGGTTACCGGCCCGTACAGTGTGGTATCCAAAACCCTTAGCGACGGTGACGAGCTTCGCAAGACCGAACGGGAAGACCTTTTCAAAGACAATTAACCCAGGCAGATCTCCATTGTATGTCGCTTATTCTGAATATTGAGACAGCCACCCGGGTGTGCTCCGTCGGATTGTCGGATGGCTCCCGCCTGCTTTCCCTCCGGGAGAGCGACGAAAAAAATATCCATGCGGCCAGGATCACGGTCTTCATCGATGAGGTGCTGAAGGAAGCCGGGAAGGAGATGAATATGCTTAATGCGGTGGCGGTGAGCATGGGGCCGGGTTCATACACCGGATTGCGCATAGGCGTATCTACAGCCAAAGGACTGGGTTATGCACTTGGGATACCCCTGATTGCGGTGCCTACGCTTCAATCCATGGCCCTGGGAGTGGCCCTGGATCATGAGGTAGATGTGCTTTTCTGCCCCATGATCGATGCCCGCCGGATGGAAGTGTATACCGCATTGTATGATCGGAACAACAGGGAAATGAAAGCCACCGAAGCCCTGATCGTGGATGAGGATGCCTTTGAGGAAGAACTCAGGGGAAAGAAGATCCTGTATTTTGGCGACGGGGCCGAAAAATGCCGGGAAGTGCTGGATGCCAAAGGGATGGTATATATCCCGGAGATTTATCCCTCAGCCAGGCATCTTGCCATAATCGCCGCCGGTAAATTCAAGGCAGAAGCCTTCGAAGATATCGCCTATTTTGAACCCTACTACCTGAAAGATTTCATTGCCGGCAAGGCAAAGGTAAAAGGCCTGAAGTGATATCTGATATTTGATATTTGATGTTTGATATTTGAGGTTTAAGCTGGTGAGGAAAAATATTTTTTCCGCAACCAGAAGGCCACATTGACCAGGGCGATGAGCACCGGGACTTCGACCAGGGGGCCGATCACCGTGGCAAAGGCTTCGTCGGAACTGATCCCGAACACCATGATGGCCACGGCAATGGCCAGCTCAAAATTGTTGGATGCAGCCGTGAAAGCAATGGTGGTGGTGCGCTTGTAATCGGCGCCGATCTTCTTTCCCATAAAAAAGGAAACCAGGAACATGATCACGAAATAAATCACCAGGGGAATGGCGATGCGCACCACATCCAGGGGCAGGTTAATGATGTTATCGCCCTGGTAGGAGAACATGACCACGATGGTGAACAGCAGGGCGATGAGGGTGATGGGACTGATCACGGGCACAAAACGCCGGTGATACCATTCTTTGCTTTTTAGCCTGACCAGGATAAAACGGGTCAGGAATCCGGCAATAAAGGGGATCCCCAGGTAGATGAACACGCTTTTGGCAATGATGGCGATAGTAATGGGTACCTCCACGGATGCCATCCCGAACCAGGTGGGCAATACCGTGATGAAGATCCAGGCAAAAAGGGAAAAGAACAGGATCTGGAAGATGGAATTGAAGGCCACCAGTCCGGCGGCATATTCGTTGCTTCCTTCGGCCAGTTCGTTCCATACGATCACCATGGCGATGCAGCGGGCCAGTCCGATCAGGATCAGGCCGTACATGTATCCGGGATAATCGTGCAGGAAGAGGATGGCCAGGGCAAACATCAGCACGGGACCGATCACCCAGTTCTGCACCAGGGAAAGCCCCAGTATCTTCACATTGGAGAATACCTTGGGCAGCTCTTCATACCTCACCTTGGCCAGGGGAGGGTACATCATCAGGATGAGGCCGACGGCGATGGGGATATTGGTATCGTTCACCACCATGCTGCCCCAGAAATCCTTGATCCCGGGCAGGAAATATCCCCAGAGCACCCCGGCGATCATGGCCAGGAAGATCCAGATGGTCAGGTAGCGGTCGAGAAAAGAAAGGCGTTTTCGTTTGGCTGCGATCATCCTATCCGTTTTTAATACTGTTAGACCATTGGCTGAATTCTTCGCGGATCTGGTCCCTGACCTTACGGTACAGGGGCATGACCTCTTCCTCAGACCCCTTTGCTGTGGCAGGGTCTTCATAGCCCATGTGCAGGCGATGCTTCACGTTTCCGGTAAAGACAGGACAGGCTTCTTTCGCCCCGTCGCATACGGTGATCACGTAATCGAAGGAAGTATCGAGGTATTTCGTTACCGACTCAGAGCTTTGCTTGCTGATATTGATCCCGATCTCGGCCATAGCCTTAATGGCATAAGGAATCACTTTTCCTTCGGCGGCCGTACCGGCAGAATAAACTTCCAGTTCGGGGCCAAAGTGTTTCAGGAAACCTTCCGCCATCTGGCTGCGGCAGGTATTTCCGGTGCAAATGATGAGAATTTTCATGATCTCTTTTATACGTTTTAAGGAAGGTTTTTATAATGGTCTCAACAATTTATTTTATCTAAAGGTTTTGTGTTTAAATCTAAAACAGTCCTCCATAAATAATCCCTGACAGTGTTGCCATAACCACAACCAGTGCCACATAAACAATGGTTTTTTGTGTTCCGATCACGCCTCTGATCACCAGCATATTTGGAAGGGATAGGGAAGGTCCGGCCAGCAGCAATGCCAGCGCCGGCCCTTTACCCATTCCTGAGGCAATCAGCCCTTGCAGGATGGGCACCTCGGTAAGGGTGGCAAAATACATGAACGCACCTATTATTGAAGCAAAGAAATTTGATAAAACGGAGTTTCCTCCCACCAGCCTTGCAACCCATTCGTCAGGAACGATCCCTGCAATAGCGGTATTCCCATGAGTAGATCCGAGCAGGAAGCCGGCAATGACCACACCGATGGCAAGCAGGGGCATGATCTGTTTCGCGAAATCCCATGAAGATAAGGTCCATTGCCGGTTATCGGCATCCCTTTTATCGATGAGCGTAATGATGCTGATCATTGCAATTCCGACAACCATAGGCACCAGTGGAGAAGAGCTTAAGAAGGCGCTTACAGCCGTAAGAAGGCTGGCGAGCAGTACATGTTGCCATTTCAGTTTTAAGATCCAGATCAGGGAAAAAACCAATAGGAGAGCAAACCCGGCAGTAATATTCCATTTGTTGAACCATAGCCAGTACCAGGTTCCGCTGGTGACATCGGCGGCAGGCTTTCCCCAGTTGGCAAAAATGAGAATAAACACCAGGGTGAAGAAATAAAATGCTGTTTGCCACATTGGCCGTTTTTCCGGGATGTCGGGAAAATTCAACTGTTCCTCTTTCCTGGCCTTTTCTTCTTTTCGATAGATCAGCGACATGGCGGAGCCGATCACTACCGCAAAAACAACTGCTCCTACGATCCGGGCTACGCCCATTTCAAACCCCAGTATACGTGCCGTGAGAATAATTGCCAGGATGTTGATGGCAGGGCCTGAGTACAAAAAAGCAATTGCAGGCCCCAAACCGGCACCACGTTTGTGGATGCTCGAAAACAGGGGAAGAATGGTACAACTGCATACCGCCAGTATGGTGCCTGAAACGGATGCTACCGTATAGGCCAGCCATTTTTTTGCCCGTGCTCCGAAATACTTCATCACCGCTCCCTGGCTTACAAATACTGAGATCACTCCCGCGATAAAAAATGCAGGAAGGAGGCATAGAATTACATGCTCGCGTGCGTACCATCTACTCAGGTCGAGCATGGCGAGTATCGCTTCGTTAAAGCGTGCATTCTCCAGAGGCATGAAATATGCTGCAAGGAATACAACGACTATCCAAAACAGGATTTTAACTTCTTTCTTAATTTCCACGACAAAGAATTAGATTATAAATAGTATAGGCAGATAAAATATATTCCTGAAAGAATAAATAAACTGGCTACGATACGCCGGAACCAGATTTCGAAGTTTTTGAGTTTGTTATAAAAATTACCAACCCCCGAAAGGGTAAAAGCGATCAGCCAGGATATAATAATAACCGGTAAACCGGTAGCAAGTGCAAATACCGGTGGTGCCAGTAAATTTCCAGTTTCAATGGTCAAAGGTATGAGGATCAGAAAATACAGAACCCCACTGTACGGACAAAAGGCCAGGGCAAAAACCACTCCGAGAAGAAATACTCCCCAATAGGATCCTGAATTGATCCTGAGCTTTTTACCCCAGTCGACCTTCCCGGTCCTGATTCTCCCGAAAGGAATGATATTTAACAGCAGAACACCAATTATCAGCAATAATGGCCCGAGAAATCGTTCCCCATAACCCTGGAAGATGCTGGACAGTTTATATCCGCTGGCGCCATAAAAAATAGCCAGTCCGATCAGCGTATAGGTAAACATTCGTCCCAGGGTATAGATCAGCCCGTTGTAAAAAACCCGGCGCTTGTTTGAAAGCTCTTTCCCAATATAGGCTATGGCCGTTATATTGGTGGCAAGAGGGCAGGGGCTGATGGCGGTCATTATTCCAAGAATGAATGCCGAAAGCAAGGGCCATTGTGATTGCTCAAGGATGTTTTGCAAAAATTCCATCACTGCGATGATTAAAAGACAGACTATTGCAATTCTTCGATGGTTTCCATGATCTTATTCTTCAGCTCTTCGGGTTTATTTACCGCTTTTTGAAAAGCAAAAACCGTCAGGTCTGTTTTTTGGTTCCCATCGTAAACAAATATTCCTGAGCCGCTTAATTCAAATTTATCAGCAATTTCGGCATTCGCCGGATCATCCACATTTAAATCAATGTATATGATATTTTCATTGTCGGAATAATTTTCCGCAATGGTTTCATGACTAACCCTCCCAACTGCTTTGCAGGTAGCACATCGCCGATCGCCATGGAAATAATAGACCCAAATTGTCCTTGATTCGTCCTGGGCCAGCGATAACTGAGTGTCTGAAGACTGGTTGCTCGACTGACTATTGCAGGAGGCCATGGTGCCAATACCCAGTATCAAACTGAGTGCGGTAATGATAAATGCTTTGTTCATGGTGTTAGCGTTATTGGTTAAACAATGATTTCAATTCTTTTTCAGAAGGAAGCCTTCCGCTTAGTTTTACTTCTCCGTTGATTACCAGGCCAGGAGTGGCCATGATGCCATACTCCATAATCTTGACGATATCTTCCACCTTTTCAATTTCTGCTTCGATATTCATTTCTTCAAGGGTTTTTTTCGTCATTTTTTCCAGGCTTTTGCACTTCGGGCAGCCTGTTCCGAGGATTTTAATGTCTGTTTTCATGTCATATATAATTCGTAGTTCGCAAAAATACGAACAAAGGTTTTAAATTTTTTTTCTAATCTCCAAAAAAATTAACAAAATTCTTTTTGGCATATTCCCAGGTTTCCTTGTTCAGGCAGTATTTTATTTTTGGGGCTTCGATTTCGCCCTGGATCAAACCTGCATCCTTTAGTTCCTTCAGGTGCTGGGAGAGCGTAGATTTTGCGATTGGAAGAGTTTCAGAAAGATCTCCGCTGTAGCAGCATGACTGATTGGAGAGTAATTCCATGATATAGATCCTGATGGGATGGCCCAAAGCTTTGGAAATTCTGGCCAGTTTCTGTTGCCTTTCACTGATAACCTCATTCTTGCCCATAACAATTCGTTAAATAACGAACAAAAGTAACTAAAATGTGTGAATAATACCTGTATGATTAAATATCATGAATGATATCCTTATCATCACTCACCCCGTATTCGAATTGCACGGTGAGGTGGCCGATGCGGAATTCTTCCAGAAGTATTCTTTCCATCTGTTTCTTGATTGTATTGGTCCGGCTAACGGGAATATCTTCCTCCAGGTCGGCATGGCATTCAAAATGATAATCCTTTTCGCTCAAGCCCCAGGTGTGCACGTGGTGGATGTTCCTGATCCCCGGGATCTGCTCCAGGGTCGGGATTATGACTTCCAGATCAAGGTCTTCCGGGGCAGCCTGCATCAGAATGTTGGCCGACTGCCTGAATACATCCCAGGTTTCTTTGATAAGGTACAGGCTGATCAGGACGGTCACCAGGGGATCGACCCAGTAGATATTGAAGAAATATATGAGCATCCCGCCTATGATCACTGCCACGGATGAAAGCGTATCCCCGAGCAGGTGCAGGTAGGCGGAGCGTATGTTCAGGTTTTCTCCGGAATATTTCCTGAGCAGCAATACCGATAAGAGATTGAAAAGCAGTCCTGCCGTGGCTACCACCATCATGAGCAGGCCCTTGATGGGTTGGGGGTCAAAAAAGCGATGACCGGCCTCATAGATCAGGAATACCGAAATGACAATGAGCACCGATGCATTGATAAATGCGGCCAGGATCTCAATGCGTTTATAGCCAAAGGTTTTTTTGGTATTGGAACGGCGTTTGCTGACCCTGCCCGCGATATAAGCAAGGAGTATTGCCAGGGTGTCGCTGAGGTTATGGATGGCATCCGACAGCAGTGCAAGGCTGTTGGCCAGCAATCCCCCGATAAGCTCAGCAATGGTGATGAAAACGTTCAGGAAACTGACCAGCAGCATCCTTTTGTTAGCATCACTATGGTGATGATGATGGTGTCCCATGTATCAAATATACTGATATTCAGCGGGAAACTGCAGTATTAGCTCATACGGCCAATGGCACAGCTCACATAGGATTTCATGCGGCGGTTGATGTTGCCGGTTCCTTCTTCAGGATAGCCGAGTTTTCTCAGCTTTTCCAGGAACACTTCGCGCATCCTGTTCTTCCCTGCGTAGTCGATCTTCACCGAAGAGTTTTCAAGGTTAACATCCACCCCGATCACTTCACCGATCCAGGTGAGCTCCCGTCGGATCGTCTTCGCACAACCATGACACTTCAGGTTCTCAACTTTGATAACTTCAGTTTTCATATCTATATTCTAAATTCTAAACTAACTCAACACTCAAAACTCAACACTCAACACTCAACACTCAACACTCAAAACTATTGTCATCCCGAGCGCAGTCGAGGGGCAAAACTCAAAACTTTTTATAAGGTAACCCTGATCCCGGCGTAAATGTTCATTCCCGATACCGGCCCCCAGATAAGGGAGGAGTCAAAATAACGGCCAAAGGGCTGATCTGCTGCAATGATGGGGTTTTCCTGTTTGAAATTTGTAAGATTTTCGCCGCCCAGGTAGATGTTCCACTTCTTGAAATACTTCGTTACCTGAGCATTGATGATGGTATAGGCCGGGGCGGAAGTGCTTCTGCGATATTCAGGAGGGTTGTTTCCGGTTCCCGGGATGCGGCTGCTTCCGTTAAACTGCGTGGTAAAATCGAACTGCCACGACTTTTCAAACGTAGCATATGACAGGGTGACCAGCCCCTTGTAGCGGTTCAGCAGAGCCTTGTACTGTAATTCATCATTGGTGGTCATCTTCACATCATTATAGCGGAAGGCCAGGGTCATATCCAGCCGTTCAATGAGCTCATAAGAAGCTTCTGCCTGGTAGGCATAGGAATAGGACTTTCCATCAAGATTGTAGATGTAAACAGCCTGCGCGTCCTGGTCGAGATCAAGGATCAGCTGGTTCATGAAACGGGTATGGTACACTTCGGCACTCAGCCGGAGTTCCCGCCCCATGAGGTCAACATACTGCGTGAGGTTGATCCCGGCATTGAAGGCCTGTTCCTGTTCCGGCTCTTCCATCACCATGATTTTCCTGGAGGTGGCCAGTATGCTGTTGTTCTCGGCAATGACATTGGCCGATCGGTAACCCAGTCCGGCCGAGGCCCGGAGAACAGTATGCTCGGTAATGCTGTACCGCAGGTGAACACGGGGTGTGACAAAGGCCCCGTAAATATTATGGTAGTCACCCCGGATGCCGGCAATGATATTCAGGCGCTCATCCAGTTTATAATTATACTGGAAGTATATTCCCGGTACGCGTTCAAATCGGTTGAAAGCACTGTCGTTGAGATTCTCAATGTAATTGTTCATCTCAAAGCTCAAACCGGTGGTGAACGTATGCCGGGTAGTACCGATGTACGACTGGAACAGCAGGTTCAGATAATAGCTGTTCTCTTCAGCATTATAGTCGTTCAGCCCGAAATAGGACTCCTGGCGGTGATGCGTGAAATTCTGTATCATGGCCAGGCTGGTAGCTGCACGGTTTTTAAATACATGTCCGCCTTTCCAGAATCCTTCATAGCGCCTGGTTTTTATGTTTATCCCGTAGGGATGATCCGCATCGCGGGGTGCATCTTTCGAAAAATCTGTCTGCCCTCCGGTGCGGTCCTCGTCCAGGACTTTGAAACCGAATTGGGTAGTGATGTTCTCATCCTTGTATTTCCATCGGTTGAACACATTGATCTGCTGTATCAGCGGCATGTCCAGGAAACTGTCGTCGTTCTGGTCCACTTTGTGGCTGAGGTTTTCCGCGTGGGCGAAGATGGCGGTGCTCCAGCGTTCATTAAGCTTTATTCCACTGATTACATTGGCTTCCAGTTTTCCGTGCATATTACCGTAGAGGTTGAGAAAGAATTTATCGGCCAGGTCGGGCTTAAGGTATTCCACATTGATCTGCCCGGCCATGGCTTCGGGCCCGTTCACCACGGAAGAAGTCCCCTTGGAAACCTGAATGGATTCCATCCATGAACCGGGGATGTATCCCAGTCCGTATGAGGTGGCCAGTCCCTTCAGGTTGGGGATCTTTTCGGTCATGATCTGGGTATAGGTGCCCTCCAGGCCAAGCAGGCGGATTTGCTTTGCCCCGGTGACCGCATCATTGTATGAAACATCGACGGAGGCATTGGTTTCGAAACTCTCCGACAGGTTACAGCAGGCGGCCTTTTGCAGTTCAGCTCCGGTGATGTTTTCGGTGTAAATGGGGTCCAGGCGGGAGATGAAAGTCCCGCTGGCCTTACTGGTGATCTCAACTTCCTTCAGAGTTTTGTTCAGGCTGAGGACGATCTCCAGTTCATCCTGCCCGTCTTCTACAACAATGGAATCGTTCTGATAACCAATGAAGCTGATCACCAGCACCGGATCTTTTTGCATGGGTTTCTCCAGGCGGAAAATGCCATTCTTGTCGGTGGAGGTGCCTAAAGCAGTCCTGGCCCAGTATACGTTGGCCCCGGGCAGGGGTTTTTTATGCTGATGGGTTTCATGGCCGTGTTCATCAGCGGGGTGTTCTTCATAATGATATACGATGCCGGTCAGGTCCTGGCTGAACGAAATGCTCAGGAGGCCGGCAAATACTGCCGTTAAAAATATCTTGAAATACATGATTTATCGTTTGATGGTGAATAAAATGATCCTGCACATCCGTACAGGCCGGAACATCAAACGGTGGGGTGGGGAATGCTGAGCTGGTGTAAGAATATTCTTATTTCCTTTCCCGACAGGGGAGGCGGGAGGTTATTCTGCAATTGAATAAAGCGAAGGACTTCTGCTTCTTCGTATTCAATTTCCACAGGAATTGCCAGGGTGAGTATAGCCGGCGAAAGTTTCTTTTTGGCAACATCCTTCAAATCAAAGGGGATGTCCAGCTTTACCAGGTGAACATCAGTATCGCAACAGCCCTCATCCTGGCATGCACCCTTGTTGTTTTCCTCTTTTCCGGCGCAACATGCGGGCAATGCTTCATGTTCGTGATGATGTTCATGGTTGCAGGAGAATTCGGGGATGATGAAAGAGATTTCCCGGCTGTTTTCTTTTTTGCAGGAATGTTCGTATACGCTGAATCCACTGGTGGAAACCAGCACCACTGCCCCGAGGAAGAGGGCGATGATCTTATGAAGTACATTTTTCAGCATATGCGTCCCAGTAGTATTTAAACATACAAATGTATGAATTTGTTTGAAATTCCGGCAGCAAACACCGAACACCAACAACGAACACCGAACAACGAACACCGAACACCGAACACCGAACAACGAACACCGAGTAGCAAAGAACAAGCAACGCAATTCGTAAATTTCACTGCCGGGCGTAGCCCAATTTTTCTTACATTTGGTATCACAAATTTTAAGCGTGCTCCAAATGAAGGATTTACAAAATTTAAGGGTGGAGGTCAAGGACCAAATTGCGCTGGTAACCGTCGATCGTCCGGAAGCCATGAACGCCCTCAATACCCGCTTTTTCAATGAAATGGATGAAGTTGTTGCCCATTTCAAAGGAAGGGACGATGTCAGGGTGATGATCATCACCGGTGCCGGGAAGGCCTTTGTGGCCGGTGCCGACATTGCCGAAATGGTGAATAAAACTCCCGAAGAAGGATCGGCTTTCAGCCGCCTCGGTCAAAACACCTTTCGCAGCCTGGGTGAACTGGAGATACCGGTGATCGCCGCCATCAACGGCTTTGCGCTCGGGGGCGGGCTGGAACTGGCCATGGGATGCGATTTCAGGATCGCCAGCAGCAAGGCGAAGTTCGGCCAGCCGGAAGTGAATCTCGGACTCATCCCCGGCTATGCCGGAACGCAACGACTGCCACGTCTTACCGCCATGGGCGATGCCCTCTACCTGCTCATGACCGCAGAAATGATCCCGGCAGAAGATGCCCTGAGGATCGGCCTGGTGCAGAAAGTGGTGGAACCGGAAGAACTCATGGATACCGTTATGGCCATTGCCAATACCATCATTTCAAAAGGTCCTAAAGCCGTGAAACTCATTAAAAAAGTGGTGAGGGAAGGCATGAACACCAGCCTGGATGAAGGATCGGAACTGGAAGCGGATATGTTCGGCACCCTCTTTAAAGATGAAGGGGAAACAGGGATGAAGGCCTTTTTGGAGAAGAGGAAGCCGGAGTGGTAGGAGGGAAGTGTCTAAAGTTTATTGAGTTCATTAAGTTCATAGAGTTCATTAAGTTCATTAAGTTCATAGAGTTCATAGAGTTCATTAAGTTCATGGAGTTAAATAGAAAGCTATTATCATTCAACAAATAAAAACATTATGACCTACGAAGAAAGATTACAAAATGTAACTGTGTTGGGAGCGGCAGGGAAGATGGGAAGCGGGATACTCCTGCTGACTGCCCTGGAGATGGCCGACCTGATGCTGAAACCGGAGAATAAAGGGAAAACCTTCGTGCTGAATGCGATGGACCTTTCCGATGAAGGACTGGCCGGGCTGGTGAAATACCTGCGCGCCCAGGTGCTGAAGATCGCTGAAAAGAAAACCGTGGCCCTGCGAAAAGTATATGCCGACAGGGCCGACCTGGTTGAGAATTCTGAGATCATCGGGCAATACATTGTGGATGTGCTCTCCATCATCCGCCCGACCACCCGCCTGGAAGCAGCCTATGAGTCCAGCCTGGTGTTTGAGGCCGTGAACGAAAACAAGGATCTGAAAGTGAAGATTTTCAAACAGATCGATGCCAATAATGCGCATAAACCCTGGTTCTTTACCAATACTTCCTCGGTTCCCATTAACATCCTCGACCGGGAAGCAAATCTTGGCGGACGGGTGCTGGGGTTCCATTTTTACAATCCGCCGGCCGTGCAGAAACTGGTGGAACTGATCTGGACCGGCCAAACCCTGCCCGAGGCAAAAGATTTTGCCTACGAATACGCCAAAAAACTTCGCAAGGTCGTGGTACCCTCAAACGATTTTGCCGGCTTTATCGGCAACGGCCACTTCATGAGGGATGCCCTGCACGGTATCACGGAAGCGGAAAAACTGAGCGCCGAAATGGCCATGCCGGAAGCGATCTATATGGTGAACAAGGTTACCCAGGATTTCCTGGTACGGCCCATGGGCATTTTCCAGCTCATCGACTATGTGGGCATTGATGTGGTACGCTTTATCATGGGTGTGATGAATCCCTTCCTGGAGAACGAAAACCTTCATAGTCCCCTGCTCGATAAACTCTTCAATGAAGGCGTTAAAGGAGGCCAGAACTCCGACGGATCGCAGAAAGACGGCTTCCTCAAATATGAAAAAGGCCGGCCGGTAGCGGTGATCGACCCGGAGACCAAAGAATATGTTCCCTTTGCCAACATGAAACAGGTGGATGAGAAGATCGGGGCCACCCCCGATGCAGGGATCATCTGGAAGAAAGTGGTGCGCATGAAAAATAAAGATGAAGTGTTGGGTAAATTCTATGGCGACATGAAGAATATGGGCACTGCGGGAGCTGATCTCGCCATCGCCTACGGCAAGCGCTCAAATGCCATTGGCAAGGGCCTGGTGGCCGACAAGGTGGCCAACAATGAGGAAGATGTAAACACCGTCCTTCTCACGGGTTTCTTCCATGCCTACGGACCCATTAACACCTATTTTGACTAATCACCGGAAAACATTGCATTATGACTAAACTGAATAAAAAGATATATATGGTTGCCGGCTACAACACCATTTCCATGGGTACCGGCAGGAGTGAATTTCATCCGAAAAAGCCCCGTCCGGGCATTGAACATTATATCAAGGAAGCCGGACAGAAAACCCTGGAAATGATCGGGGGACCGGATAATGTTGACGAATGCGTTGTGGGGAATTTCATGGCGGCACGTTTCAACAAACAAGCCCACCTCGGGGGGTTCTTCCCCATGGTGGATGAAAAATTGCAGTATAAACCGGCCATGCGTGTTGAAGGGGCCTGCGCATCCGGCGGACTGGCCCTGGTTGCGGCCATAAAGAATATCCTGGCGGGAACTTCGGAAGTGGTCCTGGCCATGGGCGTTGAAGTGCAGAACACCGTGAAGGCCATATACGGGGCCGATGTCCTGGCGGGTGCCGGATGGTACGGAAAACGCAAGAACGGCCATGCTTATTTCTTCCCCGGGCAGTTCAGCGACCGTGCCGGAGCCTATTACGAAAAGTATGGCTACGACTATGCCCGCGAAGGCATGGGACGCTGGTTCAGGAATGCCGTCGAGAACGCACGGCTCTGTCCCACGGCCCAGGAGTACGAGAATAAGGTTCCCGATCTGGATGCCCTTTACAAAAAACTGAAACCCAACGGAGCGGCTTTCGTTGATCACCTGAATGTGCTTGATTGCTCAAAGGTTTCGGATGGAGCTTCCACCATTGCCGTGGTTTCGGAAGAAGGCCTGAAACGTGTGGGGATCCCCAAAGACCAGGCCATGGAGATCGTTTCCTTCGGGCATAAAGTCAGGAACCTGACCGAAGATCCGCCCAACCCGGTGGAAGTAAGCTGCATCAAGGCTACTGCGGCCGAAGCCATGCAGGATGCCGGGATTACCAAAGACGACCTGGCTACCATCGAAACCCACGACTGCTTCACCATTGCAGGCGTGCTGGCGGTGGAGGCGCTGGGGTTTGCCAACCACGGCGAGGGCGCCGATTTTGTTGCCGAAGGCAACACAGCCCGCGACGGTAAAATCCCGATGAACACCACCGGCGGTCTCATCGGATGGGGCCATCCCACCGGCGGAACCGGCGTTCACCAGGCCGTGACCATCTGGGAACAACTCACCGGCAAAACCGGCGATGCCCAGATCGACATCCCCGCCGACAAACCCTACGGCCTCACCATCAACATGGGCGGCGACGACGTGAGCGTGGTGGCGATTGTTTACAGGAAGAATTAACATTTTCCCGGCCAACCCTGACAGGGTTCGAACCCTGTCAGGGTTTCAAGCATCCGCGCCTACGCCTCCAATTTTTTACAATGACGTCGTCGGGGTTAGTAACATCGTGGTGAAATACAGGGTAAGGGCGATACGGGTGTTTTAATCGCATCGGCTATGATGAAAACTAAGCTGCAGAAAGTCAAAACATCCGGATACCCCTTGCCATAAAAAATCACGCGAATGTATTTTAAGTAATACAAGAGAAAACATTGGGAATTCGTTATCTTTGCGTAAACTATAAAATTATGGAAGGAATAATTACCATATCCTATCCCGAATCATTGGCCAATGCATTAAAGCTTAACGACAAAGATTTTGAAATGGAAATGAAAGCGAGTGCCCTGGTCAAATTGTACGAACTTGGGAAAGTTTCTTCAGGTGTGGCTGCAAAAGTACTGGGTATTTCTCGCATAGAGTTTCTGGATTTATTGGCAGAATACAAGGTATCTGTTTTTAGCGGCTACAATTCAGATCAATTGAACGACGATATCACAAATGCCTGAAATCGTTTCAAATACAACTCCGCTGATATCATTGTTAAAGCTTAACCGACTGAACTTATTGCAACAGATTTATTCATCGATTTACATTCCTAAAGCTGTTTATAATGAAATTGAAGCAGGAAAGAGCAAAGCATATTATAAGGATCTTTTAAGAATTGACTGGGTAAAAGTTGTTGAAGTTTAAGATAAGGAAGCTGTTAAGAATCTACGCGATTTAGATGCTGATGCAATTTTGCCAGATGAAAAATTTGGCCGGTTTTACGCAAAAAAGATGGGCCTGAAAGTTACAGGTACATTTGGTATCCTCATTAAAGCAAAACAAATCGGATTGATTAATGAAATAAAACCTTTGCTGGATGAATTATCTGAAAAACAGGTTTGGATGGGCGAGAAACTCAAGCATGAAATTTTATTAAAGGCTGGTGAATTATAGAAGGAGGAGATCTTAATAATAACTGAAAGAAACAGGATCGTGGTCGCAACTTCAAGCACCCTTTTCCGCAACCATCCTCACCAGATCAGCCGGGCCGTGGTGGTGGTGGCCTTCGTCGAGGTGCTCGTGTGCTTCGAAAAGGTCGATGATGTTCACTCCGGCGAAATCCTCCTCAAGAATCTTTTTTGAATACAACAGGTTTACATCGGGCGGGCCGCCGGAGTGGTTGCGGATTTGTTTTTTTTCGAAGGACTCAACAAGCACCCTGCCGCCGGGCTTCAGCGATTCGATCACCTGGCGGTGAAAACGTTTGCGCATCCCTTCGGGCAGGTGAAGGAAAACCAGTGCAATCAGGTCGTACTTTTCGGGTTCGGGGGTGAAATTGGCCACATCCAGCAGCGTGTAATTTACAGTTACCTGTTCGGCTGCAGCAAAACCCAGGGCTTTCTGCCGCGCTACGCTGCTGCTGTCGAAGGCATCCACCTGCCATCCATTCTTTGCGGCATACACCGCATTGCGGCCTTCGCCTTCGGCAGGAAGGAGCAGCCTGCCGGGTTCATTCAGGCCATCAAGATATACGGCGAAAAACCGGTTGGGTTTTTCGGTGTAAAAAAAGTCTTCACCCGAAAAACGGAGGTCCCATTTATTCACAGGCACTATTTTTTGAGCAGAAATCCGATATCTGCACCAATT
>NPIE01000839.1_pt1 | contig 28196 bp, 45 predicted proteins | sample 8637661 | NCBI WGS metagenome assembly NPIE01 (sample SAMN07420842, study PRJNA396082) | bioreactor metagenome | isolation source: sample BA12 brine-fed electro-methanogenic bioreactor BA | place: Japan: Kochi | collected 2016-12-09 | reverse complement strand
AAGGTCAGCATTTATTGATGAACTTAAAAAAAGGAAAGAAATATTAAAAAATATGTGATTGGAGAGTTTTAGTATGGCAAAATATAGTTTTAGAATTGATAAAAATTTAATAAAATCTAGAAAGATAGTTATTGATGCACCTAATCCTAATGTTGCAAACAACTATTTTGTTAATCTATTACGAAAACAAGGCATAATACATAGACAAAACTATAATATGCCTAAAGAACTTTTTAAAGGAACAGATAAAGAAGGAAAACCTTTTAAAAATAATTTTGTTCCTTATAGAGATAAGGATTTTGCAAAAAAATTAAATAAAGATATTAAAAGCTATTTCAATAGAAATTATACTAATAGAAGGAGAGAATTAAAAGAAGTGTTATCTGATGGAGATTCAGGAAATTCTTTTAATATGTAGTTATGAATTTTAAAAAACTAATAATGACTGTTAAGTTTTATATCCAAAGATCTTCTTCTTATTTATCAATAGTTAATGCCTGTATGATATTGGTTGTAATGATTAAGTCTTTAAACCTACCAATACAGAAATATCTACCAATATTAATTGGTCTTGGTGCAATTGGTCTTATAATTTGGGGATGGCTTGATAATAAGCTTGGTTTGTATCACGAAGAAGTTCTTGCAATTAACAGAAGAAATCCTGTTCAGATTAAAATGTTTAAAAGGTTTGATGATTTAGAAGAAAGACTAAAAAAAATGGAGCTTGAAAAAGATGGGAACTAAAGAATATGAAACCAGTTTTGATTTTTATTATTATGCAACATCCTGTAATAACCTCTATAACTTTGCATCTTATTATCATCAGTTAAATGAGATTATTGCAACTAAACCAAACAAGGTTTTAGAAATAGGAATAGGAAATAAGCTTATTTATAATCAATTAAATAGTATGGGAATTTATACAGTAGGACTGGATATAAACAATAAACTAAGACCAAACATAGTTGGAGATATAAGAAAAATACTTGTTGATAATTATTCCTTTGATACAGTCTGTGCCTTTGAAGTTTTAGAACACATCCCCTTTGAGGACTTTGAAACTGCTCTAAAAGAAATGCATAGGGTATCAAGAAAGAATGTTATAATATCATTACCAATTGTAAGAAAAGGTATTGATTTCTATATCAAGATACCAAAATTCAAACCATTTTATTTCTATATTGATCTACCTATTAAGGTTAAGCAAAAACCAGTAGAAAACGATAAACAAGCTCATTACTGGGAAGTAAATAAAATAGGTTATTCAAGAAAAAGAATAAGAAGTATTTTAGAGAAATACTTTACAATTAAAAAAGAATATAGAATACCCTTAAACAAATATCATATAATGTATGTGATGGAAAAGAAGGAGTTGATTTAATTTGAAAAAGATAGTAATGTGTGTGTGGAATGATTATGATAATGACGACAGAATTCAAAAGAAAGCTAATACCCTATCTAAAAAATTCAAGGTGATAGTTAAATCAGTTTGTAAGAAGACTAAACCCTATCCCTCTAAACAAATAAATGAAAACCTAACTGTTCAATATTATTGGTTTGATTCTTCAATTAAATGGTTTGTTAATCGTTTAGTTTTTAACGAGGTATTCTGGAAGGACAAGATTGAAGAAGCTGATATCTATGATTGTAATGATCCAGATACTCTTTATGCAGGGGTTCTTGCTAAAAATAAATATGGTTCTAAAATAGTATATGACTCTCACGAATATTGGAAAGGAACTAGGAGAAAGGAATATACCTTCTATTACACACTTTATTCTTATGTGGGTAATACTTTACAATACTTAAGACAAGAGATGTGGATTGGTAAGGTTGATAAGATAATTTGTGTGTCTGGTAGTATTAAGAGAATACTTGAAGATAGATATAAAAAACCAACTTATTTAATTCAAAATTATTCAAAGAAAGAAACCTTTGATATCAACTTCCAAAACAAGATAGCCAAGAAACAAGTTGTTTTTGTTGGATCTAAATTTAGGCTTGGTGCAGAGAGATTCTTAAATGACTTTGCAGAAAAAGGCTACAAAGTAATTGTTATTGGTAATGCTAAAAGGACAAACCCTAAGATAACCTACACTGGTTTTATTTCTAAACCAGAGTATATGAAAATCCTTAAAGATTCATTGATTGGTGTAGGGTATATGACTATTACTTGTGATAACATAAAGTATTCTCTACCTAATAAGCTCTATGAATACATCCAAGCTGGTGTAGTTCCTATTGTTAATTATGATAATATAGATTCTTCTAAAATAGTAACTAAACACAATATAGGGGTATCTGTTAAGGATAGTGACTATAATATCACTACATTAATTACTACTATTAATAAGAACCTCTTAAAATATCAAACTAACTTGTTAAAATCAAGAGAATTAATGAACTGGGAAATTAATGAAGATAAATTATTAGATATATATACTTAATGGTTTGGAAATCTAAATCACAACCTTTATAAATAGATTGGTTCATATTATATTGTTATAACCCCAAGTTATAACAAATAAATAGGAGATGGTCTAAAATGGATTTCAAAAATGAGGTTAATAGAATTGTTAAGGAATTAAGAATGGAGAAGTTAAACCAATCTGTTCAAAGAGTTAAGTATAATGCTTTCTCTGATAAAGCATCTGTTTATTCTGCCAAGAAGCTTGGTCTTTACAATATAACTGTAAGGGAGATGGTTTAGAGTGGACAGTAAAATTATTTTATATATATTTATACTAATAGTTAGTATTCTTAGTATAGTATTTATATTCTCAAATACTACTGATAATTATATGCCTGGAAAAGTAGTTGCTATATATTGTGCAGAACAAGGTTATTTTGGAGTGTATGTTAAATCAGAAAATCCCCCATTTACCCCAAAGGATTATTTTTGTATTATGAATGAAGGCGATAATTATTTATCTAAAGATGCTTTGTATATAGGAACATATAAAAATTTTAAGGAGATGGTTTAAGGTGTTTAATCAATTACAAAAGACAGATAAAAGGATTCATAGAGTTAATATGAGGTTAACTGATAAACAAATGAAGTTTATTAAAAAGAACAATTTAAGTGTAACCAAAATAATGGATGATGCACTTTACAATCTTATAAAATGGGATGAGCATAAAAGAAAATTATAAAGTAAAAGTTAATTTATCATATATTTTATTAATAGGTTCATCAACAGGTAGTTTTTTTCTTAGTGGAATGTATTTTAGACTTAATTTTTATGAAGGATTATCATTTTTATTAATAGGATCTATACTTTTATTATATCAAATGTTTTTTAACATACATCCATTTAAATATACTTTAAAAAGTGATAAAAAATGAATAAAATAAAAGCATGGTTTAAACTTATTGGCACATATAGTATTATTTGTTGTGTGGGTATTATGTATGTTGTTTTTAGGTGTTATATTAAAAATATATTAAATAATCAAATGTATAATATTTTCACAATATTTTTTTTAATAAGTTTTTTATATTTAATTTATTCATTTTTAGTTTATAATATAAATAATTTTAAGGAGTTGAAAAAATGAAACCAAGTGAATACTTAGAAAAAAACAAAATTGTTACTGGAAAGAAACCTGTTGGAACTTGGGTTTATATTAACAGAATGGACAAACAATTTTTTGATAAAGACGAGTTAATAGATATTATTTATAAAATATATCAAGCAAGAATATTAGAAGATGGTATTAATAATATAAATGTAGCTAAATTTATTTTATCTATTAAATATTCTTTAGAAACAAAGCATCTTCCAAAATATATGTATTCTTTAAGTGAAGTTGAAAGAATGATTGTCAATTCAAAAACTACTGAAGAAAGACAAGATTGGATTGACCATTTAAATATGAGATTAAAAGAAAAGGAGGAATGATTAAAAATGGTTCAGTATAATATATATTTAACAGAGCAAGAAAAGGATAAAATCAATCTTATCAAGATAAACTATAATCTTAAGTCTAATCAAGAAGTATTCAAGTTTCTTGTAAGTGAATATAAGATTAGAGTTGACGATCAGGGTTTTAATGATAAGAAGGAAAAAGAATACTTCAAGTGATGCATTATGATAAATGATGGTATTATTTATGCAGAAGCAAAGGTGGTTTTTCCTAATAAAAAAACCAAGATACTAAGCTTTACTGGTGATAGAAAGTTTATCTATAACACAGTAATGTTTTATTCAGCTAATGGCTGTGATATAAAAATAAGAGAAAGGTGGTAAATAATGAATAAATTCATTGAGTTAGAAGATACTTTTTTTAATAACACAAAAATAGTATCTTTCAATATAGATAGTATTGACTATATTGAGAAAAGCAGTTCTAAAAGAATAACAATTGGTTATAAAGGAATTACAAAATATTATGTTGATGCAAGTTTAAAAAACTTAGCTAAAATGTATATTGATAAGTTAATATCTTATGAGTTTATTGACTTAAATTACAGAGAAAAATCATTTGATGTAAATCAATACATTTATTCAAGTGAGTATATAGCAGAATATATAGAGAAAAGAGGAGTGAAAAGAAATGACATTAGAAGACATAAAAAATGATATTAAAAAACAAGAATTAGATTTATCTAATAAGTATGAATTAACTGAAGGAACACATGTTCTTTTATTAGATCTTAATTCTAAAGAAAAAGGTTCTTATGATTATGAGGATAAAAAAATATATTATCAAAAATTCAATCTAAAAAATAAAGAAGGTAAATATGTAATGTTCTCTAATTATTTATATGCAGAATTTTTAAAAGAATTAAAACCTATCTTAAACAATCTTGATGAAAATAATGCAGTTATTGAAACAATAATAACTGTAGTAAAAGAAGAAAACAAAACAAATTACACTATTAAAATAAATAAGGAGTGATATAAAATGGAACAACCACAAGTTACAAAACAAATGTTATTAGAAATAATAATATATATAAAAGAAGATATCGATGATAAAATAAAAACCTATGAGGCTTTACAAAAGCTACTTGAAAGTAACATTCAAGAACAAGATTCTGTAATTCTTTCAATTAATACAATTTATCAAAGATATATGCAAGATAATGAACTATACACCAAGATCTTTCAATTATTAAACATTAATCCAAAACAAGAAGAAGAAGAACCAGTTACTAATGTTGAAATTGAAAAACCAACTAAAAAAGAACAAGAAACAATGAGAAAACAATTAGAACTTGAAGAAGAAGAAGCAGAAAACAAGAAAACCTTAGAAGAAGAAGCAGAGGAATATGAACAAAACAAATTTAAACAAAAAATGAAAGAAACAAATAATGAATCTGTTTTAGAAAAATTAGGTCTTTTAAAGAAAAAGTGATCTTAAATGGATAAAAAATATCTAAATAAAGAAAAAGAATACATTGATGAAGGAATTTTAAAACTTAGAAAAGAAAATTCTAATATCAATATGGTTATTTTGCTTTTGCTTGGTCTTTTTGGAGTCTCATTTATGTTGACTCTAAATAGCATCCAATTATTATCTTTAGTTTTGATTATAGTAGTAACTAATTTGATTGTAATTAAGAATAAATACTATAAAACTATTGAAGAACTAAAAATTATTAAAAGCAAAATAAAATAATTAACATTCTGCAAGTGAGACCCACTTGCTCTTTTTTATTATTTTACAATATTCTATTTTTTCATCTCCATTAACTGTTAAAATTATCTTATTTTTATAATCAATTTCATTTTTTGGAGGTGTTCCAAAGTGATTTACATCAAAATTATGCCAAATCCCAAAATAACCTAATGACCATTGAAAGTATATCTCTTTAGAAGTATCTTTTTCAAGTTGTTGGGCTATACTAACTAACTCATACTCATTATAAGATGGATAAGTAATTATATTTTGATACATAGCAATACTAAAAAACAATAGTAGTAAGAAAATCATTATATTTTTTACCTTTTGATTATGTTTTAAAGATACATTAGATAGGTTTAGAAGCAAAATAGGTATAATTATGTAAATAAACTTAGTATTTATAAAAGTTAGAACAGAAAACACAATTAAAGCAGGAAAAGTTTCTTTAATTCTGAATTCTTTGAAGTATAAAAATGAGAATAACATTAAAACCAATAAACCTTTAATAGGAAAATTTTCAGAAATTAGAAATGAAGGCATCACCCCATTTATTAATTTTGGTAAAAATGGTAAAAGACATAAATTTGAAAAAATGTATAATCTATGAAATTGAGATATGAACAAAAAAGCAATTAGATAATAAACCGCAAAATTCCAAATTAAAACCCCAATTAATAAAAAGAATAAACTAAAAATTATGTTCCAATCAAAATTAATTTTCTTTTCTTTAGAATATAAATATTTAATCAAGAAATATAAACTTAATAACACAAAAGGGAAACCAAACAGATCATCTTCAAACTTAATAAAAATCCAACTAAACCAGAAATAACACAATAAAAATAATGAAGCTAAAAGACCTCTATTCTTTTTTATAAGCTCAACAGTTTCATAAAATATAAATAAACTAATAATAGTTGTTATAAGCATTATAAGTTTAATAACAAAAAGATTTGCAGGAAACAAACCAAATAGAAATTCCTGAACAAAAGAAGAAACATGTAAAGGCACATCATAATATATATAGTTTAAAAAATAATAAGAATCATTACCTATAAAAGGATAATTAAAAGATCTTAAAAACAAAGGTATATACAACACAATTGTGGATAAGATCATCGCAAGATAATCTCTTGCTCTCTTTGGAATCATAAAAAACACCTATTTTCTTTTACTTCTTTTCTTAACTGTTTTTCTTTTACAGACTTTCCTTCTTTTCATTCTTAAATACACCCCCTCTTATTACACAATAAGTATTATAGATTTCCAAGACTCTTTCTAATTGAAGTTCTTTTTTTACTTAAATAAGATAGACTTTTTTTAAGGTCTTCTGGAGTGTATTTTTTAACATTAGTATTGAATGAAAACTTTTTAGGATTTTCAATAAAAGACTTTGCTTCATTCACAGTTTCAAATGATTTTAATGGTTTGTCTTTTTCATCAATTACAAGCCAAGGCTTTCTTCTTGCAAATTCTGAAGTTAAAGAACTCCTGTTTAACTGCCTTCTTTGAGGTGACCCCCTTTCATACTTTAGAGCAGTAAACTTCCTTCTAACAATCTTCCAAACCATCTTATTTCACTTCCTTATAGAATTTAATAATTTTCTTGAGAACTGCTTTTTTCCTAACAGACTTCTCTTTCTTGTATTGACTATTCAAATCTCTTAGTCTTAAAGATACAAATTTCCTTGCAGATATTTTATTATCAGGAAATCTTGCAAAATCCTTTAAGATATCTGACTTAAATTCATAAAATCTATCTGTTTTTGCCATAATTTATCTTTGAGAGAATGTTTTAATTACTAAATTAGATATTAAATAACCATAAATTATTAGTATTATTACTGTGAGTGTGTTAAATATAACCCCACCATATACAAATTTAAAAGCAACTACCATAAATGTAGCCACCATCAACATAAATCTAGCAGGAAGCTTTGAAACACCCATAATAATCATCATAACTATTATAGCTAAAAATCCAAATAATTCTGCAGAACCAAATATTCCAAAAGCTAATTGTTCAAAAGTTGTTCCTACTGTTGTAGTAGTTAATAAAGATAACATCATATCCCACCACCACCTCTAATAATTGAAAAGACATATAAGAACACATAAAACAATGCAGCAAACTGCAAGAAACCAATTATTCCAACTAAAATAAAGCTTAATACAAAACCAATTGGAAGCATAAAGATAAGTGCAGAATAACCAAATAACAAACCAGAGATTAAGTTCTTAAAAGTTGCAGCTTGTGTTGTAATATTAGTTGTGTAAGGCACACCAGTTATAATAGATTGGTCTGTTGTAGCCGAGTCTGTTTCTTCAGGGTCTTGTGTTCCAATAACTGTTATTGTTCCAGCTTGATAATCATCCTCTAAATTAGTGAAATTTACATCTTCACCAAAAGGATTATTCTTTTCAATCCAACTAGTATCATTTAACCCTAAACCTACAGTTAAACCATTAATTGTAAATAATATTATTAAAAATGCAAATACATTTCCTATAGTTAAATCCATACTAATATCTACCTCTGACTATCTTGTAATGCAAAGCCTACACTTGCAATTACAGTTACTATATATATAAACCACATTGAATCTATACCAAAAACTTCTACACCAGTTGCAAACCATCCAATAAACACAAAGAAACCTAATATAAATAAACCAACATACATTAAGTAATCTTTAGACACAAAGTCTGAAGTTCCAAATAATACTAAAATTGATATGGTTATTAAAATTGATAAAATGATTGTCCATAAAACACCAACTTTAGAAGGGAAGTTCTTAAGAACAGTTAAAAGCCCAGTTGTTTTTGAATCAACATTTATTGTTTTTAGAAGATTTAAAATTCTATTCTGTCCAGCATAATCAAAAGTTATATCTGCTACAATCTTAACAGGCATTCCAGCAGTATAATTTAGTCTATTAAGACTATCAGTGATTGTTACTGAAGTTCCTGATAGATCGCCAGTTAAAGTTTCTTTCAAAGTATTATTTTGATAAGCTTTAATCTCATAACTTGTTATATTAAAATCATTTAAGTAATCTGCATAAACAGATAAATTTAAGTCAATATCATTTGTGGTAATATCTACATACTCTGGTGTATTGTTCCAAGAATATTTTAAATCTAAACCTCTATAAACCACATCTTGTTCTGTATCTCTTGAAATTACAAAGTAAAAAGTTTCATCTGAATCCCTTACTTGAATTTCATAAGAACCTTTCAAAGTTCCATTCTCATAAAGATAAACAAAATAAATATCTAATGGAAATCCAACAAATGATGTTCTTCCTGTTGAGTCTGTTTGTTTTTGTTCAACAAGCTGTGTTGTGCCTTCAATTTGTTTGAAGATTGAAACTGTAATTCCTGGATAAGGGGTTTTAAGCTCATCATAAACTACAATGGAGGGTATTACCCCATCTTCCTTAGTTATTAAGTAAGGTTGTAGGTTATATGTTGTGCTATACCCTAACCCAAAAGGATTTTTAACATTATAAGTTCTTGGAATATAAGTTCTATCAACAGGGTCTGCATTGTAGTCTACAACTGTAAAATCATAGGTTGATGTTGTTCCACCGAAAATGTTAATTGAGGTTTGTGCAGCAGATTGATTTGATAAAGAGTATATTAGAAGGCCCCCCACTTCCACATCATAAGGAGATATGTCTGCTAAGGATTTCTCGTTTTTTGGTTTCTTAACATTAACTGTTGTTTTTTGGTAGGTATCTCCTTCAGTTCCTGTAGAATCATAAAGAACAGCATTATAATCTCCATCTGTTTTAAGGTAAGAAGTAAATTTTCCTTCAGAATCTGTTTTGTTTGAAGATATTAAATTTAAATCGCTATCTACAAACTGCACATATTTATTAGACCATAAATTATCATTAGTATCTTTTACTAAGAATTCTATATTTTCTCCTTCATCTATAGGTAAGAGCATAAAATTATAATCATGGTCTTCATTTGTCCAATAGAATTGCAGGTTTCTTGAAGTGTGTGTTGTAACTCCTGAAACCTTTCTTTCTACATATGCATTGATTTGTTTTTCTTTCCAATCAATATCAGTTAAGTATTGAGAAAATAACCCATTCTCATCTGCATAATAGGTTTCAGAGTTTGTAAGATCTACAATGGATACATTCCCATCAAGCTTTGCAAGTGTGTTTTCATCATAGAAATAAATATGTAGGTTTGCATCGTGAATATCAAATTCAATAGTTTGAATTGCTGAAGATGTATAACCTGTTTTAAACTCTGCAAATTTTAAAGTAGTGTTTGCATCATTGTTTATTGCAATTGTTATTGGTGTTGTATATTCAGTTGATGCTATTGTAGGGTCTGTTCCATCGGTTGTATAGGTTAAAGTTGTATTTCTAGTTCTATAGTTAAAAACTATATTTTTTGCATAAGTAAGATATCTTGAACCAAATGTTCCTCCACCAAGATACATTTGGTATAATTGAACAGAATCCACTAACTTAGTTGAATCAAATTCATTAAAAGTAACTTCAGTATAATTAGTATACATTGGAATTATTAAATTAGTAGTTGTAGAATCATTATAATTTATTTTTAAATAACTCATAGATTCTGCACTTGTTGAAAAAGTATCATTTTTAGTTTCTAAAACTATTTCTGCTAGATTAGAATTAATATCCCAAGTTTGTTTTAAAATTAAACTTCCAGTTTGATAGTTTGGATTATTTGCTGAAGTATAAATACCTGTATCTGTTAATAAAGTTTGACTATATTTAGTTAGTGCTACATTTATTGGAGCATAATATACCCCTGCATTTTTGTCTGCTGTTGGAGTCCCAAATACTTCCATTGTATATGTTTCGTCCATAATTTCTGAATAATCAGAACCATCATAACTTACTGCTTTAAGAGTAGTTGTTCCAAATATTGTAATTGCACCTATATATTCTGTATCTGTAATATCAGGGTCAGTTCCATCAGTTGTATAATATATACCTGTTGAACCTGATTGAGTTGTTGTTAAGGTAACATTAAAATCATTATTATAAGTTCCTGTTGTTTGTGATGGAGTTACATAGTATGACTGTTCTTTGCTTATTATAAAATAAAATTGTGCATTAGATTGAGTTGAAGAAGTTGAACTCCAAGGAGAACCAGACACATACATATATCTATCTGTAATTCCACTTGCAAAACCTAATTTCCAATAATTCTCTCCTGCTGTATATCCACTCGTATGTAAAACAATAGCATATTTGGTTCCACTTGTTAAATTTAAGTTATTAAAATTAAAAGTTGCGTCTGCATAAGAACCAGAAAATGTACTTGAACTTATTGTATTAGTTGAAGTAGAAATAATATCTCTTGGATTAGTTGGAATTTCTCCACTTGTAATAGATTCTACTGTCATTGTAAAATCGTATGTCCCTGGTGTTCCTATTCCATTTGCTAACTTAACAGTTATATAATTAACATCATCAGTAAAACTACTTATAAAAGAACTTGATACATATGTCTGATCGGCAGAGTGTCCAAAATATAAATTGTTATTATTTGTTGTTTGAGATTGTAATTCTACTACTTCAGAATATACATTTGAAGCTATGAATAAACTAAAGAAAATTAATGTTAATGTAAATATTAAAAGTTTATTTTTTGGATTCATTTTCAAATCATCTCGTTATTAACAATCCTCTTTGCCCAGTTGATCCCTTTGCGATGCACTTTAAAGATTCTTGAGCATTTTGTCTTGCTTTTAAAGGCACTTTGTATTTCATTTAAAATCTAAACTCCTGGTTGATTCCATTTCTTCACATAACTACCAATAAATCCTGCAAGTAAAACTACTGCAAAGAAATTCAAAACTAATTCTAATACTGCACCATTTGGTAGAGCATCAAAATTAAAAAGAGCAGTTATTGGAGAGAAAATTTGAACAAACACAAATAATAGAATACCAAAAATAAAAAACATAAAAATGTCTTGAAGTTCAAATCCACCATTTTGATTTTTAGTTATCATATCTTAATCTACCTCTTCATATATATTTATTACACACATCATTTTTTAAATAATACTATAAAAAACTAAATTTTTTCTTAGTTTTCTTAGTTTTTGTTGCTTTCAATCCTTTATATGTAATTCCTCTTAGTTCACCAATAGAGTCAATTGCATATTTAGATTTCTCAATATAGGATTTTCTTAAAGTTTCTTTTTTAGATTTATCCCAATCAAATTTATAAGAATTAAATGGTTCTGAAACACCAATTAATTTTGCAGTCTTTTTAGTTGGTTTTAATTTAACTGATCTTTCTGCATATTTATCTGCAATCTCAAAACCTTTTGCCTTAGCATAAAAATAATTCATTGTATCTTTAGTTTTAACTTTTGTCCATTTGCCTTTACTTCTAACAAACACATCAAAGGCTTGGTTTAAGTTCTGTGGTTTTGAATAATCATCTTTTCTTGAATATTCTAAAATTCTATTTGGTTTATAAGTATTATCATTCTTTAAATTAAAATTATAAGTTGAAAGAGAAGGTTTGGTTGGATACTTTGGAACAAAGTCTGTTGGATCGTAAGTTGGTTTGGTTGGATAATCTCCATCTTGTCTATAGACCACAGGATAAGTATCATCATCTGGTTTTGGTGGTTCAGGATAAGAATCATCTGGTTTCGGTTCTGGAGGAATATAATCATTAAATATTTTATTTATAGTATAGTCTGTTGGTTTAGGTTTATCAGGGGTATATGAACTTGAATCTTTAATTGCACCATAAACTGGTTGACTTCCTGTAAATGAAGTTTGTGTATAATTAGGTTTGGATGCTTTAAAGTAACCATAAGAAGCTGGTCTACCTACATCTATTGTATAGACTGGTCTTTTGGTTGATTGGTAATAAGAATAAAACTCGTCTGCTTGTTTTTTAATGGTTTCAGACAAAGTAGTTCTACTTTTGGATGCAACACTCTTCACATCACCGATTAAGTTTTTTGCTTCAGATATTATTTTATATCTAATAGGTATGGACTCAGAGCCTACTTTAACAAATTCAGAATAGCCTTTTAGTCTTGACCAAAAATTTCTTGGTTTTATTTTAGTTGCTTCTTCTAAGAAAACACCTTGAGGAATTACAGCTTGTATCTCTGGAGACCCTTTTACTTTTGGATCTATACTTTTAATTAAACTTTTAGTTTCTCTTGAACCGATTGCAATCTCTGACCTTTTAGGTATTATAAAAGTTGAAGGTCTGGTTTTTGCTAAAAAGTCTTGATAATCAGCAACAGTTTTAAAACTAACATCTTTGGCTAAAACGGATTCTGGAAGAGCCTCTGCTCTTTTACCTAAAATCTGTAAAAGCTCTGGCTTACCAGTTTTTTGTGCTTCAGGAAATAAACTAAATTTATATTGAGGTGTAGTTCCTTCTTCTGCTAATCTAAAATAAAATGTTCCACCCTCTCCTCTTGGAGATACCCAAAAACCAGGGTCTTCTAATCTTGTTTTTAAACCAGACATACCTTTTTCTGCTTGAGTAAGTATTTTAGAGTCCTTTAATGGTGCTTGTAAGGATGATTGAGCAACTAAATATTCAGGATACTCTTTTACTTTACCTTTAGTTTTTTCAAATAAAGAAAGTATGCTTGAAGATTCTTTAGTTGTAGCAATTCCAGTTGAAGATAATTTTCCTTCCTTGAATAATTGTTTAGCAAATAGTTCTGTAGCAGGGACTTCCTTTGCACCGAGTTTGATGATTCCACTTCTAATTGCTTTATCTGTTAGTCTTGCACCTTTTAACAAACCAGTTGGTGCTAAAAAATCTGCAATGTAAAAAGCAGATTCACCTCTAACTTTTGGATTTTTAACAAAGTCTGAAGCATAACCTACTGCAGCTAAACTACCACCTACAATATAAGGTGACATTCTTTTAGTGGATAAAATTCCTGGATCTTTATAAATTCTTTTTAATCCTCTTGCAACTGTAGGAGTAGTATCAATAGTTATAGCTTTTCCTACTTTTAAAGCACCTTTACCTAAAAGTTTAGAACCTTCTAAAAAGTCTTTATAACCTTCAGTTCCAGGTTTCCAAACATCACCAACTTTAGGAAGTCCTTGCTTAATGGGAGTATATAAAGGTTCATATAAAGTAACTGCACCTTTTTTAAAACCTGAAAAAAATTTATTGAAAGAATCTAATTTTTTCATAATTTTTTTATGTTCTTTAGATTCTTGTTTTGGTGGTTTTGGAGGACCAACTAATTTAGGTGGTGCAGGTGGTCCTGTTAAGGTTGGTTTTTCTGGAAGTTTTGGTTTTGATAATTTAGTGGTTAAAGCAGGAGATATTTTTAATTGTGGTGGAGAAGGTGGTCTTGGCGAACCAGAAGTAAATAATCTTGAACTAACATCTAAAGATGGTTGGCTTGGTAATTGTGTAATTGATCTTTGTGCTATTTCAAGTGCAGTTGGCATTTTTTATAACCTCTCTTTTATTTAAAAAAACTAAAATTCTTTTTTACACTTCTAGAAATTACAGGAGAAGTTTTAAGAGATGATAATGTTGTTTTAGATTTTGAAACAACAGGAACTTTTCTTCCATTAATTGTTGTGGATTTTCCAGAATAGAAATATGAACTTCCAGATGATCTTCTTGAAGATGATTTCTTTCTTGAAGAACTTCCACTAGATTTTTTAACTGGTTCTGGTTCTTTATATTCTACTTTAGTTGTATAAGTATAAGGCACTGACTTCATTGCTTTAAGATATTTATCCATATCTTTATTATATTTATCTAAAAGTCTTTGTTGTTCTTGTGCAGCTAATTTCTTTTGTTTTGCTTGTTCAACCAACTCTAAATTATATTTATTAATATTTTTTATATATTCTTTTCTACTTTCAGGAGTAGTTCTAAAAATAGATTTAAGAGGGATTCTTGCCTTCATTAATTTTACTTCTTGTTCAGCCATATTTTATTTCACCTTTTTATTTTTTTTAATATCTTACTTTATTTTTAACCATACCTACAAAATTCATTCTTGCAGCTTGAATAGGATTAGAAATATCATCAGAAAATCCAAATCCAGATATTGGACTTTTTAAAATTTTTTCCTCACCATTATTAAAAGTTAAAATTAAATCTTTAGAAAAAGGAGATATTTCTGCTTTTTTTAACTTTTTAAATTTTCTTAAACGAGCCATTTCTTTTGCAAATTCTATTGCAAAATCACTATATCTTTTACCCATATTTTATTTCACCTTTTTATTTTTTTTATTTACAAATATATTAGAGAAGTATGAATTAAATGATTGTGAAGGATATTGTTTTTTCTTTTTTAGTTTGCAGTAAACATCTTCTGAAACTCTAATCATTTTGTATTTTGGTTTTAACATAATTATCACAATTATTTATTTTTTTTTCATATAATTTTTTGCAAAATTATTTGCATCATTAAATGATTTAAATTCTTTATTTAATATCTCTCTACCTTCTTTTGTTATTGAAACATAAAATTCATTAGACTTACCCATTCTACCTAAACTTATGAAATAGTTGTCTTCAAATTTTGAATATTTAGGATTGTTATTTTTATATATAGTATATTCTGGAGTATTATATTTTGGAGATTTTATCCAAGATACATTATTTTTATTATTAGAAAAAACACTTCTTAAACTTCTCATAATCAAATCACCTTTTTAGTTTATAATCTATGTCTTTTTTATTTAAAGTTATAGGATAAGGACTTAAAGATTCATATCTTGTGTTTGGATCAATTACCCTTAATGCTTTAACTGTTCTAACACCAACTGATGCTATAAAGTAAACCTTATTATTAGATTTTACTTTATCTCCATATTTTAATTCTTTAATATTAATCACCTTTTTTATTGTAAACAAAATGTATACATTTATAGTAATATAGTATATGGAAAGGTTTATAAATAGATGTTTTAAAAAAAGAAAGAGAAAGCTACTTTTTCACTTGTAGCTTTAAAGTATTTGTCATAAACTTTCTGGTTTCAATGGTTACAAAATCAAGACATTCATTATGAACATAAAAACCTTTAAACTTTTTATCAGTTCCAAGTAACCCACAAAACTGACAAGGTTTATCAGGAAATTTAGAATTGTTTAATCTATCTTCAGTTAATTCTATTACTGGATTTTCTTTTAGACTTTCAATTAATTCTATTGAAAAATCTCTTAGTCTTCTTTGATTTTCATATGTATTAATTGACATTAATTACCACCTATTGATTTTATTGCAATCTCTCTTGTAGTGTAAACATTATCATTTTTTAAAATTAAATAGTGTTCTAAATAACCTGTATCATAATTAATTCTTACACCATAAGGTTTAACTTCTTTATGAATAAATTTATTAGTAAAAGGTATTTGATAAACTACTGGAATATTTATAGTTGGATTTTTATATACAGTTATAATTTGTTCTGGTTTAGCAGTTTGAAAAGTTGAATTAAAATGTTGTGCAACCATACAGGTAATTAATACAACACCAATAAAAACTAACCAAGCAAAAAAAATTGTTTCTAAAATATTTGTTGTTTTTTTAATCATATTTTTTCATTTCTCCTTTTTTAAAATTATTAATATTAAATTCCACAAACTTAATAGTTAAATATATTATACCTAAAAAACAAATACTAATTATATAATTATAACTTGATATATCTATAATAGTATATAGTTTCATACAAGTAATACCAAACAAAATAATTATCCAAAATAAAACTAAATATGAACCTACTAAATCAAAATATTTGTTTACAAATTTCATTTTATCCATCTCCTTTTTTATTTTTTATAAGCACTTAATAGATCTCTTTTAATATCATCAGTTCTTAAATTAATATAATAATCTAATGGTATTAAAGATTGATGACCCATTATTTTTTGAACAGTTTTAAGTGGCATATTTTTATCCACAACTAAATATTGTGCTAAAATTTTTCTAAATCCATGAGGATTAATCTTAAAATATCTAGTAAATCTATTATACATCGCTCTAGATTTAGTTTTAAAAAAAATTAAATTATAAATATCTTTTTCTTTAATTTGATTATTTTGTAAACCCCTTTCTACTTGATCATTAAAATAAATAATATATTCTTTAAGCCAAACAAAAATAAAATAGAAAGGATTGTCTTCACTTGCAAAAATAGGTATTTGTCTTGTAGCTGGTGGATTTGTTTGTTTCTTTTTTTGGGTTTTTAATTGCAATCTTATCCATTGATGACCTGTTTCTTTATCTACATCAAACATTATGTCTTTCCATTTAATTGAAAGAACTTCATTTATTCTAGCACCAGTAAAGAAACAAACAGATATAACTGCTAGAGTTTCAAGTTTATCTTCAGGTTTTAAAGTAGTAGAAAATAAGACTTCTTTACCTATTTTAAGTCTTTCAACTAACCAATTCATAGTATATTTAGTGCCAACATCTTCTGTAGACACATAACTTTCGCTAGGATAAGGGTATCTTGGCATATTTATCTTTCCATATATAATATAATATATTAAATATCTGAATCAAATTTAATTTTGTTCCTTAACAATATAATTTTGAACCGAAAAGTTTATAAATGTTGTGAATCTGTTGTAATACATTCACGACTGAAGAAAGATAAACCTTACCGAATTCCCCATCACGAATTCTATAAATTTAAATATCATAATCTGGTCTGTTAACATTTTTGCTTATTAACACTAAATTGTTAACAGAAAGAAATGTTAACAGCTTTGTTAACATTTTTAGTAAATTGATGGTAATTGTTAACAGATATCTTAAAAATAATAGTTTTTTAGAAAATTAGATATTTTTAAAATTTAGGTGTTACCTAAAATTTTTGTCCCAAAAAAAATTTTTAATATATTTGTTATAACTATATATTATAACAAGGAATTATAACAAACTAAATTATTTGATTTTTTTTATTTCTCCGATCTTCATTTTTAAGATAAAAAAATAAAAAAATATTAGAAAAATCCTTAAAAAATTACTAATATTACATAAATTACACTAGGTATACTTTAAATTACATATATAGAAACGAGTTGAAAACATACTTTTTTCTGTAATTTGAATTATTTTCTGTAATATTGTTTGAAATCTGAACTTTTTTACCTTAAAAAGTTTGAAATCCAAACTTTATTATACATAAAAATCAATTGTTATAACAAACGAGGTGAAATTTTTTACCTTAAAAAGTTTGAAATCCAAACTTTTTTGCATTAAAAAGTTTGAAATCTGAACTTGGTTTGAAATCCGAACTTTTTCATCTTATTTTTAGTATATTTTCTTAATTTTATTTATAAATTAGGTTTGAAATCCAAACTAAAATTAGTTTTTCAAACAAATTTTGTATTTTTAGTTTACTTTTTGTTTAGAAAACCTTTATAAAATGTTTTGTGTAATTATATTTATAAACAATTTTTTAGTTTATGGAGATGAAATTAATGTCTGAAAATTTTATAAAGCTTTTAAAAGAATATAATGAAACTATAAATGATGTTTCTAAAAAGATTGATATTGATATAAATGCTATTTCTTCCTTTGATTTTTTTAAGGATTCTAATTTTTTTGAAAAAAATCCAATAATGTATGAAGATAAGATTTGGTGGCGATGGGATCATCACAATAAAAGATGGTATATAGTTGATGATGTTGAAATTATGCTAGATTTTTCAAATAATTTTATTTTAAGGGGGTCTACATCTAGTGTTTTCCACTCTAATATAAGAACTGCTATTCTTAATGCTTTAAAACAAGCAGGTTTAATTTTTAAAAAACATTTTAAAAAAGACATTAAACCAACTTGGATTGTATTTAGAGATTGTATTGTGGATGTTGCAACAGGAGAAGTTATGGATCACGATTTTACATTCTTTGCAAAAAATCCAATACCTTATAATTTTTTAGCAGAAGATAATTTTGATACTTCTAAATTTGATGCACTTTTTAGATCTTGGGTAGTTGGTAATGGTCAAGATGAAAGTTGGGTTAACACTCTTTACGAGCTTGTTGCTTATAGTATGCTTCCAGATTATCCTTTGGAAACTATTTTTTGTCTTCATGGAGATGGTTCCAATGGAAAATCATCTTTTATTAAATTACTTGTAAACTTCCTTGGAATGTATAATGTATCAGCTACAGAGCTTTCTTTACTTTCAAATCCAAATTCAAGATTTGAAACAACTGCTTTACAAGGAAAATTAGTCTGCTTAATGTCAGAGCTTGATGATGCTCAAATTAAAAATACTTCTCTTCTAAAAAAATTAGTTGGTAACAAAGAAGTTATAAGAGCAGAATATAAAGGTAAGGGGCATGTTGAATTTATTAATTATGCAAAAATAATAATGTCTACAAATGTAATTCCAGACACAGCAGACAAGACAGATGGTTTTTATAGAAGATGGCTTGTAATAGATTTTCCAAACAAATTTGAATCTACAAATGGAGATATTTTAAATCAATTAACTGAAAAAGACTATTCTGCTCTTGCAAGAAAATCAATCGCAGTTTTAAAAACTATTCTTGAAAAAAATACTTTTACAAATCTTGGAACTATCAAACAAAGAAAACAAAGATATGAAGAAAAAGCAAATCCATTAAAGAGATTTATTGATGAACACTGTATAATTAATCCTAACACAGAAGTTCCTGTTTTTGAATTTTATGAAGCAGTAACTTCTTATTTTTCTGAAAAAGGTTATAGACAAATTACAAAAGCTAAACTTTCAAGATTAATGAAAGAAAATGGTTTTGAATCTGAACCAAGACATAATCCAGATGTAAATAAAACTTGGAGATATTATATTGGAATTTCAATTAAAGAATTTAATAATCCTACAATTAAAGTTTATGATAAAGAAGAAAATAAATTTAAAGAAATAAAAGAATATAGAGATATTGAATTTGGAAAAGAATATAAATGGGAAGAGATTGTAGCTACATTTAAGCATTACACAGAAGAAGATTTAAAACAAATAATTACATCTTGGAAAAAACAAGGTGCAGTAACTGAGGTTCGCTCTGGAATTTTTAGATTTGAAAATATAAATCAAAAGGAGATGATGTAATGAAAATAACCTTAAGTAGTAGTTTTTTGGGTTTATTAACTATATTGTTTATAGGACTTAAATTAACTAATCATATTGACTGGTCTTGGTTTTGGATATTAAGTCCTTTAATCTTTAGTATTTCTTTATTTTTACTTGTATTATTAGTGATTATATTGATTGGTAATTGGGCATGGTTTTTAAAAGAATAAAATAATAGAAAAGAAACTTGGAGAGACGAGAATAAAGAGGTTTTATTAGAGACTTATTGTGCAGAACACGATGATTGGGAGATTCCTATTGAGTTTATGCTTGAAGATGAAGATTGGCTTGCTGAAAAGTTTAACGAATATAAAGAAAATGCAAAAGAATATCTACAAAAAAGAATAATGAAATTGGAGATGAAAAAATGGAACAAATTAATATAAATGAGAAAATTATGAAATTTAAAGTTGGGGATAAAGTAATTACAAAAGAAAATAAAATTTATGTTATTGAAAAGATAGAAAAAGATTGGGCAAATGGTATAATAATAAGGGAAAATGACAAAATCTGTTGGTCTTGCTATCCTACAGATTTAAAATTAGCAACAAAATCAAACATAAATAAGATATATAATAATAGAATAAAAGAATTAGAAAAAGAAAGAACAAGGTTAATAGAAGAATTGTAGGGATAGATTATGAATATAGAAAAATATGCAAATTTACTAAAAGAACCATTATATAAATCATTTATTATTTCTAAATTAAAGGATTTTGAGAAAGGAACAAATAAAGAATTAAAAAAAAAATTAAATCAAAAACATCAAGAATTAAAAAAGAAAGTAGATATTATTAGAAGATACAAATATAAACTTGGAAATATGTTATTATCAGAAAAAGATGATAAGAGATATGATAAATTAATTACTAATATTAAAAAACTTTTGGAGGAATGAATATGGAACTAAATTATTTAGAAAGTGACTTTGGAGATGTATTAAACAAAATATTAAAATCAAAATCAAGAAAGACTCAATTAAAATTATTAGAATTAGTTTCTCTAGAGGGACAGTATGATATTGATTATAGTGATGACTTAGTAGACTATAAAGAAGAATTAAAAAAGAAAATAAATAATATTAAAAAAATTTATGATGATGCAGAAGGTAGAGAATTACCAGGCGAAAGATATACATATTATGAAACTATTACTTATGCTAAACTACATCAATTGTTAGATGAACTTTTGGAGGAATGAATATGGAAAATGAATTAATAAAAATAACAATCTCAGGAATTAATAGTATGGGTAAATCAATTATAACAAGTTTAATTATAGATACTTTGCAAAAAAATAAAATAGATATTTCTAATTATTCAGTTACAATAAATAGTGATATAATTTATATTAATAAAATTAATATATCTAAGGGTAAAAATTTAATATCTAAAAAATATATTAAGTTAAGAGAAAATACTTTATTATCTGAATATAAGAAACTTTTGGAGGACTGAATTATGAAACCAAGTGAAATTATTAGAAGATATGGAGTTTTGGTTGGAGAAACTAAAGACTATATATTAATTACTAAAGGATATAATTTAGAAGAATTAGATAAAAGGTTTATAAATAAAGAAGAATTAAAAGAAAAAATAAAAAAACTAAATTTATATTCTTATGATGAAGAAAGAATATTAAAATTTTTGGAGGACTGAATTATGTTTGAGTTTATAGGAATTTATTTTAATTGGTTTCATAGTTTACCATTAGTGGTTAAATGTTCTTTAATAAGTTTACAAATATTTTTTGTGATTATATTAATTAATTTAATTAAAAATTATATAATGCCTTGTGGAACTTTTTTTGGAGATGATGTGGAATGAATAAAAAAGAAACATATGAGTTTTTTACATATGAATTACAAGATTATTTAATTAATTTAAAAAATAATTCTGGTTTAACAAATATTGAAATAATTGGTTTATTAGATTTAATTAAACAAATGTATTTAGAATCATATACTAAAAATATTTTAGAAGAAGAGGTAATAAAATGATAGAACCAAACTTTGAATGTAAAATGTGCAAGAGAGATTTATTTCTTGCAAAGTCCCACAAGTATGTAGTGATAGACGGATATCCTGAAGTTATCTGCAGTTATTGTAATAACAAATATACACCAGACGAGATTAAGTCAGTTACTGTTATGGCTCACTTAGGAGATAAACAACTTATTAAAGAATATGATTTAGTTTTATTCTTGAACAATAGTTTCACAGAAAAAGATATTGAGGACTATATTCCAAATGAAAAGAATAAGCTCTATAAATATTTAAACAAGATTTTAGGTGTAAAAAATGCAATCTATTCTCTAAAGATAAACATCACAAAGAGAAGACTAAACAAATGTGAGCTATGCGACAAGCTTTTAGATTTTGAAGAATCTATTTATTTCAAGACAGGAAAAAAAGGTTATATTCAAATCTGCAAGGAGTGTGCGAATAAATGAGATCTAGAACTGAAGAAAATAGAAAATATTATTTAAAAACTAAAGAATCAAGAAAAGCAAAATACTATAAATCAAAGGATGACTTACTTAATAACTTTATAAATTTACTTAATAATAATGTTTAAAAACTAATCGCTACTAAAATATATATTGAAGTTCACTTCTGAATTTCATCTCCTAGATAGGCAAGAATTAAGACCCCTTGCCTATCATTATCTATTATAGGTTATTAAAATATGAGTTTAATATTTTGGATTATTATTTTTATATTAGTTTTATTTTTTTTATTTATTTATAGTATTCCTTATCAAAAATATTATGGAGATTAAATTATGATTAAAGAGATTTTGGAGAGGCAAGGTTTTTCGGTTTTTATTCCTTTAAAAAAAGACGAATTTGATTTATTAGCAATTAAACAAGATCATATAATTGCAATAATCCACTTTAAAAACAAAACTTTAACAGAAGATAAGTTTCTTTCAACTTATAAAAAAGAAATAATTAACTTAATTGATTTACATCTACCTTTTAATTTTTCCAAAGAAATTTGGATTGAAACCAAACAAGGTTTATTTTCAATTAATGTTTTAAATACTTCTAAAATAACAAATGAGGTGTTTGCTTGAACCCTTATTTTTTAATAGGTTATTTAACCTTATTAATTATAGGTTTTTTCTTTGCAAGAAAAGACACAAGAGAAGGTATAATTCCAGATAAATGGACAAACCCATTAATTATTTTATCTGTAATAATGTATTTTTTTGCATTTAATTTTTTCTCATTTACTTTTTATTTATATTTCACAATTTTAGTTTTACTATATCTATTTTTTGTATATCTCCAAAGAGCAATGCACTATTCAGGTTTAAGTTTAGGCACTGGTGATGTGAAATTTTTATTATTAATTTATGCATTAATTCCTTTTAGTTCTTCTGCTTTTGTAGGAATTCCTTTTTTCAACATTCTTTTTTGGACAATAGTTTTAGTTTTTTTTATGGTTTCTTTCAGATTAATTTATTATTTATTATTTTCCAAACTAAAAATCTTCAAAATAATGTATGGTTCATCAATTGATAAAACAGAAATCAGACTAGCTCCAATCATCTATTTTAGTTTGATAATCAACTTTTTTATACTTATTTTATAAGTTTTCCAAAAAACAAAGGTTTATATATTTAAAAATATTAATTTTGTCTATAACCTTTATTTTTAAAGGTTTTTTCATATTTTTGTTTTAAAGATACTTTTATATATAATTTAAATCATTATATACTTATAATTCTAATCCAAGCTTATAAGCTTGAGATAAATAAAAGGTGATTTGATGTTATTCAAAAACGAAAAAGGTGCAGGAATGATAGATTCTGTTATTGCTGGTGTTGTAACAATTATAGGTGTATTAATTGTAACTAATGTTGATACAGCTGCTAATCTTTCAGGAGCTACTGCAACAATGACTGGATTAATTGGTCTTGTATTATCTGCTGGTGGTATCTTATTTATCATAATGAATGTATTTAGATAAATAATACTTTCCAACCTCATAGTTTTGCCTTGCCTTTCTCCTATTGGGCAAGGCAATCCTCTCCTATTTTTTATTTAAAAACAACACTATTTAAAAACTTATTGTAACTATAATTATATTATATGGACTGGTATTTATTTTTAATATTTAGTATTTTTTCAATAATCTTTTTATTATTTGGTTATAGTTTTAAGACCAGACTATATATTATTTTAGGTTCTCTTTTTATGATTTTAATTGGTTTTTTAACACTATCAAATGGTATTTATTTACCTAATGGATATGATGTTTCCTATGATTCTTTTTCAATAGATAAAAATATTATTGATTCTAATGTAACTGAATCTTTAGTAACTATAGATAATTTAGAATTAAATCCAAAGTTTGAACATATAGATAAAGATAGTCTTTATTCCAAATGGCTTTTTGGGTTATTATTTATGTTTGTAGGTGCATTTGTATTATTTGATGCATTCTTTAATAATAGATTTAATAAATTTGTATAAATTAAATAGGAGTTGGTATTATGCCAGATGTTATGTATGACGCTCCACGACAAACACAAATGGAGTCAGAAGAAGAAATTTTATCACGATTAATTACTCCTGAAGGTAAGACTTCATATAGAGAGGTTACAGAGTTTGACCCTGTAAGAAACAAATTTGTAAAAAAAGCAATTGACCTTGGTTCTCCTGAACTAAATCTTGCCGACTTAACAACTGCTATTTTAGTAGGTCAAAAATCTGAATTTGCTTTTGCTTGGCACACAGTTGCTTTAATTAACCAACTAGTTTTTATTGAAAGAGAATCTGGTTATGATTTATCTAATCTAATTAGATTCCATTATAACAATTTAACTACAAATTTAAATTTATCCAAATCTGTTGATGGTGCAACTATGAAGGCATTAACAACTAAAGAACTAAAACAAATCCAAGAACATAGAATGGTTGGAGCAAATGGTGAAGCACAAGACGAATATAAAGGTCTTGGGGACTTTATTAGAAGAAATCTTGGTGGAAAAAAATAAAGGAGTTGAAATTCAATGAATCCAGTTTTATTACAAGCAATATTTTTAATTATAATATTTTTCTTAAGTTTAACAATTGCATTTATGCTTAAGTTTGGTGGACATAGTTTTAGACAGTATATTAAATCTAAATTACCAGGTTTCAAGCATAAAGGTGCTTGGTTTATTCAAGCAGGTGTAAATCAAAAAGTTAGATTAGTTTATAAAAAATTACCTGATGACTTAAGAATAAAAATTAAATCTGGTGAAATTCCAGAAGATGACCAATATGCAACAATTAACGAAGTATTTCATCAAACAGATGACGATGGAGTTCCTGTTCTTTTTACTTTAGAAGATCTTCCTTTTACTTTCTTTTTAAAGAAACATCATTTAGATGACTTTTTCCCACAAGTAGATGAAATGATTAATTTAATTGATGAAATTACTTATAACAAAATGTTTGATGAAGCAGAAAGTTTGAAGTTAATTATTAAAAATAAATTAACTGAAATGAAACCTTCTTTAAAATATATTCCAAATTCCATTGCTGAACTTAATGCTATTTTTGGAATTGAGAAGAGTTTAAAATTTAAGGATAAACCTGCAATTTCTATTCTTTTAGAATTCAAAAAACATTTATTCAAATTAAAAGAATCTATTTTAGAATCAAATAGACAGTTTGTTAATGTTCACGATCTTTTCCAAACAACAGGGTTTGTTAAAAACTTAACTAAAATTGCATTTATGGAATGGCAGAATGGTTTTTTAGCTGCAAAACAAACTAAAATGGAAAAGAAATTTAACACTTGGCTTGTTGTAATTGTAATTATAGTTGGTGTTTTAACAATAATTGGAATTTATTTAACCAATTCATTAAATGAGAGATTAGATGTTACTCAACAACAATTAAATCAAACACAAACAACTTTATTAGAAATTAAACAAGTATTAGGTGTAAATGTAACTGATACAACTAACACTATAGATTCTAATCTACCAGTTCCAAATAACCCATTGCAATAAGGAGATGAAATTAAATGACTACATCAAGTCCAGGTAAAGGTGGAGAAAAGATTATCAAATCAGTAAATGACTGGAACTATAAAACAATGGTTCTTGATAATTACAATGCTACAAAGAGTGTCTTAGTTGCAACAGCACAGAGTAAATTTGATAAGTCTATGGTGCAAAGTTGTTATTTAGCTACCTCTTCATTAGCAAATATGATACTACCCTTTGTAAAGATAAATGAATATAACATTACCTCTAAACCAATTAAAGAAAGAATAGATATAATTTTATCTGAACTTGAAAATGATTATCCAGATGTCCAAGCTTTTAATCTTTCAGAAAGAGCAGAATTCACATTAAAGTGTGGACAAGTTATTAATTTACTTCCTCCTTTGTTCAGTTATATTGGAATGTATGTAAAAACCACTGCCAGAGGTGTGTTTTTCTATCCTGATAAAGAACAAAAAGGCGATTTATAAATGAGTAATTATGAACCAAGAGTAATGCCTAAATCAAGATATGACTTAATTCCTTATACTATTAAGTTATCTCCTGAACCACAAAGATCTTTACTTTATGAAATGTGGGCAAGACCAAGAAATAAGAATAATACATTCTGCACTGTTACTGGCAATACTGGGTGTGTTGATGCTTTAACTGAATTTTTAACTCCTTTTGGTTGGAAGAAAATTTCTTCTTACAAAGAAGGTGATATAGTAATGCAATACAACCCTAATTCTCAAGAAAGTAGTTTTACAAAACCTTTAGATTATATTAAGCTTCCTGAATCTAAAATGTATTTAATTAACACAAAATATGGTTTAAATCAATGTTTATCTTCAGAACATAGAGTTTTATATAAAAGCTTAAAAACTAAAAAATTAAAAATAGATACAATGCAAGAAGTTTATAAACAACATAACCAAAACTCTACTGGTTTTGGTGGTTCTTTCATAGTTAATTTCAAGAAAGATAATAATTTTAGTATTGAAAATAAAGACTATTTTACTGAAAATGATTATAAACTATTGGTTGCTATTGTTTGTGATGGAAATATTAGTATAAGAAAGAATGGTTTAAAATATATCAGGTTTAACTTAAAGAAACAAAGAAAGGTAATCAGACTTTTAAATTTATTACATTTAATGAATATCCAATATAAATATATTGAGAAGGAAAATGGTTTTAAACAAATATATTTCCATTATCCTTTAGCTTTTAAAAAGTTCCCTAAAGAATGGTATAGCCTACCTTATGATATTTTGAAATTAATTTCTGACGAGTCTTTATATTGGGATGGTGATTGCAAGACTATTTTTGTTAGCACAATAAAAGAGAATGCAGACTTTATACAATACTGTTTTGCTTCAACAGGCAGGAAAGCCTCAATCTCTATAGATAACAGAATAGGTAGAATAAAGGCATATAAAGGAAAAAAATATATGACTAAGTCTATTTGTTATAATGTGATTATTTCTAAAAAACATTCTAATCCTACTATAAAGAAAGGTGCTGGTTCTAAACCTGTAATTGATATTATTAAACCTATTGATGGTTATAAATATTGTTTCACAGTGCCAACAGGTTATTTAGTTTTAAGAAGAAATAATTGTATCTTCATAACTGGTAATTCAGGAAAATCATATGGTAACATCTTCTTTGGTTATATGCTTGATGTTGATAGCCACGATAATCATTTATTTACAGAAGACGAAATTATATTTGACCCTTTAGACTTTGTTGAGAGAGTATCAAAGCCAAGAAGAATTGGTCAATTCTTTATGAAGGATGAAATTCAATTAGATGCCCATGCAAGAAAATCTTTCTCTAAAATTAATGAAGTTCTTGGTAATGTAATGTCTACTATTAGATACAAGAGAGAGATTATTTTTTTAAATCTACCTTCCGAAACACAACTTGATTCACAAATTAGATTATTAAGATATGGTAATTTTGAGTTTACTGGTGTTGATCCAACTGGTTCTTTTTCTAAATTTCAATTTGAATATCTAAATTATCCTAAGAAAGCAGACACTGAAATTAGACAAGATAAAAAGGTTCAAAGAGATCCATTAGTAATGTGGGATAAAGATGAAGGTTCTTATGTGTCATTAAAGCATTATACTGATTTATCTTTATTTTTACCATTTCATAAAAAGGATTTCACTAAACTTCTAAAAGCTTATGATTATAAGAAAGACGAATATTTAATGGGTAAATATGATAAATTCAAAAAAGAAATGAAAGAAGTTATGAATTCTGTTAATAATGATGAAAAATCATTAGAAGATATGATTGCATATGTTGATAAACACAGAGATCAATTTATGGGTGATAAAAAATTATCACTAGTTGCTCTGCAAAAGCATTTTAAAATTAATATAACTACTGCTAGACTTGTTAGAGCAGAGTTTCATAATAGCTTTGCTGTTGAGAAAAAAGAAAAAAAGAAAGA
>NPIE01010315.1_pt3 | contig 28213 bp, 21 predicted proteins | sample 8637661 | NCBI WGS metagenome assembly NPIE01 (sample SAMN07420842, study PRJNA396082) | bioreactor metagenome | isolation source: sample BA12 brine-fed electro-methanogenic bioreactor BA | place: Japan: Kochi | collected 2016-12-09 | reverse complement strand
ATGTAACCATGTAGCCATGTAACACTGAAACACTGATCATTCATCTCCTTACTCTGTCCAAAAAGCCTGCGATGATCCATGACTTATCTTCAGAATTCATAATTCCGCAGATATGTTTGTAATAATCAATTTAGTTCACTAATTTTGCAGCCCGAAAATTTTGAGGGGGAAGTCATGAACGTGTTGAGAGAGTATCAAATACCCTTTGCGGGACTGAAGGAAGGGAGCCATGATTTCCACTTTGAAGCGGACGATGCGTTCTTTAACAGCTTTGAGTATTCAGAGATCAGGCAGGGCCGGGTCATGGTGGATGTTAGCATGGAAAAACAAAGCCGTATGCTCATCTTCGATACCCGCATTAAAGGCCAGGTGGTGGTTCCCTGCGATCGTTGCCTGGGCAACCTGGACTACCCGGTAGAAGGCAAGGAGCGGCTTTTCGTGAAGTTCGGCCCCGAATATATGGAAGAATCCGAGGAGGTGATGATCATTCCCGAAAAGGAATCCCAGTTCGACCTGAGCCCGTTCATCTATGAATACATCATGCTTTTACTGCCCTACCAGCGGGTTCATGCCGATGAGAATGAATGCGACCAGGAAATGATCCAAAAACTCAATGATCATTCTGAATCCGGAGACGATCCGAGGTGGGATGCACTGAAGGACTTGAAAAATAAATTTGAATAACAATAACACTGATAACAATGGCACATCCAAAGAGAAAAATTTCGAAAACCAGAAGGGATAAAAGAAGGACTCATTACAAGGCTGATCTCCCTACACTGGCGACTTGCCCGACTACCGGAACCGTGCATATCTACCACAGGGCCTATTATGTCGACGGCGACCTTTACTACAAAGGCAAGCTGGTCATGGCCAAAGGTGAATAAGCCGGCCTGAACTTTTCCTGCCTGCTTACGTTATAGGGTCATAAGCATTCCTAAACTGATCAGACATGAATATCGGATTAGATGTAATGGGGGGTGATTATGCCCCCGCAGCCACCATCGACGGGGCTGCCCTGGCCCTCGGGGAACTTCCCGAAGGTGACCGAATATTCCTGTTTGGCGACGAAAGCCTCATCCGGGAATCACTCCGTTCTAAAGATTATCAGGAAGATCGTATTGCCATCGTTCACTCCCCGGAGGTGATCGGCATGAGCGAACAACCCATCAAAGCCTTTACCAAAAAACCACAATCCAGCATTTCGCAGGGCTTCCGCTATTTGAAGGAAGGGAAGATCGACGGATTTTGCAGTGCCGGGAACAGCGGTGCCGTGGTGGTGGGTTCCATGTACAGCGTGGAAATGATCCAGGGCATTATGCGCCCCTGTACCACGGTGGTCCTGCCCAAAGAGAACGGGGGGAATACATTCCTCCTGGATATCGGGACCAACCCGGATGCCAAGCCCGAACTCATGTACCAGTTCGGGATCCTGGGCTCATCCTATGCAAAGTATGTTTACCATGTGGAGAACCCCAGGGTGGGATTGCTGAACATCGGCGAAGAAGCGGAAAAAGGCAATGTGCTGGCCCAGGCTACCCACAAGCTCATGGAAAATTCCCAGCATTTCAACTTCGTTGGAAATGTGGAGGGCCGCGACATTCTTTTCGATAAGGCCGATGTGGTGGTTTGTGACGGCTTCACCGGGAATGTGGTGCTCAAGCAACTGGAATCCATGTACGACCTGCTTAAAAACCGCGGGCTATACGATGATTTCGTTGAACGCCTGAATTACGAGAATTTCGGGGGAACCCCCATCCTCGGGATTAAATCTACTGTGCTGGTCGGCCATGGCATATCCAACGATAACGCCATTAAGAACATGATCCTCCTGACAAAAAATGTACATGAAGCAAAGCTTTCCGGTAAAATTGAAGGAGAGCTCCAAAAACATTCGTAATTTTACCGCCCAAAAATAATTCCTTATGGGTAAACTTAAAGCAGCAATCACCGGCGTACATGCCTGGGTTCCCGAGTATGTTCTTGATAATAAGGAACTTGAAAAAATGGTGGATACCTCCGACGAATGGATCACCACGCGCTCGGGGATCAGGGAAAGAAGGATCTTAAAGGGCGAAGGACAGGGCACCTCCGTGATCGGCGAGAATGTCGTGAAGGGTTTGCTGGAGAAGACCGGCACCAAGCCGGAAGAGATTGATCTGTTGATCGTGAGTACCGTAACCCCGGATTATGCATTTCCGGCCACGGCCAATATCATTTCCGACAAATGCGGACTCAAGAACGCCTGGAGTTTCGACCTGAATGCCGCATGTTCGGGCTTCATCTTTGCGCTCACCACGGCTTCACAGTTCATCGAGGCCGGCACCCATAAGAAAGTATTGGTGGTCGGAGCGGAAAAAATGTCGATGATGATCGACTATACCGACCGGGCTACCTGTGTATTGTTCGGCGACGGCGGCGGCGGAGTGCTGCTGGAGCCCACCACCGAAGATTACGGCATCATCGATTCAAAGCATTATACCGACGGATCGGGGCGGCAGTACCTCTACCAGAAAGGCGGAGGTTCGGTAAAACCTGCATCCTATGAAACCGTAGCCAATGGTGAGCACTTCGTACACCAGGAAGGGCAGTCGGTGTTTAAGTTTGCCGTGAAAGGCATGGCCGATGTATCCGTGGAGATGATGGAACGCAACAACCTCACTTCCGACGATATTCACTGGCTGGTTCCCCACCAGGCCAATTTGCGCATTATCGAAGCCACAGCCCGGCGCATGAAGCTTGACCCCCAAAAGGTGATGATCAACATCCAGCGTTACGGGAACACCACCACGGGCACCATTCCTATTTGCCTGTGGGAATGGGAAAACAAGCTTAATAAGGGCGACAACCTCATCCTTTCCGCCTTCGGCGGAGGCTTTACCTGGGGCTCGGTTTACGTCAAATGGGCGTATTAGAAGTTCCGCCCCTCGACGGAGCTCGGGGTGACATTAGTTCCGAGTTCCGATTTCCCTACTGCCGCACACCTGATTTGCCACAGCAATATTTTTTCTTATCTTTATTCGGATCAAGACATTGATTAGCAGTCGGGGAAAATGATATTGCGAAGTTGGAAGGAAAACAATAATACAAGGATTGTTATGAAAGCTTTTTACCTGGCACTCGGATTCTGCATGCTATCAATGCTGCTGTCGGCCACCAATTATTATGTAAGCTATGATACCGGCAATGATCAAAACGATGGTCTCAGCCCGGCTACACCCTTTAAGCTGATACAAACAGCTGCGGACCTGACCTTACCCGGCGATACGGTATTTGTCATGAATGGCACCTACACCAATTATTTCTATTCAGTGTTTGTCGTACACCGCTCCGGAACAGCAGAAGACTGGATCGTGTATAAGAACTATCCCGGGCATACGCCACTGATACAGGTGAGTGACTGGTGTGGCATAAAGATCATATATGGAGCCAGCTACATCGAGATAAATGGCTTTACTATACAGGGAAATGCTTCAAACATTGAACTGGATGATGCATTGAACCAGCCGGGCGGATGCAATGATCCCGGTGGAGAGCCCATTGGATTTTACAATGGCAATGGTATATTTATCCAGGGGCATAACATAGACAGCACAGAATATCCTCATCATATCAGGATACTGAACAATACTGTTTTCGAATGCTGCGGAACAGGGATAGGAGGCATACACTGTGATTATGTTACTATTGAAAATAACCTGCTTTATGATAATTCCTGGTATTCAATATGGGGGAACAGTGCCATCTCGCTTTACCAGAACTGGAACCTCGACAGCAACACCAGCGATTACCGGATGATCATCAGGAATAATATTGTGCGCGGAACAAGAAACTTTGTACCAACGCAGGTTCTTTGCTTCATTACCGACGGGAATGGGATCATAGTCGATGACAGCAAGAATACACAAAATTCTTCTGCACTGGGAGCCTACCTGGGTAAAACCTTAATAGCGAATAATGTAGTTTATGATAATGGAGGGCCTGGCATACATGTTTACTTGAGCGAACATGTTGATATTGTAAATAATACAGCTTACTACAACCAGCAAAGCGATGAACTTTCGCAAGGCGAGATCGATGCCTGGAACTCAGATGATATTGTGATCAGGAACAACATCATGTACGCCAGGAACGACAAACCGATCAATACGAATAATTATAATGTGGATGTCCTGCATGATCATAATGTATACTGGGGAGGAAATGGAAGCTATGTTAATGGTACAAACAGCATAATTGAAGACCCTTTATTCCTGGCACCTTCCCTGGAACCGGGTGCTGACTTTCAAATATCGGAACTGAGTCCGGCAGCGGATGCCGGCTCAGAGCAACTGGCTCCTGATGATGACATTATCGGAACCCCCAGGCCGGTCGGTCCCGGATATGATATTGGGGCCTACGAATACGATCCGGAGCTTGGGGCGGGCTCTCCTCAGTTCCTGGCAGAATTTGAGTTCAGCGCATTTCCAAATCCTGTAAAGAACAATTTACACATACAATGTTCCGAACTCAGCTCGGAAAAAGGAAAAATTGAGGTATTCACTATTTGCGGTACTAAGCTACTGGAAGAAAATATCCATGAAGGGGAAGATCATTTTGATCTGGAGGTGGACAGGCTGGCAACCGGAATGTACCTCTGCAAAATAACGATCGGAAAGCGGATCTCAACAATAAAATTTCTAAAGAAGTAAACCGTGCTACATGGTTAAGGGTGCAGGGTGCAAGGTTCAGGGTGCAGGGNNTGCAGGGTAAGACAGATATGAGTAGTAAGTATTGAGTACTGAGATTTTGAAAATTGAAAATTGTATATTGTAAATTCCTCTTCCCCTCGTCTCCCCATCTCCCAGTCAGGGTTCAGGGTGCAAGGCTCAGGGAGCTCCGAGTGCCGATTTCTAAAATCACTTCAAATATCAGCTATCGCATCCATAATCCATAAACTTGCCCAGAACGAAGACGAAGGGTCCATAACCAATAATCAAACAGGCTTGTAACCTCTCGCCGCTTTAGGCGTCTTATTATTGAATGGCCTTTCATGAGGATGCATATTATGTTGAGCAGGTGCTTGCCGGGGAGGTGAATGCTTTTCGCCAGCTTGTGCTGAAGCACCAGGACCTGGTGTATACCATCGTGCATCGTATTGTACCCTCGGCGGAAGAGGCAGAGGAAGTGGCCCAGGATGTGTTTGTTAAGGCCTACCGGAAACTTGCAGGCTTTAAGGGGAAATCCAGGTTTTCGACCTGGCTCTACCGCATCGCCTATAATGCCGCCGTCAGTCATAGCCGGAAAAAGAAGATCGAATTTTTACCGGCCGAAGAGAACGGCATGGAAAACATCGCCGAAGAACAGATGGAAAGCAACATCAACGGACTGGGCGAAGAAGAGCAACAGCAACTCATCCGCCAGGCGATGGCCATTTTGCCGAGCACCGATCAACTGATCATTACGCTTTATTACTATCACAACAAGGGAGTGGAGGAGATCAGCGGGATCATCGGGATGAGTGCATCCAATGTGAAAGTGAAAATGCATCGCATTCGCAAGCGCATGCTGAAGGAAATGAACAACTTGATACAGGCCGGAATACATCCGGCAGCCTATGGAGGAACACGCTATGAATGAAAAAAATAAGAGGGATTTGATCGGGGAACTCTTCCGCAAGCATGAAACGGAGAAAGCCCCGGAAGGCTTTGCCGACAAGGTAATGCAGGCCATTGCTGAGGAAAATGTATCTGAATCCAGGCCGGCCTGGAATTCTGTGGCCTACCTCATCTGGGGGGCCATCTTCATTGGTCTGGCCAGCCTGGCCGTGGCTGTGTTTTTGCTCGATTTTTCCTTCATGAGCAGCATTTTCGAAGGGATTGAATCGGATACCGGCTTTTTTCGCGATTTTGTGCTGCAGGCCGGCAGCAGCCTTGGCAACTGGTTTACGAGCATCAGCCTTTCCGCTCTCTCGGTGATGATCCTGCTGGCACTGGGCGCCCTTTTCCTGCTCGACCATCTGCTTCGCAAAAGCCCGAAAACACAAACCCATATGCTCTGAGCCCGCGGCTTTGCAGTCATTTTCATTATCTTCGTAAAAAAACACCATGCTACCCGATTCTCTTACAGATGAAGTGGTTTCCCTGTTGTCGGGAATGAGTGGAAAGCCATGCCCGATCACCGGAAGCCGCTCCCTTTCAGGAGGTTCCATTAACCAGGCTTACCTTCTTCAAACCCCTGAAGGCAATTTCTTTATGAAATACAACCGGTACGATGCCTACCCCGGCATGTTTGAACAGGAAGCCCGCGGATTGCAGCTGCTCAGGGATGCGAATGAGATCCGGGTACCGGAGGTGCTGGGCCATGGCGACGATGGCGCGCATACTTTCATTCTCCTGGAATACCTGGATTCGGCCCCCAGGGCGAGCCGGTTTTATGAAGATTTCGGCCGGCGCCTGGCGCAACTGCACCGGCATACGGCTAAAAACCATGGGCTCGACCATGATAATTACATCGGATCCCTGAAACAGTATAATGACGAATGTGACCGATGGACTGATTTCTTCCGCGATAAACGTCTGGGGGTGCAGATGGAACTGGCTGCAGCTTCAGGTCTCCTGCCATCCGCCACGCGGAATGCCTTTGAACGTCTGTTCAGGCAACTGGATGATATCTTCCCGGAAGAGCCTCCTTCGCTTGTTCATGGCGACCTATGGGGCGGGAATTACATGGTGGATGAAAAGGGCGAAGCCTGCATCATCGACCCGGCCGTATATTACGGTTTCCGCGAGATGGACATCGGCATGTCGAAACTTTTCGGAGGTTTTTCACCGGCCTTTTACCAGGCCTATAACGATGCCTGGCCCATGGAACCCGGCTGGCAGGAACGTGTGGAGATCTGCAACCTCTACCCCCTGATGGTGCACGTGAACCTCTTCGGCAGCGGATACCTGGGCTCGGTGGAAAGCATATTGCGGAGGTTTTAGAATGGTACGGGGTACGAGAGACGTGGGACGAGGTGTTTTCACCGTCCCCCGAACCCCGAACCCCGAACCCCGTCCCCGTCCCCCGTCCCCCGAACCCGTTTCAGTTATCCTTTACTTTTCGTACTTTTGCAATCCTGTTAAACACACCTGCTACATGAACCACAAGGAAGAGAATACCCAGCCGGTAAAATCGCTGAACTTCATCGAAAGCATTATCGAGGAAGATATCCGCAACAATAAGAACGATGCGCGGGTGCATACCCGATTTCCCCCGGAACCCAACGGGTACCTGCACATCGGCCACGCCAAGTCGATATGCCTGAACTTCGGGCTCGGGAAGAAATACAATGGGCTGACCAACCTGCGTTTCGACGATACCAATCCTACGAAAGAGGAGCAGGAATACGTGGATTCCATCATTGAAGATATCCGCTGGCTGGGCTTCGACTGGGAAGACCGCCTGTTTTATGCATCGGATTATTTCGGGCAGTTGTACGAATGGGCCGAAAAGCTGATCATGGACGGCAATGCCTACGTCGATGACCAGACTTCCGAGACGATCAGCGAACAGCGGGGTACGCCCACACGGCCGGGAAAAGAGAGTCCTTTCCGTGATCGTGATCCCGAAGCCAACCTGGAACTTTTCCGCAGGATGAAGGCCGGGGAATTTCCCGACGGGAGCCGGGTGCTCCGCGCAAAGATCGATATGGCTTCGCCCAATATGCACATGCGCGACCCGGTGATCTACCGCATCATGCACACCCCCCACGACCGCACCGGCGATACATGGTGTATTTACCCCATGTATGACTTTGCCCACGGGCAGTCGGACTACCTGGAGGGCATCACCCACTCGATCTGCACCCTGGAATTTGAAATCCACCGGCCGCTCTACGACTGGTTCCTCGACAAGCTGATCGAAACGGAATACCGCCCGCGGCAGATCGAGTTTGCCCGCCTCAACCTCAGCTATACGGTCATGAGCAAGCGCAAGCTGCTCGAGCTGGTGAAGGAAAAACATGTGAGTGGATGGGATGACCCGCGTATGCCTACGGTTTCCGGGCTCAGGAGAAGGGGATTTACACCGGAATCCATCCGCAACTTTGCCGACCGCATTGGTGTGGCCAAGCGCGACAATGTGATCGATGTGGCCCTGCTGGAACATAGCATCCGTGAAGACCTGAACAAGAAAGCGGAACGCAGGATGGGAGTGATAGACCCGCTAAAGCTCGTGATCACCAATTACCCGGAGGGGAAGATCGAAGAGCTGGAAGCCGTGAACAATCCGGAAGATGAAGCGGCGGGCAAGAGGAAGATCCCTTTTTCGAGGGAGATTTATATTGAGCGGGACGATTTTATGGAAGACCCGCCCAGGAAGTTTTTCCGTCTTGCACCTGACAGGGAAGTGAGGCTGCGCTATGCCTTTATCATCAAATGCGAGGAAGTGGTTAAGGATGATGCCGGCAACATTATTGAATTGAGGTGTACCTACGATGAGGAAACCCGCAGCGGCGGATCTGACGCCAATCGCAAGGTAAAAGGGACGATCCACTGGGTTTCGGCTCAACATGCCCTTCCGGCCGAGATCAGGATCTACGACAGGCTGTTCCTGACCGAGAACCCGAATGAAGCTGAGGAAGGAAAAGATTTTAAGTCGAATCTCAACCCCGATTCTCTGGAGATCAAAAAAGGTTTCGTGGAGCCCGGCCTGGCGGATGCCGCTCCCGGGTCGCGTTTTCAGTTTGAGCGCCGCGGATATTTCTGCGTGGATTCGAAGGATTCGAAAGCCGGCGCCCTGGTCTTCAACCGCACGGTGCCTCTGCGGGATTCCTGGGGCAGGATGCAGGGGAAGAGCTGAGAATTTTGCTATTTGCTATGTGCTGATTGCTATATGCTATGTGTTATATAGTACATGTGCTATGTGCTATGTGCTATGTGTTATGTGTTATGTGCTGTGTGCTATATTTTTGATAATAAATAATTTCTGAATTCATATTCCTTGTTCCTTGTTCCTTGTTCCTCTGTTCGTTATTCTTCTGTTCCTCTGTTCATTATTCAACACCCCCCACCCCGGCCCTCCCCATGCTGGCTTTTGTGGATCGCGACACTTTAATCTGGGGGAGGGAGAGGTAGATTTTTAGTCTGTTCGCCCTCCCATGCTTCGCATGGGATTACAGATATTTGACCCCTACGGGGTCGTCATCATCTGAAATAAAAAAAATCTGGTTACTAGCTACTGGCTACTGGCTACTGGCTACTGGCTACTGGATTCTGACTTCTTATTCCTTGTTCCTTGTTCCTTGTTCCTCTGTTCGTTATTCCCCTGTTCCTCTGTTCAATTCCTTCCCAGATAAAATACTGATCATAAAGGAATGATGAAGATGGATAATAAAAAAGAAAAGGCTGCCCCTTTTGAGACAGCCTCTTTTTTAGTCGACATTAACATGCTTTAGTCTGAATGTTCCATTTACGAAGGTATCATCATAAGGTTCGAAGTTATGTCTGAAGCGAATATTGTTAAACTCTCCTGCAATAACTTCATTGTCGACGTATTCAGACACGCTAATAGTCCCTCCAAAACAGTTTGTACAGTCTATAGGATCATCCCAAAAATCAAATGGAGGGCTTAACTGTCCAAGTTGTCCAGAAATATCAGATGTGTTAAATAAAGTACCTCCTCCAAAGGTATAGGAATTGCCTGCCTCTATACCTGTAGCATCAATATTCCAGTTGATGATGAAGTAGTAAAGATCTCCAAGATCCTCATCTCCCTCGTACACATGAAGAAAACCATCCTCAATTGATCCTGAAAATTCAGGTAATTCACTGAAGCTTATTGGTTGGCCATCAACCGTTATATCAAGGTAGTATTCTCCGCCGCAGTCTCCTTCAACGCAACCAACGTTCACGGTTTCTACTGTACCCTTTTCCAATTCCGGCAGTGTTTTGTTGCAATATGGTGAAACGATGTTCTGAGTCTGGTTTGCCCTGACAATCATTGAGTACTCTCCAACATCGTTAGTGTATGCAATTGTTTGTCCAACCTGGACTTTCACCCGTGGAGCCGGTTGAAAGTTCTCGTTGCATACTGTTCCTTCAAGAAAGGCGCCGGATCTGAGGACATCACAGTTGATAGCGCCATCAACACTCGTATTAAAGCAATATTGATTACCAACTCTTTGAGCAGTGATGGTTGCACGCCATCCTGCATCTTCATTTAGTATCCATATCTGAATGCTCGCTGGTGCGAATGATAACATCCCCGGTGGGATATCAACACACATATCGAAGTTTGCTGCAGGAGAAGGTTTCAGCATTTCTCCAGATGGTGTTTCGGCCGTCATATAGAGGGCTCCAAAGGATTCCATTATTCCCTCTTCACCATTATTATCTACTGCATAGAGGTCAGAACCGCCAGGCATAGCTAGGCTAAAATCTTCTTCATCAGGGTTGATGTACTTCATATATATGTTTACATCGCCTGTGTAAGCTTCTCCACCCTCCATGACATATGAAGCTGGTGAAATTGTCGCATTGATTCTGTTCTGGTCGCCTGATACTGTTCCACCGCTTGTGTTGCCAATTGTTCCGGCAAGCTCTTTTTCAAGCAGGACGACTGATGTGAAGGTAGAACTATTAATTTTCGGAGTAACACCGATCATGTGATCAAAGTATCCGTCTTTTTCAAAAGCAACCTTCATTCTGCCGGCATCTTCTATAGGAATTGCAGCAGCATTAATCGTTGCAGTTCCAGTACCGTCTGTCATAGCAATGCTTCCGTACACATCTACGGCTACACCTGCCATCGGAGTATTATTTTCATCGATTACCTTAACACTGAAGTTAGTGCTTACAGTATTTCCCCCCGGGGGATTGCCTCCGCCCGGAGTATCATCTTCACTGTCTTTTTTACAAGAGGAGATTAGAAATAATCCTGTAATGAGCAATATAGAAATTGCCAAAGAACCCGAAATCTTTAATTTGTACATATGATTTATCTTCTGATTGGTTAAGGCGCAAAAATATTGTGAAATTTAGATATATCCAAATTATTTAGAAAGATTCTAAATAAATAATAGACACAAAGATTTTGAACAGAGATTTGTTGCTCCAGATGCAATTTAAAATTCAGATTTCGTTTTTTAGAATTCGGATTTCTTTTATATCTTTGCCGTCCTATTGCCCGATGGTGTAACTGGCAACACGTCTGATTCTGGATCAGAAGAGTCTAGGTTCGAGCCCTAGTCGGGCAACAAAAGGCCTCCCGGTTTTCCGGGGGGCTTTTGTTGTATAATAGGGTGAGAAGTTTATCCTGAGCTTGTCGAAGGAAGCCCTAGTCGGGCAACACCCCACCCCCAACCCCCTCCCCAATCAGGGAGGGGGCTTTTTAATTGTCAATTGTCGATTGTCAATTGTCGATTTTCTATTTGTCTATTGTCTATGCCTAAATATCATTGAGCGTTTTTTGAAGTTTTTGGTTTTTATCTTGCTTTATTCGGCTTGCTTTCAGGAAGTGATATTTTATGTAACTTTATGAAATAAAAAACATTAGATGTATTGCTTCTACCCTGAACGATTATGCACTCAAAAGGCTTTTGCCCTGCTGGCATGTATTCTGTTTTGCATGAATACAACCTATTCCCAGGGTATTTATACCGGGAATCATTTCGGACAGGGAATTGTTTTCAATCAGTTAACGGATATTTACATTTTACCTGAAGGACCCAAAGCAACTGAATGCTATGTGATGGATTTTAACCAGGACGGGATCAGCGACCTGGTTTTCTGTACGACGGTATGGAGCAGATACGATTCAATCAACCATACCACGGAAGTATTTTCTGCCCAGAATACTACCCAGATGATTATGTTTCCTCCGGAACCGGAATGGATCTATCAACTAAGTTCCAACTACTGGGTGGATGAAGATGATTCCTGGGCATATTCCGGGATTCTCCAGTACCAAAGAACTACCCCTAATGGCTATGCTTTTGGCGGGATCTTTGATGAAGGATATATCGGGTTCAGGATCCCCATCGGCAATAAATACATGTATGGCTGGGTGAAGGTGATTGCCTCTACAGTAGGTATAGTCCTTCAAAACTACGCCTACCAGACCATTTTAACCTCGGCTCCGGAATACCAGCTTGATGAGGAGATCAAAATATTCCCGAATCCTGCCGCGAATACATTGAATATTCAAATCCCTGATGAAAAGGAATTTTCAGAACTTCAAATCCTGGATATGCAGGGAAGGATACTGCAAAAAATTTCATGCAAAAATGAACCGGGTTTAATGCAAATACCTATTACCTCCCTTGACGAGGGAATGTATTATGTGAAACTGATGGGGCACGATATCATGATTAAACGCTTTATAAAGCACCTCCAATAGGTATCGTTTTTTCAATCTTTATCTTACAGTTTACTCTTCTTTGAGCAGAAGTCCAAAGGATCCTTTTTGGGGGGTGAACAGCTTTACAATGCCAGCAAAACGATGATCAGGCTTAAGTCTTCCGTAGTCAGACGAAGGAGGATCAAAACTCCCCTGCACCCTGAACCCTGCACCCTGAACCTATAAAATACCTATAGGCATGGCGTTGAGCCCAGTTCTCGCAATCATTATCCGGGTAGCCGGTTTCCTGGAGCATAAACTCCCAGATCGTATCACAGGTGTATGGATTTTGCGTGTAGTTGATCAGGGTGTCGGGAGAGAAGAAAATGCGGGTGCCCGTGCTGTCGTAGACTTCCATGGCAATGCTGTCGAAAACATGCGCGAGCAGGGCGGAGGGGCTGAACGTGGTATCATGGGTGGTGTATAGGTGATATTCGTACGACCACATCCCCGGGCTGTACGGCTCCATGGTGAAATATGGATAACTGTAGCCTCCGCCAATACTGTGTACCCGGTACAATCCTGAACCACTCAGGAAAGCAGCTTTCGGGTAAAGCTGAACATCGATCTCGTATTCGGTATCGTTGCCGAGCGAAATTCTCAATTCATAGATTTTATCCGGGCAATCTGTTTTATTGCAGGAAAGGAGCATGAGCAATAAAAGGCAAGCCGGTAAGAATATCCTTTTCATGGGCAATTGGGCTATACCGGTAAAGATAGCATAAAAAAGAGACCTCACAGGTCCTTGGACCTGTGAGGTCTCTCTGGTTCTTTCTATTTAATAACAAGAAGCTTCTTCGTCAGCACATAAGCCTTTTCAAAGTGGATATTTACGAAGTACACCCCGCTCTTCAGGTTCTGAAGCTCCAGTTCGATCCTGGAAGATCCCTCCGAAAGCATGATCGTACGCTGCTGAAGCTGCTGGCCGAGAGGTCAATAACAGCCACGGAAATCATGGATGGCTTGTCGGAAAGGATACTGAATGCAGCACTTTCTCCGGCAGGATTGGGAAACAATTCGCCCATGGACCTGACCCATGCGGGAAGCTCATCGTCGATGCCCATGACTACCTCTGTTTCCAGCACCAGCAAATTTATTCCGGTTTTATCCGGGTTCCGAGTTCCGGGTCACACCTCAAAAATATCAGCTATCAAATATCACATATCAAATATCACATATCAAATATCAGATTCCCATCTCCATTTCATGATCCGCTAACTGAAACCTTTTCTTCCCATATCAGTAAAATCACGTAGTTAATTATGGATAGGATTACTTATTCCTTTAACATAGTATAGTATCTATATTTGACAAGGACTTAAATAAACGGCCAAATCACTTATTCAACGTCCTGAAACCCATCTTCTTAAACTTATCAATAACCGTTTCTCCGGATGTTAACGGGCAACTTAACGTATTGATAAACAACCAAATTAACTACAGGCATGAAGAAATTTACGATCGCACTGATCTGTTTCCTGTTCATTTTTGGCCAGGTGATCGGCCAGGTAAGCACGAACAAACAGGCGCTGAATGATTTTTCGGCACGAAAAGCAACAGAAGCACAGGCTCAGAAAGCAGAAGCACAACGATTTGCCAATCAAAACAATCTTCCCTTTATCATCGACAATGATGAGGTTTTGATGGAACTCATGTACATTGATGCCTACGGCCAGCCGCAATATTATATCACCAACAACTCCAATGCTTCAGCCACTGTGTCCACCAATAAGGTGAACAGCACCGGCGGATACGGCTACAGCCTCGACGGCAACGGCATGACCCTGCATGAATGGGACGGGGGCGCGGTACGCACATCCCACCAGGAATACAGCGGCCGTGTGGTAATGGGCGATGGCGTTACAACCACCCATTATCATTCTACCCACGTGGCCGGAACCATGATCGCCTCCGGGGTGGTCAGCAATGCTAAAGGAATGGCCCCTGCAGCTGATCTGCGTGCTTTCGACTGGAACAGCGATGAGTCGGAAATGGCCGCGGAAGCTGCCAATGGCGCCCTCATCTCCAACCACTCCTACGGATACAGCCGTGGATGGGTATGGACAGGAACGACATGGCAGTGGTATGGGAATACCAGCATCAGCACCCAGGAAGATTACCTCTTCGGTTTTTACGACGACCAGGCCCAGGACTGGGACCAGATCGCCTATAATGCCCCGTATTACCTGATCTGCAAATCGGCCGGTAACGATCGCGGCGACGGACCTTCAAATCCTGCCTATCCCCTCGACGGGCCTTATGATTGTATAAGTCATTCCGGAGTTGCAAAAAATGTACTGACCGTAGCTGCCGTGGAAGATGCCCCCGGCGGATACTCCGGTCCATCGAGCGTGGTGATGAGCTCCTTCAGCTCCTGGGGCCCTGCTGACGATGGCCGCATTAAACCCGACATCTCCGCCAATGGCGTCAGCCTGTATTCGACCGACGACGACAGCGACAGCGACTATACCTCCCTCAGCGGAACCTCCATGGCCACCCCTTCGGCCGCCGGTTCTGCCATCCTGCTCCAGGAACATTACGAAGACCTGAACGGCACAGGAAACTATATGCTGGCTTCGACCCTCAAAGCGCTCATCATCCATACCGCCGATGAAGCCGGGAGCCACGACGGCCCCGACTATGAGTTCGGATGGGGACTGATGAACACCTACGAAGCTGCCGAAGTGATCACTGCCGATCCTTCACTCAATACCATCGAAGAAATTACCCTGAACAATGGCGCGAGCTACCAGCGGACCCTTACCGCTTCAGGTACTGAACCCCTGCAGGTGACCATCGCCTGGACGGATGTTCCCGGAACACCTACCAGTGCACAGCTCGATCCCGCAACCGCCATGATCGTAAACGAACTCGACTGCCGCATTACGCAGGCTTCCAATACTTATTACCCATGGAAACTCGACCCGAACAATCCTTCCAATGCCGCTACGCGCAGCGGAGAAAATAATGTGGACAATGTGGAGGTGGTGAAGATCGACAATCCCGTGGCCGGAACCGATTATACCATCGTTGTTGACCACGATGGCAGCCTTTCCGGGGGATCACAGGTATTCTCACTGATCGTTACCGGCATCGGCACCGCCACACCCATGCCTCCGGTAGCTGATTTCAGCGCCGACAATACCAGCCCGCTCACCGGAGCTACGGTGGTATTTACCGACCTGTCGACCAATGCTCCCACAAGCTGGACCTGGTCGTTCTCGCCTTCAACAGTGACTTTCCTGAACGGTACCAATGCCAACTCCCAGCACCCTGAAGTGAGCTTCGATGTGGCCGGCACTTACGATGTCAGCCTGGTAGCCACCAATGCCGAGGGATCGGATACGGAAACCAAAACCGCTTATATCAGCGTAAGCAACCCGGTTCCCTTTTCACTACCCTGGACCGAAGACTTTGAAGACGTGGTCACAACAACTTATACCGGCAATGCTACTGCCGTTAATGGCCTGCCGGAATGGAGCTATGAAAAAACCGCCAATGGCCGCCTGAGATTTTCTGCCGGCAGCGGCTTTTACCTCTCCGGCTCACACGCAGCCACCCTTGATGCCAGTGTGTCGGGGACTTATTCTGAAAACTACCTGATCGCCACACTCGATATGTCGGCATATGCTTCTTCATCCAACCTGGAACTTTCGTTCAACTATATGCACCACGGGGAAGAATCGCATTCTACCGACCGGGTATGGATACGGGGAAGCGACAGCGACTCCTGGATAGAGATCTACGACCTCTATTCCAACCGTGGTACGGCCGGGGTGTGGAATTATGTGAACCAGTTTGATATTGACCAGCTCCTGGCCGGTGCCGGACAGGTCCCAACCTCCACGTTCCAGATCCGTTTCGGACAACAAGACAACTACCCGGCCACCAGCACCACGGCCAGCGACGGATTCAGCTTTGACGATATCACCATAAAAGAGATCGACCCCAGTGCATACATCATCAATAGTTTCCCCTACTCTGAAAGTTGGGAGAATGACCTCGGCCTCTGGAGCCAGGGAAATAACGACGATTTCGACTGGTCAAGAAATAGCGGGGGCACTCCTTCGAGTTCCACCGGCCCCCTGGGGGCCCACGATGGTTCCTACTATATGTTTACCGAATCCTCCAGCCCGCGTGTAAACGGGGATGAGGCCCACCTGGAAGCGATCTTTAATTTTACTTCGCTTTCAGCCCCTGAGCTCACGTTCTACTACCATATGTACGGTGTTTCCATAGCCTCACTGCACGTAGATGTATACGACGGTGCCTGGAACAACAGTGTTTGGTCTGTTTCCGGACCGCAGCAGTCGGCCCAGGGCGATCCATACGAACAGGCCGTGGTCGACCTTTCGGCCTGGGGTGGACAGAACAATATCGTGGTCCGCTTCCGCGGGATCGTTGGTAGCGGAGCAGGTTCCACCTATTACAGCGATATAGCCATTGACCTGATCGAAGTGAACGGCGGTGCTGTTCCCGATCCCCCTGTGGCAGAATTCACGGCAGGGAATACCAACATCGCTACCGGCGGAAGCGTACAGTTTACCGATCAGTCGACGAACAACCCGACTTCCTGGTCGTGGACCTTCGACGGGGGAACACCCTCATCGAGCACGGATCAGAATCCTTCCATTACCTATAATACGGCCGGTACTTACTCGGTAAGCCTCACAGCTACCAACAGCATAGGCTCAGACACGGAAACCAAAACAGCGTATATTACCGTTGTTGATCCTCCGGTAGCCGATTTTACGGCCGACAATACCGTGATCGACGAAGGCGGGGTGGTGAATTTCAGCGACCTATCGATCAATAATCCGGATACCTGGTCGTGGACTTTCGAAGGCGGTACACCGGCAGGCAGCAGCCTGCAGAACCCCGCAGTGACCTATGACACTCCTGGAACTTACACCGTGACCCTGGTGGCTTCGAACGGCTATGGATCGGATACAGAAACAAAAACAGGCTATATCACCGTGAATGATGTGATCATTCTTCCGGTAGCGGATTTCACGGCCGACAATACCACCATCAATGAAGATGAAAGTGTTCAGTTTACCGATCTTTCGAGCAATGCCACCGGCTGGTCGTGGACCTTTAATGGCGGCAGCCCGGCCAGCAGTACGGCACAGCATCCCAATGTGACCTATAACGAACCCGGGGTGTATACCGTTGAACTGACCGTGACCAATGCCGATGGATCCGACACGGAAACCAAAGTGGATTACATCACGGTGATCGATGTTCTTTATCCGCCGGTAGCTGATTTCGTGGCAAACCTGACCAGCATTCCCGAAGGATTTGAAGTGGTCTTCACCGACCTCTCAACGAACGATCCAACTTCCTGGGACTGGACCTTCGAAGGAGGCAGCCCGGCCAGCAGCAATGTTCAGAATCCGTCGATAATTTACAATACCGCCGGAACCTATACCGTAAGCCTCACGGCGACCAATGCCGATGGCTCCGGCACCGAAACCAAGACCGGCTACATTACCGTAAATCCGGCGCCGACGACTGTTCAGCTCAGCTTTTCCGACTTTGAAGGCGGCTGGGGCATCTGGACCGACGGCGGAGGCGATTGCAGCCTGTACACCTCCGGCACCTATGCCTGGAACGGAAGCAATGCAGCCGATATACAGGATAATTCAGGCATTTCATCATCCTTCTATATGACCAACGGAGAAGATGTCCACACTCCCGGATATATCCAGATCGATGTTGAATTCTATTTCATCGCGATCAGCATGGATAATACCAAGGAGGATTTCTGGGTACAGTATTATGATGGTTCGGCCTGGACCACCATTGCAAGTTTTGCCCGAGGGATCGATTTCGACAACAATATTTTTTATGTGGCCACGGTGAGCATCCTGGAGTCGAACTTCAATTTTCCTACAGATATGAAGATCAGGTTCATGTGCGATGCCAGCGGGAACCGCGATGATGTGTATATCGACGATATTACCATCACCGCTTCAACGGAGTTCATACAAACAAACAGTACCAGCATAACTGCCCTCGAAGAACTTCGTCCTACACCGGTGATGTTTGCCGAGGATATGGAGGAGATGGAGATCATGGTGTATCCCAACCCTGCCAAAGACAGGCTGAATATCCTGACCCCGGGTGTAGATAATATGCGGGTGTATATTTACAGCACCACCGGGCAGCTGATGTTCTACGGTGAAGAACTGGACGAAACGGAAGCGATTGACATCAGCGCATTTGAAAACGGAATGTATATTGTGAAAGTGATTACAGACGGGGATGTTTTAACCTCGAAGATCATTAAACAATAATCATTTGATAAGGCGAAAACCCGGCTGAAAGGCCGGGTTTTTTTTATTCTATATCCAGGCTTAATTCCTTATGTATTTGCCCGGATGAAGAGCCGATCTCAAAAAGGTACTTCCCTGTGCGCAGGACATATTGCTGTTTCTCCTTATCCCAGGCTTTCATGAAATCGATATCCAGGGGGATGCTCGCAAATACACTTTGCCCGGCCGGAACAAATACCCGCTGAACACCCAGAAGTGTTTTCAGGGGATCTTCCGCACTGGTAAACGGCCTTTTTACATACACCTGTACCACTTCTTCCCCGTCGTAAAGGGAGGGATTGTGAATGTTTACCCGCACCGACAACTCAGCCAGTTCCCCGGCAAAATGATAGGTGAGGTTGGCCGAGCGGTAGTGAAAAGTACTGTAAGATAGTCCGTAACCGAAGGGATAGAGCACTTCGCCCTGAAAGAAGCGGTAGGTTCGTCCCTGCATGCTGTAATCATCGAATGGGGGGAGGTCGTCCGTGTTATGGTAAAAGCTTAGCGGCAGGCGCCCGGAAGGGTTTTTGTTCCCGAAGAGGATATCGGCCAGGGCATTTCCGCCTTCCTCGCCGGGATACCAGGCAAAGATCAGGGCATCGGCCAGTTCGCTTACTTCGCCCAGGGCAAGGGCGCTTCCGCCGGTCACGACCACGATCAGTTTTTTGCCGTTTGTATTCTTCCGCAGCATGCGCAGGAAGCGAAGCTGGTTTTCGGGGAACTCCATGCCGGCGCGGTCGCCACCATTCGTATTGAGCATAGCATCGCCATCCTCCCCTTCCAGCAGGCGGTTGATCCCCATTACGGCGATCACCAAATCGGCGAAGCCGGCCTGCCAGAATCCGTTGAATATGCTGTCGTTGTTGAGCAGCACCCCGGCGGAGTAATCGACGGGGATCGCAGGCCCCGCAGCATCAACAATGCCTTCGAGCATGGTGACCATCTCCCCGGAATAGCCGTTGTAATTCCCGACCAGGGCAAAAAGGTCGGTGGCCATGGGTCCCGTCACAAAAATGCTGTTCAGCTTCTCCCGGTCGAGGGGCAGTGCTCCGTCGTTTTTCAGCAAAACCATCGACTTCACAGCCGCTTCCCGCGCCAGGGCCCGGTGTTCATCGCAATCGACGATACTTTCGGGAATGGCGGCATAGGGATTCAGGCTGTCGGGGTCGAAAAGGCCCAGCCTGAAGCGGGTGCGGAGCACCGGCCGGAGTATGGCGTCCACATCTTCCTCGCTGATCATCCGGGTGCGCACGGCTTCCGGCAGGTATTTGTAAATGTAGCCGCAGTTCAGGTTTACACCGGCGCGGGCAGCCATGGCCGCCGCCTGCTGCCGTGTACCGACCACCTGGTGACGGGCCCAGATATCGTCGAGGGCCCAGCAATCGGAAACGATATGGCCATCAAAGCCCATTTCCTGTCTGAGAATATCCTGCAGCAGGAAAGAACTGCCGCAGCAGGGTTCATCAAAGGTGCGGTTGTAGGCGCACATCACGGCTTCCACATCGGCTTCCACCAGTTCCCGGAATGCCGGGAGATAGGTTTCCCTGAAGTCGGTTTCGCCGGGAAGGGCATTGAAATGATGCCGCGATGCTTCCGGACCGCTGTGCACCACGTAATGTTTTGCGCAGGCGGCCGTCTTCAGGTAATACGGGTCTTTCCCCTGCAGTCCCCTCACAAAAGCCTTTCCCAGCAGAGCCGATAAAAAAGGATCTTCGCCGTAGGTTTCCTGCCCCCGGCCCCAGCGGGGATCGCGGAAAATGTTCACATTCGGCGACCAGAAGGTCAGTCCCATGTACTGGGCTCGGTTGCCCTTGCGCACAGCAGCATGGTGTTTGGCCCTGGCTTCACTGGAAATGGCATCCGCCACGCGGTAGAGGAGGTGTTCATCGAAGGTGGCGGCGAGGCCGATGGATTGCGGAAATACGGTGGCCTTCCCGGCACGCCCGACCCCATGCAGGCATTCGTTCCACCAATTGTATTCTTCAATGCCCAGGCCTTCAATGGCAGGGCTGTTGTAGAGCATAAGCGAAGCTTTCTCGTCGAGGCTCAGCCTGCCGATAAGGTCATCGATGCGAAGCTCAGTATCTACTTCGGGATCGCGCCAGGGATAAGTATAATTCTGGGCCTGCGATCCCACGACGAGGAAGATCATGAGCAGCAGGGGGTAAAGGTTTTTCATAGCAGCGGATTTGGGTTAAAAGTAAGAAAAAGATGCATGCTCTCCGGTCGATGCGATAGGCTTCTTTTCATGGGAATGAAAGCAAGAAATCTCATTATCTTTATCCCCCCTTCAAAACCTATGCTATGAAAAAACGCATTGTTTTCGCCCTGATCCTGCTTATTTCCCTGGCCGGGATGGCACAAAAGGATACCTTAATTGTGCAAACTTTCAGCTGGGACGACCCGAGTCCGGAGGGATGGAGCGCTCCTTACCGGGGGGTGTTCGATTTTCCGGATGATGGAAGGACCTGGGAAAAGATCCTGATGGTACGCAGCCTGAAATGCGATTCGGCCACCAAGGGCGACCAATACCCCTGCGGTGAGTGGGACTACCACACGCATACCATGGTTTACCTGCCGGACGGCGATACCGTGGAAGGCTTTGAACTGGGCAGTTTTATCACCCCTTACGGGAAACGCCTGGTGATGGGCGGAGAACAGGGCTGGACCTGGGTATATGATGTAACCGATTATACCCCACTGCTGCGTGGCAGGGTAGACCTGAAATCGGGCAACAACCAGGAACTGCTCGACATGAAATTCATTTTTATCGAAGGCACTCCTCCCAGGGATGTGATCTCGGTGCAAAACCTCTACCCCTGGGGCTTGTATAAATACGGTGACCTGGCGGATGATTCCGTTTTGAAGGCCAGGGAGATCATTCTCGACCCGGGGGCGAAAGGCTATATGCTGCGCGCCCGCATTTCCGGCCACGGGCACAACGGGCCACGGAATTGCTGCGAATGGGACAGCAAGACCCACACCTATTTTATCAACGACTGGGACCATTTCCGCTGGAATGTATGGAAGGATTGCGGGTTCAATCCTATTTATCCCCAGGGGGGGACCTGGCCTTTCGACCGGGCCGGTTGGTGCCCCGGAACCAAGGTAGATGAGTACGACTTTGAGCTGACGCCCTTTGTGCATGCGGGGGATACGGTCAGCATCGATTACGGCATTGAGATGTACCGCGACAATGGAGAAAAAGACGGGGAATTCCGCATGTCGCACCAGCTATTTACTTACGGCCCGCCGAATTTCGAACTGGATGTGGCCATTGAGGACATCATCGCGCCCAGCGACAAGGATGGGTATAGCCGGGTGAACCCTATTTGTGGTAGCCCGGTGATCATGATCCGGAACCTGGGGGCCACACCCCTGAAAAACCTCCGCATTTATTATGGATTGCGGGGCAGCATGAAGGCCGAATACCTGTGGAGCGGCGATCTTGAATTCCTTGAGAAGGAAATGGTGTACCTTCCGGCACCCGGCTGGAAAGACTTTGAGCAAAGCCTGGTATTTGAGGTGAGCCTGCAGGATCCCAACCGAGGTGAAGACGAACGGCCCTGGAACAATTTTATGGAATCCCGCGTGGTGGTACCGGAAAGCCTGCCGGGTGAATTCGTCCTGTACATTGAACCCAACGATTTGGGCCGCGAACGCGACAATGCTTACACCATCAGCGATGCGGACGGAACGGTGCTTTTTGAGCGCTGCGATTTCACAACAGATACCCTTTTCCGGGATACCATCAGCCTGCCCCCGGGCTGCTATGAATTCCGCCTGAGCGATAAGGTAGAGGACGGCATGAACCGCCACTGGTGGTATTATTATGAAAACCCTGAGCTCATGGGCAAGAACGGCCGCATCGAGATCCGGAATACAGACGGAGCCGTATTGCGTAAGTTTCCCTACGATTTCGGGCAGGAACTGCTTTACCGCTTTGCGGTAAAGAGTTCCGGGTTCTGAAGTGAAGCAGAGGTTACTGGTTTTTTATCCTGTTATGGATGATGCCGGCGATCTCGCTGATTGGGATGCGGTCCTGCTTCATGCTGTCGCGCTCGCGGATGGTCACGGTATCGTCTTCGAGGGTCTGGTGGTCGACCGTGATGCAATAGGGTGTTCCGATGGCGTCCTGGCGGCGGTAACGGCGGCCGATAGCATCCTTCTCATCGTACTGGCACATATGGTCGGCCTTCAGGCTGTCGATGATCTGGCGTGCTTTTTCGGGCATCCCGTCCTTCTTGACCAGGGGAAGCACTGCAGCTTTGATGGGCGACAGTGCCGGATGGATCTTCATTACCACCCGTTCTGATCCATCTTCGAGTTTCTCTTCTGTATAAGCATTGCTGATCACGGCAAGGAAGGTACGGTCAAGACCGATGGAGGTTTCCACCACGTAGGGAACATAATTCTTATTGAGTTCAGGATCGAAATACTGCATTTTCTTCCCGGAGAGTTCCTGGTGGGCCTTGAGGTCGAAATCGGTCCGTGAGTGAATGCCTTCCAGCTCTTTAAACCCGATCGGAAAATCGAATTCGATATCGAAGGCGGCATTGGCATAATGAGCCAGTTTTTCGTGTTCGTGAAAACGGAATTTTTCCCTGGGGATGCCCATGGAGAGATGCCATTTCATGCGTTCTTCTTTCCAGTATTCGAACCACTTCATTTCTTCTCCCGGCCTTACGAAGAACTGCATTTCCATTTGTTCGAATTCGCGCATGCGGAAAATGAACTGCCGGGCAACGATCTCGTTGCGGAAGGCTTTCCCGATCTGGGCGATACCGAAGGGGATCTTCATGCGGCCGGATTTCATCACGTTCAGGAAGTTCACAAAAATACCCTGGGCGGTTTCCGGACGGAGGTAGATCTGGTTGGAGCCATCGGAGAGGGAACCCATCTTCGTGGCAAACATGAGGTTGAACTGCCTCACATCGGTCCAGTTGCGGGAACCGGATACCGGGCAGACGATCTCCAGGTCTTCGATCAGGGTTTTGATCGCTTCCAGGTCGTCGTTGTCCATGGAGGAATACAGACGTTTCGAAATGCTTTCGATCTTTTCGCGGTATCCCATCACCCTGGGGTTGGTGGTGATGAACTGTTCTTTGTCGAAGCTGTCGCCAAAGCGCCTGGCTGCTTTTTTTACTTCCTTATCGATCTTGGCTTCAATTTTGGCCATATGGTCTTCAACGAGCACATCGGCGCGGTAACGCTTCTTGGAGTCCTTATTGTCGATCATGGGATCGTTAAAAGCATCCACGTGGCCGGAGGCTTTCCACACGGATGGGTGCATGAAGATCGCGGCATCAATGCCCACGATGTTCTCATGCATCTGGACCATGGCTTTCCACCAGTAGTTTTTTATGTTGTTTTTAAGTTCAGCACCGTACTGGCCGTAGTCGTAAACAGCGCTCAACCCGTCGTAGATCTCGCTCGACGGAAAAACAAACCCATACTCTTTGGCATGGGAGATCACTTTCTTAAAAAAATCCTCGTTATTTGACATTTTGCAAAAATAGTAAATTGGATCAATCGGAAGCCGGAACTCATTTATTGTTGTATTGCGTCATGGTCTGGTCGATTCCGCGAGCCACAAAACTTTTCACCATTTCCGTGGCGGTTTTGATTTTCGGGATAAGGATCTCTTCTTCTTCGCGGGTCCATTTACCCAGGACATAGTCGGACTGGTAGCCGCGGGCAAATTCGTTCCCGATCCCGACCCTGAGCCGGGGGAATTGTTCGCTTCCAAGGCTAAGGATGATATTTTCGAGCCCGTTATGCCCTCCGGCGCCTCCTTTTTTACGCATGCGCAATGTTCCGGCAGGGAGGGCGATATCGTCGGTGATGATGAGGGTATTTTCGGTGCTGATCTTTTCCTTGTCCATCCAGTATCGTACGGCTTTCCCGCTCAGGTTCATGAAGGTGGAAGGCTTGATCACGACCAGGATCTTTCCCCTGTACCTGATCTTGCAAACGGAAGCATAGCGTTCGGTTTTGAAGCTGGCTTCTGCTTCCTGCGCCAGGGCATCAGCAATAATAAAACCGATATTATGCCTGGTATTGGCATATTCATCGCCGATATTTCCGAGCCCGGTGATCAGGTATTTCATGGCGCAAAGGTAGGAAAAATGAGTGCCGGGTTCCAATCAAAAAAAAGATGCACCCTCTCCTGAGAATGCATCTTGAATATGTTGTAAAGTGGTTTGTCTGTTTATTCTGCGGGGGCGTCGCCACCACCTTCGGCGGGTTTTTCACCACCTTCACTACCTTCACCACCTTCGCCTTCTTCACCTTCTTCGCCTTCTTCGCCTTCTTCATCTTCTTCAACTTCTTCTTCGACAACCATGCGGGTTACCTTCACAGAGAGGACAACGGTGCCTGGTGCGTCGAGGAAAGTCAGTTTATCAACTTTCAGGTCACGGATCAGGACAGAATCGCCGATTTCGAGTTCAGAGATGTCGATATCGATCCCGTCGGGAACATCCTTGGCAAAACCCCTGACCATCACCTTACGCAGGATGAGGTTGAGGGATCCTCCCTTGGTTACTCCGGGAGCTGTTCCGACCGGATGCACAGGAATGCTCACCCTGATAGGCTTATCGGTAAATACTTCCAGGAAGTCGGCGTGCAGGATCTTATCGGTGACCGGGTGGTACTGGATGTCCTGCAGCAGTGTTTCAATTTCTTCTCCTCCGAGAGTGATCTTGACAAGATAGGTTTCTGGGGTGTAAACGATCTTGGCAAAATCCCTTTCGTCGAGTGAAAAGTGGATTTGTTTTTCGCCTCCGTAGAGCACGCAGGGCACATGCCCTTTGTCGCGGAGTGCTTTAGCATCTTTTTTCCCTACGTTCTCGCGTGGAGAACCGCTCAATGATACTGATTGCATGGTTAAAAAATTTTAGTGAATGAAATTATTTGAATTTAAACAATGAACTGATTGATTTGTTGCTTTCCACCCGTCCGATTACATCGGCAAAGAGCTTGGCGGTGGAAAGAACGGTTATTTTATCGGAATTCTTTTTCAGTGGGATGGTATCGGCCACCACGACTTCGGTAAAGGGAGAATTCTCTAATCTTTCATAAGCTTGTCCTGAAAAAACAGGATGTGTGCAAAATGCCCTGACGCTATTGGCACCGTTATCGACCATCAGCTGCGCTGCCTTGCTCATGCTTCCTGCAGTATCGATGATGTCGTCGACCAGCACAATATCGCGTCCTTTCACATCTCCCACCAGGGCCATTCTGGCTACTTCATTGGGTTTTGCCCGTTGTTTGTAGCAGATCACAAAGTCGGTGTTCATGATCTTGGCATAGGTTGCTGCCCGCCGTGTACCACCGGTATCGGGGGATGCCATGGTGAGTTTGGGCAGGTCGAGTTCTTTCATGTATGGGATGAAGATGGAAGAGGCGTAGAGGTGGTCGACCGGAACATCGAAAAATCCCTGTATCTGGTCGGCATGCAAATCGATGGTAATAACGCGGGTGACCCCGGCCACGGCCAGGAGGTTGGCGACCAGTTTGGAAGCGATAGACACCCTGGGTTTGTCTTTGCGGTCCTGCCGTGCAAAGCCAAAGTAGGGGATCACGGCCACGATGTTGCGCGCGGATGCGCGGCGGGCCGATTCCACCATCATCAGCAGTTCGAAGAGGTTATCGGTAGGGGCGAAAGTAGACTGCACGATGAACACATCGCGGCCCCGGATATTTTCTTCGAAGGAAGGTTGGAACTCCCCGTCAGAGAACTCTGTAACGATGCTTTTTCCAAGTTCGATACCAAATTCTGCGGCGATCTTTTCGGCCAGGTAAGTCGATTCGCGGCCCGCAAAAATACTGACGAGGTTCTTTTTAGCCATACGCTTGATGTTGAGGGTTTTTGGATTGCGCTGCAAAAGTACATTGAATTCTTGTTTAATGCAAATGAGTAATGAGTAGTGAGTATTTAGTAGTGAGTAGTGAGTAGTGAGACTTCCTCTTTGTCAGGTTTATGGTTCCGGCTACCGGCTACCGGAAATGAATGATGAGATCCTGTTTATTACTGATTAGTTCTGAATTTTCTCATTTCTTTCTTAAGATTCGCTAATAATCATTTGGATCTAATCACTTATCAATCAGCCTCCGGATACCGGGTAGTTCCGGGTTCTTAAATACTTCAGATATCAGATATCAACTAGCAGATATCAGAAATCTCATCCTAAATCTATATCTTTATTGGGGTAAAAATCAGAAATCCGGCAATGCACATGCCGGCGGACCGTTTACATAAAAGGACACAATGAATAATACACGAATTTAATTATGCTATGCAGTCAGACAAAAGAAGAATAGTTGTTGACTATGAAAAGCTTGATGAAGCCCTGATAGAACAGATAAAACTGGTTTATCCATCTGGCTTCAGTCAACATTTGGTTTCATTCACCAACAGTAAAGGCGAGAGAGTAAGTGCGCTTCGGTTTGAAACCTTTGAAAAGATCTATTTGATCAAGATGTCAAATAAAATGGCTAATCGGATTGTTGAAGAAGACTCCGACTATGATGATGATGGCAATTTGAAAGACCATATCAGAGAAAAATATGAAGAAGAACATTCTGATGCTGAGTATTTATCAGAAAATGAAAATTATGATGAAGACTGGCAATAAGGAATCAGGAAATGCCCATACTGCTCATACCATCAAGGATGGCTTTATGGATGTTTGATAAGCAGGATGGGGATACTGAGAAACGGAGAGACAAATAGACTGAGGGATTAAGAGAAACAAGCAACGGGCAGTGTAAAATTCTTTTGGTAAAAAATATGATCGATATCATCCAGGTATATAAATCGCAAAGGGCATTCACGAAATCCTCATATACACCGGAGAACAGAAAGGCCTTCCATGAGCTTCAGGCTTCAATGGATTCCGTGCAGGGATTTCTGGACCGGGGAATCCTTTATCTGCCCATCGAATGTAAGGACCGGGCCAATCTTAGAACGGCTGAACTGATCATTATCCGGGATCATCTTGTGCAGGAACCTTCTTTGGCCAATGATCCTTCCGCTTGTGAAAACATCCTTCCAATGGATCAGCCGGGCATTCCCAGGTCATTTGATATTTTTAGGATCAAAAAGCAGGGCCTGGAATCCTACGAAATAATGCTCGATTATGCTTCCAGTTCCACAGCTATCGGAATCCCCGGGCGGCAAAACCATAAGCTCTTCGATCTGAAAAAATCAGTGCCGCTGCGGTACCGGATAAACGGCAAATCGGATTTTACCCTGAGCGGACGGAAAGAAAGAACCTTCCATGAATTTGATTTTATCATTGAATGGCGCGGAAAGGCCGAAAAGATCGAATTCCTGGAACTGAATACCATCAGGCACAAAAAGATCATCCCCCTGGATCATTACAAACTGGTCGATGAACGGAAGGCTCTGTATTGAGTGCCGAGTGCCGAGTGCCGAGTGTCGAGTTCCGAGTGTCCCGAAAAACCAGAAATCTTTGATTTCATTGTTTTTCGAGGATCCACGATTCCGTAAAACGGTATCGGGACCGAGT
>NPIE01000370.1_pt1 | contig 28256 bp, 23 predicted proteins | sample 8637661 | NCBI WGS metagenome assembly NPIE01 (sample SAMN07420842, study PRJNA396082) | bioreactor metagenome | isolation source: sample BA12 brine-fed electro-methanogenic bioreactor BA | place: Japan: Kochi | collected 2016-12-09 | reverse complement strand
AATCCTGCGCGGGGTTTATCTCGGTTGCAAGCGCCTGGCGAAATGTCATCCTTTTCACCCAGGGGGATACGATCCTCTCCCCTGATGTTTTATTGATCGGGAGTTCTCATGGAAAACAAGCAAACCCTGATAGCGATACTTCTCATGCTGGTAGTCTGGATGGGTTTTTCCATTCTTTTTCCGCCGCAGTCACAGCAGGAAAATAAGGTTGCCCAACAGCAGGAAGTCAGTGAATCCCCGTCCGTTGAACCGCCCGCCGCCTCTTCTGCGCCTGTGGATAGTACCGTTTCAGGAAACGTCGGGCTGCCGCTCCAGGCCTCAGCTGATAAAAACACTTTTGTGGTTGATACGCCCCGTGTCCGGTTGACACTTGCACAGGACAGTGGCCGCGTCTTCCGTACGGAGCTCAAGAATTATCGCCAGTCCCTCAAGGATACTGCGGATGCGGTGGTTCTCGTTGATACCCTTCAACGCGGTGTTGGCACCCTTGCACTGGGGGGAACGGATGGCTTCCGCTCTCTCGAAGGGCTTTCCTGGTCCCGTCAGGGTCGCGGGGACCTGCGACTCGCGGAAGGCGAACAGGGTTCCCTGGTTTACACCGCCAGTACGCCCGAAGGTCTGGATCTGGTCAAAACCCTTCAAATCGATGCGGATCATTATCAGATCAACGTCAATGTCAGGGTTGCTAACCAAGGCAGTGCTCCCCTCTCCGGCAATATTGCTTTTTCTCACGTACAGCCCTGGTCCGATGATATGGAAGGGAAAATGTACGAATTTGTCGGGCCGACCACCCTCACTGAAGAAAAAAAATATCAGGATAAGGTTGAAGATCTGCGTGAGGAAGCAAAAAACTACTCGGCGCCGATCTTCTGGACCGGGTTTGAAAAAAAATATTTTCTGACCGCGCTGATTCCTGTCGATGACACCATCAGCGAAGCTCAGGTCCGCTATCTGTCCGACATGGTCGTGAATTCTCTCTTTACCGGATATCAGACTCTTTCACCCGGTGATGTTCGCGAGTTTTCCTTTAAAACCTACATGGGACCCAAGGATTTCGACATTCTTTCTGCGGCCGGACACCGGCTGAGTGATGCTGTCGATTATGGTTTTTTTGGTTTTCTGGCCCGCCCTCTCCTTCATGTTCTCAAGTTTTTTTACGGATTCCTGCATAACTACGGCCTCGCTATCATCCTGGTGACCGTCATTATCAAGCTTCTTTTCTGGCCGTTGACTCAGAAAAGCTACACCTCCATGAAGGGGATGCAGAAGCTGCAGCCGCATATGCAGAAACTGCGTGAAAAATACAAGGATGACAAGCAGCGTCTCAATGTCGAGCTGATGAATCTTTATAAAGAGCATCGGGTCAATCCTTTGGGCGGATGCCTTCCCATGGTCGTTCAGATCCCTGTTTTCTTCGCCCTTTATAAAACTCTGCTGATCTCGATTGAACTGCGTCACGCGCCTTTTTTCCTGTGGATTGCCGATCTCTCGGCCAAGGATCCTTACTATGTGACTCCTTTGCTGATGGGGGCCTCGATGTTTGTGCAGCAGAAACTGACCCCCTCGACCATGGACCCCATGCAGGCGCGGCTTTTTCTTGCGATGCCTATCGTTTTTACCGTTCTGTTTCTCAATTTCCCGGCCGGTCTGGTGCTCTACTGGTTGGTGAACAATCTGTTGACGATCGGCCAGCAGTACCTGATTCATCGGCAAAAAGACTGATGCTTCGTGAACCCGTATGAGTTTTGATCTGTCCTCAACAATCCAGTTACAGGACGTTGTCGCAACCCGGGCGCCGGAGGAAGACATCATTGTGGCTCCGGCTACCTCTTTCGGGCAGGGCGGTATCGGCATTATCCGACTGTCCGGCCCCGGGTGCCTGGAACTTGTTCGTCCTTTTGTTATCGGGCATGGGGGCGGGGTCCCTTCCTGGGAAAGTCATCGCCTCTATTACGGCCAATTTATTGATTTCAGTCACCGTGTCATTGACGAAGTCATGGTGGTCTATATGGCTTCTCCACGCTCTTATACCCGCGAAGATGTCGTCGAGATTCACTGCCACGCCGGATTGGTCGTCGGTCGCCGGATTCTTGAAACGCTGCGTCAGGCCGGGGCCAGGACTGCTCAGCCCGGTGAATTTACCCTGCGTGCTTTTCTTAATGGGCGGATCGATCTCACCCAGGCCGAAGGGGTTATGGAGGTCATTGAAGCGCGGCATCGCAGTGCCCATCAGATCGCCGTTCAGCATCTAGAAGGGTCTTTGGCTCAGTTCTGCCATGAACTCAAGGAGCAGCTGCTGGACTCACTTGCCCTTCTTGAAACCTGGATTGACTTCCCTGAAGAGGATATTGATCATCCCTCCTTCGACAGCATTCTCGGCACCCTGACCTCTGTTATGGAGAGTCTGCGTCCGGTGGTGGCCAGCTTCAGCAATGGGCGTGTGCTGCGCGAAGGGGTTTCAGTTCTTATTCTTGGCAAACCCAATGTCGGAAAAAGTTCCCTGCTCAATGCGCTTGTCGGCAGCGACCGCGCTATCGTTACCGACCTTCCCGGTACCACCCGTGACACTCTTGAAGAGCAACTCGATCTTGATGGTTTGCGTCTGCGTCTGACCGATACCGCCGGCCTGCGCGACAGCGACGACCCGGTGGAGCAGGAAGGGGTTCGGCGTGCATGCGGCAAGATTGCCGAGGCGGATCTCGTTCTTCTCGTCATTGATGGCCACCGGGGAATCGATGATGATGATCGCTCTGCTCTGATGCGCTGTGACGAGAACAACTGCCTTATCGTTATTAATAAGAGCGATCTGCCCTCGGTCGATCTACCCTCCCTGCCCTCTCATCTCCCTGTGATTTCCGTTTCCGCATCTACCGGCGCCGGTATTGATGGACTCCGTGATGAACTTCGCCACCGCGCCGGCATTGCTGATGGTGAGGAATGCCCCGAATCTCTGATTTTGACTGAGGAGCGACATCACCATGCTCTTTCACAGACGCTGCAAAAGCTCGACAAAACGGTTGAGGGCCTTAATGCAGGTCTTTCACCGGAATTTATTGCGCTTGATCTCCGGGAAGCTGTTGAATCTCTCGGTGTGATTACCGGTGATACCGCCCCTGAAGAGGTGATCAACCGTATTTTCAGTCGTTTTTGCATCGGAAAATAGGGGTTTAGCATCTCCTTGCGAATCTGCGGTCTTCTTTTTTTGGTTTTACTGGACATTTAAAACAAAATATCAGGTCAAAAACTTATTTTCGTCTTGGTTTACATGTTTCACGTGAAACATCATTTTGATCAGGTGTATGTATGTTGAGTGATTACGGCAAAAAATACGACGTCATTGTCGTCGGCGCGGGTCATGCCGGATGTGAAGCGGCTCTGGCCGCGGCCCGAATGGGCTGCGCCACTTTGCTGTTGACCATGAATCTCGACACGGTAGCGTTGATGTCGTGTAATCCCGCAATTGGGGGGCTGGCAAAAGGGCACCTGGTGAAGGAAATTGATGCCCTGGGTGGCGAGATGGCCAGGGTTATTGATACGGTGGGTATTCAATTCCGCGTATTGAATACCAAAAAGGGTCCGGCGGTTCGTGCCACCCGTGCTCAGGCTGATCGTTCCAGATATAATCAGGAAATGAAGGCCAGGTTGGAACAACAGCCCGGTTTGTTTTTAAAGCAGGGGACGGTTAATCGCCTGATTTTGAACGGGTCGACTGTCGCGGGCGTTGAAACCCGTGAAGGGATTGCTTACAGCGGCAAAAAGGTTGTGTTAACCAATGGGACATTTTTGGGGGGACTGGTCCATATTGGTCTCAACCATTACGGATCGGGACGTGCGGGGGAGCCTTCTTCTGAGGGGTTATCCGGACAGCTCGGGGGTTTTGGTTTTGAAGTGGGACGATTGAAGACCGGTACGCCTGCACGGCTGGCAGGGGATTCCATCGCCTATGATAAGCTGGAGAAGCAGCACGGTGATCCCCACCCCAGACCTTTTTCCTTTCTGACGGAAAAAATCCAGTCGCCGCAGGTTCCCTGTTATATCACCTATACGAACCCGCGCACCCACGAAGTTATCCGTTCCGGTCTAGACCGCTCCCCCCTTTACACCGGTAAAATTCAAGGGGTTGGTCCACGCTACTGCCCTTCCATAGAAGATAAGGTTCATCGCTTTCCGGAAAAAGACCAGCATCAGATTTTTCTCGAGCCCGAAGGTTTGGCCACCCGCGAAGTTTATCCGAACGGGGTCTCCACCTCCTTGCCGGCAGATGTTCAGTTGGCTTTTCTGCGAACAATCCCCGGACTTGAACATGTTGAGATTATGCGGCCGGGGTATGCAATCGAATATGATTATTTTCCGCCGACCCAGCTCCGCGCTACGTTGGAGACAAGGCATGTCGCGGGGCTCTTTCATGCTGGACAGATCAACGGAACGTCCGGTTATGAAGAAGCTGCGGCCCAGGGACTTCTTGCCGGCATCAATGCCGCGCTGCAGGTGAGAGAGGCTGAGCCGCTGGTGTTGACCCGCGATACGTCCTATATCGGGGTGATGGTGGACGATCTGGTGACGATTGGAACCAACGAGCCTTATCGTATGTTTACTTCGCGTTCTGAATACCGGTTGCTGTTGAGAGAGGATAATGCCGACCAGCGATTGACGCCGCTGGGACGCAAAATAGGCTTGGTGAGCGACGAGCGCTGGCGGCATTTCAGCGAAAAGCAGGATCAGGTGGAGCGCGGTAAGGAAAGGTTGCGTCAGGTTAAGGTTTCTCCGGGTCAAAAAAAAATCATGCAGCAGTTGCCTCTAAAAGAGTTGCGCCAGGGGCAGACCCTCGAGGAGTTGTTGCGACGCCCTGAAATAAGCATCGATGACCTGCTCTTTATCGATGAGGAACTCAGGGCCATTTCGGTGTCCGCCAGGGAACAGCTGGAAATCCAGGTCAAGTATGCAGGATATATCGAGCGGCAGAAGGAGATGGTCGAAAGGTTTCGCAAAACCGAGCAGGTGGTGATTCCTGCAGGTTTTAACTATGAAAATCTTGCCGGCCTGTCCTTCGAGGTGCGCGAAAAACTGATGAAGACACAACCCGCCACCCTCGGCCAGGCCTCCCGCATCCCCGGAGTCACTCCTGCGGCGATTGCCGTGTTATCCGTTGCCGTACGCAAAAAATAAGACGACCATGACCGCTAAATTATCCCTCGATGCAAACTTAAAGCAGTGCCTTGCAGCCCTGGGGCTGCAGATGGATGAGCCGGTCCGCACGAAATTGCTGATTTATCAGGAAGAACTGCTGCGCTGGAATAAAAAGGTCAATCTAACTGCGGTTTGTGCCCCGCAAGAGAGTATCGAAAAAAACCTCGCCGATTCATTGACTGTTTTACCCTTTATTGCTGAAAACAGTCAGCTGCTGGATATAGGGTCAGGTGCGGGATTGCCCGGGATCCCTATCGCAGCGGCTCGATCCGATCTGAAAGTCGTCTCTCTGGAGGCAGTTGCGAAAAAAGTTCATTTTCAGCGACATGCCGCAAGGGTGCTGGGTCTTCCCAATTTCAAGGCATACCAGGGGCGCATAGAGGATTATGCGCCCCTGCTCGAGAAGGAGGGGAAATTTGACCTGGTGATTGCCCGCGCATTGACTGAGTTGCCGCAATTGCTGACATGGGCTTCGCCCTACTTAAGGGGATCCGGACTGCTGATTGCCATGAAAGGTCCTCGCGAGGGCGATCTCTCCGAAGCGGACGGGGAAAACAATCTCCAGAATTTTGTTCTGCGCGAAAACCAACAGATCGTCCTGCCGGTGAGTAAGGCGCGCCGCCATCTTCTGATCTTCGAAAAAAGGTAGCGGGGTGCAGATAAAAATCCATATTCCCCGTCACCATTTTATTTATTCTGCTGCGGGCATCCTTGTGTTATGCTGTCGCCCTTGATGTGCTCACGAGGAGTTGAATCATGGCCAAAATCATTGCCATTGCAAATCAGAAGGGCGGTGTCGGCAAGACGACCACCGCTGTAAATCTTGCGGCCTCAATTGCCGCCGCGGAAAAGAGAACCCTCCTGGTGGATATGGATCCCCAGGCCAATGCCTGTACCGGTTTGGGGATCGACAAAACAGCGCTGGAGTACACGGTTTACCATGCTCTGCTCGGAGAGGCCGATGTCCGTGATATTCTGGTGAAAACCGATCTTGACCTGCTCGATGTGCTGCCATCCAACACCGATCTGATCGGGGCCGAGATCGAATTGGTGACTGCGCTGGCCCGCGAAATCAAACTGAAAAGCGCGCTGGAATCCATCCGCCACGAATATGATTTCATTGTCATCGACTGTCCTCCCTCGCTGGGACTTCTGACTGTCAACGCTCTCACCGCGGCAGATACGGTCCTGGTGCCCCTGCAATGCGAATTTTACGCGATGGAGGGGCTGTCCCAGTTGATGAACACCATCCGCATCATCAAAAATCAGCTCAACCCCCGCCTCGAAATACACGGAATCCTGCTGACGATGTTTGATGGGCGCAATAACCTGTCCCACCAGGTCACGGTGGAAATCCGCAAGCATTTTGAAGGGCAGGTTTTTCAGACGATGATTCCGCGTAATGTCCGCCTGTCTGAAGCTCCAAGCCATGGGGTTCCGGTTCTTCTGTATGATGTCAGCTCCAAGGGTGCGGTTGCTTACCTGGACCTGGCCCGCGAAATTATCGGAATGGGAGATTGATATGGCAAAGCGACCCGCTTTAGGACGGGGTATGGGCGCGCTGCTTGGATCCGCAGCTCAGACGACCGATAAGAAGTTCTTCCTCTGTCCACTGAAAGATCTTCGTCCTCATACCGATCAGCCCCGAAAGTTCTTCGATGACGCCAAAATGGAGGAGCTTGTCGCCTCTGTCCGCGAAAAGGGAATTATTCAGCCCCTGGTCGTGCGGCGGGTGGAAGATCACTACCAGATCATTGCAGGCGAGCGCCGCTGGCGGGCCGCACAGAAAGCCGGTCTGGATGAAGTCCCGGTAGTCATCAAGGACGTCTCTGAGGACTGGGCGCTGGAGATGGCGCTGATCGAGAATATTCAGCGTGAGGATCTCAATCCCGTTGAAGAAGCCGAAGCCTACCGCAATCTGATCGGCAATTTCGACCTCTCTCAGGAAGAAGTGGCCCGCCGGGTCGGGAAGGATCGTTCTTCCATCGCCAATTCTCTGCGTCTTTTGAAATTACCTGATCCGGTGCGGGATGATCTGTTGCGGGGCCAGTTGAGTATGGGGCATGCGCGCGCCCTTCTGTCTCTCGAAAACGAGGAAGATATTCTGGAGGGCAGCCGCGAGCTGCAGCGAAAAAAACTTTCCGTGCGGGAAACCGAAGCGATGGTCAAGAAGATCAAAAATTTCGGGCGACCGGCTTCCTCCCCCAAAGAAAAGCCGAACAAAGAGATGCTCCAGGATCCGGAGCTCAAAAGCGCGCAGGAAAAAATTCATGCCGCCCTCTCGGTTCCGGTTGCCATCAAACCTAAAGGGAAAAAAGGCGGCAAGATAGAAATCACCTTTTCTTCCCGCGAGGAACTTGACCGGGTCCTGTCATCACTTAAATGAGGCACCCTCCCCGGATTGTCCCTGAATCAGTTGGAGCTGAACATGTTCAAAAAAAAGAGCGCAAGCGGGTCGTCCTATTCTCAGTCTCGAGATAAAAGCGATATCAAGGCCTTTCTTGGTGCCGGCAGCCAGTTTGAGGGAAAATTGTCTTTCAGCGAGATCGTGCGCCTTGACGGAACTTTCCGGGGGGAAATTGAATCCAGCGATACCCTTATTGTGGGAGAAAGCGGGGAAATCATTGCTGAAGTCAGGGTCGGATCACTGATTCTCAGTGGTCGCCTGGAGGGCAATATCACTGCCGCCGGAAAGGTTGAACTGCGTGCCCCCGCGGTGGTGGAGGGCAATATCACCACTCCCCTGCTTGAAGTTGAACCCGGTGTCCGGATCAACGGCCAGATCATCATGTCGGGAGCCTCACAGGGCCAGGGTGATGAAATAAGCGCCAAAAACAGAGAGGGGCTCAGTAAAAATGAGGGGAAAGCTGAAAACCTCGCTTGACTGAGACCATTTTATCATGTTATTGGTTTTTTCTTGTAGAGAGTAAAGTCCTTCAGGGAGCCGAACATGCAGAGTCCTTTGTTTGAAATGGCACGAGCGACCAGCGCGGCAGCGGCCGCATTGAAAAGACACTCGCTATCTGCTTGCCGGCAAAATTAGGATTATATTATTTTTGATCTCAAAAGGCCATGGGCAGACACCCATGGCCTTTTTTGGTCTATGGGGACTGCCTGGGCAATGACCCCGTCCAGTATGCGAAGGAGAGGTAATCATGCGCAATAATATCGTTCATATCGGCGCCGGAGAATTGACTTATGAAATTCGGGCCATTGTCGCTATCGCCGAAAAGCTCAATCAACTCGGCATCAAAACCAATATGGAAAATATCGGGGACCCGGTGGCCAAGGGCGAAAAAATCCCCCAGTGGATGAAGGAAATTGTTGCGGATATGGCCATGAAGGATTGCTCCTACGCTTACTGTGCCACCAAAGGCCTGCTGGAGACCCGGCAGTTTCTTGCCGATCGAACCAACAGCCGGGGCAAGACCCAGGTCAGTCCGGAAGACATTATTTTCTTTAACGGACTGGGCGATGCTATTCAGAAAGTCTATGGATTTCTTCGCCGGGAAGCCCGGGTCATCGGCCCCTCCCCCACCTATTCGACTCACTCCTCGGGCGAGGCGGCCCATGCGGGGCAGCGTCCGGTGACCTACCGGTTGGATCCCGACAACAACTGGTATCCGGACCTGGATGACCTGCGCCTGTCGGTCAAATACAACCCGGCCATTTCCGGGATTCTGATCATCAACCCGGACAATCCGACCGGGGCCGTATTTCCCGATAGAATTCTCAAAGAGATTGTTGCAATCGCCAAAGAATATGACCTGTTTATTATTTGCGATGAAATTTATCATAATTTAATTTTCAACGGCGAATCGACCAAGCCGATCTCCGATCTGATTGGCGATGTACCGTGCATTGCCATGAAGGGAATCAGTAAAGAGCTGCCCTGGCCGGGTGCGAGATGCGGATGGATCGAGGTCTACAATGCCGATAAGGATGAAGTTTTCAGGCGTTATATTCAGAGCATTGTCGATTCGAAAATGGTGGAAGTCTGCTCCACAACCCTGCCGCAGAAGGTGATTCCGCCTATTCTCAGCCACGAGCAGTATCCCGTCTATCTGGCCGAACGCAGAGAGCGGTATGAAAAGTATTCCAATATCGCCTATAATCTGTTGAAGCAGGTGCCGGGCATCAAGGTTAACCGGACCAACGGCGCCTTTTATATGAGTGTTGTTTTCAAACGCGACGTTCTCAACGATCATCAGACGCTGCCGATCGAGGTCAAGGAGGTGCGGACTCTGGTGGAGGGGCTTGTCAATCAGCCCGGTGTCAGCGTGGACAAACGCTTTGTGTACTACCTGCTGGCCTCCACCGGAATCTGCGTCGTTCCCCTTTCCTCTTTCTGTACCGAAGAGCGCGGTTTTCGCATTACTCTGCTGGAACAGAACGAGAAGGAATTCACCCAGATATTCCAGACAATGGTCGAAAAAATTACCGAATATCTCGCATCCTGAAATGGCATCGACTCAATGACGACCTTCTCCAAATCCGGGCTTGATCAACCTGTCAGCCAGCGAAGCGACCTTATCTCCTATATTGCGACCGGTGCCCGTCCAAGGGATAAATGGGGGATCGGCGCCGAATCGGAACGTCTGGTTATCGATCGTGAAACAGGCGATGCCGCCGACTTCGATCGCATCGAGAAACTTCTGGCAGCGATGGAGAAGAGCCCGGCATGGAGCGGCGTGCGCGAAGGGGAAAGGCTGATTGCCCTGCAGGGACAAGCCTCGTCCATAACCCTCGAACCGGGAGGCCAATTGGAACTCTCCGGCGAATTGTGCCGCGACCTGCACTGCTGCGTGGCAGATTTCGTTCTTTATCAGAATGCCCTCAACGACGCTGCTGCGAATCAGGGTCTGGCATTTCTGGGGCTCGGAGTGCAGCCTTTTACGCCGCTTGATCAGATCGGCTGGGTTCCCAAGGCCCGCTACGGGATCATGGGCCCCTATATGAAGCGCACCGGCGATCTGGGCCAGGCAATGATGAAGCAGAGCGCCGGGCTGCAGGTGAACGTGGACTTTTCCGATGAAAAGGACTGGTTGGCGAAACTCCGGCTGGGGTTGCTGCTCTCGCCGGTCCTGTACGGATTGTTCGCCAATTCGCCCTTTCGGGAGGGGCAACCCAGCGGATTTCTTTCCACCCGGGGTGAAATCTGGAGCCGTACCGACCCTGACCGAACGGGCCTTATCCCCGCCCTGTTTGCAGACAATGCCGACTACGGCACCTATGTCGACTACGCCCTGGGGGTCCCGATGTACTTTATCGAACGCGACGGCCACCTGATCGACCTCACCCAGCAGCGGTTCAGCTTTGCTCAATTTCTGCAGCAGGGGTTTGGCTCGCACCGAGCCACACTGGCCGATTGGGATCTGCACCTGTCGACCCTTTTCCCTGAAGCGCGCCTGCGCCCGCAGATCGAGCTGCGTTCAGCGGACAGCCTGCCGCCCACCATGACCATGGCCGTCGCCGCCCTTGTCAAAGGCTTGATGTACGACTCTGATATTCTGGACCAGAGTTTGGCTCTTCTGCAGCGACAGGTTTTGCCGCACATAGACCGCATTTATCCGCAATCCTGGCGGGCGGGGCTGGAAACTCCGGTGGTCCGCGGGACGTTGCTGGACCTGGTCCGTGAGCTCGTCGGCATGGCGCGAAGCGGACTGGCAAACCAGAACGCCCTTAACCCGGCGGGCGAGGCTGAAGGAATCTATCTTGACGCGATTGATCCTCTGCTGGCCCAAGGGATAACTCTGGCGGAAAATCTCCTCGAACGCTGCAACCACAAAACGCGCGCCCAACAGGTCGCGCTGATGCTGGAGCATTGCGGCTTCGAAATCAACGCCATCGCGTGAAATGTCTTTGTCTCTATTCACCTCGCGGGGCCGTAAATCCTCTGCTGAACAGTTACATCTCTTCTTTGGCCATTCCATAATCTCTCGACTGTGCAAATACACAGTCTGCGACCGGACAGTCTTCCCGGGTTTTTTACGCGACATACCCTGTAAAGTTTCATTTGGGTGAGGTAGAAATAAAACCATCAAGAGCCCGTTGTGGCAGGCGGTCTTTTGAGCAGGGACATTGTCCTTCTTCATTTCTTACTCCCTCTGGCAAGACCCTCGGGGCCGGTTTTCAGGATATGCCTCCTCCTGAAGCCGGCCCCGAACCTTTTCCGGTCCTCCCCCGGCCGATCAGTAGATTCTCCCCATTTCATCCCGCAAATAAAAAAAACGCTTAAAATTCCTCACCTTGACAATTATTACGATATAGTCTAGTTTTCCGTATTCATTTTACCGGGCAGTCTCCCTGCCTGTCATCGTGCTGAAATCCATGGGCCTGGACAATTCAGGCCATGTCGAACAGCGTTCAATCACATGCAGTCGCACGTCCCGGTTGCGGGAGTCTGACGAATGCAGCCTTTCCCCAACCGGCCGTGCCCTGATGATGTCCTGGTGTGTTTTCGCCCGCGGACGTCGGCATGTTCCGGGCTTTTTTTTGACCACATAATTGTCTGCAAGGAGGTTACACATGAAGAGATGGCTAGCGATTTGCGCCCTGATTCTGTTCGCGCTGCCGCTGTCTGCCATGGCGGCGGATGACGCCCGAATCAAGGCGCTCGAAGAGCGCATCCAGCAGCTTGAACAGCAGCTGACCAGTGGAGAAAGAGAAGAGCCCCGCGACGAGGAGAAGGTGGAAACGGAAGACGGCATCACCTGGGGCGGCGCGGCGCGCGTCAACTATAGCTATACGGATTGGGATTCGGGCAGCAGGGAGCGCGGCGGCGATTTCAACTTCGACACCTTCCGCCTCAACCTGGACGGTAAAATCAAAGATATGCTGCTGTCGGCGGAATATCGCTTCTACCCCCAGGATGACTGGCACGCCCCGCATCACGCCTGGATCGGCTATGATTTTACCGAAAGCCTGCAGGGACAGGTCGGCATCCACCAGGTGCCGTTCGGTCTGCAGCCCTACGCCAGCCACAACTTCTGGTTCAGCGGCGCCTATTATGTCGGCCTTGAGGACGACTACGACATGGGCGTGAAATTCCTTTACAACCAGGGCCCCTGGGACCTTGCGCTGGCCTTCTATAAAAACGGCGAGCTGGGCAATGCCGGTGAAGCCGGCCGCTATTCCGTTGATGTCATCAATAACGCCGACGGCGGCTATGCCGGAGCGCAGGCCGACGGCAACGAGGAAACCAATCAGGTCAACCTGCGTGTTGCTCATACCCTCGACCACGGCAAGCTCGGCCAGACCGAGTTGGGCGTTTCCGGTCAGTGGGGCCAGCTGTACAATGAAAATACAGAGGACACCGGCGATCACTGGGCGGGGGCCGCACATCTCAATGGCGATTACGGCCGCTGGAATCTGCAACTGATGTATGCCGCTTATGAATATGACCCGGAAAATCCTGCGACTTATGAAAACGCAGATGGTGATATTAAGCCGGTGAACAACGACATCATCACCCTCGGTGCCTATTCCTACTCCTGGGGCGCACCGGCCGAAGCGCAGATCGCTATCGCCAACCTCGCCTACACCCTGCCGGTGAAAAACTGGGGTCCCATCGACAGCCTCACCTTCTACTCCGACAATACCCTGATCGAACCGGATGAAAACCGTTTCGACAGCATCTGGCAGAACGTCGTGGGCTGCCTGATCGCCGCCGGACCGGTTTACACCTACGTGGATGTCATCTCCGGCAAGAACATGATCTTCAGCGGCGGCAACATGGTCGGTGGCGGCAACGAGGGGCGCACCACGCGCGTCAACGTCAACTTCGGCTACTATTTCTGATATAAATAAGCTGTTATCCCGGAGTGGCCTGTTCCGACCGAACGGCTGGAACAGGCCACTGCGGCCATGTGGTTTGAACTGAAGATTCTACGGGAATGAGGTCGGGCCATTGAGAGCTTCATCGCTCCCTCCTTAACCCACACGGACAAACGTCCTTCACTGAACGGAATGCGAATGAACGCAGAAGAAGTTAAAAGCGAACAGCCCAAGATCAGGGTGGACAAAGTCTCCAAGATTTTCGGGCGCGATCCCAAGCGCGGCGTCAAGATGCTCGAGCAGGGGATCAGCAAGGAAGAGATCATGAAAAAAACCCGCCTCGCGGTGGGGGTCAACAACGCTTCCTTCGAAGTGGCGGAAGGCGAAATGCTGGTCGTTATGGGCCTGTCGGGCAGCGGGAAATCGACCCTGCTGCGTTGCCTTAATCGTCTGATCGAGCCCACTTGCGGGCATGTCTATATCGATGGTGTCGATGTGACCGCCCTCTCGGATGCTGATCTGCGTCGCCTGCGCCAGAAAAAATTCGGCATGGTGTTTCAGCGTTTCGCCCTGCTGCCGCACCGCACGGTACAGCAGAATACGGAGTTCGGCCTGGAAATCCAGGGGATGGATGCGGCACAGCGCGCGGAGAAAGCCCGCGAGAGCCTTAAACTGGTCGGACTCGAGGGCTGGGAACATTCTTATCCCGAACAGCTCTCCGGCGGCATGCAGCAGCGTGTCGGCCTGGCGCGGGCCCTGGCGGTGGATCCGGATGTCCTCTTTATGGATGAGGCTTTCAGCGCCCTGGACCCGTTGATCCGCCGCGAAATGCAGGATGAGCTGCTGGCCCTGCAGAGCCGGGTGCACAAAACGATTCTGTTTATCACTCATGACCTTGATGAAGCGCTCAAGCTGGGTGACCGCATCATTATCATGAAAGACGGCTCCATTGTACAGAACGGCACGCCGGAAGAAATTCTCACCAATCCTGCCACCGAATATGTGGAAAAATTTGTGGAGGATGTCAACCTGGCCAAGGTCCTGACGGCGAGAACCGTCATGCACAAGGCCTCCACCGTGACCTTCCCCAAGGACGGCCCCAAAACGGCGCTGCACAAGATGAAGGAAGTGGGGATTTCCAGTATTCTGGTGGTCGATCGCGACCGGCGACTGCTGGGTCGGGTCTCGGCTGACGATGCTTCACGGCTTGCCAGGCAGAATGAACAGAGCCTGGAAAGCATCATCCTCAAGGACGTCACCACCGTGCGTCCCGAAACGCCCATCAGTGACATTTTTGCGGAACAGGAATTTCCCGTAGCGGTGACTGACGAGGATGATCATCTGCAGGGCCTCATCATCCGCGGCTCCCTGCTGGCCGCAATGGCGGAAGGGAGGCTGTCGTCATGAGCATGCCAATACCGAAAATACCGATCGGACGCAGCATCGAGCAGAGTATCGATTTTCTCACCCTGCATTTTTCTTTTATCACGCGGGGCATCTCCGACGTTATCGAAACAGGCATCGACATCCTGGTCGCGAGCATGATGTTCTTCCCCGCCTGGCTGCTGATTCTGATTTTCAGTGCGCTTTCCTGGTGGCTGGCCGGACGTAAAGCGGGGATTCTCACCCTGCTCGGCTTTGCGCTGATATGGAATCTCGGCCTGTGGGCTCCAACCATCTCGACCCTGGCCCTGGTGCTGATCGCCACCCTGATTGCGGTGATGCTCGGTTTGCCCATCGGCGTAATGGCGGCCCTCTTTTCGGGGATGCATCGCGTGACCATGCCGGTGCTTGATTTCATGCAGACCATGCCGGCTTTCGTCTACCTGATTCCGGCGATCCCCTTTTTCGGGCTGGGGCCGGTTTCGGCGATCTTTTCAACGGTGATCTTCGCCATGCCGCCGGCCATTCGTCTGACCTGCCTGGGGATTGAACAGGTGCCCAAGGAGTTGATCGAAGCGGCCGACAGCTTCGGCGCCAACCGGATGCAGAAGCTCTTTAAACTGCAGATTCCGCTGGCCAAGCCCACGATTATGGCCGGCATAAACCAGACCATCATGCTGTCCCTGTCGATGGTGGTGATCGCCGCCATGATCGGTGCCAAAGGGCTGGGCGGCGAAGTCTGGAAGGCGATTCAGCGCTTTGAGCCGGGCAACGGTTTTGAAGCGGGTCTCGGCGTGGTCATTCTCGCCATGGCCCTGGACCGGGTGACCCAGAAGCTCGGCGGCCGCAAAAAAGCCTGAACCCAAACCCCATGTCAAAGGAGAGAGAAAGATGATCAAAAACAAAATGATGGCGATGCTGCTCCTTCTCTCGGCCCTGCTGTTTGCAGCAGTCGGCTGCCAGAAGCAGGAAGAAGGGGCAACCTCGGCCGACGCAGAGAAGAAACAGAAAGTTGAACTGATCTACGTGGAATGGTCCACTGAAGTCGCGAGCACCAATGTGGTCCGCGCCGTGCTGCAGGAAAAGCTCGGGTATGAAGTGGAGATGACCCCGGTGAGTGGTGCCGCCATGTGGCAGGGGACCGCCAGCGGTGATGCCGACGGCATGGTCGCCGCCTGGCTGCCCACAACCCATGGCCACTACCTGGAGAAGGTCAAGGACCAGGTGGTTGACCTCGGCCCGAACCTGGACGGCACCAAAATCGGCCTGGTCGTGCCCAGCTATGTCACCATCGATTCCATCGCCGAGCTTGATGCCAATGCCGAGAAGTTCGACGGCAAGATTATCGGCATCGACCCCGGTGCCGGCCTGATGTCCAAGACCGAAAAGGTCATCGAAGAATACGGCATCGAAAATCTCGAGCTGATCGAAGGCAGCGGCGCCACCATGACCGCCGCCCTGGCCAATGCCATTAAGCGTGACGAATGGGTGGTGGTCACCGGCTGGACCCCTCACTGGAAATTTGCCCAGTGGGATCTTAAATACCTTGAAGACCCCAAGAACGTCTATGGGGGCGCCGAGCAGATTCACACCATCGTGCGCAAGGGACTCAAAGAGGACATGCCGGAAGTGTACCGCTTCCTCGACAATTTCAAGTGGACTCCGGAGGATATGCAGCAGGTTATGGTGTGGAATCGTGAGGAAGGTGCCAAGCCTTACGAGAACGCCAAGCGCTGGATCAATGAAAATCCCGAAAAAGTCCAGTCCTGGCTGCAGTAAGATTCAAGCATGTCTTAGCAAGACTGAAAAAGCCGCCTCTTCGGGCGGCTTTTTCAGTCTTTGGCCTTCTTTATGTTTTTGCATTCGCAACGAGTGTCTGCAACTCCTCCAGCAATTCCGCCACAAAATCATAACCTTTCTGCCAGAATTCAGGATCGGTCAGGTCGATGCCGAGCGGATCCAGCAACTCCTGCGGCGGGCGGCTGCCGCCGCCGCGCAGCAGATCGAGATAGCGCGGCACGAAGGCCGCCCCCTCTTCCTTGTATTTGCGGTACAGCGCCAGGACCAGCAGTTCTCCGAACACATAGGAATAACAGTAAAAGCGGGCATGAATAAAGTGCCCAATGTAACTCCAGCCCCAGCGGTAGGCAGGGATCATGGTCACCGCATCTCCGAACAGGGCGGCGTTGTGTTTCCACCACAGCTCGCTGTAGTCATCCGGCGAGAGCAGCCCCTGTGCGCGCCGCTGGTGACTGGCGATCTCAAAGCGCGTCAGGACGTTCTGGCGGAAGGTGGTGGCGATGATATCCTCAAGCTTTGCGCACAGCAGTTCAATCTTGACGCGCGGGTCCTGCTCCCGGTCCAGCAGATGGCGGGTCAGCAGCATTTCGCCGAACACGCTGGCGGTCTCGGCAAAGGGCAGCGGGGCATTGTAGTGAAACAGGTTCTGCCCCCCGGAGAGCACAAAATGCACTCCATGGCCGAGTTCATGGGCCAGGGTCGCCACATCGCGCGGATTTCCGGTATAGTTGAGCAGAACATAGGGGCTCATGCCCGGCATCATCGGCTGGCAGAAGGCGCCGCCGGCCTTGCCGGGGCGCGGCATGGCATCGATGCGTTTTGCGGTGAAGAAATCGCCCGCCGGGTCGGCCAGTTCATGGGAGAAGCCTCGGAAGGACTCCAGGACCAGGTCTCGCGCCTGGTTTAAGGGGATCTGCCGCGCATCGGTTCCCAGGGGCGCATAAAGATCGGTATTTTTCATCTCGTCGAGACCGAGAAGCTCTTTTTTAAGCTTAAAATAGCGCTGCGCCAGCCCATAGTTGGCCTCGGTCACCTCCATGAGGCGCTCCACCATGGCCGGTTGCGTTTCGTTGGCCAGGTGGGTCGGCGTCATGATGTCGGGATAGCGGCGCAGCTCCGTCTCTTTGGCATGGTCGAGCAGAAGATTGTTGAAGCAGCTGGTGAGAACCAGGGCATTGTCTGCGTGGCGCTGCAGAAAAACGCTGAACGCCTCCTCCCGCAGAGCGCGATCGGGGTGATGCAGCAACGACAGCAGCTCCTCGCCGGTGACTTCGCGCGGCTCACTTTCACCGGGAAAGGTAAAGGAGAAAACGAAGGAGGAGGTCAGCTCCTCAAACAGTTGGGAAAAGGCGTCCTTGCCGGAAAGATCCTTGCGCTTGAGGGCCTGTTCCACCTCTTCGCTCAGGGTATAGGGGGCATGGGCCCTCAGCTGGCGTAAATAATGGCCGTACTGGGCCACCTGCGGCTCGCGGGATAATTCGACGAAGCGCTCCTCGTCGATGCGCAGCAGCTCCAGCTCGAAAAACAGCACCTCTTCACTGACCGTGCTCCAGAGTTCGCGAATCCGGGCCAGCAGCGCTTTGTGGCGATCGGGGCGGCTGTCTTCGGAGAACAGCAATTGCGCGTAGAGGTAAGGTTTAAGTCCCCAGCGCTGTAACTGCTCGTAGTTGTGCAGGGCAGCCGCCAGCAGATCCGCGGTCAGGTGGTCGGAGGCGATCCGCCCGCGGAAATCACGCCGAAAGGTGCGCGCCGTCTTTTGCAGTTGCTCTAAATCCTGTGCCAGCGCGGGGTCGTCGGGATCGGTGTAGAGAGGTGAAAGATCCCATCCCGGTTCATTCCTTGTGTCCATGAGCCGTGACTCCTTTTATGCGTTCCGGAACGGCCGACGATCCGGAGAATGCAAAGTGGGGTTATGATATTTCTGAGGAACTGTTCAGCATGGGAGCGGTGCCCCGCCAGGTGAATAGATACATTTTTAAATCAAGGTAACGAGGTCCCGTCAAGGTGTCAATCAACAAAGAAAAGAGCTCCAGATATCACAACCGGCAACATCCCTCCCCTCGCCTGCCGGCGATGCTGCCCCGCTATCTGGTGCAGACCGGGTTCATGGTGTTTTACCTCTGGCTGATCGTGCAGTTCACCCGCTGGGCGGCCTCGCTGCAAGCGGCGGTCCCTCCCTCTTCCCCGCGTCCGGCTGCTATCGATGGTTTTCTGCCCTACAACGGACTGGTCGGGTTACGGTACTGGCTCTCCAGTGGAGAGTGGTACCCCGTTCATGCGGCGGCAGCCCTTATTGTGCTGGCCGCACTGCTGAGCGCATTGCTGCTCAAGCGGGGATTCTGTTCCTGGGTCTGCCCGGTCTTCCCTCTGTCGGAGGGCTTGTGGCGTCTGGGGGAAAAGCTCCTGGGGCGCACCTTCGCCCCACCCTTCTGGCTTGATCTCTTCCTGCGCACCTTTAAATATCTGCTGCTTGGATTCATTCTACAGCATGTATTTTTTCAGGGCTTCCCCCCGCTGCAGGCTTATCTCGATTCATCCCGCCACCAACTGGCCGATATCCGGCTGCTGCATTTTTTCCAATCTCCTTCAATGGCGACAGTCGTGATCATCGCTCTGCTGGCGGCGGCCTGCTTCTTTGTCCAGATGGCCTGGTGCCGCTATCTATGCCCCTATGGCGCTCTTCTGGGGCTTGTGTCGCTGCTCTCCCTGGTCGGGGTCTGCCGTGATCCCCGTCGCTGCATACGCTGCGGCCTGTGTTCGGCAAAGTGTCCGGCGTGGCTGCCCGTGATGCACAAGCTCCGAGTGCGTTCGCCGGAATGCTTTGCCTGTTATCGCTGCGTGCACAACTGCCCGGCCCCGGGAGCGGTAACGCTGCGCGCTGCCCGCCGGCTGGTGATCCCTTCTCTGTTCTTTGGCCTTCTGTTGCTGGGTCTGTTTGCGGCTGTGGATCTCTACGGACGCTTCGAGGGGCGCTGGCAGGATGAAAGGGCGCCACAGGCAATTCACCGGCAGATGGTGGAGCTGAAACAGGAGTGATTTTGCGGAGTCACTTGCCAGCGGGCTCTTGCACTGGCCGGGTTTTACAGTATTGTTTTAAGGCAATGCAGAGGTTTACCGTCCAAAGGAGCTCATGATGAAAAATCATCTTTTATTTTTGCTTGGCCTCGTCCTGCTGGTTTTCACCTGGGGATGCTCGGCCACCACCCTGGAGGCGCAGTGGAAGAATCCGGATTACCAGGGGCCGCGTTTCAGCAAGGTGCTGGTAGTCGGCGTGATGGAAAATGACCTGATCCGCAAGCTCTTCGAAGACGGATTCGGCGAGGATCTGAGGCGCTATGGGGTGACCGGCCTTGCCAGCTATCGCATGTTCCCCGATGTGGAGCGTCTGGACAAGGATGTGGTGGAAGGCAAAGTGCACGGTCTCGATATCGAGGGGATTGTGATTACCCGGCTGGTGAAACGTGAAACGGTGGAAGTGACCCATCCGGAAAGGGTGCGGGTGATCGATCAGGGCCCCTCCTATTACAGCGCCCGCCCCTACTGGCATACGCCCTACTATGACCACTGGTATCGTTACTACGATCGCAGCTACGATGTCATCCGGACCCCGGCCCGCACCAGCCAGGTCGAAGTTTTTACCATGGAGACCAATCTGTACCGCGGCAGCGACGGAAAGCTGGTCTGGTCGGCGCGCACCGAAACCTTTGACCAGGGCAAGGTCTCCGACAATATCGAGGGACTGGTAGAGACTCTCACCCGCAGTCTGGATGAAAATGGGTTGATCTGACCTCTGCCGATAAAGTGAAATCAGTGGGAAAAGTGGAAAATCCAATGACCGTCAAATTTTATTTATGTGAGGAGGAGATGTCGTGTCTGGAAGAAAGAAAACAAGGCCTTCGTACCGGAAAGTCGTTTTTGCAGCAGCTGCATTGCTGTTGACGCTTTCCCTGGCGCCTGCCGAGCTTTTGGCGGACCAGCAGCGCGCCGATATGAGCAAATCCGTCGGGGATCGCGCGCCCATTTTCAGCCTGGCGACCTCGCAGGGGACGCTGGCCGACTACGACCGGGACTATTACGGCAAGCACCACCTGGTCATGACTTTCGTTCCCGCGGCCTTCACCCCGGTCTGAACGGGGGAAATGGAGGGTCATCAGAGAAACCTCTATCTCTATGACCGCTTCAACGCCCGCGTCGCGGGCGTCAGCCGCAACGATCCGACCACCCTCGCCTACTGGGCCGAGGATCTTGAACTGACCTTCCCGTTGTTCTCCAACACGGTCGGGCATGCCGGCATCTGGTTCGGGGCTCTCAAGGAGGGCTATCCCATGTTTTCACGCACCACCGTGGTGATCGACAAATGGGGCATCATCCGTTACATGAAGAGCGGCTCCCCCGACTATCACGAAATCCTGACCCTGCTCAAGCAGCTGCATGAAGAAGAGGAGGAAAAGGGATGATGAAACGGATATTTGCGGTCATCGTCGGGGTGCTGTTGCTGGCGGGTTGCATGGCCCCTCAGCCGTCCGAGCCGGTCGATCCCTTCGGCTCCATGCGCCAGCCCGATGGGTCGGTGCTCTGGCAGCAGGAGTACTCCTTCGTGCCCCCCGAGGCCCCGTGGCAGCTCATTGATCTGAATGAAACGGACTACTCCATCGCTTTTATGAAAACCTGCCGCGAGAGCTATCCCTGCCAGAGCACGCTGGCCTATGCGGAAGAGCCCTTCGGCTACTCCATGGATTTCGAGCAGCGTCAGCGCGAATTCTTCAAGCGCTTCCTGTGGGCCAGCCGGGTTAACTTCGCCGAAGCCGAGCTGAGCAGAACCAAACTTTTCGGCGAGGAGGCCCTGATTGCCCAAACCGAGGGCATTGAGCCGGTCCAGCAGCACAAGGTCGATGTCAAGGTGGTTTTTGCCCGCCGTGGCGAACGGGTGGTCGCGTTCTACTATACCCAGTGGCGGCCCGGGGAGGGTGCCTACGACAAGTCGGATATCGAGGATTTCGATCGCTTCGTGGAAAATTTCCGCTTCGAGCGACCCTCCTTTTACCAGCGTCTGCTGGCCGATTAACCAAAGCATGCCTTCTGCAAAGCCCCGAACCTCAAAATGTTCGGGGCTTTGCCCTTGCGCCTCGGCGCAGCTTGAGGCATTCTGTACCACATGCCTAAATCAGCTTTCAGTGCGATTGAAAACAGTCTGCGTGATTTTCTCGGCGGCGCGCGCGTCTCGCTGGCCGAGCTCGATGGCGCGCAGAAGGAGGAGAACGAGGAAGATCCGCGCCAGATCCTGGTCCGGCTCAAAATCGATAAATCCGCTTATCTTTTCCGCGCGCAGCGCAAATACCTCTCGTTCACGGCCACCGAACGAAGCTTCATTCAGGAGCTTTTTGCTGCTTTTGAAGGGTTGCTGCGCGGCTTCAGCGCCGACGGCTACGCGGCTCATTTCCGCACGGCGCTGCTGACCTCGCTTACCGACATCGCCGTGGCCCGTTATATCCGCGGCGACCGCACCGGGGTCTTCTGGCCGACGCAGAGTCTGCTTCAGCTGCTCAAGACCCTCTCCTACCAGCGCTACGAAGGTTCTCCCGCCACCACCGGCTTTCTGGTCTACCGCACCCAGCTCGACGACCTGCTCGAATCGATCAAAAAAACCCGCTATGACTGGCTCGATCTGGGCGACGACCGCCGGCGCCTGTCGGGGGACTTCTTTCGCAACCCCCTCTCCTACCGCTTTGTCGACGGTCTGCGTGCCCTGTTCGTGTGTGATATCCGCATGAACGTCAAAGGCACTATCCGCACCAGTGCGCCGGGGCCGCGCGACTCCATCGAGCAGCTGGCCAACCGGGAGACGGTTTCCCTGCTGGCCCAGGCCGGCGAGGGGGCGTTTGCCATCTACGTCAACAAGGCCTCCGAGGTGGAGGTCGTTCTGGACAGCGACCGCCTGCTGGTCTGGCGCAGGGGCTCCTGGGGGATCTTCGACCCCGACATCTACCGCGATTTCCTGCGCGGTCACCTCGACAAGCGCTCGATCGATCACCTGGTATGGTCGATCTACGCCCTCTCCAAGGCGCGCCATGGCACGGTGGTCCTGGTGGCGAACGAAGAAACGGACCTGGAAGCGCTGCGCAAGGGTTCCGTCGGCGGCCGCGATGCCCTGAGCCGCGCCCTGATCCGCCACGTCCGCGGCACCAGGATCGGCACCCTCAAGCGCTCCGGGGAGCTGATCCGCATCCTCTCGTCAGACGGCTTGACGGTGATCAACCGCAAGGGGGAACTGCTCGACACCGGCGTGATCATCGATACCTCCCAGGTCGGTGATCTGGTCACCGGCGGCGGGCGTACCACCGCTGCGACTGCAGCTTCCCGTTTCGGGCGGGTGGTCAAGGTCTCAGAAGACGGGCCGGTCGACCTGTTCCGCGACGGTCACAGTGTCTACCGCTTCGGCTGAGCCTTCACCTTCCGAAGGCGCGCGATCCCGTCTGCAGCGCAGGTAAAAGGATATCCCATGCCCTCCTCTATTCTTCAACTGACCCGGGTGTTTCTACCCTTTGCCCTGGGTTATTTCCTCTCTTACATCTACCGAACCGTCAACGCGGTGCTGGCCCCTGATCTGGTGGCCGATCTCAATCTGGATCCGGCCGCGCTGGGCCTGCTGACCTCCGCCTACTTTCTGGCCTTTGCCGCATTTCAGCTGCCGCTGGGCGTACTGCTCGACCGTTTCGGGCCGCGGCGAGTGGAGGCAACCCTGCTGGTTGTTGCCGCGGCGGGCGCCTTTCTGTTTGCGCAGGCCGAGAGTCTGGCGATGCTCATGCTCGGGCGCGCCCTGATCGGACTGGGGGTGTCGGCCTGCCTGATGGCTGCATTCAAGGCTTTCACCCAGTGGTTCGAACCCGAGCGCCTGCCGCTGGTCAACGGGATTCAGATGATCTCCGGCGGCCTGGGAGCGCTGGTGGCCACCGCTCCGGTGGAAGCGGCGCTGCATGTCACCGACTGGCGTGGCGTGTTTAACCTGTTGAGCGCCCTTACCCTGGTCGCCGCCCTGGCCGTCTTTGTGGTGGTACCGCGGCGCGATGAAGGAAAAGGAACGGTTTCGTTAAGCGAGCAGTGGCAGGGGGTCAAGACCGTCTATACCAGCGGTTTTTTCTGGCGCCTTGCGCCCTGGGCGATCATGGCCCAGGCTGCCTATCTCTCCCTTCCGGGCTTGTGGGCGGGGCCCTGGCTGCGGGATCTGGCCGGGCTGGATCGAGGCGATGCGGCACGTGTTCTGCTGCTGCTGGCCGCAGCGATGATGGGCGGGTATTTCTTTTTCGGTTTTATTACCGAGCGATTGTCAAGGCGCGGCGTTGCGCCCCTGCGGGTTGTGGTGGCCGGTCTGACCTTGTTCGGCAGTGTGCAACTGGCGTTGATTGGCGCTGGGCAGATGGCCCCGGCTCTGGCCTGGATCCTGTTTGGTTTCAGCGGGACAGCCTGCATTCTGCCCTATGCGGTTTTATCCCAGAGTTTTCCCCGTGAACTGGCCGGGCGCGCCAATACCGCTCTGAACCTGCCGGTTTTCCTGGGAGCGTTCTCCGCCCAGTGGCTGGTCGGTGCGGTGATTGGTTTGTGGCCGGAAACGGCAGGTGGCTATCACCCGACCGGGTACCGGGCCGGATTCGGGCTTTTGCTGCTGCTGCAGGTGGCTGCCGCGGGGTGGTTTGTGTGGAGCGGATTTAAACGGCGCAGGGCGGATGCCACCTGAAATTCTTCTTCCCCCCCAACTCTTACTTCTCGTGCCCCTCAGGGATGGGTGGCGGACGGTTGGGGCACTCGATTGTCTCACCCACGGAGAGAGTCAATTCCTCCCCCTGATGGGTCACCTGCAGGCGATCGCCGCCGGACAGGGTGTAGTGCGTCTTCTCGCGGGTCATCTTGACTTCCAGCCGCTGGCCGCGCAGCGTCAGGGCAAAACGCATGCTTTTGAGCATGTCGGGCAGGCGGGGGTCGAAGCTGATGTTGCCGCCGAAATCGCGCAGGCCGGCAAAACCATACACCGCCACCATCCAGGTGCCGCCCATGGAGGCGATGTGGCAGCCGTCCTTGACGTTGCCGCCGACATCGGCCAGGTCCATCAGGACGGCGTAGCGCGCGTACTTGATCGCCTTCTCCTCATCGCCGATCTCCGCCGACACGATTGCCTGGATGCAGGCTGACAGGGAGGAGTCGCCGGTGGTCAGCGGATCGTAATAATCAAAGTTTCTGTGCTTCTGCTCGCGGGTGAACTCGTCGCCGAGCAGAAACATGGCCAGCACCACATCGGCCTGCTTGATGACCTGGTGCCGATAGATGACCAGCGGGTGGTAGTAGAGCAGCAGCGGGAAACGCGATTTGGGCGTTTGCTTCAGATCCCACACCTCGCGGTCGAGAAAGCTGTCATCCTGCGGATGAATGCACAGTTCCTCGTCGTAGGGGATGAACATCCGGTCCGCTGCCTCCTGCCAGTGTTGATCCTCCTCTTCGGCAAGCCCCGTCCTGTGGACCAGGTTGGCGTAATGTTCGGCGAAGTTCTCCCGCATGAATTGCACCGTCTGGGCGGCGTGCCACAGGTTCTCCCGCGCCATCAGGTTGGTATAGGCATTGTTGTTGACGACAGTCGTGTATTCGTCGGGGCCGGTCACGCTGTGAATGCAGAAACAGCCCCCCTGCCGCTTTGAATAAAAGCCGAGATCGAGCCACATGCGTGCCGTTTCCACCAGCATTTCAGCGCCCTCGTTGAACAGCAGCGCCTTGTCATCGGTGATTTCCGCATACTTGCGCAGCGCAAACATAATGTCGGCATTGATGTGATACTGGGCTGTGCCCGCAGCATAGTAGGCACTGGCTTCCTCACCGTTGATGGTGCGCCAGGGGAACAGGGCTCCCACCTGGTTGACTTCCTTTGCCCGCTCTCTGGCCCGATCGAGCATGCTGTGTCGAAAGCGCAGCAGATTGCGGGCGATGCGCGGCGCGGTGTAGGTGAGAAAGGGCAGCACGTAAATTTCGGTATCCCAGAAATAGTGACCCTCATAAGTCTGGCCGGTCAGACCCTTGGCGGGGATGCCGGTGCCTTCCGCCCGGGCACAGGCCTGCAGGATCTGAAACAGATTCCAGCGCAGCGCCTGCTGCATTTCGCCGGCCGGACGGGTGTTTTTTTCGGGATCGCCTTCAATCTCAATATCGGCGCGTTGCCAGAAATCATCCAGATAATCGCGCTGCTCCTTGACAAGGGGCGGATACCCCAGCTTCAGAGCTCTGTCCAGGGTGCGCTCGCAACGTTCGCAGAGTTCCAGCGGGCTCGCCCCTCCCCGGGAAGTATGATAGGCGATATATTTGAAAATCTGGATCGGTTTGCCCATGCGGGCATCGACTGAAAACTCCACCTTGCCGTAGTCCCCGTCACAGCTGCTGGAGCGGTTGTATTCGCATTCGGTCTCAATGTGGTGATCGGACCCGCAGGCAAGCACCATGCCGCTGTTTTTTACGCGGTGGCTCAGCATCAGGCGGTTTTTGCGGCCGTAGTGGTGTTCGGTGATCCAGGGGTTGTGAATAAAACCCTTGGACTGGCGTGGGTCCTTGTCCCCTGATTGGTTGGGCTGGTCGCCGACGATTTCAGAGCAGATCACCACCGGGGCATGGTCATTGAGCACCGTGACCTGAAAAGAGATCGCGGCCAGATGCCGCTGCGAAAGGGACACCAGGCGCCGCGATTCGATCAGTACCCGCTTTCCGGACGGTGTTTCCCACAGCACTTCGCGGTCCAGCGTGCCGCTCTGCATGTCCAGGGTGCGCTCATAGATCTGCAGCATCGCCGTGGGCAGGTAAAAGGGTTCATCGTCGACATAGAGCTTGATGACCTTGGCGTCCGGCACATTGAGCATCGTCTGCCCGGTCTGGGCGAAACCGAAGGCGGTTTCGCCGTAGACGATCGGCCAGGTCTCGTGAAAGCCGTTGATGAAGGTGCCATTCTGGACTGTCGGGCGCCCCTCTTCGAAATTGCCGCGAAAACCGAGATAGCCGTTGCCGACGGAGAAAATGGTTTCCGTCTGCGCCAGGAAGCGGGGATAAAAAGCGGTTTCGATAATCTTCCACGGATTGATCGGGTAGATATGCGGCGGTGGGTTGAGGGTTTCATGTCGAATCATGCAAAACCTCGCAGAAGGGGCGGAAGGAATAAGGGAGGCGTGCAGGGCCGTCTCGCCAATCCGATAATAGAATATAAGATTAGCAGATGGTTGGACCAAGTTAAAGCGTCGGACGGGCGGGAAAATGTCTTGCGGGGCTTTTATCGCCGGACGAAGAAGGCAATAAAAGCCCCGCACAGGGGTGGAAAGGCGGTCTCAGCGGATCATTTTTTCTGGTAAGCGTGATAGAGCCGCAGGGTATTGCGCATGCACATGGCGATGGTCACAGGACCCACTCGCGGGATGAAGGTCTGCGCCTGCTGTTCGGCCTCAGCGGTGAAGTTTTTCACGGTGGCGAAATTGAGACATACCGTGTTGTCGTTGATTTCGTGGGCTTCGATTTTGGGAAAGGCTTTCGAAGGCACCCCGGTGATCACCATGTTGGATGATGCCAGCGCCTGCGCACGTGTAACGTCGGTCTCCTCGGCCTTTCCGCCACGATAGAGCAGAGGCCCGAACTCGTCGAAGGAATAGACCGTAGCGCCGTCGTTGGACATCATCACCGCCAATGGGCGCCCCACCACTTCGCTGCGGTTGAAGATGGTGACCGTGCGATTGGCTGCCGGCTGGTGTCCGCTACTGCCGTAAGCGCCGTTGGCTTCCAGCATTTTGAGAATCGCCAGCGGCGTGCAGGGCACCACCGCCTTGTTGGGCTGCGGAGCATCGAAGTCGATGCGTTCATTGCTGTAGAGCATGTTGATCCAGAAGGAGTGCAGCCCCTCGATATCCTTGCGGTAATCGACCACCTCCTTGAGGTAGCGGTCCTGCTCGTTGCCGAAGATCGGATAGTAGACCATCAGCCCGTTGACGCCCGGGTCGGCATTGGCCTCGCGAATGGCGCGCTCCAGATCGAGGCGCGCCGCCTCGCGCAACTCATACGCGATGCCCAGGTCCTCACAGGCCTTGCGGGTATAGGCGGCATAGGTTCGGGACGGCGCATAGTCGCCGGAGAGCAGGCCGACCACCTTGAGGGGCCGATCAAGCGCGTCGATTTCGTTGCGGATTTCCGCCCGGTAGCGAGCCGCAACCACCTCTGGTGCAACAATCATATAGAGCCTCCGGAAGATTTTTTTCAGATACCAGCCTATCAGATTCCGAGGCACAAAAACACCACGTATACCCCCACATAAGTCCCATACGCCTTATCCGTCCCATGGGTCTCAGGTTTTTCGACCCCCCCCAAAAAAAAAACAGGCCGGCGAAAAAAACGCCGACCTGTCTGAGCTCAACAACACCAGAAACTACTGATCCACGGAGCATTCCCCGTCGGAGCACCGAAGGGTGGCCGTGACAAAGCGCGCATTGAGCCCGGCCTTGACCAGCACTTGGCGGGCCATGGACGCGCGGGCGCCGGTTGAGCAATAGACCAGAATCTCTTTGTCTTTGGGCAGTTCGCTCATCCGTGATTCGAGCTGATCGAGGGGGATGTTGCGCGCGCCCGGCAGCATGCCTTCGGCAACCTCTGCTGGTCCACGTACGTCGAGGATAAGAGTGTCCGCCGGTTGAGCCTCAAGTGCTTTGCGGAAATCCTCCAGCGCAATCTCGCCCTCTTCCAGGGTACGTACCCAGTCGACCTCCGTTGCCGGAGCGCCTTCGGTAAACGGGAACCCTTCTTTTATCCAGCGCTCAAACCCGCCGGCGACCACCGAGAGGTTGAGATATCCCCATGTTCTCAGCATCTCCACGGCTTTTTCGGCCTGATCTCCCTCCCCATAGAAGATGATCGGGGCGCGGGCGAAACTGGGGAATTGCTCCCATGAATCTTCAAGCTGGTCAAAGGGGATGTTCACGGCACCGGGAATATGGCCTTTTTCAGCCATCTCCGGCGCGCGCAGATCGATCAGGATGATGTTGCCGTCGAGGATGAAAGCATCACTTGCCGTCAGGACCCGACCTGATTCCTGCCAGCCGGGATCGCCC